>Ga0157372_10004934_pt1 | contig 14171 bp, 8 predicted proteins | sample C55metaG_FD_115307 | JGI IMG/M metagenome (GOLD analysis project Ga0157372, IMG submission 115307) | Corn rhizosphere microbial communities from Kellogg Biological Station, Michigan, USA - C5-5 metaG | ecosystem: Host-associated > Plants > Roots > Rhizosphere > Soil | place: USA: Michigan... | reverse complement strand
GGTTTGAATTCCAATGTGGCCATTATGTTACCCGAGTCCCTGGTTCTGAGCCAGAAATGTTAGCCTGTTCTCTATCCTGATGAGCACTCGGGTTACCAAGTTGCATCGTGATCACCCCAAGCCTCAAACCGTTCCTCAGTCAGATGCCGCTGAGGGTATTGCTCTATTCACAAGTTTAGATGCCTGCGCTCGGGAAACGTAACCTTAGGAAAATTGTACACTTCAGCGTCAATTTTCTGCATTCCGCAAAAGTAAAAAGCTGGTCACGGGATTGGGAACTCCCTGTAGGGACCGACTCTCAACGCCGACTCGTACCGGTGGGACGTAGCCTCCAGCGACTCCCTATATAATGAAAAAATCAGCCATTTGGAGAACTCATCGGCGTGCCCTTCGACTTGAAGTCCACGATCAATCTGCCCAAAACCAGCTTTCCTATGAAAGCCAATCTGCCCCAGAATGAGCCGAAACTCCTGGAGCGATGGGAGCAGATGCGTCTGTACCACCGCATTCGGGAAGCCAAAGAGGGGGCAGAACTGTACGTTCTCCACGATGGGCCCCCCTATGCCAATGGGCCAATCCACCTGGGTCATGCGCTGAACAAGTGTCTGAAAGACTTCATCGTCAAATCGAAGAACATGGCCGGGTTTGATGCCCCGTATATCCCGGGATGGGATTGTCATGGCCTGCCTATTGAGATCAAGGTTGACCAGCAACTGGGCGGGAAAAAGCTTCAAATGAAGCCGCTTGATGTGCGCCTGGAATGCCGAAAATACGCCCAGAAATATCTCGATATCCAGGCCGAGCAGTTCCAGCGCATTGGCGTGTTGGGACGCTTCGAGAAGCCCTATTCGACTATGACTCCGGAATACGAGTCGGTCGTGATCGAAACCTTCTACAAATTCTTTGAAGACGGCTTCGTGTACAAGGGCCTGCGCCCGGTTTACTGGTGCATGCACGATCGCACCGCGCTCGCAGAAGCCGAAGTCGAGTACGAAACTCACACCAGTCCTACGGTATACGTGCGGTACAAATTGCAGTCGGACCCGCGGACGATCGATTCGGCACTCGCCGACGCTCGTATTCACGGCGATAAGCCGGTATTCACGATCATCTGGACAACGACTCCATGGACGCTTCCGGCTTCCATGGCGGTCGCATTTCATCCTAGCGAAGAGTACGTTGCGCTCGAAACCCCGGACGCGATCTACATCGTGGCCGAGAAGCTGGCGAAGGATGTGGCCCAAAAAATCGGCGTTCCTGAAGCTCTCGCAATCGCCCGTTTTCCCGGTCGGACTATGGAGAATACGTACTTCTACCATCCTTTTCTGCCCTGGGAGCGCCGCAAGATTCTCGGCGTGCTGGCTGACTATGTCACCATGGACACGGGTACCGGCGTAGTCCACACCGCGCCGTCGCATGGTGCAGAAGACTTTGCCACGGGCGCGCGTTACAAACTCGATCCAACCTGCGACGTTGACGCCGCCGGACGCATTCACAATGGATTGCCGGAGTACGACGGACTGCAGGTTTTTAAAGCCAATCAGCCGATCATGGAATTGCTGAAAACCCGCGGGGCATTGCTGCATTCGGAAACGGTCGAGCACCAGTATCCGCACTGCTGGCGCTGCCATAACCCGGTGATCTTTCGCGCCACCGAACAATGGTTCATTTCCATGGAAACGCCGATGCCCAGCGAAACCATGCCCAACGGAACATTTCGCACTCGTGCTCTCGCTGAGATCAAGAAAGTTAAGTGGGACCCCGCCTGGGGCGAGGACCGCATCTCTAACATGGTCGAGACCCGGCCTGACTGGTGCATCTCGCGGCAGCGCGTATGGGGCGTGCCCATTGCTGTGTTCGTCTGCACCGCTTGCAACAAGCCGTTGAACGATCCCGCCGTGAATCGAAAGATCATCGAGTTGTTCGCCAAGTCCGGCGCCGACGCGTGGTATTCACCCAATGCTGACTCGCTCGCAGACGACGCGAAATGCCCGAATTGCGGCCAGGCTTCATTCCACCGCGAAGCGGACATCCTCGACGTGTGGTTTGAGTCCGGTTGCAGCTATCTGGTCGAAACCGCGAATGAACCGAATCACCCCTGGCCATCGGATCTCTATCTCGAAGGTGGCGACCAATACCGCGGCTGGTTCATGTCTTCCCTGCTCTGTTCGCTCGGTGCTCGGGGCAGCACTCCCTTCAAGGGCGTGGCAACTCCAGGCTGGACCCTCGATGAGCAAGGCCGCGCCATGTCGAAGTCACGCGGCAACGACGTTGACCCCGCCGACATCGCCAAGCGTCTGGGCGGAGAAATCGTGCGTCTCTGGGTCGCGTCAGTTGATTTTCGCGAAGATGTCGTTGGCTCGGAAAATTTGATGCAGCGCATCGCCGAGGTCTATCGCGACATCCGCAACAAGCTGTTCCGCTATGTGCTCAGTAATCTCTACGATTTCGATCCCGCGTCGGACGCCGTTCCTTTCGAAAAGATGCAGCCGGTCGATCAGTACATACTGCGGCAGGCCGATGGCTTATCTGAAGACGTAACGCGCTGGTATGACGAGTTCGCCTTCCACAAAATCTACCAGCGGGTAAACCAATTTGTGATCGTCGAACTGAGCGCCTTCTACGTGGACGTTGCTAAGGACCGCCTCTACACGTTTGCCCCCACCTCGACTGCCCGGCGTGCCGCGCAAACTGTTTTGTGGCGCATCGGTGAAGCCCTGGCGCGTCTGCTGGCGCCGATTCTCAGTTTCACATCGGACGAAGTGTGGCAGCATCTTCCAAAAATCGAGTCGCGTCCGGAGAGCGTGCACATGGCGCTATTCCCGACCACGGCAGATATTCTGGGAAGCGATGCCATCCCGAAAGAAGATGCTCAACAAAAAGCCGACTGGACCACTCTGCTGGCTATTCGCGATCAAGTGCTGAAGCCGCTCGAAGAAGCAAGAGCAAGCGGCCTGATTGGTAAAAGCCTCGAAGCGCAGTTAAAGCTTACTGCTTCAGATCCGGCCTTTACCGTACTCGAACGACACAAAGATGACTTGCGCTACCTGTTCATCGTTTCACAGGTTAAGCTCGAGCATTCGATCTCCGGTAACGGCACTGGGGGACTGAAGGTCGAAGTGAGCAAAGCCAATGGTGAGAAATGCGAGCGCTGCTGGAATTACTCGACCCATGTGGGAGATGATCCGAAGTACCCGACCGTATGCGAACGTTGCGCCCCGGTATTACGGGAGCTTGAGGCCGGAGATCCGGCGCCTCCGAAATGAAATCGCTAGGATTTTCCTTCGTGTAACTTCACCCCTCCATCGCCGTACTTTTTCGACGGTTCAGAGGGAAGGTACACTATGAGGACTTAATGCCGGTCCGCCGAATCATGCGTGTCTATCATTTTCTGATTGCCTTCATCGTGCTATTACTCGACCGCCTCACCAAACGACTGGTGGCGAAAGATATCTCCCTGCATGACAGCGTTACCGTGATTAAACGAGTTTTCTATATCACCCACGTTGAAAACCGCGGCGCCGCCTTTGGGATATTCAACGACTCGCCTTCACAGTGGAAGATCGGACTCCTGGTGCTCTTCTCGATCATCGCGCTGGTCATCGTTTCCGCGCTGCTTTGGAAAAGCAGCCACACTCTTACCGCCAGCGCTATCGGCTTGTCCCTCATTCTCGGCGGCGCGCTGGGCAATCTATGGGACCGTCTGCTGAACGGTCGCGTAGTGGATTTTCTTCTCGTCTATATCGGTTCGTATCAGTGGCCGGCATTTAACGTCGCCGACAGCGCGATCGTAGTGGGCGCAGGTTTGCTGGTGTTTGAGATCCTGTTCGCGAAAGCGCCTGCGGCAGAAAAATCAGCTTAACCCTGATGCCTAAAGTCCGAAGCCCAGAGCCCGCTCTCACGGTGTCCCGTACAACTGCCGGTACACATTCGCATTGCGCATAATGGCCTGCACGTATTCCCGCGTTTCCGTGAACGGAATCGATTCCACGAATTCCTGAATATCGCGGTATTTGCCACCGGCCTGCCAATCGCGCACCCGGTAATCACCGGCATTGTACGCAGCAAGTGCATATTCAAAACCGCCAAATTGGTCCACCATGGAGCGGAAATATTTAGTCCCCAATTGCAGGTTCATCGCCGGCGTAAATAACTGTGTCACCGTGAAATGCCTGATCTTTTCCTGCTTGGCTACGCCCTTCCCGACTTTGGGCAACAGTTGCATCAACCCGACCGCGTTCTTATTCGACACTGCATTAGGATTGAATTCCGATTCCTGCCGAATCAGCGAAGCGACCAGATAAGGATCGAGCGCATTGGCCGATGCAAATCGTTTCAGGTCGTTCCAGTATGGACGCGGAAACAATGCCTCCCAATACGGTCGGGGTAAAGAGGCCATGTCCAGCGCGAAATAATTAGGAATGGCGCGCTTCAGCGTTTCGACCGCAAGATCATAACGGCCCGCGTCTTCGTACATCCGTGCCGCCTCTGCCGGAAGCCAATTCCCTTTGTCTTCTTCAGCAGCCGCCCTGAGCTCGCGAACTGCGAAATCTAGAAGGCCGCCGTTCTCGAGCAGGCGCGCCTTTTCTACGCGGAGATTGTCATCGGGAACAGTGGCATCAGTGACGGTGGGAAGATCGCTCAATGGCGCCACATGGTCGAGGATTGCGTAATGCGGCGGATCACCCGAAACCGTCAGCTTGCTTTGCCGATCACGCGCTAAAGGTCCGTAATAATAGTTGCGGTAGCGCTCCGTAATCTTTTGATAAAAAGCACTGGCCATGGCCGCGTCGCCATCTTCTTCGGCCAGGCGTGCCCGCCAATAAAGCGCCGCCGGGACTTCATTCGAATCGGGATACAACGCAATCTGTTGTTCGAACTCGGTTTTCGCTTCCGCTGTGCGGCCCTGGCGCAAGCTCAGCCATGCGACCTTCCAGTGCGCGTAATGCGCACGCGGACCGCCGGGAAAACGTACTTCCATTTCACGAAATGAGTCGATCGCCTTGTCGTAGTCGTGCCTCAATAAATAAATATTTGCCGCGCCCAGCAGCCCCTGCTCGAGCCAAGGGCTAGTTGGAGCAACATCGCGAATCTGCGCCAGGGTGCGCAGGAAGCCGTCATCGTCGTCTGCATTACGTTGCATTTCGCCGAGATCAAACAGACGCTGGGCGGCGACCTCAGGAGTTGTGGGCTGCAACGAATCGAGCAGACGTTTCGCTTCCTTGCTTTGACCTGAGTGGTACAGCGACTCCGCGAGCGCTAACTGGATTCCCGGCCTGTCTGTTGCAGTCGCTTCGTTCAACAATTCGCGATAGGCGTCAGCAGCTTCCGGGTATCGTCTGCCCCGTGCCACGAGGTCTGCGCGGTTCTTGCGGTCGCCGAAGCTAGGCGGAGAAATTCCCGGCGTGGATGCCAGCTTCTGCAGTTCCGCTTGAGCTGCTTGCGCCTCAATGCTGAGCGGCAGGGTGTAATAAAGATGCCTGAGTACGGCAACGGCCTTCGCCGGTTCGCCCGAAGCTGCATAGGCACGGCCGAGGGTGAATTCCAGGTCAGACCGGATCCGCTGGCGGTCATTCTCCAGCAAGGCCACCGCTTCTTTTGGGCGATTATCCGTAAGTAACGCGTTCGCATACAGAACGTGCGCGTCCCGAAGCAACAGAGATCCGGGATAGGTGTGGTCGAAGGTGCCGAGCGCGGCCATTGCCTCCGCCGTGCGCCCGGTTTGCAGATAGCACGCCGCAAGATAGTAGGCAACGTAATCGCCAATCTCTCCCGCGTGTGGCTTGGCACGGTTCAGAGGATCGAGCGCTTTGGCGCAATCATGATCCAGGAAGTGTCCATAACCGACAGCCAGCCATGCCAGCGATCCCGCGTCCTCCGCGCTGTGGCGACGAGCGAAGCCCTCCACTCCCGCATACGCTTGTGGCGTCCGGTCTTTCAGCAGTTGTGCCGCCATGGGCTTCAGCGTCGCCGAAGCGACGAAGGCCTGATGCATGCGGCGAAAACGCAGAGAGCTCCGTTTTCTCGCGCGGTTTTTCGTCTTATGCGTCGCGGTTGTGGGCTTCTTCTTCTTTGCTGCTGGCTTCTTTATGGTTGATGATGCAGTCGACGGAGAAGCAGGTCCAGGGTTTGGAGTTTGCGCCTGGCTCTGCATCACTGGGCACACCAGTGCACTTAAGAAAATTGCGAGGAAAAAAGCTCTGTGAAGCCCCACCACTGTCCTTCAATTATCGCCGAAAATTGCTGCCCAGGTTGGAAACATCATCTTCGGCGAGGCTGCGAATCAGTTCCTGATTGAAATAGTCTGCGCTGCCAGCAACCGTATTCCCATAGCGTTTCTGGTACGTCGTCCGGCTTTTTTCGATGTCTTCGCGCAGCCGGTCATAAAGGTCTTTATGTTTGCGGCCCTCGGCAACCTTGGCTTGATTGTAGAGTTTGATCTCATCCATCAGCAGCCGCGCAAAACGCTGTGCTTTGCGATGGGTTTCTCCATCCTCGCTGCTGGGCGAAGCACTTGTCATGCCTCCCGAAGACGCAGCGGCTGCGGCCGACATAGCGATTTCCGGCGCCGCCTCCGTCATGTGTTGCGCTTTTGCCGTGTGCGATGGGGCATGCGCGGCAAATGGATCATTCGATGCAGGTGCAGCATGCGAGATCTCCGGAACCTCCGCCGTACCTTCCTTCATCGCCTGCTTACGTTGCGAAATCACTTCCAGCCAGGCGCTGGTGGCGCGAACCAGGACGTCCAGACAAGCGGCATCCAGTGTCCCGCTGTCTGCTCCACCGTCTGCATAAACCAGGGCAGAAACTTTGTCTTTCAGTACCAAAGGAAGCACCACCACATTGCCATCGGCTGGCGCCCCGATTTTGGAAATGAAGGTCTCATCAATTTCGGACGCGCTGCCGGTTTCGGCTGATCGCGATTGCATGGCCGCTGCTGCCAGCCCGGAATGAAGATCGAAAGAAGAGTCTTTTATTTCTTCGTTGCTGGCAAATCCGACGCCCTGCCAACCGCTCGCTGATCCGCCTCTCACTACGAATAGCGCCGCCCGCCCGCTCCCCAGGACGGTGTTTTCGAGCAAAGCCCTCAAAATCTCTTTTTGGTTTGAACCTACCTGAATGGTTGCTATAGCTTTCTGGAGCGACTCTGCTGATGCGCTGGATTTGCCGGCCCAGGCAGAGCGAACCTCGCGCAAAACGTCCCGTAAGACGCTCTCCCGCAAGGACGAAAGCTGGCGCTCCAACGCCCGCTCAACGGCGGCGCGAACCACTTCTTCGAGGTGTTTATCGGACATATCAGTACAAACCAGCGGCTGAACCGGCCTTTCCCGGATTATAGGCTGAACCCTCGTATCTCCCGCAGGTCACTTTAGTCACTGGCCGTGTGGGGACTATCCAAGTTGTGCCAGGGGAAAACCTGGCAAGCAGTTCGAATCAGCGGCCTGAGGTATTCCGGGGTGCGGCTTATAATCGTTCCCCTGATGTGTTTTTCGTGAACCAATGAGAATCGGTCAATTCACCTGCCGGAAAGACTCCATGCGGCTTTTGCGTCAGTTGTTTCTTTTGCTGCTAATTGCATCCCTGGCTGGCGCTCAACAATATCCCGAACAGTTTTATCAAGACCTCCATTGGAGAATGATCGGCCCCTTTCGTGGCGGACGCACCCGCGCGGTCGCCGGAATAGCTGGCCAACCCAATGTTTTCTATGTGGGCGCGGTCGATGGCGGCGTCTGGAAATCTGACGATTATGGCCGCACCTGGCACCCCATCTTTGATGACCAGCCCACGCAGTCGATTGGAGCGATTGGCGTTTCTCCCTCGAATCCCGACATTGTTTACGTCGGCAGCGGCGAAGGATTGCAGCGGCCGGATCTGTCAGTAGGCGATGGCATTTATAAGTCCACCGACGCGGGAAAAACCTGGGTGCACCTCGGGCTTCGCGATGGCCAGCAGATCCCCGCGCTGGCGGTCGATCCGCACAATCCGAATCGCATCTTTGCAGCTGTACTCGGACACCCTTACGGGCCGAACCCGGAGCGCGGCATCTTCCGTTCTACCGATGGCGGCGCTACTTGGGAAAAAGTGCTATTCAAAAACGAAAACACCGGCGGCTCTGACGTCGAAATTGATCCATCCGACCCTGACACGGTGTACGCGTCTTTATGGCAATCGCGCCTGGGTCCATGGGAGGACGATAATGCCTTTGCTGGAACCGGCGGCGGCCTCTTCAAATCAACCGACGGAGGAACAACCTGGCGCAAGCTCTCCCATGGCCTGCCCGCTGATCTGGTACAGATCAACCTTGCCATCGCCCCGAGCCAGCCCAATCGACTCTACGCGACGATTGCGACCACAGAGCCCGGCGCCTACGCCAGCGATAAAGGGCTCGGCTTCTTCCGCTCCGACGATGGCGGGGAGAACTGGACGCGAATTACCGACGATCCCCGTCCCGCGATGAAGATTGGCGGCGGCGATCTGCCCATCGCTCGAGTCGATCCAAAAAATCCCGACGTGGTTTACAGCGCCAGCATCGTGACCGTCCGGTCATCAGACGGCGGCAGGACCTGGGAAAGTATTCGGGGCGCACCTGGCGGCGACGATTATCAGAACCTGTGGATTAATCCGGACCATCCCGACATCATTCTTCTCGTCTCCGATCAGGGCGCGCTGGTCACGGTGAACGGCGGCAAGACGTGGAGCTCCTGGTACAACCAGCCGACTGCGCAGCTTTATCACGCCATTACGACCAGCACGTTTCCATATAAAGTCTGCGGTGGACAGCAGGAGAGCGGATCGGTCTGCATTTCGAGCCGTAGCAACGACGGCGAAATCACTTTCCGCGATTGGCATCCCGTCGGAGTGATCGAGTATGGTTACGTTGCTCCCGATCCGCTCGATGCCGACATCGTGTATGGCGCGGGACGCAGCGAAGTGTCGCGCTTTCATTGGAGCACCGGGCAAGTCGACAACGTCACGCCCATCCCAAACGGCATTGCCGTAACGCAGCGTGGCGACAAGATGGAAGCTGCAGATAAAGAAAAAGAGCAGGGGAAAAAGTATCGCACTGACCGTACCGAGCCGATCGTGTTTTCCCCGGCTGATCCCCACGTTCTCTACTACGCTGCGAACGTTGTTTTTAAAACAATTGATGGAGGTCAGCTCTGGCAGCAAATCAGCCCTGATCTGACGCGCGAAAATCCTGGCGTTCCCTCCAGCGTCGGTGACCAGGCCAAGCTGAACGAGAAGGCCGGCAAACAGCGCGGCGCAATCTATTCTCTGGCGCCCTCATTTCACGATCCGAAAACACTGTGGGCGGGAACAGATGACGGACTGGTCTGGCTCACCCATGATGGTGGGGCGAACTGGAAAAATGTTACACCGCCGCAGTTGACCGCGTGGAGCAAGGTCGCTCAGATCAGCGCCTCTCATTTTGACGAACAGACGGCATATATTTCCGCCAGCCGTTTCCGTGTTGACGATCTAAATCCGCTCATCTATCGCACTCACGACGGCGGCAAGACCTGGCAGCAGATCACGGCGGGTTTGCCCGACCACTCGCCGGTGAATACCGTGCGCGAAGACCCCGTCCGGAAAGGCCTGCTGTTCGCTGGCACTGAAACCGCGGTGTGGATTTCATTCGACGACGGCGATCATTGGCAATCCTTGCGACTGAATTTGCCCCCCACCTCGATGCGGGACCTGTGGATTCACGATGACGATTTGATCGTCGCCACACACGGCCGCTCATTCTGGATCCTGGACGACATTGCGTCCTTGCGGCAGATGAGTCCCGACATACCCAGAGAAGGCGCTCACCTTTTTACACCGGCTTCCGCCTATCGCGTGCGCCGCGACACCAACACCGATACGCCTCTTCCTGCTGACGAGCCTGCGGGCCAGAATCCGCCAGGCGGAGCGCCTATCGATTATCTGCTTTCGCAACCCAGTTCCGGAACGGTGACACTCGAAATCCTCGACCTGCAAGGCAAGCTGGTGCGCCGGTACTCGAGCGACGATAAACCAGAGCAGACGCCGGAGGACATCAAGAAACAACTTATCCCGCCGTACTGGTTACGTCCTCAGCACATTCTCTCTGCCGGTGCCGGCATGCACCGCTGGGTTTGGGACCTGCGCTATCCGCATCCCTATTCAACCCTGTACGAATATCCAATCTCTGCTGTGCCGCACGACACCCCGCGCTACCCGTTAGGACCTCTCGTGCTCCCTGGGAAATACATTGTTAAGTTGACCGCAAACGGCAAGACTCAGAGTAGTTCTCTGACTGTAAAAATGGACCCTCGAGTCAAAACTACTGCCACAGGGCTTAAAGATAAGTTCTATCTGGAAATGCGCCTTGCTTCGGCGATTAGCCGAGACTCTGAAGCCGTGTCCCAGGCACGGTCCATGCAAGAGCAACTCGCAGGCCTGGAAAAGAAGCAGGGTTCCTTCGCAGAGCAAGCCAAGCAGATCAGCGCAAAACTCAGCCTGCTTCTCGATGTTGACGCCGATAGTGGTCAACCAACGCTCAAGACCGTAAATAACGATGCGATCAATTTATACAAAGAATCGGAGAAGGCAGACGACGCGCCCACTGCTGCCCAAGTCAATGCTGAAAAACAGCTGGGGAATGACTTGATGACAGTCTTGAAAGAGTGGAACGGCCTGAAGACGAAGGATCTTACTGACCTTAATCGTCAATTGGCTACCGAGGGCATCCCACAGATACGACTGGATTTGCCTCCCAGAGAAGAAGAAACCGGGGAAAACGAGGAATGACCGGGTCTGTACTCGGTGCTGTACCCTCAAAGTGACGTGTTCATCCGAGCGTATGCAGCCTGTTTCCCTGCCGCATACATAATAGAACCTATAGTAACCTTGACCTCCAGCTACTAGCATCAAAAGAGAATAACTGTTGAAAGAGCCCCTCTAAGGGCATAGGAGAGATGAGCAATGACTAGAACAGGGGCATTAAAACGGTCTTTACTCGCACTCGGCCTGGCAGCCTCGCTGCTCTGCAGTGTGAGCTATCTTAAGGCGCAAACTACCGATCCGAATGAGACCAATTCAAAGGATCAAACGGACATCGAAAAGCGAATCCGTAACGCCGGTCAGGTACTTGACGAAATCATGGGCGTAAAGGACAGCGCCATTCCCGACAAGATCATGAGCGATGCCGAGTGTGTCGCGGTCGTTCCTTCAATGGTAAAGATTGCGCTTGGCTTTGGGGGCAGCCATGGTAAGGGCGTCGCTACCTGCCGGACGGCCAACGGTTGGAGCGCACCTGCTCCATTCTCTATCACCGGAGGCAGCTGGGGCTTGCAGATCGGTGGACAAGCGGTTGATCTCGTCATGCTGGTCATGAACCAGAAAGGCATGGACGCTCTGCTCTCGAGCAAATTTAAGATTGGAGCTGATGCGTCTGCCGCCGCCGGCCCAGTTGGCCGCCAGGCCGCCGCAGACACTGACTGGAAAATGAAAGCCCAGGTCCTGACGTACTCGCGGGCTCGTGGGGTCTTTGCCGGAATTGACTTGAATGGAGCGAAAATTTCTCAGGACCGTGACGAAACCCACGTGCTTTATGGGAAGATGATTCCGTTCGCCACCATTTTAAGCGGAAAAGTGTCGCCACCTAATGGCAGCGAGCCATTCCTCGCGGCAGTTCGCAAGTACGCGGCACAGGCGCGCGATCAGGGCAGTTTGAACGTCCCCGCCGATGTTCGCGCCGACGCTCACTGAATCTAGCTAGTCTCCTCATTACAAAGCCGGGCGTAAGCCCGGCCTTTTTTGTGCTGGAAATTCCGGACCTCAAGTCACGCTGCGATCAAAAGCCGAATTGCTCACGCATAGTTTGGAGCCAATGCTTTTGCCCCAACAAAGCTCTCAAACTGTTGCGCTCGCCTTTCGGCAGTATGCTCTGCCAAAACGCGCTCCTGTGCTTTTGCTCCGATCGCTCTGGCTTCCGATTCCCCTATCTCGCGCAGATAGCGAATGACCTCTTCACCCGATTGAGCAAGTAGAATTTCTTCGCCGGGAACAAGGAATGTCTCAATGCCGGCCCATCGGTCCGAAATGATTGCCGCTCCGCAACCAGCCGCCTCGAACAGCCTCACGGAGGGAGAGTATCCCTTGTCCATCATTAATCTGCGTGTAAGGTTGAGTGTGAAACGTGAAGAGCAATAGAAGGGTGGATGGAACTTGGGCTCGAGATGAATGACCCTCTTCACATTGTTGGGCCAGATGATCGATGCCGGATATTGGGGACCAGCGACTATGAATTTCTTTTCCGGAAGACGAGCCGCTGGCGAACACAGCAGTTGGTCCAATCCGAACTGGCGATCTGGCGCGTATGTACCCATATAGCTGAGATCGCACCGGAATCGCGAGTCCGGCTCGCTCAAGCGATATCGATTCGCGTCAAACGAGCAGTAGAGTGGGACCGCTCGCCTGGCGCCAAATTTAGATTCGAGTTCATCCAGCAGTGGTCCACCGGTAAAGCTGAAATACAGGTCGAACCCAGCAACCTGATCTCGCCTTAGATATTCTTCGTCGCCAGCCTCCAATTTCGCAACAGTTATTGGCGTATCAATATCGTAGAAGGCCCTTACCGGTACGGGCGAATCCAGGATTTCGCTTGCGGCGCTGACTCCATCGGGAAAATAGGAACCCACGATTGCGACGTCTGCATCCGCCAACTCGCGGCGCAGCAGGTTGCGCGCTTCCTCCCAACGCGCATAAACGTGCACTCGACAGAACGGCGGCTCGGGCATATCGCGGTTGGACGCATACCACTCAAGATCGCGCTCGAAAAACACCGTCTTGTGACCGCGCTCGTTCAGCGCGCGGACAAGCGCGCGATACGTTGTTGCATGCCCATTGCCCCAGGACGAAGTAATGGAGAGGCCGCAGATGATGATTTTCATGCCGGCTCCTCAACCGTCAGCACTCCGTACCTGGGCTGATGCGCCCCTTTCGGCTGGCTCTTTGGCAATTGCAAAATCTCGTCTACTCTTCGCGTCCGCGCCGAGTATGTATGCTCGCGTAGCGCCCGCTCACGCATGGCGGCACCGATAGAGCGTGCCCGTTCACTCGATATCTCCCATAAATAGGCCACTACGTCCCCGGCATGTTTAGCCACCAGTATCTCGGAGCCCACACGAAAGAATTGGTCTACGCCTGCCCACTGATCCGTGATCAGACATGCAGCTGACCCAGCCGCTTCGAAAACCCGCGTCGGCGGTGAGAATCCCACCTTCGCCATGGAATCACGATTGATATTCAGCACCATGCGTGCGGATGAGTTGATCACATTGTGAAGTGCTGTCCCAACGTGCCCGATCCAACGCACGTTGTTCGGCAGACGCCGACTCTCCCAGCCTTCGCCGCCCAGCAAGAAGCGCAATTCCGGGGCCTGTTCCGCCGCAGCAAAGAAGAACTGTTCAACTCGCGTCTCCCTGTCAGGCATGCGGTTGCCAATGAATGCCAAGTCGCAACGGAAGCGATCTTCAGCGGGAACCGGAAAATGAGTGTCGGGATCAAGCGCGTTATAGATCGGAAAGCAATTCCTTGCCCCAAGCGCCAAATAGTGTTGAATCACCGGCTCGCCACCACCGTAAGTAAAAACGAAGTCATACTCGGGGATAAGTCGTCGGAAAGGGTCGGCAAAATCTCCCTCGACCCGCGCCAGGGTTGCCGGAGCATCCACATCCCAAAATGCCACCCGCGTATGTGAGGAACGACTTTTAAGGACCTCGCGTTCCAGCCAATCATCATCTGCTCCGATGCCGCTATGTTTAATCACCAATTCGGCAGCCCCAGCCTCTGCCAGAACGCTATCGAGATCACGCGGCGTCTGATAAACCCGGACCTGTGCGTATTCGATCGATGCGCAGTCACGGTTCTGTTGCCGTTTGTAAATATCAGGCTCAGCAAAAGTGATCTCGTGCCCCAGTCGGTGTAGGTTTTTGTAAATGCCCCGGTAATACGTAGCTGCTCCGTTCCAATAGCACGAAGTCAGGCTGGAGCCAAAGACGTAAATCTTCATTAGTTCTCCATCTCCCGGCAGATTTCGACCAACTGCTCTGCGCGATGCGCGCAAGTATGCCGGGCACGAATAGTTTCGAGACCGCTGGTTGCGAGTTGCAACCGAGCTTTTTCATCGCGCAGCAAGTGCG
>Ga0157372_10004933_pt1 | contig 14172 bp, 20 predicted proteins | sample C55metaG_FD_115307 | JGI IMG/M metagenome (GOLD analysis project Ga0157372, IMG submission 115307) | Corn rhizosphere microbial communities from Kellogg Biological Station, Michigan, USA - C5-5 metaG | ecosystem: Host-associated > Plants > Roots > Rhizosphere > Soil | place: USA: Michigan... | reverse complement strand
TGCGCGGTGCTCGTCGTCGTGGCCGGCACGACCTGGTCGCCAGTGTTCGTGCCGGAGCTGGTGCCGCTGAACGTGCCGGACTGCGTCGCCAGCGTGCCGAGGCCGAGGTACGTGCGCCCCGCCGCCGCGTCGGCGAGCGGCAGGAAGCCGCGCCCGTAGCTCGTCGTGGTCAGTGCGGCGATCGCGGTCAGGTCGGAATCGAGCGGCTGCTTGCCGTCGAGCGCGGCCTGCAAATCGAGCTGGTCCGACAGCGTGCCCGTGATCGAACCCCACGCTCCACCGCCGCCGCTCGCGCTCTGGCAAGTTACCGTGCCGTCGGCATTGATGACCCGGATCGCCGACCCTGTCGAGCATGAGCTCGACACCCTTGATTGCGCATCGGTGATCCCGTAGCCGGCAAGCGTCGTCGGTGTGCTGCCGAGGTCGGAGAACGCCACCAAGCCGCACGTCACTCGAGCTCCTGGCGTCAGGTAGCGGATAACCTGCGTCGAGTTGCACGCGCCGGCCGGGTGACGGAGCCAGTCGGGAATCGTGTCGGCGTGCGCGACGGCGCCGATCAGCGCGAGCAGCGAGAACAGGAAACGCTTCATGCTGGTGTTTGTCCCGTATTGACCAAGAAAAGGAACCAGTTCGTTTCGGCCGCGATGTAGACCAGCGTTCCGGAGCACGGACCATCCGGAAACGGTTCATCGCCCGCGGCGCCGTTCACCGTTGCCGCACCACCATTGATCGCGAACCCGGTCCGCGCCTGCGGAACAAGAAACTGGATCGGCTCACCATCCACAGCGCCAGCCGGCAGCGTCAGCACGACATTGTCGGCGTCGATCACGTTCAATGTTCCACGTGCAGCAGTGGCCGAAACGGCGTGATGCGCGATGGCGAGCGCGGTTCCCGCTGGCCCTTGCGGTCCCGTCGGCCCAGCCTGCCCGCGCGTGACGAGATGACGGAGCGGGTGGGCGCGTGTGAGCCGCCGTGTGACGATGCGCGTAACGGTCACGACGGCGAAGAACCCAGCGCGTAGATGTTGATGCTGCCGCGGTCTTCCTCCGTCACCGTACCGCCGGAATCGGTGAACAGCAGCGAGAACGTGTAGCTGCCGACAATCAATAGCACGTTGCCGGCGTCGATCACCGCGGTGATCGTCTTGGCGGTGTTGTCGAGCGTGCACGTAATGGCGAGAACCAGCGCGCCGGCAGAATCGTAAATGTTCAGCGCAGCCGAGCAGCTTGTCAGATCGACGGGCGTCAGGTACGCGATGCTGCCGTTGGCAAACGTACCATCCAGCCGCGCCAAGTCGATGTTGTTGAACTTGACCGTGTTGACGTCAACGGTGGTGGCTTCGTGGAAGTCGTCACTATCGGCCGGCGGCCATTCGTCGGAATCGATGTCGTCGTACCCGATATCGGTGAACGCGGCTCCCCACGTCGCCGGCATGCCGTGACCGGTGATTGTCAGCGTCAACGGCGTACTCGAAACCTTCGCGCTGATCGCTTTGTAAATCAGCGGCTCGGCGCCGAGTTGCGCGAGGTAGTTGTACTTGGTGCCCTGGGCGATGTTCAACACGGTGGCGTCGCAACTCATGGCTATTCTCAGTCGAAGTGCGCGCGCACGCGTCGGCGGCGGTTGGTGGACCACGAACGAATGTCGTTGAGGTCCGGCTTGTCGCCATAGGCGGCGTTGAACAGCGCGATCTGTTTTGCCGCGCCATCCGGATCGAACAGTTCCCCCTCTTGATTGTTGAGGATCATGCCGGCAGCCCAGTGCTTGAGCTCACGGTGCATGTGCATGGGAAGCGCCGGGCAATCCTTGTTGCTTCTCATGCGCTCGCTATCAACAGCCGACCGCCACACCAGCAACTTGAGCGTATAGGCTGCATCCGGCGTCGGCGTCACGGTGAAACGCCCAGAGTCGTAGCCGAAGGTGGCCGCCTCAGGGATGGCGCGACAGGCGAGCGTCGGGTCATCCCAGCCGGGGTAGTACCGATCCATGTCGGCCACATCCCACAGATGCAGCGGATCCAACTGGCCAACGATCTTGGCTCGGCGCACAGCGAAGATGCTGCAGTGAAGCGTGTACTGCGATACCCCGGGCAGAAGCGGAATGGTGCAGAAAGTCGAGCGCGAATCCTGAATGATGCGGGTGCGAATGCACGCTTCGTCAACCGCATCGTTGAGGTGTTGCCCGATCATGTCATCGGGCGTCAGCGGCGGCAAGGCGCTATCTTGCAGAATCTCGCGCGTCCGCTCGATCAGTTCGCCTCGATTCACTGGCTTACTTCGCCTTGCTCGCCTTGGCGGCGCTCGCCTTGGCGGCGTCGTCACCGGTGTCGGCTTCGGCGCGCTTCAGATCGGCCGCGGGATTGAGCGCGTAGAACGTGTTGGCGTTGCGCTCGGCGAGAAATACCTCGACAGCGGCGGGATCCGTGACATCACAGACCAGCGGGCCGTCTTCCCCTTCGGGCGTGAACTTCCATGGCCGACCGGCGGCTTCGTGGTAACGGATGTTCGGCGCCTGAATTTCGATTCCGGCTTCGTTGCGCTTGGTGATGACGGTCGGTTCACGCGATGCGATCTTTGCCATGTTTGTTTCCTTGATGGAATAGAAAAAGTGGCCCGCAAACTAGGCTGCGGGCCACTGACTGACGAGCGAGTGTTACTCGTGACCGAGGAGTTACTCGCCGAGGGCGCCGCTGGACGGACGGTAGACCGGCTCGAAGATGATCGTGCCGGTGCCGAGCGTGGCGACCGCGGTTGCGAATGTCACGATGATCGGCGTATCAACACTGTCGGAGCCGATCGACGTAGTCTGCCGCAGGAGTGCAGTTACGGCCGCTGCCGTTTCCGCCGCCTGCGAAGCCACGAGACCAGCTGCAGTGCCAGTAATGCCGACTTCCACGTCACCAAGCGGGGTGCCGTTGGTGTCGAAGACGGGCAGGTACAGGCGTGACAGATTCTCGACCAGACGAAAGCCAGCCGGGACGTAGCCGATTTCGAGCGTGTCGTTGAGAGCGCCCGCGCCGGAAGCGTAGCTGCCGTTGAGGGCGAAGACAAAGCGATCCCACACCAGACCGCCGGCGGGCGCCGGCGGCGTGAGCAAATGCGCCTTGTTGGCTGGATTGATGTAATTGGTTGCCATGTTCAGATTACCTCTTGATTGTGGTGGCGATTAGGACAGGACCGTGACGTACGTATCCAGCGCGAACACGCCGAAGTCGTACGCGGTGCCGTCGATCGTGAACGCCGTCTTCTTGTGGCCGTGGATCATCTCGGCTGTGATGACGAGTTCGCGACCGCGGTCCTCGAGGTCTTCGCGCCACTTGATGCGCTGATCGTTACCGGGCGAACCGTAGGCAACGCAACCGGCCTGGCGGCCGAGGAACATCGCGCGCGCCGCGGGCAGGTTGGTAGACACGCCGGCATCGGAGAAGCGGATGACGGTCTCGTGCTTCTGCAACACCACGCCGTTGTACATGCCGACGCCGCCGCGGAAGATCGGGTTCTGCTGACCTTCGGCGGTTGCCGCTGCCTTCTGGATGTCGAGCCACTGGCCGGTGCTCGAGTTCGTCCGCAGGTCGTACTCCTGGAACGGATGGATCACCATCACGAAGCGGTTCTGGCCGGCCCACTTCATCGGGCGGATGCGCGGGATGTTCGCCGAGCCACCACCGAGCGTCGAGGAGATCGCCACCAACTTGTCGATGTTGGTCAGCGTCAGCTTGTCCGACGAGGTGATGTTGTTGTACGCCGTGGCAGTACCACCGAAGAAGCGATGGCTGGCCGATGGCGCTGCGAACGAGTTGCCGGCGTAGCCGGTGAACGTCGTGTCTTCGACGAAGTCGGCGTTCACGCCGCGGGAACCGGCGAGATACATCGACTTGTACTCGTCATTCAGACGCGACCAGTAGTCCTTCTGGCGGTCGCGGCCGACGTTGCGCAGCGAAATCTCGGTGCGCTTCTGCGTCATGGTGCGACCGGCGGAAACGGACTTGCCGATCAGATCGATCTTGAGCGAGTCGGTTGCGAAGCGCAGACCTTCTTCGGTGCCGGTGATGCGCTTGTCACCGTAGACCGGCTTGCCCTTGAGCTGCAGGTTCAAGTCGTAGGTGACTGTGTCACCGGCCTTCTTTTCCAGGTCGGTGATGGCGACCCACGGAGCCATGGCATTTTCGCCCTGGCCGACCATGGAGTTGTCGTAGAACGATTCGCGAGCGATGTCGACGAACAGTGCCACGGAGTAGCGGACGACAGCCTTGGCGTCGTTGACCGCAATTACGGTGCTGGACATGAGTGTGTACCTCGATCAATGGGGGAATGGTCTTGATCGGCACTCATGCGCCTTGCTGCGAGAAGCGCCCCGGCACTACTGCGCTGGGGGTAAAACGAAATCAGGCCCGCCGTGGACGGGTCAGTGCGGGCGTGGGTTTCTCCTTGGGTTCGTCGGCGCGCTTGACGTGCTCGACATCCTCTTGACTGTCGATCTTCATGCGCACGCGGCGACCGCTTTTTTCTTCGAACGAAATCAGGCTGCGCCCGATCTTGAGCTCGTCTCCAAGCTCGACGGTGAGAAACAGAGGCATATTTACTTGAATGCCGACAGTCGCAGCAATGTCCGGCACCCACCATTCGGATTTCCGCGATTGCTTAAACCACAGCAAAATTCAGAACTTCCGGCATCGCAGCGCATCCAGAACAGATCGGTGCGAAACCAGATATTCACACGCGAAAACGGCACCCGAACGTCAATCACGATGCGAATGCCGATTGATCGCCATTCGCCGCCATCGCGAATCTGGTTGAATCTCCCCCAGTCGAATTCGTCTATTGTCACTCCGCCGACATAACCTTGCAGCAAGGTGAATCCTGTCTTCGTCAGTTCATCCACTGACGCCTTGTGAAAGTAGTGCATAGCTTTTTAGGCGACAGGACCGTCGACCTCGGCCAGCCACTTCGCGCGATCCGCTTCGCTCATCTTCGCGTAGGCTGCTTCCTGCTCGAGCACGCCGGCGTTTTCCAGGTGGCCGAAATTGCCAGAACCTTCCGTGCCGGCTGCGGGCGCGGCGGATACGGTGCGCGGGGCCTGCGGCGGCGCGCGGTTGGCGAGCGCTTCGGCCTGCTTCTGCTGTGCCGCAGTTGGCTTGCCGGCATTGGCCTTGGCGTCCCAGTTGTACGCCTCGAACGCGACCGTTGCGGCTTTCTCGATTAGTTGTGCGTTCGACAACGTGCCTTTGGTCTCGGCATCGATGCGGTTGATGGCTTCCTGCATGGCGGCGGCACGCAGCGGATTGGCCATGAACGCCGCATTCGCGGCTTGCCATGTTTTCTGCGCGTCGGAGAATGCCTGCGAAGCGGCCTGCTCGAACTGTTGAGCGCGCGCCGCGTTCTCGGCTTCGATCGTGGCCTTCGTGCTTTCGTAGCGCGACTGCTCCAGCGTGAGCGTGCGCACCGCCTTGTCATAACCCTTGTGGTCGAAGGTGGGCTCGTCTTCCAGTTCGCCCGAGGCGAATTTCTTCTGCGCGTCGAGGAAGGCATCACGCTCGGCGCTCAGTTTCTCGAACTCGGCTTCGAAGTCCTTTGGCGGCTGCGGTACTTCCAGTAGCACGGGGCCTGCGGCGACCTTCGCCACTTCCGCAGCACTAGCGGCTGCAGCTTCGGCATCTGCTTTCGCCTTGGCTTCGGCGGCGGCGGTGTCCTCGGCCGCCTTTGCCGCAGCAGCATCGGCCGTGGCTTTCTCGGCGGCGGCGGTGTCTTTCTCCGGTTCCAGCGCAGCGCGCTCGGCTTCCGTGAGATTGTCGAACTGAGCGACGGCCGGACCTTGATCGGTCGCCGGCGATGGGGTGGTGTCTGCCATGGAAAATTACTCCGGTGGAGGGGAATCGGACGCCGGTATCGTGGGCGCCTGTTGCACGGCCGGCGGTGGTTCCGGCGGGGCTTGGTAGATGCGATCGGCCGCTGGTACGAGCGGCAGCGCCGCGCGCACCATGCCGGCGGTATCGAGTGCCGCCGCCTTGCCTTGCACGGCAATGTGCTTGGCCTGGGCGCTGTGCTTGGCTGCCTGGGCCAGCGTGTTCTGGATCTTCGCGCTCTTTTCCTGCGCGTCGAGTTCGGCTTGCTGTTGCTGCTGCTGCGCCTGCGCCTGCTTCTGCGCCTGCACTTCCGGACTGTCTTCCTGACCCAGCGGCGGCGCACCGGTGACGCTGCGGATGCGGGCGACGATCGCTTCGCGGTTCGGGATGTCCATCATCTCCACCGCGATATCAAGCAGCGGCAACTGCACCTGCGCCGGCATCTTGCCGATGAGATCAAGCAACTGCTCGGCGAGCGCCATGCGCACCGTCTCGCGGAAGTCCTGCTGGTCGATGACGTAATCCGCTTCCTGCGCGGTGATGTCGTTCTTGAAGAAAATCTCGCCGGTCAGCGGGTCTTGCATCGGCTCGTTGATCATGAGCCAGTTCGGCTTGCCGTTTTGTCCGGCGATGCGAATCTGTTTCGGCAGGCTCATGAACTGCTCGGTCAGCGACAGTACCTTCTGGTTGCTGGTCTGCATGTATCGACGGTAGTTGTCGAACAATTCGGCCGTCGTTACTGAGCCTTGCGCCTGTTTGTACTGGATGGCGCGACCGGATTGCGCGTTGGAGTCTTGACCCAGGTTCTCGCGGGTGACGCCGGAGCCTTCGAGGATGTGCTCGCGGGCTTCCTGGCCGAGCTGAATCTGCGCCGGGACCATGTCGTGGCCCCATTCGAACTTGACGCGTTTCTCGTTCAGCGCGCCTTTCTTGAACTTGAGCTTCGCGTCCGGGCGCGCGCATTCTTCGAGGAACTCGTCTTCGTCAGCCTTCTCGATAGCGCCGTCTTCGTAGAGGACGCGGTTTACCGAGAGCAGAAACAGCGCCTTCTGGCGGCGCTTGTTGAAGTCCATCTGCGCGTCGCGCATGCCGCGGACGTAGCCGTACGGCAGATTGGTGCGGCCGTCGCGCTTGCACCAGATCGGAGTGAACGGGAACCGCTTGTGCTTGTACGGTGAAACCTCGTGGCTCAGGATCAGTTTCGGAATCCACACCACGATGCAGATGTCTTCCTCGACACCGTCGGTCAGCGTCGCCCAACCACCCTTCACGGCGGCGGCGTGATCCGGGTCGGGTTCCTTCTCGTCGTAAATTTCGTTGTTGAGGTCCGGGTCGATACTGACGAGACGCTTGACCGCGCGCGGCTTGCGATACCACGTCTCGGTCAGCGGCAGGCGGCGGCGGAATTTCTGATCGGTGCTGCTGGTGCCGAAGATCGTGTAGCCGACCTCGCCGTGACGCATGAGGTCGTTCTGCAGGAACATGGCCGGCACGTCGAGCAGGTCGTCGCTGTCGGCAACATCCATCTCGTTGAACGAACGCGCAAGTCCCTGCAAGGCGTCTTTCGCCTCCGGGAACATCGCGACCGCGTAGTCCAGATCGGTCCAGCGCCGGCGGTGCATGTAGCGGCAGTCCTGCATCCCGTCTCGTTTCGAGTACGGGTCCCACCACATTTCCTTCCAGTCCTGGTGCAGGATCGTGAGCGGTTCGCTCAGCGCATCGCGTACCACGCATTCTTCAGTCCAGCCGACGCCGACCTTGGCCGCATCGGCGAACGCGCGGCTGCGTTCGAATCCGGCCTGATTGACGTCGTCGACATACTTGATCACCTCGCCCTTGGCGAGTGCGCTTTCCACCGCACTTGGCTTGCGCGGGTGCACCTTGCCCTCGACGCGGGTGCGGCGTTCGGTGCCGATGATCCAATCGATCGCGACGGCCACGAGGTTGTAGACGCTCGGAAACTGGCCGCGCTGCAGGATCTCGCGCGCCTGGTGTTCGGTGAACTGGTGGTGGTCGTAGAAGTCGCTGTCGCGCATCTGCTCGTAGCGGTTGGCGGCGTGGAACTGCCGCGCCTCGTCCCACCACGAGTTCAGTTGCTTGAGCAGCGCATCGTCTTGCAGTTGCTTGGTTTCTTTCTTGGTCTTCCCCTTCGGAATGTCTTCGTCGTAGGCCAAAGGCACAGACGAACCGATCGACGTCACCGACGTCGGGAAGTTGATACCGGTTTCCATCAATGAATGATCCGACCGGCCGTCGGCATGTTGACCATGTCGTAACCCTTGGCCGTGAGCGCTTGCTCCAACGTTTCCGGGTTACGCCAGGTGCTCGGCGGCGGCATGTTCTTCAGGTCGGTCATGAAATCCTCGATCGCGTTCAGGCAACGGTGTACGTCCATTTCCGACGGGTTCTGCGTGTCGTACACGGCCTTAGCCACCGTGCGGGCATGCTCGAGCGCTTTGTACTCGCCCGCTTTGTCTCGATCGGCCTCGGTGCGGGTATCGAACATCCACATCTGGCGGATCGGAATGCAGGCGACTTGCCGCGGTGAGCGCACGGCGTAGAGGTACATGCACGCTTCTGCCTCGCCGCGCGGTGGCTGGCGCTCGAAGCCGAAGCCGATGCGCAGGTCGCCCTTGCGGCCGGTGTCGGTGATGCGGGCGGTGCTGCTCATGGGCGCGGTGAGTCGATAACGATCACGCCGAAATCGTCGTAGTCGTTGTGAAACACCATGTTGTTGTACGTCCCGATCTGGCCTTTGAAGATCGGATTTGGCGTGATTTTCCGCATGCGGCCAGTGCCTTGCTCGACGAGAAAGCCGCGCGCGCGCTTCGGCGTTGCGCCAGCGATGCCAACAGTTGCGGCCACCGCTGCGCTTGCGATGGCGATGCCAAGGAATCCTCTACGGTTCATGCGGTCATCCAGCGTGGGGTTGAGCGCCGATCGGAAGATCGGCGCGGGTCTTCTTCGGATTCACGACGCCGGCGCGGCTCAACTGCTTCGGCGAAGGTGAGCAACAGGGAATCGCCACAGTCCGGCGACGCCAGTCCGCGCGACTTCATGTCGTCCTTTTTCTCGATCTGCAGCCGGTTTTTGTTGTCGAACCCGTACTCGGGTCCGGTCAGGTCGGTGTGGAGCTCGGCGTCTTTCGGCAGCACGCCAGCCTCTTTGATCCATGCCCGGCCGCGACCGTAGAGTTCGGCGCGGCGGTTGTAGTACTCGGCTTCGTTGTTGGCCTTCTCGCCGGTCTGCACCGGGTAGATCAGATCCGAGTCCATGCCGAGCTTGCGTTTGAGCGCATCGATCACGCCCCAACCGATACCGGTGGCGTCAATGAACACCGCGTCCGGCTTGTCTTCTTTGATTTCCAGATAGATCAGGTCCGCGAGCTTCTGCGTGTCGGCGATGCGGAACCTTTGCTGCGGCCAAACCTTGATGCCTTGGCGCTTGGTGAGCACCGATTGATCGTCGCCATGCCGCGCGACGTCGACGCCGAAGACCTTCGCGGCGTGGATGTACGCCGCTTCCTCGCACTCGCGCGCCATCGCTTGATCGACAATGTCGCCCCCGATGTACTGAACGGCGCCGGCGCGCGGGAACTGACCTTTGACGCGGACGCGGACAAAATCCGAATCCTCGCCGTAATCAGCGATCCACTTGGCGATCTGCGCCTTGTTCGTGCCTTCGACGTCGCGGCTGTCGAGCTGCAACGGATTCCAGCGGTGCCGCAGATTTCCTTCAACGGCGCGGTGGAAGCGCCCGTTCGTGCGCGTGGCGTTGCCGAACGTGCACCAGATGATCTCTGTGCGCTCGTCGGTCAACGCGCCCTCGGCGACCTCGTACACCTTGTCGGCGATCGCGGAGCCTTCGTCGAATATCAAAACGACGCGCTTGCCTTTGTTGTGCAAGCCAGCGAACGCCTCGGTGTTGTGCTCGGACCACGGAATGCAGTCAAAGCGCCACGTCCGATCGTGACCTTTGAAGCGCGAGTACAGCGCCGTCGCCGTCAGTTCGAACCAGTGGCTCACCAGACACATGCGGTGCCACTTGGCCATTTCTGCCCAGGTCTTGGTCTTGAGCTGGGTATCCGTGTTCGCGGTCACGATCCCGCGCGTGTCCTCGAACGTCGACATCGCCCACAGAATCAGCCAGCACACCAGCGCCGATTTGCCGACGCCGTGACCGGAAGCGACCGCTTTCTGAATCACTTCCCAGATGTCGGCGTTGCGTGTTTCGCGAAGCCGCGCACCGATCTCGATCAGCGTGTCGCGCTGCCAGTCGCGAGGGCCATTCTCATGCTCGAGCTCCGTGCCGGCCTCGCCCCAAGGGAAAGCGATCGTGACGAAACCGAGTGGATCGTAGGCGTAGCCGAAAACCAACTCGACTAGCGCGGCCTCCGCATCAGCCTTCTTTGGCTGCGCGTTCACGCCGCGACTTCGCTAGGGCCAGTAATTCAACACTCCCGGTGTGCTCGACTTCGGACTTCTCGCGCCAGTTCTCCGGATCGCGATTGGTCAGCCAGAGTTTTGCTGCGCCAACGTCTGGCGGTACGTGCTCGACGTACGGGACGATGATCGGCGTACGCCTTCCAGCCCCGGGCGCCATGATCTTGACGGCATCGAACGAGTAGCCGACAGCGCGGCGATATAGTGATTGAACGACGCGTTTGTTCGGAATTTCCTTACCCATTTCAAGGGACTGACAAAATTCTGGGTAGATGTGCTTCCAGCGATAAAGCGTGCGTTCGGTGACGCCGAGCAGTTCTGCAATCTCGCGGTCGGTGGCGCCGTTGACGGCGTACTCGCACGCTCTCTGACAAAACTCCGGCTTGTAATCGGTCTCTCTGCCGACCTTTTTCTTGTCGGCTGGGTTCTTGCGCTTGGTCACGACGACGAATCATCTTCCGGTACGGGATTGCCGTTCTCATCGGTCAGCGCCTCGTAGGCGTGACTGGGGTGCGGCTTGAGCGGGTCCCGGCGTTGGTTTGTGGGTTGCTGCTTGGCCGGCGCGGCTTTCTTGCTGTTCTGCGCCGGCTTGCGCGCGGGACGCGTCAGGTTCACGGCGCTTCACCCAGCGCAACGGCGCGCAGGTACGCTTCGCGCTGCTGTTGACGCCATTGCAACCAGTTGTTCACGAGCGCGGTGGCGATCGCGGCTGGTAGCGGTTTGAGTTTCATCACGCTGCCAGCGCAAACTGATCCATCGTTGCCGGCACATAGGCGTTGTTCGGCGTGATGACCAGGATGAACTGCGTGCCGTCGTACACCATCCAGTTGGTTTGCCCGTCGACGCCCTGGGTATCAGCGATGGCGGCGCCATTGGGCAATTTGATCGCCTTCGCACCCAGCGAATTGACGTTGAGTGTGGCGGCACCAGTAGGCGCGTGATCGAACTTGATGGCGAAGATATTGCCAGTCGCGAGTGTCGCGCCGGTGATGGTTACGGCATACGTGTTCGCAGCGCTCGATGTCTCGCCGTAGAAGGTCTTGACCGTACCGTCGGCTCCAGCGGCGCCGGTCGCGCCGACGAGAACCTGCGAGCCTTTGATCATCGGCTGCGCATACGACCCGTCATTTTTCCCGATCGCGCCGAAGTACGGCTGCCAACCATCGGAGATTGCGGCCGAAATTTGGGTAGACAGATCGTCGATGCTCTGCCCTTTCACGACCTTGTAGTCGGTTACGGCCGCTTGGGCGACGATGCCGACAAACGCGATGAAGCCAGCGATTGCGAGCGTCAGAAAACGCTTCATGACTGGATACCTCAGATCAGTAATGCGGCTCATTTCTTTTTGCCTCCGTGGAAGTAGCGCTGGCCGGGTGCGGCTTGTTTCTCGCGCGCGATCATGCCGACAACAGCTTTCGGCACGCCTTTGTCGACGAGCTGCTGTGCGCGACCACCACCACCCAAGGCGTTGCTCTTGCCTTTGTAGATGCCGGTTTTCTTGGTGTCGTCGGCATCCGGCTCGACGGGTTTGCGCGGCGGGCGTGTCAGGTTCATGTGCGATTACCTCGATGCTTTTGCGTGTTTGTGCCGACCCTTGCGGCGGCGGCGCTCGGCGATGAAGTGCTCGGCAAGCGTGTAGGCTTCCTCGGCGATGGCTTTGCCGGCTGGTTTGCCGTCGGTCTGGATGCGCCAGCGGTCGTTGATGCACATGCGGGCGCCGAACATGCCGGCGAAAAGGTCGCAGATGTCTTGCTCGTCGCGCGTCACGGAACGGATGGCGTCAGTTCTTCAATTGACCCGCTTGCCCTGCACCGCGATCTTGCATGGGGCTTTGGCGCAAGGAGCGAACCCAGCCGGACCCTGCACGCCTGGCGCCATGTTGAGCCAGTAGTGTTTGGTGGGATCAAGGTGGCAGTTGGCGGCACTGCCGTTGGAAGAAGCGACCAGGTTCGGATTGCGACCGTTCGAACACTCCACGCCGGCGCCGGTGAAATTCCCTGGCGCGTCGCTGATTGCGAACAAGGCGTTGTTCGTCGGCATGTAGGTCGTATTGGCGACGAAGGATTCCGTGCCCGCCGGGGATGGATCGACCGGTATCGCCAGATATTGATTCAGGCCGAGACTGAAAATCTCGTCCGTCGCGCCGTTGTTGCCTGGCCACGCACTGCCGAAGACGAAGGCAAATGAAAACCCGCCGGTCGCTGACGGACAAGTCCCGGCATCCGGATTACATGTCCCGACATGCGTGACAAACCGGCCGAAACATACCGCCGTGAGATTCGGAAGGTCTGCTGGCGTACCGGTCTTGCATGTCCCGCCCGGTGGCGGCGGCGGCGGGGGCGGCAGGTTTGGACACTGCACCGTCGCCGACGTGCTGGGGTTGTTGAGCGCGATGCCGGTAGCCGCGCACTGTAGCGGCTGATTGTAGGACGCCGCGTGCGCGTAGCTGGCGGCGATCGTGTACAGCAGGATGGCAACCAGGACCAGTTGTACGCAGATGATCGGATTCAGGCGCTTGATGCTCATGGGCGTGCTCCGGTAGCCTGCGCGGCTTCAGCGGCTTTCACGAGGCTCAGCGTCTTGGCCGAACCGATCGCGCCGCCGAGTTTGAGGTTCGCGACATCGAAGCCGAGCTGTCGCATGAATTCGAGCATGCTGATCTTGAGGTCGAACACTACGACCGCGCAGCCGGTGATAAGCGACTTTGGCACCGGTGGAATCGTTGCCGCCGGCGTCAGCGCGGCAAGGCGCTGCGCTTCGATCGCCGTGGCGATGCCCTTGATGCTGCCGAGTGAATCGGCCAAGCCACCGGAAGGCGTCGAGCTCAGCACGCCGAGATAGGACTCGACTTCGTGGTAGCAGGTAGCGGCTTCGGCGTCGCCGTGGCTGGCGGCCTGGGCGGCGGCGGCCTCGAGATCGGCGCTGGCGACCGGCGTCACGGCGACCGCGAAGTCGTGGGCGACTTTGGCCTCGACGTCGGCCTTGACCTGCGCGGCCGAACATCCAGCTAGCAATGCGATGGCGAACAATACTGCGATGGTGCTCAGTTTCATGGGGAGTGTCCTTCAATGACGTAAGGCGTGAACTTGTTGCGCTTGCTTGCGTTTGCCGACTTGGTCAGCAACTGCATATTGGTGTGGACGTGCAGGCCGCAGACATTTTTCCCTTGCAACGGGATGATGTGATCGACATTCGCGATACCTGCGCTGGGTCGCGGCATGCAATGCCAGTTGCTCAGGCGTTCGCATTCATACCTTCGAGCAACTTCATGTAATTTGAAGCGCTGTGGTTGGAAACGATGTTGTCTGGAATCTGTGGCGACTTCGGCAAGACGGTCACGTCATGCAGCGGCACGAACCGGTGCAGCGGCAGGTTCGCCGGCAGCGTCGGCACGATGTCCGGGCCGTAATCAAAAACCGAGTACCGAGCCTCGCTGGCCTTGAACGCATCGGCGAACACGGCGTCGCCAGGCTTCGGCATCGCGTAGAACAAGCCGTAACAGTCGCGTTTGCCGATCAAGTCGTTCACGAGGTAGCACGCCAGCGGCGCGCCCAGGCTGTGGCCGAGGACCGTCACCGTGCCGTCCGGCGGAATGGTCTCGGTGATGCCGTCAGCCGGGTGTTTGCCGCGGAACTCCATGCTCGAATACAAACTGAAAAATCCGAGGTGTACGTGGTTGACGAGTACCGCCAGCGCATCCGAAGCCCACTCGGTTCCGTTTTCGGTGCCACGAATCGCGACGACGTACTGCGTCGGATCCTTCTTGTCGCGCAGCAGCCAGCCGTAGAACACACGCTCGCCGACGCCGAACTGTTGCAGGGCGAGCAGCGCGTCCTTCGCGGTGAGGTAATCGATCAGGTCGTAGTCGCCGGCGAGCTCGGGCGGCAG
>Ga0157372_10004932_pt1 | contig 14174 bp, 17 predicted proteins | sample C55metaG_FD_115307 | JGI IMG/M metagenome (GOLD analysis project Ga0157372, IMG submission 115307) | Corn rhizosphere microbial communities from Kellogg Biological Station, Michigan, USA - C5-5 metaG | ecosystem: Host-associated > Plants > Roots > Rhizosphere > Soil | place: USA: Michigan... | reverse complement strand
CGACCTGGGCTCGAACCAGGGACCTACGGATTAACAGTCCGGCGCTCTACCAACTGAGCTATCGAGGAAGAGCGGGAAATTATAGCGGCGGCTCCGTCGCCTCTCGCTTCGTGGCCGCAACCTACAGCGGTCGTCTCGCTCGCGCTGCGCACCTCACACGGGTCAGATCAGCGCACGCATTGGTGGGCAGAAAACGTCTCCGCCCGAAGCGAATCTCTCCATCGCAGCGATCATGATCCTCGCCTGCGTGTTGATGTGCAGGCCAAAGTCCGCGGTATGCAATTTCCGCTGCGGCGCTGTCAGAACAACGCGCGGTTTTCCGATGCCAAGACCGTTTGTCGTTCCGACGTCGACGGCCTTGACGGACACGCCCTTTGGGAGGATGCCGGCCACGGCAGCGCTCCCTACGATGCGCGCATGGTCGCCCGCCGCCGATGGATCGCTGCCTTCGTCGGACACGTCTTGCGCCGTGGTTTCGCCGACGACCCCGACTGGGCGTACGAAGTCGCCGAGGAGGTGTACCCGGTCTGGGTGAACTGCGACCCGGAGATCGCAGCCGACTCGGCATTCGGCGTCTACGACGAGCCGAGCGGATCCGATGCGACCAAGCGAACGTTGCATTGACGTCGAGTCCACCGCCCTTGCGGCTCACCGGCCAGCCGATCCCGGAACTACTGCGCGTTCTGCGCGCTTTCCTCGCTTCGCGCCTGAAGCCGCCGCTCGGGCCCACTACATTCACGCGTCCTGTGGGAGACAAGGAAACACCATGAAGAACATCCTCATCGTTGCAGTGCTCGCTGCGATCGGTCTCGTCGGCTGCGGCGGCGGAGGAGGCGGCGGTGCAGCGGTCACCGCAGCAGCGCCGACGGTGACCATCACCGCGGCCAACCAGGCATCGGTGGCGCGCGCGATCGTCGACGGCGGCCAGGCGTTCGGCACGTCGCAGCCTTTTGCGGCCACCGGCGGCGGCGCGACCGAGCAGTCTGCTGCCGCGACGCGAGCGGCGCTGCACACCGGCGCGCTCCAATCCGTCGTGCGCCGCGGCCTCGCCGCCGCGTTCGCGGCGCAACGCAGCGCGACGATCGCCGCCGCGACACGCCCGACAGCGACGACCGGCACCACGGACCTCTGCGCGGTGAGCGGCTCGGTCACCACCGCCGTGCTCGACGCCGACGGCAGCCAGTCGCTGTCGAACGGTGACGTGCTCACCATCACCTTCAACCAATGCAACGACTCGGACGCGGTCATGAGCGGCGTCATGAGCTTCACCCTGAGCAACGTCACCTCGGCGGTCGCCGACAACGTGCGCTTCAGCGGCACCCTCGCGTTCACCCAGGTGACGGCGACGAGCAGCAACGGCTCGTCGAACATCAACGGCAGCGTCGGCGTCGCCGTCGCGATCACGTCGACGTCGTTCCAGCTGGCGATCACGGTCGGCGGCAGCGCGCTGACGGTGGCGAGCTCTGCGCCCGGGTACCTCGACACCGTCGTGTACGAGCAGGGGATGCAGCTCACCGTCTCGGAGACCGACGGCCTCGTGTCGCAGTCGACCGTCACCCTGGACGGCTCGTTGACGGCCACGTCGATCGGCGGACGCATCCTGATCTCGACCGTGCAGCCGTTGCAGGAGCTCGACACCGATGCGTTTCCGAGCAGCGGACAGATGGTCGTGACCGGAGCAGCCGGGACGCATCTTCGGGTGACCGCGCTGAACGCCACCCAGGTGCAGCTCGAGCTCGACGCCAATGGCGACGGTGCGTACGAAGGCTCGGGCGTCTTTGCCTGGGGCAGCCTCTGATCGCGTCGCGAGCCGGCAGCGGGCCCTGCTGCACCTAGGTCCAATGGCGGCGACCCGGTCGCCGTGACGACAATCGCGACTCCGCGAAGAGGAGCCGCCATGCGCATTTCGACCATCGGATCCGCCGTGTGTTCGCTCGCGCTGCCGCTGCTCTTGCTGCAGCCCGCGCCCGCCTCCTCGGCATCGTCGTCGTCCAAGGCGCTCGACGAGGCGATGAGCCAGGGCGGGCTGCACAAGATCAGCGTCAAGGGCATCGAGCTCGCCTACGCGAAGCCGGGCACGTCGCTCGCGAGCTACAAGCGCGTCAGGATCGACCCGGTCGAGGTCTCGTTCCACAAGTCGTGGGACCCGACGCGGACCGGCTCGAACATCAAGGTGAGCGCCGCCGAGCGACAGAAGATCCTCGACGGCATGGCCAAGCTGGTGCAGGAGGAATTCGCGCGCGCGCTGCAGGCCGACAACGGCTACGCGGTGACCGAGGAGTCGGGCGACGACGTCCTGCGTGTCAAGATCGACATCGCCAACCTCTACGTCTCGGCGCCGAGCGGCAGCAGTTCGGGACGGTCGCGCACGTACGTCGTCTCGGCCGGCGAGATGACGCTGGTCGCCGAGCTCTCCGATTCGAAGAGCGGCGACGTCGTCGCCCGCCTCGTCGATCGCCGCGAGGCGCGCAGCGCCGGCCGTGTCTCGCTCAGCGACAGCGTCTACAACCAGGGCGAGGCGCGCTCGATCGCCGCCGGCTGGGCGCGCATCCTGCGCAAGGCGCTCGACAAGGCGCACGGCATCTAGTCGCTCCTCGCAACGCGGGCGCGCAGACCAGGCGTGCGTTTCGGCGCGACTACGCCGCGCGCGCGGCCGCGCGAACGCGCGCCACCGTTCCGGAGCGGGCGCTACAGCGCTCGGCGCAGCACCGCGACGGCGTCGACGACGAACGCCAGCCAGGCGATCGTGAACACGACCGTGCGCGCGCGGAACTGCCCGAAGCCGCTGACGTGGACGACGGCGTGCACGAGCCGCGCCCAGAAGAAGACCGCGGCGCACGCAACCGTCAGCGCGGTGTGGAAGCCGAGCACGTGGGCGGCGAGGACGACCGCGGCGAACGGCGCGAAGCTCTCGACCGCGTTCTGGTGCGCGCGGTTGGCGCGGTTGACCCAGTCCGGCAGGCGGTCGGTCGGCGCGACCCGATACGTCTCCGACGTCAGGGGTCCGCGCGTTCGCACGTAGCCGACCACGACCGGGATCCAGAGCGATCCGGTCAGCAGCGCCGCGAGAAGGAGATAGAACAGCTCGGTCGTCATGGCATCGCCTCCCTTGGAAACTCAGCGAAAATTTGCGGTCGCCGCGCGCCGCGCCTGCACCGCTTGGGCCAAGCCGCGCAGCAGCGGCTCGGTCTGCGCCCAGCCGAGGCACGGATCGGTGATCGAAACACCGCGGCGCAGCGCCACCCCGGGCCGCAGATCCTGGCGACCTTCTTCCAGGTGGCTCTCGAGCATCACGCCGACGATGCGGCGCTCGCCTGCGGCGATGCGCGCGGCGAGGCTGTCGGCGATCTCGATCTGCCGCAGGTGCTGCTTGCCGGCGTTGGCGTGCGAGCAGTCGACCATGACGCGCTCGGGCAGGCCGGCGCGGGCGAGCGCAGCGCACGCCTCGTCGACGCCGCGCTCGTCGTGGTTGGGCACCTTGCCGCCGCGCAGGATGACGTGGGTGTCGTCGTTGCCGCGCGTCTCGAAGATCGCCGCCTGACCCATCTTGGTCATGCCCATGAAGGCGTGGCTCGCGCGCGCGGCGACGATCGCGTCGGCCGCGACCTGGACGCTGCCGTCGGTGCCGTTCTTGAAGCCGACCGGGCAAGAGAGGCCCGACGCAAGCTGGCGGTGCGTCTGGCTCTCGGTGGTGCGCGCGCCGATCGCCGCCCAGACGACGAGGTCGGCGATGTACTGCGGCGAGAGCAGGTCGAGGAACTCGGTCCCGGGCGGAACGCCGAGGCCGGCGACGGCGAGCAACAGCCGGCGCGCGCGGCGCAGGCCCTCGTTGATGCGAAACGAGCCGTCGAGCAGCGGGTCGTTGATGTAGCCCTTCCAGCCGACCGTCGTTCGCGGCTTCTCGAAGTAGATCCGCATGACGATCGCGAGCTCGCCGCGCAGCTCGCCGGCGAGCGCGGCGAGCCGGCCGGCGTACTCGACCGCGTCGTCGTGGTCGTGGATCGAGCACGGCCCGACGACGACGAGGACGCGGTCATCGCGACCGCGCAGGATCGCGGCGATCTCCGCGCGCGCGCCTTCGACGAGCGCCTGCACTCCTGGCGGCACGGGCAGGTCGTCGTGCAGGAGCGCTGGCGAGATCAGCGGCCGGACGGCGGCGATGCGGACATCGTCGATGCGCGTCGTGTCCTGCGTGCTGTCGCGCACGCCGACCTCGTGGTCGTGCGCGGGGTCGTCGATCGGCTGCATCCGGCCGATTGTCGCGCCCAGCGGCGCGGCCCGGAGCGCGTCAGCGCGCCAGCTCGGCGACCAGGAAGTCGACGACGCGCTCGAACGGGTCGAAGCCGAACTCCGCCGCGACCGACGGCCGCAGGTTCGAATTGGCGTTGATGTCGTAGAAGACGCGCCGCCCTTCCGGCGTCTCGAGGTACTCGATGCCGCCGACGTCGAGCCGCGCCGCGCGAACGATCCGTCTCGCGGTCGCGACGGCGTCGTCAGGGACTTCCGGATACGCGTAGAACTCGACCGACGGCTGCGCTGCCGTTGCGGCGTCGGGCAGCTCGCAGATCGCGTCGCCTTCGTCGGGGTTGCAGACCGGAGACGGGCAGAGGTTGAAGCGCCCGTGCGTCTTGACGCGCATCGCGTAGAGCAACCGGCCGCCGAGGAACTCGAGGCGCACGATGCCCTGCTCGGGATCGTGCGGCAGGTACTCCTGGAGGAGGAAGAGGTTGTCGGGCAGCCAGAGCGAAGGATCGCGGCGGAAGATCGCCTCGATCTCGTCGAGCGACTCGACGACCTGGATGCGCGCGCCGCTGCCGCCTTGGTCGGGCTTCAGCACCGCGGGCCACGCGATCTCGCCGGCGAACCCGCGCAGCGCCGAAGGATCGTTGAACGTGATCGAGCGCGGCGTGTCGATGCCGAGCGTCGCGAGGAGCGTCGCCTGCACGCTCTTGCTCAGCTCGAGGGCGAACACGTCGGCGCCGTTCAGGACACGGGCGCCGAGCCGCTCGAGCGTGCGCATGTAGGCGAGCGCCAGCGGCACCGCGCGCGTGTTGCCGCGAACGTAGGCGCTCGGGCTCGCCTGGTTAAAATAGAGCCGCGCGCGCGGTGGCGCGGCGTTGGCGAACGCCGCCCGGGTGACGTCGAACGGCGCGAAGCGCACTCCGCGACGCTCGAGCGCCGCGAAGAGCGGCTTCTGCCACTCGGGATGCTCGTGCAGGACGACGAGGTCGGGCGATTCAATCGACATCCGACCGATCGTAGCGACGCGAACCCGTTCGCGTCGCCCTGACCGCGCGCATCCGCACGCGCGGTGGGACTACTTCTTCAGGTCCGCCTCGACCTTGCCGCGCGCGTTGCCGACCTTCTTGACGGCGCCGCGAACGGCGGCCGAGGACGTTCCGGTCTTCTTCGCTTCGTAGCTGGTCTCGTGCTTCTGACCGCCGGCGACCTTGGCGCGGTCCTGCGACCGACCGCGATTGCTTTGCCCGGGCATGTGCGTCTCCCGCAGTTTCGGATCCGGACATCATGCGACGCCGACGCAGCGAACGCTGTCGGAGGGCGTCCCCTCGCGATGTCAGGCGGTCGCTTGCAGCGGCACGACAACGTCGACCGTCGTGCCCGCGTCCGCCGACGAGCGCGCAGCGACGTCGCCGCCGTGCCGACGCGCGATCTCGCGGACGATGTAGAGGCCGAGCCCGATCCCTTCGCCCTTCGCGGCGCCACGCGTCATCGGCTCGAACAACACCGGCATCTGCTCGGCGGGGATCGCCCGGCCGGTGTTGTGGACCGAGAGCTTCAGCGACTGGGCGTCGATCGTCGAGACCACCGTCACCGCGCCGTCGGGGTCGCCGTGCGTCATCGCGTTCGAGACCAGGTTGCCGAGGATCTGGGCGAGGCGGTCCGCGTCCGCGAACGAACGTCCCGACCCCGACGTCTTCAGCACCAGCGTTCGGCCCGGATACGCGATCCGCAGGTCCTCGACCGCCTGGCCGATCACCAAGTGCGGGTCGATCTCGGCGCGATCCACGCGGAGCCCCCGGCCGAGGCGCGCCTGCGTGAAGTCGAGCAGGTCGGCAATCATCCGGGTGCTGCGCTTCGTCGCACGCAGGATCGCCTCGACGCGGTTGCGCTGCTTGGGGCTCAGCTCCTGCGCCTTGAGGACGGTCGCGCTCAGCTGGATCGTCGACAGGGGATTGCGCAGGTCGTGGCTGACGATGCCGACCATCTGCTCGGCGAAGAGCGCGCGGTCCTCGGCGGTGCGCCGCTGCACGTCAAGCTCGGCCTGGGCCTCGACAAGCGCGCGCTGCGTCTCCATGCTGCGCGTGTGCAGCTCCTCGGCGCGGCGCCGCGCGTGCAGCAGCTCGCGCTCGTAGCGATGGCGGTCCTCGGCGCCGAACGCGGCGATCTCGTGGCGGATCGCGCCGCCGCTCGAGCGCGCGACCGCGTTCAGGATCATCGGCTTGATCTCGCCGCCGGCGTGGATGAGGTCGAGCTTGACCTCCGCGACCGAGCCTTGGATCTGCAGCAGCGGCGCCCAGTGCGTCTGGTGGAAGATCCTCGCGCCGACGGTCAGCAGCTCCTGCAGCTTGCGGCTGCCGACGAGCTCGTCTCGACCAAAGCCCGTCCAGCGGCAGAAGGTGTCGTTGACGACGCGGATCGTGCCGTCGGCGTCGGTGACGAGCAGCCCGCACGCGGCGTGCTCGTAGAGCTCGCGCGCGTCCGGGATGCCGCCGTCGGACACGCGCTTCAGCGTCCGATCTTCGCGAGGAACGCGTCCATCGCGCTCGCGCACGCGCTCGGTGAGCTGAGGTGCGGGCAATGGCCGACGTTCTCGATCACCTGCAGTGTCGCGTCGGGGAGCGAGCGGGCGAGGTACTCGCCAACCGACTGCGGCGCGATCAGGTCGTCGTGGCACTGGACGACGAGCGCCGGCGCGGCGAGCTTCGGGACGTCGGCGCGGTGGTCGGAGAGGAACGTGACACGCGCGAAGTGGCGCGCGATCTGCGGGTCGGTGCGGCAGAAGCTGTTCGTCAGCTCGACCGCGAGCTCGGGCTGCTCGGGGCTGCCCATGATCGCCGGCGCCATGTTGCTCGACCAGCCGAGATAGTTGCTCTCCATCGTCTCGAGGAGGCCATCGATGTCGGAACGGCTGAAGCCGCCGACGTAGTCGCCGTCGTTCACGTAGCACGGCGACGGCCCGATCATGACGTGGCCGGGAAAGCGCTCGGGCGCGGCGATGCCGGCGAGCATGCCGATCATCGCGCTCACCGAGTGGCCGACGCAGACGACCGGGCCGCGGCCGACGGCGTCGACGATCTCGATCAGGTCGTTCGCGTAGCCGTGCAGCGTCGAGTACTTGTCGAAGTCGTAAGCGCCGAGATCGGAGCCGCCGCTGCCGACGAGGTCGAGCGTGACGACGGTGTGCTGCTTCGCGTACGCCGGCGCGAGCAACCGCCACATGTTCTGGTCGCAGCCGAAGCCGTGCAGGAAGACGAGCGTCGTCGCGCCGGAACCGGCGATGCGGACGTTGTTGCGGGCCAGGACATCCATGGAGCGATTGCGGAGCTGCGAGCGCCGGCCGGCGCCGTTCGATCGGAGATTGTGCAGTCGCCGCCTCCGCGACGCGCTAATCTGGGGATTCCGGCGCCGTCGCGCCGGCAGGAGCGCCGATGTCCGCCTCGACCGCACCCGCGCCCGGCAGGCGCCGCTTCATCGCCGCGCCGCTGGCGGCGCTCGCGCTGCCGCCGTTCGCGCTCGGCACCGCGGCGGCTGCCGAGGAGCTCACGGTGCGTTATCTCGGCTGGGCCGGAGTCGAGCTGCGCTACGGCAGCAACGCCGTCTTCATCGATCCGCAGCTCGTCTTTCGCGACCGACCAGCGCGGCAGGTCGCGACCGCCGAGATCGAGTCGCCGGCGACGTCGCGGTTCGCGCTCGTCACCCATCTTCATCCCGACCACTTCGACCCGGTCGCGCTGAAGCAGGCACTGAGCGACGACGGCAACGTCTTCGCCGAGGCGTCGATGGCCGCGGGCGTCGCCGCGAAAGGCCTGCCCGTCGTTTCGCTCGCGATGTGGGAGCCGTTCTCCGCCGGCGGCTTCGACGGCCACGACTTCCTCGTCGTTCCGGTCCCCGCCGCCGACGGCTTCGGCGACGCGCAGGTCTCCTGGGTCGTGCGCGCCGGCGGCCGCCGCTTCATCCACTGCGGCGACACGATCTGGCACGGCCACTGGCGGCGCATCGGCCGCGCGTACGGGCCGTTCGACGTCGCGTTCCTGCCGATCAACGGCTTCGCGCAGACCGACCTCGTACCGTCGACGACGGGGCCCTACGCGATGACGCCAGAGATCGCCTTGCAGGCGGCGCGGCTGCTCGGCGCGCAGACGGTCGCGCCGATCCACTTCGGCCGCGCGCCGTCGCCGACCTACATCGAGACCGAAGCGCCCGAGCGCCGCTTCGTCGACGAGGCGCGACGGCTCGGCCAGGCCGTGCGCGTGCTGCGCGCGGGCGACGAGCTCAAGCTCGCAGCGATCGTCTGAGCGCGAGCTCGAACGCAATCAGCGCTGCGAGACGTCGATCCAATCGGCGCCGGCGAGCGCGGCGAGCCGCTCCGGCGTGATGCGCAGCGCCGCGTGCGTGTCGCCAGCGGCGGGCACGACGACGTCGAACGCGCGCAGCGACACATCGGCGTAGATCTTGAGCGGCCGCGCCAGCCCGAACGGACAGACGCCGCCGACCGGGTGGCCCGTCGCCGCCTCAACCTCGACGGCGTCGAGCATCTTCGCCTTGGCGGCGAAGCGGTCCTTGAACTTGCGGTTGTCGAGGCGCGCCTCGCCGCCCATCACGATCAGGATCGGCTCGCCGTGAAGTCGTAGCGACAGCGTCTTCGCGATCTGCGCCGGCTCGACGCCGTGCGCGGCGGCGGCGAGTGCGACGGTGGCGGTGCTCGTCGTCGTCTGCAGGATCTCGATGTCGGGGGCGTGCTCGGCGAGGAAGGCGCGGACGGATGCAAGGCTCATGGCGCGCGATTGTCGCCGCGCGCCGACGGCGCGATCGTCGCGGCGTCGAGCTCGATCCAGACCGGCGCGTGGTCGCTCGGCTTGTCGCGCCCGCGCTGCTCGCGGTCGACTCCGGTCGCGACGAGACGCGTTGCGAGCGCCGGCGTCAGCAGCAGGAAATCCATGCGAAAGCCGGCGTTGCGCGCGAACGCGCCGGCGTTGACCCAGAACGTGTAGATCCGCTCGCGCGGATGAAGGCGCCGCGTCGCGTCGACCCAGCCCTGATCGAGCAGCCGCTGCCAGAGGGCGCGCGTCTCGGGCTGCAGCACCGCGTCGAAGCGCCAGAGCCAGCGGTTGTAGATGTCGACGTCGGTGGGAACGACGTTGAAGTCGCCGGCGAGGACGGCGTCGACGCCCGACCCGATCAGCGTCTGCGCGTGGCCGATCATCCGCTCGAACCAGGCGAGCTTGTAGTCGAACTTCGGTCCAGGCTGCGGGTTGCCGTTCGGCAGGTAGACCGACGCGATGCGCAGCCCCGCGACGTCGGCCTCGAGATAGCGCGCCTGGCCGTCGGCGTCGTCGCCGGGGACGCCGCGGCGCATCTCTCGCGGCGCGCCGATCCGCGACAGGATCGCGACGCCGTGGTGAGCGCGCTGACCGTGCCAGATTGCGCGGTAGCCGGCGGCCTCGATCGCGAGCGCAGGAAAGGTGGCGTCCCCCGTCTTGATCTCCTGCAGGCAGGCGACGTCGGGCGCGGTCTCGTCGAGCCATTCGACGAGGCGCGGCAGCCGGCCCTTGACGCCGTTGACGTTGAAGGTCGCGATCTTCATGCGGACATCGAATGCTGCCGTCCGTCGCCGATCGGCCGCGCGTACCCACTATGTCGCGCCGGCCGATGTCCACGCGCGCGAGCCGGTGAGCACGCGCCGATAGACTCGCGCGAGGGTCGCTGTCGCCCGGCGGTCCGGCTCCGCATGCGCCCATGACGATCTCGCCGCTGCCGCAGGACCACAACCGAAGGACATCGCCGCGCGTGGCGATCCGGCGGCCGGCGACGGTGACGATCGGCGAGCTCCGCAAGGACGTTCAGACCTGGGACCTCGCACGCGACGGCATGTGCCTGATCGCAGCGCGTCCGATCGCGCCGGGTACGCGATGCCGGATCGCGTTCGAGCTGCCGGTCGGCGGCGAGCTCTTCGCCATCGACACGACGGCGAAGATCGTCTACTCGTCCTACTCGGCGGCCGGCGAGTTCAGGATCGGCGCCGTGTTCCTCGGCCTCGACGACGTCGCCGCGGCGGCGATCGGCGCGTTCACGGCGAACTCCTGAAGCGCTGCCGCGCCTTCGCGCGGCGCTGCCCTCCAGAGCATCCACGCCGTCGCGGTGAAGAGCGCGATGCCGACGAAGGCGAAGCCGAGGAGGACGACGCCGGCTTCCCACGGGTGGCTGAACGCCGCGAACCCGCCCGCCGCAACGGACGCCGTCGCCGCGGCGATCAGCCGCCCGCGCGCGGTCGCGAACTCGCCGAGCGCGAGCGAATAGCTGGCGAGAAAGACGAGCGCAAGAAAGAGCTGCTCCGAGCCCATCGTCCGCAACACCTGCACCACGTCTCGCATCGTCTTCTCCCGACACGAGCAGGATGCGATGGCGACGAACGGTGCGCAATCCTCCAGTCAGGCGCTTGCCAACACGCGTGGTTCGCGTCACGCTCATAGGTTGCAGCGTCGCCACAGGGCTGCGACGTGCTAAGCACCACCTGCGTGCACACGCGTGGTGCGTTTTCTTACAAGCGCGCGTCAGCGAATCTTCGCCGCCTCGCTCTCCATCTGCGCGACGAGGCGGTCCATCTGGTCAATCACCGCCTGGATCGTCGCGCGCTGCGTCAGGTCGACGCCGGCTTTCTTCAGCTGCGCCATGGGATGGTCGTTGCCGCCGCTCCTCAGGAGCGTCAGGTAGCGATCGGTCGCCGCCTTGCGCGACTCGGGCGAGCCGGTCGTCATCGCGTTGTAGAGCTGCGCCGACGACGCGAAGCAGGTCGCGTACTGGTACACGTAGTACGGCGTGTTGAAGAAGTGCGGGATCCGAGCCCAGGTCCACTTGTAGAAGTCGTCGGCGGCGAGCGCATCGCCGTAGTACTCCTTGAGCAGCCCCGCGTAGAGGCCGTTGAGGACGTCGGTCGTCAGTGGCTCGCCCTTTTCGACTCGGCGATGCGCGCGCAGCTCGAAGTCGGCGAACAGCACCTGCGTGTAGAACGTGCCGAAGATCGAGTCGACGGCGTGCTGCAGCAACAGGAAGCGCTCCTTCGGATCGCTCGTCCGCTTGAGCAGCTCGTCGAGCAGAAAGCGTTCGTTGGTCGTCGACGCGACCTCGGCGACGAAGATCGTGTAGTCGGCGGTGACGAACGGCTGGCTCTCGTACGACAGCACCGTGTGCATCGCGTGCCCGGCCTCGTGCGCGAGCGTGAACGCCGCGTCGAGCGTGTCGTTGTAGTTCATCAGCAGATACGGGCCGACGCCGTAGACGCCGGCGTTGTACGCGCCGCTGCGCTTGCCCTCGTTCTCGTAGACGTCGACCCTGCCGCCGGAGACGAACTTGCGGTACTTGGCGACGTAGTCGGCGCCGAGCGGCGCGACCGAGGCGAGCGCGAGGTCGCGCGCCTCTTCGTACGGATAGCTCCTGTCGCTGCGGTAAATCGGCAGGAAGCCGTCGTAGAGGTGGTAGCTCGGCAGGCCGAGCAGGCGCTGGCGCAGGCGAAAATAGCGCTTGACCGGCTCGGTGCCTGCGCGCGTCGCTTCGACCAGCGTCTCGACGACCGAGCGCGGGATCGCGTTGCCGTCGAGCGCGGCGTCGAGGGTCGTCTCGAAGTTGCGCGCGCGGGCGACGAACCAGTCGCGCTGCAGCGTGCCGTTGTAGATCGCAGCGTAGGTGTGCGCGGTCGCGCCGTACGTGCCGACGTGCATCGCCGCCGCCTTGCCGCGCTCGTCCTGGTTGCGGTCCTTCTCGAGCAGCGCCGCGTAGTTGCCGGGGCTGAGGACGACGTCGCTGCCGTCCGCGAGGTGCAGCGTCGGGTACTTGATGTCCGACGTGCTCAGCTCCTGGTAGATCGTCCGCGGCGCCTGGTTGAACTGGGTCGCGAACGAGAGCAGCCGCTCGCCCTTGTCGTCGAGGACGTGCGCCTGGCGCCGGTAGGCGTCGAGGATCGGGAAGCGGTACGGCGCGAGCGCCGGCGTCTTCGCGATCCACTCCTTCGTCGTCGCCTCGGGGATCTTCAGCAGCTCGGGAGTGAACCAGGCCGCCGCGGTGTCGAACTTCGCGAACAGCGCGGTGACGCGCTGGAAGCGGCCGGCGACCGCCTGGTCGCGGGTGTCGACGTCGCGCTGCAACTGCGGGTAGCGATAAAGCCGGTACTGGAGCTTGCCGATCTCGTCGAACGCCTGGTACGCCTTCAGGAGCGCGTCGGGGCTCTGCGCCAGCGTTCCCTGCAGCTTGGCGAACGCGTCCATCCGCGAGTCCATCTCCTTCATGTCGGCTTCCCACGCCGCCCAGTCCGGATAGATCGCGGAGAAGTCCCAGCGGAACTCGGCCGGGATCTCGGCACGGTTGCGCGTCGTCGGCTTGGCGCCGAGCGCAGCGGTGGTGACGGCGGCGGCGCAGATCGCACCGGTGACGGCGATGGACATCTTCATTGGCTTCGGCGTGGGCGGGAGAACGCGACGCGGGAGACTATCCGATCGACGAACGCCTTCATTCGAGCTGGATCTGGCCGTCGAAGCGGACGTCGAGCTTGAGGCCCGCCACCTCGAGCCGCACCGTCGCCGGGAATGTCTCGCTGCCCTTGACCGCGCCGCTCGCGATCGCGCGCTGGACCGCCTGCTCGATCTCGCGCTGCGAGCTGACGCCGACCATCTTCAGGAACTTGCGGATGCTGATGTTGAAGGTCTCTTCGTTCATGTCGTTCTCCTTGCTATGAGATCGGGATGCGCGATCGGTGGACGGCCAGCCACTGCCTGAACGTCTGCAGCGCCGGGTTGAGCGCACGCGACCGATCGATGTCGCGTGCAGCACAGAAGGCGTCGGCGAACTCGACGTTGAACTGAAACATGTTGCCGAGATCCTCGGCGCCGGGAAATCCGCCGGCGCGGAAGCGATCGAACGGGACCGCCTGGTAGCGGACCGGCTTGCCGAGCGCCTCGCCGAGCGCAGCGGCCATCTCGTCGCCGGTGAGCTGCTCGCCGGCGATGCCGATGTGACGGCCGGCGAGCGATGGCCCCTGCTTGAGGATGCCGTACGCGCATCGCCCGATGTCCTCGACCGCGATGCTCGGAAACCTCGCGCTGCCGAGCGGCATCGGCCACGTCAGCGTGCCGTCCGGGCCCGCCTTCGGCCCCATGCCGAAGCCGATCAGGTTCTCCCAGTAGAACGACGTCAGCAGGAACGTCGTCGGCACTCCGGCGTCGACGAAGAAGCGGTCGGACTCGCCCTTGGCGTCGAAGTGCGGCACCTTGTAGTGGCCGAGCAGCGTCGGCATGCGGGTGTCGTCGAGCGGGATGAAGGTGCGCGAGTCCTCGAGCGTCGACCAGACCGCATGGCGCACGCGCGCCGTCTTCGCCGCACGCGCCATCGCCCTCGCCTGTGCCTTCTCGCGATCGGGTGAGAAGTGCTCCCAGAAGTTGGTGACGAAGAACGCGCCGTGCGCGCCGTCGAGCGCGCGCACCAAGCTCGCCTCGTCGTCGAGGTCGGCGGCGACGACTTCGGCGCCGGCGGCGGCGAGCGCCCTCGCCTTCTCCGAATCGACGTGGCGCGTCAGCGCCCGCAGCGTGAAGCCGCCGCTGCGGTCGGCGAGGATCGCTCGTGCCACCCCGCCGCCTTGCGCGCCGGTCGCACCGACGATCGCGATGATCCTGCTCTCGCTCAAAAGCATCTCCGTGTTGCGTTGACCGTGTGATTGCCGCCCGCTCGATCGCCGGCGGCGTCGTAGTATCCATTGCCGCCCATGCCCATGCGTCGACCATGAGTCCTGCCGACCCTGCGCCCGCCGTCCCCGAAGGCTTCGCGGAACGCCGCTTCGGCAACGAGGGCTTCATCAACGTCAACGGCCCGCTCTACGCACGCCGCAGCGGGGCGGCGCTGCAGCTCGGCTTTCGCGTCGAGCGCCGCCACTGCAACCTGATGGGGAT
>Ga0157372_10004930_pt1 | contig 14175 bp, 11 predicted proteins | sample C55metaG_FD_115307 | JGI IMG/M metagenome (GOLD analysis project Ga0157372, IMG submission 115307) | Corn rhizosphere microbial communities from Kellogg Biological Station, Michigan, USA - C5-5 metaG | ecosystem: Host-associated > Plants > Roots > Rhizosphere > Soil | place: USA: Michigan... | reverse complement strand
GTGATGACCCTTCTCGGGTTTTTCGCCGCGCTCGCGCTCCTGCTTTCGAGCGTTGGCCTTTACGGAGTCATGGCGCTCAGTGCGGCCCAACGAATGCGCGAACTCGGGATTCGTTGGGCCACACTGAGCGCCATGACTCCGTAAAGGCCAACGCTCGAAAGCAGGAGCGCGAGCGCGGCGAAAAACCCGAGAAGGGTCATCACCAGTCGACGTGTGGCCAGACTGTCGTGAACGTTTTTCTCCATGGTGGCGATGGCTGCGACCGGCTGGTCGGGATCGATCGCTTCGATTTCGCGTTTTACTGCCGGAACCAGGGCAGCGGGATCGCCGGATGCAACCCGGATCAGGAGAGAGTTCTCGTCCTGCGGCGATTGCGGTTCATAATAGTATTGCTGCACCATGTTGAGCTTTTCCGTGTTATTCTCACCCGGAGCTTCATTGCGTGTTCGCGAGACGATGCCGATGACGGTGCATGGCGGCGCATTCTTTTTGTCGGTCTGATTGTCGTCGATGTGCTGGCCGATAGGATCTTTGCCGGGGAAAAAGCGGCGGGCGAAAGACTCGTCGATAATCACCGATTTCGGAGCCCCTGGTCTGTCCTCGGGGCCGAAGTTGCGGCCCCTTATTATCGGCATCTTGAGAACGTTAAAGTAATCCTGCGTGATAATATTTACCTCGGCAGACGGTTCCTTGCCCGGCGGTGTTGGGGGAGTGTTGGTGATGTGGAAATAACTGTCCCACTCGGTGTCATCAAAAGGAACGTTGGCCCCGATGGCGGCTGCGACGACATTTGGAATCGATTTCACGCGCTCGATCAGGCGCTGATTGAACGCTTCAATCTTTTCGTCCGAGCCGTAACGCGCCTTCGGCAGTGAGATCGTCATCGCGAGAACGCCGGAGGGGTCGAACCCGAGCGGCGCCTGTTGGGCGTTACGAAAGCTTTGCAGTGTCAGACCGGCCGCAGCCAGGAGAATGAGCGCCAGGGCGACCTGCGCGATCACGAGGATTGCGCGGACCCGCTGACGCTGTGCGCCTTCGCTGCTCCCGCGCGCGCCCCCTTCATGCAGATCGAAAGAGAGCGACGCTTGTCGCGAGATGCGAATCGCGGGCCAGAGTCCGACCAATAATCCTGCGACGACGGCCATGCCGGTGGTGAATCCCAGAACCATGAAATCGATGCGTGTCTCGCGGAATCGCGGCACCGAGGCAGGTGTAAGCGCAAGAATCGCATCCAGGCTCCACAAAGAGAAAAGCAGGCCGGCAAGCGCCCCGACGACGACAAGGACGGCGCTTTCCATCATGAGTTGCCTAACGAGTTGCCAGCGGCTCGCACCGAGAGCGGCCCTGACGGCGAGCTCGCGGCTGCGCGCGAGCGCGCGAGACAGCTGGAGGTTCGCCACATTGGCGCAGGCGATCAGCAGGACGCAGGCAGTCGCCGCGAAGAGCAGCCACACGCTTTGGCGATAATCGGCCACGGCGGACTCCAGAAGAATCCGCGCGTTAATTCGGCGGCCGGTATCTTCCTCAGGATAGCGGCGTTCGAGATCGCGCGCGATATTATCAAGATCAGCCCTGGCCTGTTCGAGCGTCACCCCGGGTTTCAAGCGTCCGAGGGCAGAGAATCCCGGATGATTGCCTCGCCTCAAGACGTTGTCCTCGCCGCGCAACTCGTCGAGTGGGATATAAACTTCCGCCAGCCGTGGAATACGGATATTCGGCGAGAGCACCCCGATGATTTCACGCGATACGCCGTCGAGCAGGACGCGCTCGCCGATCGCTGAAGGAGATCTTCCGAAACGCCTTTGCCAAAGGCCGTCTGTGATCAGGACAACCTTTTTGCTCTTCGTCTGATCGTCCGATTCGACGAAGTCGCGTCCGAGTTTCGGGCCGAGGCCAAGGATCTGAAAAAAGTTGTAAGAAACTCGGGCGGCACCAACACGTTCCGGAACAGCTTCGCCATTTGTTCCGGAAAGGTTGGCGCCGCCGCGCCGAAACAGGGCCAGATCTGTGAAGCCGCGTTGAGCCGCGCGCCAGTCGAGATAGTTAGGATAGCTGACCGATCCCGATTCAAACGTATCAGAGCGTTCGCGCAGCAGAACGAGGTTCTCGGAATGCGGATAAGGCAAAGGCCGCAACAGGAGCGCGTTAACCACACTGAAGATGGCGCTGTTCGCGCCGATGCCGAGCGCGAGAGTGATTGCGGCGATAGCGGCAAATCCCGGTTGCTTTCCGAGAAGCCGGGTGGCAAATCGAAGCTCGGCGAAGAAGTTCTTCATGAGCGCTTAATCGGCGCGCAGAGCGACGATCGGGTTAACTCTGGCTGCGCGCCTGGCCGGCAGCCACGATGCGACGAGCGCCACCATCGCGATAAGGAGCACAATGCCGGCAAAGGTGAGAGGGTCGGAAGCGCCCACGCCGAAGAGGAGGCTGCTCAGGAGTCGAGTGGCCGCAAACGCGCCGGCCAATCCAATGACCAAGCTGATGGCCACGACACTCATGGCCTGGCCGACGACCAGGCGGAAAATGTTCGATTGGGCTGCGCCCAGGGCCATGCGAATCCCAATTTCATTCGTGCGCTGCGATACCGAATAGGCAATGACTCCGTAAATGCCGACGGCTGTGAGAACCAGCGCCGTGCCGGCAAAAATCGAGAGCAGCAAAGCATTGAAACGAGGACGGGCCAACGATTGGAAAACATAATCGTCAAAGATACGCACTCCGCCGAGAGGCAGTGCCGGATCGATGGCCGCGAGTTCCGCCCGCACGGCATTTGTTAGCTGCGCGGCATCGGTAACACGTGTTCGAACGACGATCGACATGAAGTCTAATGGGAGCTGCGTCCGCGGCAGATACATCTCGGGCGAATCTTCGCTCCTCAGCGAAGAATATTTCACGTTTCCGACGATCCCGATAATATCGCGTATCTTGTCTCCAGTATCGTCTGCGCTGAAGCCCGGCGTGATACGTTTTCCAATCGCGTCCTGCCCGGGAAAGTATTTGCTCGCGAAGCGTTCGTTCACGATCACAACCGGGCGCGAATTGAGTTGATCCGTCTCGTCAAAGGATCGCCCTTCTCGCACGGGAATGCCCATGGTTTTGAAATAATCGGTGCCGATAATGCGGACCGGTGAGTCAGCCCGCCGTCCTTCGGGGAGAGGATGCTCCTCGACGTCGAAGTCGGTGGTCATGTTACTGCCGCTCAACGGCAAAGGAACGATGGCGCTGGCTGATTCCACTCCGGGAATCGTGCGCAACCTTTCAAGAAAACGATCGTAAAAGTGAATGACGTTCTCGTTTTTCGGATAAGCCTGCCCGGGCAACAAGAGGCGCGCAGTCAAAAGGCGCTCTGTTCGAAGGCCCGAATTTACATGGCCCAGACGCTCGAAGCTTTGGATCAACAGCCCTGCGGAAACCAAAAGAATCAGGGCAAGCGCGACTTCAGCCATGACCAAGGCGTTTCGCAAGCGCCCCTTCTGTTCCGCTCCAGTGCCGGTGCGGCCGCCGGTCTTCAGAGCCGAATTGAGATCGATGTGAGATACCTGCCAGGCCGGGACGAAACCGAAAACGATTCCGGTAACGAAGGAGATCAGGAGAGTGAACGCGAGCACGACGCCATCGAGGCTAATCGTCGAAACGCGTGGAATATTTTGCGGGACCGTCCGGATAAGCACTTCCATACCCCACTGCGCGATCAGCAACCCGCCTAGTCCGCCAAGGACGGCGAGAAGAAGGCTTTCAACCAGCAATTGGCGGATGATTCGTGACCGGCTCGCGCCCACCGCCGCGCGCAGGGCGATTTCTTTGCCGCGTTCGGTCGCGCGCGCCAGAAGAAGATTGGCCACGTTTGCGTTGGCGATCAGGAGAACGCAAATGACCGCGCCGAAAAGAACGTAAAGGGCTGGACGCACGTCTCCGATCAATTCTTCACGCAGCGGCTTAACTAGAATACCGAAGTTCGTGTTGGAATTTGGATATTGTTTTTCCAGGTTGGTCGCGATTGTGCCGAGGTCGGTTAAGGCCTGGTCTGCTGTGACGCCTGGTTTCAGACGGGCGATTCCTTCGAGACTGTGATTGCCGCGCTGTTCTGTGCTCGGTTTGGTCCCGTCCGAAGTCGAAGCGTCGTCCGCGATGGTGACGTAGAGTTCAATCGGATCATTTTGGATCGGATATTGAAACCGCGGCGGCATGACGCCGATGATCGAATATTGTTTTCGATCGAGACTGATCGTGCGCCCGAGGACGGAGACGTCGCCTCCGAAATGATTCTTCCAAAAGCTGTCGCTCAGAATAACCTTGAGTCCACCCGGCCCGCCGCGGGCCTGTTCGTCCTGTCGGACGAACGCGTGCCCCATGACGGGCTGGATTCCGAGAACGTCAAAAAATTCGGCGCTGACTTTCGCGCCCATTACGCTGGTAGCGGCCTCTTCTCCTGTTAGGGCGTAATTGCGCGTACGAAAAACGGCCGCACCCGCGAGCGTGTGATTCTGCTCGCGAAGGTCAAAAAAATCCGGGTATGAAAGCGACTGAAGCTTTGTGCTGCCTTTCTCGCGCTTGTCGGAAGAGCCAAGGGCAACGAGCTCAGAAGGCCGTGGAAACGGCAGAGGTTTCAGCAGCAACGCGTTAACCACACTGAAGATGGCCGTATTCGCGCCGATACCCAGAGCGAGGGTCAGAACCGCGAGGATGGTGAAGGCCGGACGCTTCTTAAGCATCCGGAATGCATATTTCAGGTCTTGCATTCCGTGAGTCGGGATCGCGTCCTGAACGCTGGCAAAAGGTTAAGCCTCGTCGGCGGTGACCGTGGCGATGTGACTCGTCAGACCAGGCGCGGATAGTTCAACAGGTTGCTGGGCGAACTGCCAGATGGAGACGATCGCGCTCAGAATGAAGAAAGCGTAGAGGACAGTCTCAAGGACGCCCTGGCTTTTATCTTCTGAACGAACCAGGAGAGCATAAGTGGATTCTTCGTGTGATTTCATAACGTCGGGATTCTTGTGCCGACTCCCTTATGCAATCACCGTGCCACTGTAGAAATTCAAAGTGTAACCCGCTTATAATCAGTGCGTTGCGTCTGAAACGAGTTTTCTGTCGAGGCGGAATAAATCTCGACGCCGGGACGCCGGCTGTTCCGGTTTTGGGACAACCGTCCGGTTCCGCTTTTCGTCTGAAAAGCCGCCAACTCTTGGACGAGCGCGCGCGAGAACTATTTAGTTTTGTCGTCGGATTTCCGACTAAAGAAACGTCGCTTCGGCTTCACCGGCACAGAGGCTGGCGCTGCTTCTTCCTTCTTCGGCGCCTCGGCTTTTTCGGTCGAAGCTTCCTTCGGCGCGGGCGTTTCTTTTGGAGCCTTGGCCGTTTTCTCCTCGACCGGCCTCTCTTCTGTCGCGGGCGCGGCGTCGACCCATTCAAGGAATGCCACCTGGGCGGAGTCACTTGGGCGCTGGCCGAGCCGGATGATACGGGTGTAACCGCCATTCCGGGTGCTGGTGCGCGGTGCGATGTTCTCGAAGAGTTTTTTCACGGCTTTCTTCTGCCGCAATACCGCCAGGGCGGTGCGGCGGGCATGAAGCGATCCATTCTTGCCTAACGTCACCATTTTTTCGGCGAGCGGGCGCACCGCTTTGGCCTTGGCGAGGGTGGTCTTGATCCGCTCGTGCTCGATCAGGCTGCAAACCTGATTAGCGAGCAGCGCTTTGCGGTGCTCGGCTGTGCGGCCAAGCTTGATCGTCTTTTTCTGATGTCTCATGACGCAGAGGTTTCCGTGAGGCGTTGCGGTTTAGGCTTCCGCGCTGGCGGCGCCGTTGGCACTGGCGCCATCGAGGCTGGCCGGCATGTCCACCAGGCCGGCATCGAATTTCATACCGAGGCCGAGGCCGAGCTGTTGCAGTTTGTCCTTGATCTCGTTGAGTGATTTCTTGCCGAAGTTCCGATACTTGAGCATCTCGGCTTCGGTCTTCTGCGCCAGCTGGCCGACCGTGGTGATATTGGCGTTGTTCAAGCAATTGGCCGCACGAACGCTGAGCTCGATCTCGTTGACGCTCATGTTGAGAAGCTTCTTCAGCTTCATGTTCTCCTCGCTCACGCCGGCTGGCGTTTCGTCGAACTCGATGACGTCTTCGTTGAAATTGACGAAAACATCGAGGTGATGGCGCAGAATGGCCGAGCCCTGGAGGAGGGCGTCGTCCGGGGTCAGCCGACCGTCGGTCCAAACTTCGAGAATGAGTTTGTCGTAGTCGGTGCGCTGTCCAACGCGGGTGTTTTCGACGGCATACTTCACGCGGGTCACCGGTGAGAAAATGGAATCAATCGGGATCAGACCAATTGGCTGATCGGCGCGTTTATTTTCCTCGCCCGTGGCAAAGCCGCGGCCGACGCGCACTTCGAGTTCGGCATCGAACTTATGCTTCTTGTCGAGCGTGCAGATGATCTGCTTCGGGTTCAGAACTTCGAAACCCTGGCTGACCTGAATATCCGAGGCGGTAACTTCGCCTTCCTTGTTCACGCTGAGTGAAAATTTGCGGGCCTCGTGGTCCTCGGCTTTGAACTTAATCTTCTTCAGGTTGAGGACGATATCGGTCACGTCTTCCACGACGCCGGGAAGAGTGGCGAACTCGTGCTGGGCCCCCGTGATTTTCACCGCGGTAATGGCGGCGCCTTCCAGGGAGGACAAGAGAACACGGCGGAGGGAATTTCCTACGGTGTGCCCGTAGCCGGCCTCGAAAGGCTCGGCAACGAACTTGGCATAGGTTTCAGTGGATGAACCCTCATCTTTGGTGAGGGTTTTTGGCATTTCAAAACGACCGTAACGAACTGGCATAAGGGGATTTGTGATTATCGATTGTCGATTTTCGATTGGTGACCGGCGCACGCTGGGCGACTGGCTGCCAATCGGCAATTTGGAATCTTAAATCTGCAATTTCTAATCGCCGGGTTACCCCTGGCGAGTACGGCTTCGCATCAAGCGATGGAAGACCCAGGGACCAACGGCGCAACGTTTAAAAACTCGCTGCGGAACGGGGAATAAAGCAGGAATTTGCCCTAGCGCAAGGGCGGGAAGGTTGAAGGGTTGAACAGATGAAAAGTTGAAGGAGAGACCAGCGCCCAGGCCTCTTTTAATTCTTCAACCCTTCATCGCTTCAACCATTGCCCTCTTCCACCACGTCATCCGGCAGTTCATTCTTTTCGCCACCGGTGCGGGGAAACTGTTCCGCCAAGACCCGCCCGATATCCTCGATGGCGTCGACGATCGCGTCCGAGAACCGTTCCTGCTTGAAGTGGCTTTCCATTTTTTGAACGACTCGCTGCCAAAGTTCACGCCCGCACTTGGTGTGGATTCCTTCGTCGCCGACGACGGCAAACTTGCGAGCCCGCGGGGCAACGAAGATAAGAACGGCGTTTCGGTGACGCGTTTTGTGCATGCCGGATTTCTGAAACCGCGCTTGCGCCGCTGTAACCGGATCGCCGGGTAACTCGCCGCGCTGGAGATAAACGCCGATTTGTCCCGAGCTGCGCGCCTCCTGTTCACGAATCGCTCTCAGGATTCGATCGTGCTCGAGTTTGTTGAGGAACTCTTTGGTGCGCATCGGTCTTACCAGCTGGAGCCGGCGCCTCCGCCGCCAAAACTACCGCCTCCGCCGCTGAACCCGCCGGAGTCGCCGCCGCCAGAACTCCAACCTCCCCCGGATCCGCCCCAACCGCCGATAAACGGGCCGCCAGAACCGGAATATCGGTAGCCGTGTCGTGCCGCCCAAATAAATCGGATCAATAGAAAAACGAAAACGATAATGAACAGGATCGGCACTCTGGGGGAACCCTGGTACTGCCGCGCGTCGTTGACCGTTCGCCCCGTGCCCTTGTATTCACCCTGCAGAGCTTTGCAGATCAGCGTAACTCCCTCGGTTAGTCCGCCATCAAAGTCGTTATTCCGAAAGTGCGGCTTGATATGGTACTCGGTGATATCGAAAGCGGTTGCGTCTGGAATCGCTCCTTCGGCGCCGTATCCCGTCTGGATGAACATCTTTCGGTCGCCCGGGAAGACGAAAAGGACCACGCCATTGTTGGTTGTCTTTTGCCCGACGCCCCATGACTGGGCCACCCGCCGCGTGTAATCCGCAACATCCGAATCGCTTTGCATCTTCGGATAAATGGCGACGACGACCTGGCTTGAGGTGTCGCGTTCAAACTGGGCAAGCTGGTCGTTCAGCCGGTTGGCGGTTCCCTGAGAAATGATGTGCGCGTAATCGTTAAAGTAACGATCCGGTTTTGGCGGGATGACTTCGGCGGAGAGGGCGTTGCTCGTTAGGCAAAGCGCGACAAGTAGTGGGGCGAGACGAAGCTCGTCCCTCCACGCAAATCTTTGTCGTCTATGCACGTCAGTCGTCGCGAGTCAGTCCCGGCGTCAGGTTTGAACTCAAAGCGGTCCTTGAAGGGACGAGATTGGTCTCGTCCACCTTATCCCTAGGGCGTCGCAGCGGCGCTGGCTGCCGGAGCGGGCGCTGGCGGCGCAGGCGCCGGACTGTTGCCGAAATTGAAATTCACCGGGGGCGCCTTGTCCGCGCCGGGTTGCGCATTGAAGAATGGCCGGGGAGTGAATCCAAACATCCCGGCATAAAATACCGCCGGGAAACTCCGCACGGCGGTGTTGTAATTCTGAACCGCCGTATTGAAGTTCCCCCGCTCGACCGAGATCCGGTTTTCGGTGCCTTCGAGCTGTGCCTGAAGCGTGAGGAAATTCTGATTGGCCTTCAACTCGGGGTAGCGCTCGCTCACGACAAGCAGGCGAGAGAGCGCGGCGCCGAGTTGGCCCTGCGCTTCTTGAAACTGCTGCAACTGAGCGGCGTCCGTCGGGGCCTTGCTCGCATCAATTGTCATCCGACCGACGCTGGCGCGCGCGTTGGTTACGGCTTCCAAGGTGGATTTTTCGAAGTTGGCCGCGCCTGAAACCGTTGCCACCAAACTGGGAATAAGGTCGGCGCGTCGTTGATAAACGTTTTGCACCTGGGCCCAGCTTTGATCCACGCCCTGCTGCAGGCCAACCAGCCGATTATAGCTGCCGGCGACAGCCAGCCCGAGGACGACGAGAACGAAGAGCACGATGACGATGACGCCACCGCAACCGATTGCGAATTTATTCATAAGAGGTGGGTTGAGAGCAGGCTGAAACCGTGCTGGCAGGGAGCCTCGAAGTCAATTCGAACGCTCGTCTTTAGCCACAGATTGTCACAGATAAACACCGATGAGCAGGAGGGATCTGTGAAAATCCGTGTTCATCTGTGGCTAAGAAATCAGTGCCTGAGCAGAAGGCGCAGGAACTCGCCGTCCGAGAATTTGGCGTCGGCGGAGGATTGCCGAACAATCACAAGGTTCATCGAAGGGATGATGAATTGCCGCTGATAATGGGAGCCGATCGCGGCGATCATGTCGGAAGGCGCCGCCTTTGAAATGCACACGCCACGCCAGCTCGCGCGTTGCCATGGAAGATCGAGGCGCTTTTCGATGTCGGTTTCGCCTGAAAGAAATCCCGACGGGCGATTCAGCCAGAAGGTCAGACCATAACTGGGATTGGCGCTCGTTCCGACGAAAGCCTGCTGCAACAGGTCGCTCGGAACGATCTGGTGTCCGCCCAACGAGCCGTGGGCCAGGATCATTTGGCCGAGCCGCACCCATTGTCGGGCCGATAAATGGAAGCCGGTAGCGAACAGAGGATTCCCCTTTCGATCCTGCTTGTATTCAAATGAGCCGATGCCTAACGGGCCCAGCACACGCTCTTGAAGATAGGAAAAGGTGTTTCCGCCGTTCAGTTTTCGTCGGAGCAGCTCGCAAAAAACCTGAAGGTGACTCGGGCCATAAGTGAAGGTGGCGCCGGGCGACGCCACACTCGCCGCCCGGATAGCGAGAGCATTTCTATCCGGGATTGAATCACGGTGAAGAAACGAGGCCGGCTCTATGCCGTCGGTGAAGGTCAACAGCTGCCGGATGGTGATTTTTGATTTTCGAGCGTCACCACGCCACTCGGTAATGGTGTCGGACACCGGCTCGTCGAGACGAATTTTGCCTTCATTGATCGCAACCAACGCGGCAATACCCCAAAAGTTTTTTGTGCCGCTGAAGATTGGCCAGGCAGCATCGTTGCCACCGCCGTTGGCGTAATGTTCGAAGATTGTCTGGCCATTTTGAATAACCAGCAGGGAGGTTCCGTGGCGGGCGTCAGAATATTTGGCGGCCTGGGCGCAGGCGGAGGGAGAGATGGGGACGGCGAAGGTCCGCTGTGCGACCAGAAAGAAAAAAGCAAGGATGACGCTTTGAAATAGTGCGACGACACGGGGGTCATCCCTCCAGTCAACGGTTTTCATTCTAACTCATCTCCCGTCGCCATGAGTCAGGGTTCGTTGAGCCATTCAAGAGAAAGGATTCATGGAGGGACGGGCTCCGTCTCGTCCCACTAATCGGCGCCCGTGCCGGTTTGGCCGGTTTGCGGTTCGTTAGGCGGCGTCTCTTTCACCTCCGCCACCGGTTCCGGTCGCGGCGCAACCGGCAAATAGCGCGTCCGCAATTCCTGCGCGTTAGGAAGCTCGTCGACGGTGCGCAACCCGAAGTGATCGAGAAAGAGCTGCGTCGTCTCGTAGAGAAGTGGACGGCCCGGGATTTCTGCGCGTCCGCCGATTTTGACGAGGCCGCGTTCCATTAGAGTTTGCAGCACTCCATCAATGGTGACACCTCGCACGGCTTCGCCGTCGGCCCGCGTAATCGGCTGGCGGTAGGCGATAATGGCGAGCGTCTCGAGCGCTGGCGAACTCAGTCGCGCTGGCTTGGGCGCCGGGAAAAGCTGCTGGACCCACGGGGCGAATTTCGGGTCGGTGACGAATTGCCAGCCCTCGGCCTTTTCCGCCAGCTGAAAGCCGCGCTCCTGCGAGATGTACTCAACTTTCAATTCTTCGAGAGCTGCAGCCACGTCGCCTTCCTTGATTTTTCCGAATTCGTTAGGGATAAGCTCGTCGTCCCCACCAGCCGCTTTAATCGTAGCCACGATTTCCCCGGCTGGCAGCGGCTTTTGTGCGCTGAAAAGAAGAGCTTCGATAACGCGGGCGAGTGTCATGGGGATTAGTTCGCGCCGATCGCTTTTGTGATGGCGTCGGCGATCCTGTCCGCCTGGCGATCAATTTGCGACAACTCACGGCCTTCGATGAGGAGCCGGATTTTTGGCTCGGTACCTGAGTAACGCAAAAGGACGCGGCCTTTTCCGGCGAGCTCGCGCTCGGCCTCGTCACGGAGTTTCGTGACTTCCCGCAACTCTTCAATCGGCGGTTTGGATTTCACTTTCAGATTTCGCTGGGCTTGCGGATATTTTTTCAGGCAACGCTTCAATTCGCTCAACGGCTTGCCGGTTTCGTGCATGATGCGCAGGATCTGCAAGGCGCTGACGATGCCATCACCCGTGGTGCTGAAGTCACGGAAAATAATGTGGCCGCTCTGTTCGCCGCCCAGATTCATTTCGCCTCGAAGCATTTCCTCGATGACGTAGCGATCGCCGACTTTCGTGCGGACAACCTTGCCGCCCGCGCTCGCGATCGTTTCATCGAGACCAAAGTTGCTCATGACCGTCGCGACGAGCGTCTTCTTGAGCAACCGCTCCGAGCGCAGCAGATCGGTCGCGGCGATGGCCAGGATTTCGTCTCCGTCCACGATTTCGCCATTTTCATCGCAAAGCAGGACACGGTCGGCATCGCCGTCGTGTGAAATTCCGACGTTTACTCCGGTCTCGCGGACCAGGCGCGAAATCTCCTCCGGGTGAGTGCTGCCACAGCTGGCATTGATATTGGTTCCGTTAGGCTCATTGTGAGCGACGACGACTTCCGCGCCAAGCTCGCGCAGGATACATGGTGTCGATTTGTAAGCGGCGCCGTTGGCCACATCGACCACAATGCGCATTTCCTCCAAGGACATCCCACGCGGAAAACTGGCCTTGGCAAATTCCACGTAGCGTCCGAGAGCATCGTCGATGCGAGCGGCGCGTCCGATCTTGCCGGCTGTTGGCCTAACGGAATCGATCTCGCCGGTGAAAACGAGCTGCTCGATGCGCTCCTCAATCTGGTCGTCGAGCTTGTAGCCATCGTGCCGGAAGAATTTAATCCCGTTATCCTCGTAAGGATTATGCGAAGCCGAGAGAACGATGCCGGCGTCAGCCCGCAGCGAGCGCGTGATATAGGCAACGCCCGGGGTCGGGAGCGGCCCGATCAACAGAACATCGACGCCGAGGGAGGTGATTCCGGCGACGAGCGCATTTTCCAGCATGTAGCCCGACAGGCGGGTGTCCTTGCCGAGGACGATCTTCGGTCGCGCCCCTGGAGGCAGGGTGCGCGGATTTAATTGCGTGAAGACATGAGCAGCCGCGCGGCCCAGTTTCAGCGCTGTTTCCGCCGTAACCGGTTCCACGTTGGCCACCCCGCGGACGCCGTCGGTGCCGAAAATCTTCTTCGTCTGCACTATGCGGTAATTGAAACGCTGGCCCCGGCTTCGTAAATCAAATTATCTGGCGGGCTGGGATGCTTGCCCGGTCACTTCGGTTGGTCGGCGCTGCGGTCGTGGTCGCTAAGAAAGGCGCATTGCTTGTCGATCCCGAGTGCCAGGGTCCCCCATTTGAGCGGAAACTTACTCAGGTCGCCGTTTTGCTGAATGATTCCGGCCCAATCCTTGTATTCGCCTCGGGTGATATCGCCCAACTTGTTTTCCGTTCCACTGATTGGGGTCACGTAGACGGCGGCGATTGGACCACCCAGGACGAGGTTGTCGCTCAAGTCGGTCATGGTCTTGATGGTCTCGGGCAAGAAAACGCTGCGGCGATCGGCATACCATGCGATAGCCCAGGGCATGTCAGAGGCCGTGATCTCCTGAGGTTTCATCCAGCCATTGAGAAGACCGATGTAAGGCGGAACATAGGGCGGCCAACGGACGGCATAAGTTGGAGTACCCAGCACCAGCCCATAGAGAGTGTTGATCAGCGGGAACCCGCAGAGGAAAAAGAGCAGGGCGAGGAACGCCACGCGTGCGAAGCGCAACTGAAATCCCAGGCGGTTCCATTGCACAAGAAGCCATGCCAACCCGAACGCCGTCATGATGGGAACGAACAAAAGGTGCAGCTGATTCGCGGCGAAGCCCTGCTCTTCCGTTAGGCCAAAAGTAGCCATGCCAACGGATCCTCCGACCCACATGGCCAGAAGCAGCCAGCGCAACGCACTCGCCTCCGCGCTGCGAAAGCGATGCAATAACGATGCGAAAAAGGCCACGGCGACAAGACTGCCTCCGAGATACTGGATAATGCGCCCCGACTGTTGAATGAGGTTGTTCAGAATCTTGTCGCGAAAAGCCGCGATCCCAATGCCTTCAGGATGGAAGGCGAGTTGGCGCATCCAGGCGGCTTCGGAGTGGCCGAGTCCATCGAAAGCAGCAATGAATCCGAGACCGGCAGGATTGCCGCATACCATCCAATTCCGGAGCAGCCATGGGGCGTAAAGCAGAAGAAAAACACCCAGGACAATGGCAACAGAACGTTTACGTCCCGGGAAGAACCAGCCGATAAAGATCAGGGCCGGAACGAACATCCAGATTGTTAGGGCATGTGTCAGCGCGAGCAGGCCGAAGCACGCGCCCGTGGCTGCCAGCCACTTGCCGGCAGGCTGTTCTTTGACTCTCTGTTCAATCGCGCGAACCAGCGCAAAAAGGGTCAGATTGAAAAGAAACAGCAGCAGCATCTGGGGAAGACCGGAGAGCGCGTACTGCCACATGGTGTCGCACAACAGGACCAGGCTGCAGCAAAGCACAGCCAGCCAGCGGTCGAAGAGGCGGCTCGTTAGGAAAAATTGAATCGCAACGCTTCCGAAGAAAAGAAGAATACCGAGTGCGGCGATTGCGCGGTCCCCAAGGTAAATCAGCTGGCGGGGCGAAAACTGCAGGTGCGACTTGATCGGAAAGAGGGCGATTGCATCCACCAGCGGTGGAAGGGGCGCGTTGTAAACATCCGTCCAGATCGCAGTCGAAACGTTGCGGCCGTGGCGTTGCAGCTGGCCGATGGCAACCGGTCTGGCGTAATTGGTTTTCCATCCGTGGAAGGAGGCAATCGAGCGCCCGATCTGCGCCTGGTCCATCGCCTGTGAGGTCGCGAAGCCGCGGAAGTTGTAG
>Ga0157372_10004927_pt1 | contig 14179 bp, 12 predicted proteins | sample C55metaG_FD_115307 | JGI IMG/M metagenome (GOLD analysis project Ga0157372, IMG submission 115307) | Corn rhizosphere microbial communities from Kellogg Biological Station, Michigan, USA - C5-5 metaG | ecosystem: Host-associated > Plants > Roots > Rhizosphere > Soil | place: USA: Michigan... | reverse complement strand
CCGGTCGGCGGTGCCGACCGGCACGGTGGACTTGTCGACCACCACCGCGTAACGCTGCAAGTGTTCACCGATGCTGCGCGCAACCGCCAGCACGTACTTGAGATCGGCACTGCCGTCCTCGTCCGGCGGCGTGCCGACCGCGATGAAGATCACCTCGCCATGCGCGACGGCCGTCGCGGCGTCGGTCGTGAACTTCAACCGGCCGGCTTCATGATTACGCTTCACCAACGGCTCGAGGCCCGGCTCGAAGATCGGGATTTCGCCGCGTTCGAGCCGCGCGATCTTGTCCGCATCGACGTCCATGCACAGGACCTGGTTGCCCATCTCGGCGAGGCAGGTGCCGGTCACGAGGCCCACGTAGCCGGTGCCGAAGATGGTCAGTTTCATGCATGCTTCCCGGATCGCAAAAAAGAGTGATTCTAACTGGGGTCAGAGTGCACTTTCCGCTCGTCGGATCAGGTCACCTGCGACGTGGCTCATCGGAAAGTGCACTCCGACCCCGGTTTTTTGCTCCCTGCAGCCGGTCAAGGACGCCGCGCAGGTCATCAGGCAGCGGCGCGGAAAAGCTGTACGCACGCTCGCCGAGTTCGAACTCGAAGCGCGCGGCATGCAGGAACAGCCGTTTCAGGCCGAGGTCCCGCAAACGCTTGTTGGCTTCGCGATCGCCGTATTTCGGATCGCCCGCCAACGGATGTCCCGCGTGCGCCGCATGCACGCGGATCTGGTGGGTGCGGCCGGTCGCGAGCGTCGCCTCGACCAGGCTCGCGTCACGGTAGCGTTCGATTTCGCGGAAGAAGGTCAAGGCGGGCTTGCCGGCGTCGTCGACCCGCACCATTCGCTCGCCTCCCGCAAGCAGCGACTTCCGCAACGGTGCGTTGACGTCGAATTTCGCGCGTTCGAGGTTGCCGGTCATCAGGCACAGGTACTGCTTCGTGGTCACGCCATCGCGAATCAACCCCTGGAGACCCGTGAGTCCCCGCCGACTGCGCGCGAACACCAGCACCCCGGAGGTATCGCGATCCAACCGGTGCGCGAGTTCCAGATGCTCCCCGGGGCGGGCCGCGCGCAGCAGCTCGATCGCGCCGAACGCAACCCCGCTGCCGCCGTGGCTGGCGATCCCGGCAGGCTTGTCGATCGCCAGGAAGTCACGGTCCTCGAAGATTACCGACTGCCGAAGCTCGTCCAGTATCGCCGGTGGCGGCGCACCCGGCTCGGCACGCTCGGCGATCCGCACCGGCGGAATCCTGAGCGAATCGCCGGCCGCGAGACGCGTGTCGGGCTTGGCCCGCCGCCCGTTCACCCGCACCTGCCCCGTCCGGAGCAGTCGATAGAGGTGCCCCTTCGGAACCCCTTTCAGAAGCGCCGCCAAGGCGTTGTCCAGCCGCTGCCCATCGCGGTCCGGGCCCACCTCGATGGTGCGCACCGCCGTGAAGTCCTTGGCCGAAGTTCCTGCCACCATTGGAAAAATCCCTTTGCGATGATAGGATTGCCGCGCGCCACGCAGGCTCTCGCCCCGCACGGGTGAACCTGCTCCTGATCGCTGCGCAGACTAGGCGTCCGCCTGCCGTTCCCCGACCGGGTGCAGCCGGAACCTCGCCATCGTAACGTTCGGGATCGAAGTTTGCCCGCCGTCGGCAGGACGAGCGGGGGACGCCGGGACGCAGACAACACGATCATCACCTGCCGGGGCCGCACATCGGACCCGGCGACTGCCGCCGGGCGCGGCACGTCATCCAGCCGGCCGCCCTGCAAGGCGCCGCGGGAGACGCGTAGTCGCGCCGGCGACCTCAAGGAATCCACAATGAAACGCATGTTGATCAACGCGACTCAGCGCGAGGAGTTGCGTGTGGCCATCGTCGATGGCCAATCCCTCTACGATCTCGACCTCGAGATTCCATCCCGCGAACAGAAGAAGTCCAATATCTACAAGGCCCGCATCACGCGGGTCGAGCCCTCGCTCGAGGCCTGCTTCGTCGACTACGGCGCCGAACGTCACGGCTTCCTCCCGTTGAAGGAAATCGCCCGGGAATACTTCACGCCCGGTGCCGACCACAACAAGGCCGGCATCCGCGAGCTGCTGAAGGAAGGCCAGCAACTGATCGTGCAGGTCGAGAAGGAAGAACGCGGCAACAAGGGCGCCGCGCTCACCACCTTCATTTCGCTGGCCGGCCGTTACATGGTGCTGATGCCGAACAGCCCGAATTCGGGCGGCGTATCGCGCCGGATCGAGGGCGAAGACCGACAGGCGCTCAAGGAAGCCCTGCAGCACGTGGCGGTGCCCGAGGAAATGGGCCTGATCGTGCGCACCGCCGGCGTCGGCCGCGACGCCGAGGAACTGCAGTGGGACCTCGACTACCTGCTGCAACTGTGGAAGGCGATTTCCGAGGCGGCCGCGGCGCGCCCGGCGCCATTCCTGATCTACCAGGAATCGAAGCTCTTCATCCGCGCGCTGCGCGATTACCTGCGCCCCGAAATCGGCGAAATCCTGATCGACGAGCCGGCGCTGTACGAGGACGCGCGGCAGTTCATGCAGCAGGTGATGCCGAACAGCCTGCGCAAGCTGAAGCTCTACGACGACCCCACGCCGCTGTTCACGCGCTTCCAGATCGAAACCCAGATCGAGAGCGCCTACGACCGCTACGTGCGGTTGCCTTCCGGCGGCTCGATCGTGATCGACCAGACCGAAGCGCTGACCGCCATCGACATCAACTCCTCGCGCGCCACCAAGGGCAGCGATATCGAGGACACCGCATTCCACACCAACTGCGAAGCCGCGATCGAGGTTGCCCGGCAGCTGCGCATCCGCGATTTGGGCGGCCTCGTCGTGATCGACTTCATCGACATGGAAAGCTCGCGCCACCAGCGCGAGGTCGAGGAGAAGCTGCGCGAGGCGCTGAAGCTCGACCGCGCGCGCGTGCAGCTTGGACGCATCTCGCGCTTCGGCCTGCTGGAGCTGTCGCGCCAGCGGCTGCGGCCGAGCCTCGAGGAATCCACCCAGATCGTGTGCCCGCGCTGCGACGGCCATGGCCGCATCCGCGGCATCGAGTCGCTGTCGCTGTCCGCGCTGCGGTTGATCGAGGAGCACGCGATGAAGGAAAGCACCGGGCAGGTGCTGGTGCAGGCCCCGACCCGGGTCGCGAACTTCCTGCTCAACGAAAAACGCGCCGGCGTCGTCGAAATCGAACTGCGCCACAAGGTGCACGTGGTGATCGTCGCCGATCCCAATCTCGAGACGCCGCGCCTGGAAATCACCCGCATCCGCGAGAGCGAGATGGGCGAACACGCCAAGCCGAGCTACGAACGGATGACCGAAGTCATCGCCGCGCCGCAGCCACGGATGGGCGTCGTCGTGCACGGCGAGGGCCCCGCCGTGAGCGGCATCCAGCGCGGGACGCCGATGCCGCAACGCGAAGAACCGGCACCGCTCACCGAGATCGCAGCGACACCCGCCGGCCCCGCGGCAGCCTCAGGCGGATTGCTCGGACGGCTGTTCGGATGGTTCCGCAACGCGCCTGCGCCGGAAGCATCCGCCGCTGCACCCGCCTCGAACGCGACCCGGGAATCCAGGGCTGCGAACGGCGGCAATCGCCGCGAAAGGTCGCCGGATCGCCGCCAGGAAGCCCCCGGTGCTCGTTCCGGCGGACGCCGTGGTGGCCGTGACGGCCGTGACAACGGCAGCCAGCGCGGACGCGGATCGCAGCGCCAGGCGCAGCCGAAGACGGCCAAGACGCGTAGCGAGGAGGCGGCGCGGCAGCCGCAGGCGAAACCAGCGGCGCAAGGTTCCAGCAAGGACGAGTCGCAACACGCGGGCATGCCCAAACCGGCGCCCCGAGAGCCGGCACCGCCGGCCGTTCCCGAAGCCGCCGCCAAGCCGGCACCAGCGCCCGCCCCGGACGCTGCGGCCGCCACCGAAACGGGCTCGCCCGCCAACGCGAGCGCCGGTGAGGCCGGCAGCGCAAGTGCGGGCACCGGAAAGCGCCGGCGCGGACGTCGCGGTGGTCGCCGGCGCAAGCACGCGGGCGCGGCCGACCAGGCTGCGGCACCCAACGCGCCGCGTGATATCGATGACGAAGATGCCGATCGCAGCAGTCGCGGTTCGACCGGCAGTCGCGCCCATGGAGCCAGGACGCAGCGGCCCGACAAGGGCGAGGCTTCGCCGGCTACTACGCCGGAACCACGGGCCGACCTCCATTCCGTAGGTGCGGAATCCGGCACGGATCGCACCGCGTCGATCAACGGCACGGCCAACCCCCCGCCCCCTGCCACGCCGGCACCGGCAGGTGGCGAGACCGCACCCAAGCCGCCGCAGTCGGCGGTTGCGCAGCCCGCGGCCCCCTCGCCGCGCAGCACCGCAGTGGATCGGCCAGCGGCGGACACCCGTCCGGCCGCGCCGCCGACAGCACAGTCATCGGAGCCGCCGTCCGTGGCGATGCCGTCAGCGGTCGCTCCGAAGGTTGCGGTGCCGCCCGTCGCGAAGCCGGAGCCGATCACGCCATCGTTGTTCGCGGCACCACCGGCCGCGAATCCCGATCCGCGACCGCAACCCCGTCATCCCTCCATTCCGACGCCACGACCGTTGTCCGGGGCAATCCATCCGGTACTGACGCCCCAGGTCCTGCCGAGCGCTCCACCGCCGGCAAACGCTGCGAGGCAGCCGTCGGAAAGCACAACTTCGGCGCTGGACAAGCCGCAGGAATAATCCCGCGAAGTGCCGGGGCGTACGCCATAGGGCGGACACCGTCCGCCGCCACGATCCGTGCCTCTCGCAAACGGTGGGCAGCGCCCGCCCTACGCGCAATATCCGATGCGTCCGTAGGGCGGACACCGTCCGCCGCCACAATCCGTGCCGCCTGCAAACGGCGGGCAGTGCCCGCCCTACGCCACGGACGCGTCGGCGATGCAGCGCGATCAGGCGCGATCGCAAAACGCCTGCTCGCCGAGCAGGCCGTGCGCAGACAGCACGTGCGCCAGTGCGATCGTGTGCGCGACGCCCAGCTTTTCGAAAAGGCGTTGCTTGTAGGTCGAGATCGTCTTGGCGCTGAGGTGCAACCGATTCGCGACTTCGTTGACGGCGAGGCCGCGCGCCAGCATCAATGCCACCTCGAGTTCACGCGAGGACAGCGACTCCAGCGGCGAGCCGTCGCCGTCGACGGCCGCGAGCGCCATTTCCCGCGCGACTGCTGCGTCGAGATAGCGGTGCCCCGCGGCGACGGTGCGGACGGCCTCCAGCAATTCCTCGGCGGGACAGCCCTTGGTGAGGTATCCGAGCGCCCCGGATTGCATCAGGCGGCGCGGAAACTGCGCGTCCTGGACCACGGTGAGGATCACGATGCGCGTCGACAAATCCGCGCGCTGCACGCGCTCGGTCAACTCGAGGCCGCTCATGCCCGGCATGTGCACGTCGATCAGCGCCACGTCCGGCTTCTGCGCGCGCACGAGGCGCAAACCGTCTTCGGCGTTGCTCGCTTCCCCGACGACCTCGATATCCGATTGCCCGGACAGGATCAGTCGAAATCCCGAGCGCACCAGCTCATGATCGTCCACCAACACCACGCGAATCATGGCGCTCTCCCCCTGAGTGTGCCGATGCGGGTTCCCGGCAACCCTAACCCCTGCTCCCCGCGAATGCAAGGCGACCGCCGTCATCCGTCGCCTATACTGGAAGCATGCTGAGGATCGACGTCCACTCGCACATCCTGCCGCCGACCTGGCCCGACCTGGCGCAAAAATACGGCGATCCGCGGTTTCCCGTCATGGTGAACGCGGGAAGCCACTACCGCATCTACAAGGATCGGAAGTTCTTCCGCGAGGTCTGGCAGAACGCCTTCGACCCGGATTTCCGCGCCGAGGAATGCCGCCGGCTCGGAGTCGACGTGCAGGTGATTTCGACCGTTCCCGTGCTGTTTTCGTACTGGGCCAAGCCAAACCAGGCGCGCGAACTGCATCGCTTCCTCAACGAAGACACCGCCGAGACCTGCCGCAGGCACCCGCGCCAGTACGCGGGCATCGGCACGGTTCCCCTGCAGTCGCCGCGGCTCGCGATCGAGGAAATGGAGCACTGCATCGAACAGCTCGGCTTGCAGGGCGTGCAGATCGGTTCGCACGTCAACAACTGGAATCTCGACGCGCCGGAGCTGTTCCCGTTCTTCGAGGCCGCGGCGGACCTCGGCGCCGCGATCCTGATCCATCCCTGGGACATGATGGGCAAGGATTCGATGCCGAAGTACTGGCTGCCGTGGCTGGTCGGCATGCCGGCAGAACAATCGCGCGCCGCCTGCTGCCTGATCTTCGGCGGCGTGCTGGAACGCCTGCCGTCGCTCCGCATCGCGTTCGCCCACGGCGGTGGCTCGTTCCCTTTCACGATCGGACGGATCGAACACGGGTTCCGGATGCGGCCGGACCTGGTCGCTGTCGACAACTCGCGCGAACCCCGCGAGTATTTCCGGCGCCTGTTTTTCGACTCCTGCGTGCACGATCCGCAGGCACTGCGCCATCTTCTCGACGTCGTCGGCCGCGATCGCGTGATGCTGGGCACGGATTACCCGTTCCCACTCGGCGAGCAACGACCCGGCAGCGGCATCGAAGCCCTCGAACTCGGCCAACCGGAGCGCGAACGCCTGTACCACGGCGCCGCGCTGGAATGGCTGGGCCTGTCGAAACAACGATTCGCCGCGCAAGGGAATGCCTGATCGAGTAGTCAAGGTATGCTTCGCCGCGCATTCCCGTTCCTCCACGACCCGTCCCAGGCGTCCGTTGCACGGGAATGTGATCCGCCTACAGGCGGACGCGCGCCGGAACCCGGAATATCCGGGACCTGCAACGCAGGCGTCCTCAACGGAGGTTTCATGAATCGCAAGACCCAGTTGCTGCTCGTTTTGCTCGGCATGGCGACCCTCGCGGCGCCGGCAGCGTTCGCCGCCGACTACTCATTGGCCGACGGTGCGGTGCGGTTCTCGGCACCGGATGCATGGCCGGTGCTGATGGAAAAGCAGGACGGGCCGCGCCAGTTCGTCGCGCTGCAGGTGAAGGATCCCTCCGACAAGAATGCGCTCGCGCGCATCACCGTGACGACGGAAAAGGTCGACGGCGTGCAGGGTTTCCAGGCGTTCCTCAACGCCGGCACCGAGCGTGCACGCAAGCTTCCGGGTTACGCCACGGTAAACACGCCGGGCAGCACCTCCAGCCTGCGCTACACGGCGACCGAGAACCGCGAGAAGAACGCCTACGACGAGCATTACGCCTTCCGTTCGAACGTCGCGATCCAGGTACGCTGCATCCGGCCCGCAAACGCGCCCGCCGAATGGCGCAACACCTTCGATGCAGGTTGCCAGTCGATCGTGACGGCGGTGGAGCACTGATCCGGTTTCGAGCCGCGCGGCATTTTCCTTCTCCCTCCGGGTACAGCCGCCGTCCATGCCAAGAACTCCATGGCGCACGCAGCGCCGGATGAGGGTGAGAAGCGGCGCTTGCGCGATGCCGGTGGCATCCCGCGCCGCTTCGAACGGGTGGCAGGGATGGCCAGCCCGGCGCTTGCACCATGGACGGTGGTGTCACCACCCTCAGCCGCCGCTCCGGGAGCGCTACGCGCTCGACCTGCGGTCGCCTCTCCCGAAGGGAGAAGAGTTTTGAAGCAAACGCATGGCGCCGACAAAACACGCCAAAGGTTTTTTGATGATCGCAAGCCATGATTTTCGCGCGGACGCCGAATGGGCACGCGCTCGGGATCGAGCGGACCCTCTGTGCAGCCTGCGCAACGAGTTCCTGATCCCGCCGCATGGCGATGGAGATCAGACCTATCTCGTGGGCAATTCACTGGGGCTGCAGCCGCGTGGCGTACGGCAGGCGCTGATCGACGAACTGGACGACTGGGCGCGGCTTGGCGTCGAAGGCCACCTGCACGCGCGGCATCCCTGGTTGCCGTACCACAACGAAGTCCGCGACGGGCTGGCCGAACTGGTGGGCTCGGAACCATCCGAAGTCGTCGCGATGAACTCGCTGACGGTCAACCTGCACTTGCTGCTGGTGAGCTTCTACCGGCCGACACCCGAACGCCACGCGATCCTGATCGAGCGCCACGCATTCCCCTCGGATCGTGATCTCGCCGCCTCGCAAATCCGCTTCCACGGCTACGATCCCGACGAGGCGCTGGTCGAACTGGATCCCGACGAACCGGCCGGCACGCTATCGATGGCCGCCATCGAACGTGCCATCGCTGAACACGGCGAACGCACCGCGCTGGTGCTTCTGCCGGGCGTGCAATACCTCACCGGCCAGGCTTTCGATCTCGCGGCGATCACGAAGCTCGCGCATGCACGGGGCTGCATGGTCGGCTTCGATTGTGCGCACGCGGCCGGCAATATCGATCTGGCCCTGCACGACAGCGATTGCGATTTCGCCGCGTGGTGTTCCTACAAGTACCTGAACTCCGGCCCCGGCGCGGTCGCGGGCGCATTCGTGCATGCGCGCCACGCGCACGAAACCCTGCCACGTTTCGAAGGCTGGTGGGGCCGCAACGAGTCGACCCGCTTTGAAATGCGTCCCGAATTCGATCCCACGCCCGGCGCCGACGGCTGGCAGCTATCCAATCCCCCGATCCTGGCGCTGGCGCCACTGCGCGTATCCCTGGAACTGTTCAAGCGCGCCGGGATGCACGCCCTGCGCGAAAAATCGCAGCGCCTCACCGGCTATCTCGAATGGTTGATCGAATCCGAACTCGGCGACGTACTGGAGATCCTCACGCCGCGTGAGCCGGAGCGCCGCGGCGCGCAGCTTTCGCTGCGGGTGCGTGCCGGCCGCGACGCCGGCAAGTCGCTCTTCGACCATCTGGTCGCGCAAGGCGTGCTGGGCGACTGGCGCGAACCCGACGTGATGCGGGTCGCGCCTGCTCCACTCTACAACACCTTCTCCGATTGCCTCCGCTACGCACAAGCGGTGCAGACATGGCGCGGTCGAAGCGCATGAGCACGCGCATCACCATCATCGGCGCCGGACTGGTCGGCTCGCTGCTGGCGACGCTGCTGGCGCAGCGCGGATTCGAGGTGGAGGTCTTCGAACGTCGCCCCGATCCGCGCAAGCACGGTTTCCTGGGTGGCCGCTCGATCAATCTCGCGCTCGCCGAGCGCGGCTTGGCCGCGCTGCGGCAGGCGGGACTCGCCGAAGCGGTGCTGCGCGAAGCAGTGATGATGCGCGGTCGCATGGTGCACGCACTGGATGGCACGACCAACCTGCAACGCTACGGCCTCGACGATTCCGAAGTCATCCGCTCGGTTTCGCGCGGAGGCCTTAACATCCTGCTGCTCGACGCCGCCGCGCGCGCTGGCGCACAACTACATTTCGACGCCGGACTCGGCGAAGTCGATTTCGACCGCAGCACGATCACCCTCGCCGGGCCGGACGGCACGCGCCGCCGCCATGCCGCGGGAGTGTTGCTGGGATGCGACGGCGCGGGCTCCGCGCTCCGCGCCGCGATGGCCAGGGTCGCGGATCTCGGAGAGCGGGTGGAGCCTCTGGGGCACGGCTACAAGGAACTGGAAATACCTGCGCGCAATCCGCGGTCCATGGCACCGGATGCCGATTCCGTCCCTGGTGCCGGATCACGGCCAGTCCATGACCGGGGTGGGGCTGCCATGGCCGGGGCAGCGATGGAACGTTTTGCGATGGAACCCCATGCCCTGCACATCTGGCCGCGCGGTCATTACATGTGCATCGCGTTGCCCAATACCGATGGCAATTTCACGGTCACGCTGTTTCTTCCGAATGACGGTCCACATCCCAGCTTTGCCACGCTGCCCGATGCCGCCGCGGCGCGGAGCTTGTTCGAACAGCAATTCGCGGACGCGCTGGCGCTGATGCCGGGCTTCGACGACGACTGGACCGGGCACCCCACCGGCCAGCTTGCGACGCTGTATCTGGATCACTGGCACCTGGATGGCCGCGCGCTGCTCCTGGGCGACGCCGCGCACGCGATCGTGCCGTTCCACGGCCAGGGCATGAACGCAGGCTTCGAAGATGCAGCGGAGCTCGCAAGGTTGCTGCAGGAACGGCCCGGGGATCCCGCAGCCGTATTCGCCGGATTCGAATGCGGCCGCAAACCCGACGCCGACGCGATCGCGGCGATGTCGTTGGCCAATTACATCGAGATGCGCGACGGCGTGGCCGATCCGCACTACCTGTTGAAGCGGCAGCTCGCGGCGGTGCTCACCGAGCGGATCCCCGACCGCTTCATGTCGCGTTACCGCCTGGTCAGCTTCACGACATTACCCTACGCCGCCTGCGTCGCGCGCGACCGCCAACAGACCGCACTGATGGAATCGATCCTGGCCGGCCACGACAGCCTTGCAACGGTTGATCTCGACGCGGCCGCGACCCGGGCGGGTGCGAGCCTTCCCCTTCTGCCCCCCGGCACCTGACTGCATGTCACTGCCCGAATCGATCCGTCGCGCATGGACCGAAACCGAGTATCGCGTGCGTACTTCGTGGGGTGGTTACGCCAGCATCCGGTGTGGTGCACCGCTGCCGGCGTCGCTACTGGCCATGCTGCGGCACATCGACGATTCCTGGGGCTACCTCACGGCGTGGAACCCGGCGGGCGTGCGGCTGCCGGATGCCGACAACCGCATCCGCCAACGCCACCTGCGCGATGAACTCAGGGATCGTGGCCACCGCTATCACCCAGGGATCGGCGTCGGCCAGAACGATTGGCGCGAGCCGAGCCTGTTCGTGCCGGGAATCCCCTTCGAGGAACTCGATGCCCTGGGGCACGAGTTCGGCCAGCTGGGGGTCGTCCGCGGCACCGGCGCGCAAGTGGCAGAACTGCACGAGCTGGTCTGAGGGGAAGCCTCCCGCAGCGTGGACAGCCTCCCGTCGCGCTGGGACAATCGGTGGTTGCAGTCATGAAGCCTCCCACCGCCCCCGTCGCACCGTTGCTTTCGGCGCACCGCCTCGCGTTTGCGCGCAACGACGAGCCCGTGTTCGGGCCCCTTGATTTCAGCGTGGACCGTGGCGAGACGCTGCTCGTCGAAGGCGACAACGGATCCGGCAAGACGACCCTGCTGCGGGTGCTGGCGGGCATGTTGCCGGCGATGGAAGGCGAATTTCGTTTCGACGGCGAGCCTGCGACGCGCGACAGCCGCAACGGCCGGGCGCTGCTGCTCGGCCATCGCCTCGGCATGAACGAATCGCTGAGCGCGCGGGAGAACCTGGCGTTCCTCTCCGGCTTGTACGGGAGCCGTGCCGGTGCCTCGATCGAATCCGTGCTGGCGGAGGTCGGCATCGAAGCCTGGATCGACGAACCCTTGCGCAATCTTTCCGCCGGGCAGAAGAAGCGCGTGGGGCTTGCGCGTTTGCTGCTGTTGCCGGGCGACCTGTGGCTGCTGGACGAGCCCTACGCCAACCTCGACCGGCATGGAATCGAGCGGGTCAACGCCCTGATCGCCGAGCATTGCGCGCGCGGCGGCGCAGCGCTCGTAACCAGCCACGGTGCAGTGCGCTTCGCCGATCCGGCTGCACGGCACATCCACCTGGATGCATGAAACCAGACACCTGCCAATGCACGCAAGCGAAGGCCAATTGAAAAACGACACTGGGCGATGCCCGCACACTGGGTATTCCCCCCATTGCCGTCATTCCGGGGGCTGTGCCAGCTCGCTGGCCCCGCAACCCGGAATCCATTTTGCTGTTCTGTGGAATCCCGGAAGCTGGATTTCGGGTTTCGCGGACCAAAGGCGTGGGTGGCCCCGGAATGACGAGAGGAGAGATCGCGCCGACCGCAGCCGCATTCCCGTCGGTGTTCGCGTGCGTTCATTCGGGTACTGAAATTTCTTTCAATGATTACCGCCGTCCAGCCCATCACCGCAGAAACGCATGTCGCCCAGGTGGCGCGGCCGCGCCAAGCCGGCGCCTGGCGGGCCTGCCGTGCCCTGCTGCGCCGGGACTTCCTGCTGGCGTGGCGGCGACGTGGCGAGCTGTTCCTGCCGCTGCTGTACGCGGTGATCGTGACCGCGCTGTTTCCGTTCGCGCTCGGCCCCGACCCGCAACTGCTTGGCCGGATCGCGGGCGGCGTCCTGCTGGTGATCGTGGTGCTGGCGATGCTGCCGGCGCTGGAATCGATGTTCCGGCAGGATCTGGAGGACGGCACCCTCGAGCAGTGGCTGCTGGCGCCGCAGCCGCTGGCGCTGCTGGTCTTGACCCGCGTCATCGCGCACTGGCTCACCACCGTCCTACCCTTGCTCATCGTGATGCCGCTGCTGGGGGCCCTGCTCGATTTGCCCGCCGACGTCCTGCCGATCCTGATGCTGGCGCTGTTGCTGGCGACGCCGCTGCTGGCACTGCTGGGTGCCGTGCTGTCGGCGCTGGCGGCCGGCGCGCGCGGCTCTGGTATCCTTCTGGCATTGATGCTGCTGCCTCTGGCGGTCCCGGTGGTGATCTTCGCTGCGGGCGCCGTCGCGGCAGCGCAGTCCGGCATGCCGTACCTGGCCCCGTTGTCGTGGTTGGCGGCGGCGCTGGTGTTGGCGATCGTGCTGGCGCCGCTCGCGTGTGCGGCGGCCCTGCGGATCGCGGTTGAAGCGTGATGGCGACCGTCCCGGCAACACCCACATGGAAAGGCGGTCCGGCGGGTCCGGGGCGCGGGCGGTTGCCGCCGCGGCCGGTCGGGCAACAGTCGTCGCGGGAGGGTCCGCGTCGCCGTGGCACATTCGCCGGCTGACAGGTGTTTTGCAGATTATGTCCCGCAGTTACCTCCCCCACTGGATGCACCGGCTCGGCTCGCCGCCGACCTTCTACCGCTTCGCCGGTGCGTTGCGCCCCTGGCTGATGGCGGCCGCGGTGGTGGCAGGCATGATCGGCCTGTACGGCGGGCTGGTGCTGGCGCCGCCCGACTACCAGCAGGGCGATGCCTACCGGATCATCTTCATCCACGTGCCGAGCGCGTGGATGAGCCTGTTCGTCTATGCCTGCATGGCGGTGGCGGGCCTCATCGCGCTGGTCTGGCGGGTGAAGCTCGCCGAAGTGATCGCCATGGAGTGCGCCCCGGCCGGTGCCGCCTTCACCCTGATCACCCTCGCCACCGGCTCGCTTTGGGGCAAGCCCATGTGGGGCACCTGGTGGACCTGGGACGCGCGCCTGACCTCGGAACTGGTGCTGTTTTTCCTGTACCTCGGGGTGATCGGCCTGTACCACGCCTTCGAGGATCGCCGTCGTGGCGCCCGTGCCGCCTCGCTGCTGGCGCTGGTCGGCATCGTCAACCTACCGATCGTGCACTACTCGGTGCAATGGTGGAACACCCTGCACCAGGGATCGACGGTGGACTGGTTGAACCTCGGCCAGTCTTCCATCGCGCCATCGATGCTGTGGCCGCTGCTGGTGATGGCACTCGCCACGCATTTGTATTTCTTCGCCAGCATCCTCGGCCGGGCGCGCACTGGCCTGCTCTCGCTAGAAGGCGGCAAGCAGTGGGTGCGCGCCCTGGTCGAAGGCCAACCCGCACATACGACGGGGGCACCTACCTGACATGGCTCATTGGTTTGCCATGGGCGGGTACGCCCTTTATGTGTGGCCGGCGTACGCGGTGTTCTTCTCGGTGCTGGCGTGGGACTGGTTCGCGCCCGCCATGCGACGCCGGCGCCTGACGCGGGAACTGCGCGGACGGATGGCCCGCGAGCGCATCCGCAACACACGCGCGGCTCGCGCGGAGGCGTCGACATGAACCCGGTCCGCAAGCGGCGGCTGATCGTGGCACTGCTGATCCTCGGTGCGGTCGGCATCGCCACCACCCTGTCGGTGTTCGCGTTGCAGCGGAACGTCACCTATCTGTACTCGCCGAGCGAAGTCGACGCCGGCGAGGCGCCGGCGGGGCATCCGTTCCGCCTCGGCGGCATCGTCAAGGAAGGCAGCGTGCACCGCGTGCCGGACACGCTGACCACGGACTTCGTGATCACCGACCGCTTCCAGAGCATCCCCGTGACCTACACCGGCATCCTGCCCGACCTGTTCCGGGTCGGCCAGAGCACCATCACCACCGGCACGATGGTCGACGGCAAGTTCGTGGCGACCAAGGTGCTCGCCAAGCACGATGCAACGTACATGCCGCCGCAGGTCAAGCAGGCGATCGCCAAGGCCGAGAAGGAGCATCGCGTTCCCAGGCCTCGGGACCCGGGACTCGGGACTCGGGGGAAAAGCGCGG
>Ga0157372_10004924_pt1 | contig 14188 bp, 16 predicted proteins | sample C55metaG_FD_115307 | JGI IMG/M metagenome (GOLD analysis project Ga0157372, IMG submission 115307) | Corn rhizosphere microbial communities from Kellogg Biological Station, Michigan, USA - C5-5 metaG | ecosystem: Host-associated > Plants > Roots > Rhizosphere > Soil | place: USA: Michigan... | reverse complement strand
CACCGCCTTCTGGCTGAGCTATAAATTGTGGGGGTCGATGCCCGCGACCCTGATCTTCGCCGCCTGCAACGTGCCGATGCTGATGCGGCATGGCCTGGCGGCGGACGACAACAAGGTGGTGTTGCCGCCAGAGGAGTGACTACCGCCACAGGCCGGAAGTGAGCACCGAAAGGAACGGATCATGGCAGACACGCCCCGGAACAAGGTCGCCATTCTGGTCGGCAGCCTTCGCAAGGATAGCATCAACCGCAAAGTCGCCCGCTCGATCTGCGCGTTTGCCAAGGACAAGCTCGACTGCGAGCTGATCGAGATCGGCGATCTCCCGCTCTACAACCAGGACGAGGAGGCGAACCCACCGCCTCAATATGTCCGCTTCCGCGAGCAGGTCGCCGCGGCCGACGGCGTGCTGTTCTGCACGCCCGAATATAATCGAGGCATCCCGGGCGTGCTCAAGAACGCGATCGATGTCGGTTCGCGGCCTTACGGTCACAGCGTGTGGGACAAGAAGCCGGCCGCGATCATCAGCGCCTCGCCCGGCGCGATTGGCGGCTTCGGCGCGAACCACCAGCTGCGCCAATGCTGTGTTTTCCTCAACATGCCGATGATGCAGCAGCCCGAGGCCTATCTGGGCGGTGTCAGCGACGGCAAGTTCGACGAGAGCGGTTGCCTGAAGGACGGTCCTCTCAAGGATGTGGTGCTGAACCTTGCCGCGGCCTTCGCGCAATGGGTCGATCTGGTCATCCGTGCGCGCCGCATGATCGCGGAGGATGCAGCGCACTCGGGCGCAGCCTAAGCTGGTCTAGCACCGAGTAGCGCGCCCGGTGGCCGCTTTCAGCCCGGCAGGGCTCCCGACTGGCGCAGCCCCTCGCCCAGCGCGAGCGCCGCCGAGGTGGCGAGGTTCATCGACCGGACCTGCGGCCGCATCGGGATGCGCAGCCGGGCATCGCACGCCTCCGCCACGGCAGCCGGCACGCCCGCGCTTTCCTTGCCGAAGAGCAGCACGTCGTCGGCCAGGAAGCGGAACTCATAGGGAGACTGGCTCGCCTTGGTAGTGAACAGCACCAGGCGGCTCGATCCGATCGTGGCGCGGAAGGCATCGAAGTTCGCGTGGCGCGCGATCGCGACATGGTCGATATAATCCATGGCCGTCCGGCGAACGCGCTTGTCGTCCCATTCGAAGCCCATCGGCTCGATCAGGTCCACCGCCGCCCCCATACACGCGCCCAGCCGCAGCACGGCGCCGACATTTCCGGCGATTTCGGGTTCGAACAAGGCGATGCGCATGGCGGCTGATTGGCGGCGGCGGGCGCCGCGCGCAAGGGCGGCTTGGGCACACGCACCGCCCGGTAAGTTTCTATATCTCCGGTGCCCTCTTTTCTCGCACCCGCACGCGCCTAGATGATCGCGCCGAGCACATGCTCATCCTGTCCCAACCTTTGCGGGGAAGCCGTCATGCCCTTTGCCAACATCAAGGTTCCTGAAGCCGCATTGTCGACCGCCCAGAAGGCCGAGATCATCCATCGTATCACCGACCTGTTGGTCGAATATCTGAGCGAGGCGGCGCGCCCGCACACGATGGTACTGATCGAAGAGGTGCCGGATGGCGGCTACGGCCGCGCCGACGAGGTTTACGTCATACCGGACGCCTACCGCGCGAGCAGCTGATGACCGTCTGACCGGCTGCTATCACCACGCGATCCCGGACCCGCGACCCGATCGTCACGGCGCCGCGCGCCGGGCGGCGACGATGGCGTCGATGCGCCGGTTCGACATATTTTCGACGCAGCCTACGAGCTGTTTCTTGTTCGATGGCGCCTGGGCCATGCATTGTTGGGCCACTTCACAGGGGATCGCGTCCAGCTCCGCCTCGCCCGACAGGCGCGTGACCCGGCAGCGCAGCAAGGCGAGCCTGCCGTCATGCCTGCCAAGCTTCATATCGACTTCGATCTGGCGCATCTTGCGCGCGATCACCACGATTTCGGGATCATCGCCCGACGCCGGCTCCATCGCGGACTGGAGCGCGAAAAGCAGGACCAAAATCATCGAGGCAGGACTTTCGAGCGATAGTTAAGGCGGGTCGGGCGGCGCGCGCTGTATCGGGGCACCGGCGCAATCTCAATCCGCTCCCATGTTCGCCCAAGAATCTGGACCGTCGTCGTGGGCAGGAGCGCTGAATGCGACCTGCCGCCGCGCCCGGGGGGGGGCGCGACGGCAGCGTGTTCGTCCGGTGGCGAACGAACTCAAACGAGGAATGGAACAGCCTTGCGGCGCCCCCGCAGCGCTCCGCCGAGCAGGCCGAAACCTGCCAGCATCATGCTCCACGAGGCGGGTTCCGGCACGGGCACGGCGGCCGCGAACGTGCCGGAGCCGCTGAAGCTGAAATCAGGCAGGCGCAGCGGCCCGAGGTTCAGCGGGCTCGATGCGCCGGAGAAGCTGAGCGCAAAATTCTCGTTGTTTGAGCCGCTCAGGTCGAGGAAATCCGACGCGTAGGTGATCACCGCACCCAGCGAGGAATCGGCCTGGAGCGTCGGGGCACTCGATCCCGGCGGCGTCTCGAATATCGCGTCGGTGAAGTTCACGGTCAGCGCGTTCACGCTCGGTCCGCTCATACCCATTTGCGGCGCCAGCAGGGTGAAGGTGATCGATCCCGAGAAGAGCTGCTCGATATTTCCCCCGCTCATGAACGGCAGCGCGCTGGCGGTCGCGTTCAGGTTGACCAGCGCGGTCGACGGCGAGATCAGCGAGCCGAGGTTCGACACCAGCACCGAGTTGCTCGAGCCTGCGGTGGCGATCTGCGCCTGCACGGTCGGCAGGCTCATATTGGTGTAGGTGAAGATCCTTGCGCGGGGGATGACCTGCGCGAACTGGGCGAAGGTATCGGTTGCGCGAGCGGGGCTTGCGGTCAGCGCGGCGCCTATGGCCGCGAGGCCCAAAGCTATCGAATACCTGTTCATCTTCCCCCCCGTCACCATTCCGGCAAAGTGCGGAATATCGCTGGAGGCTAACGCCAGCGGTGCAGGGCGAGCGATCAAATGAACGGCAAAGGTGGGAAATCCCCGGCCAGCGCCGCGTCCGGCCGCCGCGTGGTCATACCCTCCCGGCTGCGGCCAGCCGGGAGGGTATGCGGTCGATTATTGCTGCTGATCGGCGCGGCTGGCGCCCTGGCCGTCCAGATTCTGCGACACGAAATCCCAGTTGATAACGTTGCCGAGGATCGTCTCGGCGAACTTGGGCCGCGCGTTGCGATAGTCGATATAATAAGCGTGCTCCCACACATCGAGCGTGAAGAGCGGGGTGACGCCATGCGCCACGGGCGTGTCGGCGTCGTGGTAGGAGGTGACCTTGAGCTTGTCGCCTTCCAGCACCAGCCAGCCCCAGCCCGACGCGAAGTGATTGACGGATTCGGTCGCGATCGCCTTCAGCAGCGCGTCCTGACCGCCGAAATCTTCGATCAGCTTGGCCAGCTTCTCCGACGGCCTGGTCGAGCCCGCGGGCGCGAGGCACTGCCAGAAGAAGCTGTGGTTCCAGATCTGCGCGCTGTTGTTGAACAGGCCCTTGTCGCCCCCCGTCTTCGCTTTGTCGATCACCTGGAGCAGCGAGAGCCCGGCGAGGCCCTTTTCCTCGATCCACCCATTGGTCTTGTCGACATAGGCCTTGTGGTGCTTGCCGTGATGATATTCGAACGTCTCGGCCGACATATGCGGCTCAAGCGCGGTCGGTGCGAACGGAAGCGGGGGAAGTTCGAAGGCCATGGGATCCTCCTTGTGGGGGGTTAGGACTCAGGCGGAGCCCCTAGCGCCCGTTTCCGCGAGGGGTCACGCGAAAAAGCTTATTGCGAGACGTTCGCGCCAACCTCGCTTGCCGCGCATACGATCGGCACGAACGCCTCGGCGGTCAGGCTCGCGCCGCCAATCAGCGCGCCGTTTACGTCCTGGCAGGCAAGGATCTGCGCGGCGTTGGCCGGATTGACCGAGCCGCCATAGAGGATGCGCACCCGCGCGCCCTCTTCGCCCAGCATCTGGATCAGCTTGGCGCGGATCATCCTGTGCATCTCGCAAATCTCGCCCATGGTGGGGGTGCGGCCGGTGCCGATCGCCCAGGCGGGCTCGTAGGAGATGACGAGATTGTCGGCGCGCGAGCCGGGCGGGACCGACCCGTCGAGTTCGTCTGCCACCACAGGCACGGCGCGTCCGTCGTCGCGCTCGGGCTCATCCTCGCCGACGCAGACGATCGCGGTGAGCCCGGCCGCCTGCGCCGCACTGGCCTTCGCCTGGATCAGCGAATCGCGTTCCCCGAACTCGGCGCGGCGCTCGCTATGACCGCAGATGACGAAGCGCGCGCCCATTTCGGCGAGCATGTCGGCCGAGATGCTGCCGGTATGCGCCCCCTTCGCCGCCTGATGGCAATCCTGTCCGCCGATCCATACCGTGCCGGCCCGGGGCCCGGCATCGGCAAGCAAAGTGAAGGGCGGCGCGATCGCCACGTCCACGTCCGGGCTATCGGCCGCGGCGCGCGCGATCCGGTCTAACTCCGCGAGCATGGCGCGGGACCCGTTCATCTTCCAGTTGCCCGCAATCAGGAACCGCAAACCCAAATCCTCCGGACCTATCATTCCGGCGAGGTAGCAGTCGCGCACCGCCGCGCCAACCCGTGCGGCGCCGCGCTTGAAGCCGCGCGAACCCGCCTCTATTGGGTTCGGCTTCCTTCAGGCATCTTCGGAACGTCCATGCTCGCCTTTTTCCGCCGCATTTTGTCTTCCTGGATGGCGGTGGCGATCCTCGCCGTGATCATGATCGCCTTCATCGTCACCGGCGTGGGCACGCCCGGCGGCGGGCTGGTCGGCGGGCCAGGCGCGGATTCGGTCGCGACGGTGGGAGGTCGCGCGATCACGACGGCGGAGATCAGCCGGCGCGCCAACCAGGCGCTGCGCTCCGCGCGCGAACAGCAGCCGACGCTTACGATGGGTCAGTTCCTGTCCGCGGTCGGCGGGCTCGGCCCGATCGTTGAGCAGACGGTCGGCGCCACCGTGCTGACCGAATGGGGCCAGCGCCACGGGATCGCCGCGAACGAACGGCTGATCGGCGGCGAGATCGGCAAGATCCCGGCCTTCCACGGCGTGACCGGGCAGTTCGACCAGAATGTGATGAACAATGTGCTGGCGCAGCAGCGGATCAGCTTCGGCTCGCTGCACGACGATATTCGTGACGACCTCGTCCGCCGCCAGCTGCTTACGCCGATCATGGCCGGAACGCGCGCGCCTGAAAGCGTGCTGCGGATGTACGCGCAGCTGGTGATCGACCAGCGCCAGGGCGAGATCGGCCTGGTCCCGGCCAAGCCGGAAGGCCCGGCCCCGACCGACCAGCAGGTTAGCGACTTCTACAAGGCGCATATCGCGCGTTATTCGCTGCCTGAACGCCGCGTGCTCCGCTACGCGATGATCGGCCCGGAGACGATCACGGCGGCGCCGGTGACGGACGCCGAGGTTGCCGCGCAGTACAAGGCGGACGCCGCCAAATATGCCGCGAGCCAGACACGGACGATCCAGCGCGTTGTGCTGCCCGATCAGAATGCCGCCAATGCCTTCGCCGCCAAGCTCGCCAAGGGCACGCCCTTTGCCTTGGCCGCGACCGAGGCGGGCCTGTCGCCTAACGACATCGCGGTGGGTGCGGTGACGCACGATGCCTTCGCCGGCACCGACGGAAAGCCAATCGCGGACGCGGCCTTCGCCTTGCCCAAGCCGGGCAATACCGCGCCGGTCAAATCCGCGCTCGGCTGGGCGATCGCGCATGTCGAGGCGATCACCAATGTCCCCGCCAAGTCGCTTGCGCAGGCCACGCCGGAGATCAAGGCAGCGCTGGCCAAGAAGAAGGCGGACGATGCGCTCGCCGCCGCGCGCGACCAGGTCGAGGATGCAGTCGGCGACGGCGCGGCCTTTGCGGAGGTTGTCGCCAAGCATAAGCTGCAGGTGATCACCACGCCTCCGCTGCTGCCCAATGGCGGCGCGCCGGGAGACCCCAATTTCAAGCCCGACGCCACGGTCACCGCGTTGCTGAAGGCCGCTGCGGACGCGACCCCGGACGACGATCCCACGGTCGAGACGATCGATCCGACCCATGCCGCCTTGCTGAGCGTCGCGAGCGTGGTGCCGGCCGCACCGGTTCCGCTCGACCAGATCAAGCCGCGCGTGGCGCTGGACCTGCAGATGCAGCGCGCCGCCGAAAAGGCGCATGGGCTGGCCCAGTCGCTGCTGGCGAAGGCCAAGAGCGGGCAGCCGCTCGCCGCCGCCTTTGCCGCGGCCGGCCTGGAAGCGCCCAAGCCGATCGCGCTCAACCAGCTCGAACTGTCGCGCGCGGGGCAAAATGTGCCGGCGCCGATCCGCGTGCTGTTCCGGCTCGCGCCGGGCAAGGCGGACCTGGTCCAGGGCCCGAACGGCAGCTGGTTCCTGGTCAAGCTCAACCAGATCACGCCGGGCAACGCGCAATTGCTGCCGATGGTGGTCAACGCCACCCGCAGCGAGTTGCAGCGCAGCCTGGGCGACGAATATGCCCAGCAATTCGCCGGCGCAGCGCGCGAGGAGGTCAAGGTGAAGCGCAACGCGCAGGCGCTGTCGACGCTCGATCAGCAATTGCGCGGCAACGGTCAGTAAGGTGGAAACCTACGGCGGGGACGCCGAGCTGGATGCACAGGCGATCCGCACCCTTTCGGTCGGTCGCCCTGCACTCGTCTGGCGGCGCCAGCTGGCGGATACCGAGACGCCGGTCGCCGCCGCGCTCAAGCTGATCCAGCCCGGCCGCGGCGACTTCCTGCTCGAATCGGTCGAGGATGGCGCCACGCGCGGCCGCTACAGCCTGCTCGGCCTCGCCCCCGATCTGGTCTTCCGCGCCAACGGCACCGACGCGGAGATCAACCGGAATTGGCTGCTCGACCGCGACGCGTTCAAGCCGGCCGATGGCGGGCCGCTCAAGGCTTTGCGCGCGCTGGTGGCCGAATGCCGCGCCGAGGTGCCCGAAGGACTGCCCCCCGCGCTGGCCTGCCTGGTCGGCTATTTCGCCTATGAGACGGTGGGTCTGGTCGAGGCGCTGCCGCGCCCCGCGCCCAACCCGCTGGGCCTGCCCGACATGCTGTTCGTTCGGCCGACCCTGATCCTGGTGTTCGATCGGCTGGCGGACGCGCTCTATCTGGTCGCCCCGGTGTGGCCCGGCCACCCGGAGCCGGCACTGGCGGTCGAGCGCGCGGTCGAGCGGATCGAAGCGGCGGCGGCGCAACTGGCCGGGGCGGTGCCGCAGCAAAAACGCGACAGCGGCGAGATCGCGCTGCCCGCGCCCCAACCGCAGCTCGCCCCTGGCCGCTACGGCGAGATGGTGGCGCGCGCGAAGGACTATATCGCGGCGGGCGACATCTTTCAGGTGGTGCTGGCCCAGCGTTTCACCACGCCCTTTCCGCTGCCGCCGTTCGATCTGTATCGATCGCTGCGGCGGATCAATCCCTCGCCCTTCCTCTACCATCTCGACCTGCCCGGCTTCGCTCTGATCGGCTCGTCGCCCGAAATTCTGGTGCGCGTGCGCGACGGCGAGGTCACGATCCGGCCGATCGCGGGCACGCGGCCGCGCGGAAAGACCGCCGCCGAGGACGCCGCGAACCGCGACGAGCTGCTCGCCGACCCAAAAGAGCGCGCCGAGCATCTGATGCTGCTCGATCTCGGCCGCAATGACGTCGGCCGGGTCGCCGCCAAGGGCACGGTCGCCGTGACCGACAGCTACACGATCGAGAAGTACAGCCACGTCATGCACATCGTCTCGAATGTGGTCGGGCGGCTGGACCCATCCAAGGATGCGCTCGACGCGCTGTTCGCCGGCTTTCCGGCGGGCACGGTATCGGGCGCCCCCAAGGTCCGCGCGTGCGAGATCATCGCGGAGCTCGAGCCCGAGACGCGCGGGGCCTATGCGGGCGGCGTCGGCTATTTTTCGCCGGACGGAAGCATGGACAGTTGCATCGTGCTGCGCACCGCGGTGGTGAAGGACGGAGTGATGCACGTCCAGTCGGGTGCCGGGATTGTCGCGGACAGCGATCCGGTTTCCGAACAGAAGGAATGCGAGGCCAAGGCCGGGGCGCTGTTCGCGGCCGCGCGCGAGGCGGTGGAACGCGCGAGCGAGGCCGGGTTCGGGCAATGATCGACCGCCGCGCGCTTCTCGGCGGCGGCATTGCGCTGGCGACGATGGGTGCTGCGGATATCCCGATCGCAAAAGGGCGGCCGGCCCTCGCCCGGCGCCGTTTCTCGAGTCCCGCGATCGAGCGCGCCATCGCCCAAGTGCGTGCCCGGATGGGCCCCAGCCCGATCGCGCAGAAGATTGGCGCGATGTTCGCCAATTGCTTCCCGGACACGCTCGACACCACGGTCGAGTTCGACGACCGCCCGGGGCGCCCCGACACGTTCGTGCTTACCGGTGACATCGCCGCGATGTGGCTGCGCGACAGCACCGCGCAGGTCTGGCCCTATCTGTCCTTCTGCCGGCAGGACCCGCGTCTCCGGCGGCTGATCGCGGGCGTGATCGCGCGCCAGACGGCGAACGTGCTGCTCGACCCGTACGCCAATGCCTTCAACAAGGACCTGGCCGAGATAACGGAATTCGCCAGCGACGACACCGACATGAAGCCCGGCCTGCACGAGCGGAAATGGGAGGTGGATTCGCTCTGCAACACGATCCGGCTCGCGCACGGCTTCTGGCGCGCGACCGGGGATGTCACGCCCTTCGGTGCGGAGTGGCGGCGCGCGATGCGGCTTATCGTCGACACCTTCCGCGTCCAGCAGCGCAAGCGCGGGCGCGGGCCGTATCACTTCCAGCGCAAGACGAGCTGGCAGCCCGATACCGCGCCGGGCGGCGGCTATGGCAATCCGGTGCGGCCGGTCGGGCTGATCGTGTCGCTATTCCGCCCCTCGGACGACGCGGCGATCCTTCCCTTCCTGGTACCGGCGAACATGTTCGCGGTCGTGTCGCTGCGGCAGTTGGCCGACATGCAGGCGATTACGGGCGATAGCGCCTTCGCCGCCGAATGTCGCGCATTAGCAGACGAGGTCGAGGCGGCGTTGCACGCTTATGCGATCGTCGAACATCCCCGCCATGGCCGTATCTGGGCCTATGAAGTTGACGGCTATGGCGGCCGGATCCTGATGGACGACGCCAATGTGCCGAGCCTTTTGTCGCTGCCCTATCTCGGCTGGTGCGGCGCAGGCGACCCGCTGTACCGCGCGACGCGTTCTTTCGTCCTGAGCGACGACAATCCCTGGTTCTTCAAGGGCCGCGTCGCCGAGGGCGTGGGCAGCCCGCACACCGGCAGCGATCGCGTCTGGCCGATCGCCATCGTGATGCGCGCGCTAACCAGCGAAGGCGATGCCGAGATCACGACCGCGTTGCGGATGCTGGCCGCGACCGACGCGGGCGCCGGCTTCATCCACGAAGCCTTCGATCCCGACGATCCGGCGCGCTTTTCGCGGCCGTGTTTCGCCTGGGCGAACACCCTGTTCGGAGAGATGGTGCTCAAGGTCGCCGCCGAGCGCCCCAAACTGCTCCAGACGCTCTGATCGAGCTTTGGGCGAACGGGAGGCGGCGCGATGGCCGCCTCCCGCTTCCCCAAGGGTGCGCCGATTACCCGCCGAACGCGGTTGCCTGCTGGCCGATCAGCGTGACCTCGACGCGGCGGTTCTGCTGGCGTCCAGCCTCGGTCTTGTTGTCCGCCACCGGGTCCGCCTTGCCGTGGCCGATCGCCTGGATGCGCGCGCCGTCCACGCCCATCGCGATCAGCGCGGCGCGGACCGACCCGGCACGCGCTTCGGAAAGCTGCTGGTTATAGTCGTCCCCGCCTTGTGAATCGGTGTGTCCGTCGATCCGCACCTGCACGTTCGGATTGGCCTGCAGATATTGCGCGAGCGGGCGCAGCCGATCGGCGGCGCCGGGCTTCAGGTCCGCCTTGCCGGTTTCGAATACGACATCCTGCAACACCAGCGTCGCGCCCAGCTGAGTCTGCTGCATCTTGTAATCCGCCATCTGCTGGCGGAGGCGCGCGGCATCGGCACGGGCCGCATCGGCATCGGCGGCGTTAGCCTGCGCCGCGGCGGCGGCATCGGCGGCAGCGTCACGCGCCGCCGCGGCCTCCGCACGCGCATCGGCGGCTTCCGCCTTGGCGGCCCCGATCTGGGCGGCGTCATGCTGCGCCATCGCCGCGTGCGCGCGGGTGCGGGCGATCTGAAGCTGGGTATCGATATCGGAGGTGATCTCGGCAACGCGACGCGTCTTGTGGTCATCGAGTGCCTCGGCAAGCAGCGGGATCTCCGCCGTCGCCTTGGCAAGCGCGTCGGCGCCATTCGCGGCCACGCCGGGCTCTGCCCGGGCGGTGGCGATCTTGTCGCGGTAGGTGTCGACGATGACCTGGTTGGCGCGGCTGAGCGCGAGCGACGGGGTCGCGAGCGCGAGTGTCGCGGCGGCCCCCATCAGGCTGATGGCGAACTTGTTCATCACTTACTCCTGTGGTGTGGCGATCGCGGCCCGCCGCTGGGCGTCGGCCTCGCGCGACTGCGCGGTCGCGAGCGCGAGATCGGCGAGCGAACTCGCGCGCTCCGCGGCGGCGATGGCGCGATCTTCATGATGCTTGTGAAACTGCTCCTGCGCCTCGTCGAGCGCGGCGCGCGCGCGCGCCTGGGCGTTGGGGGCGGGGCCGTTGACGCCGGCGCGGTCGCCCGCCTCGATCTTGGCGCGGGCGTGCATGATCGCGAAGCGGGCATCGTCCCGATCCGCCGCGTCAACCGCCGCCGGCACGATCACCGCGAGCATAGCCGCCCCGGCGATCGATTTGATCATGATCGACATGGCTGCTCCTGAATCCCGAAGACGGCCCGACAATGCAGCGTCCCAGCCCGAGTTCCATTCGTTACGGGGCTGCTACGGGCCGGAAAGGGCGGCTTGCGGACGGCAAAGCGCGGCGGCGATTGCGTAAAGGCGCCGCGCTGCCTACGTCGCGTCCATGATCCTGGTCATCGACAATTATGACAGCTTCACCTGGAACCTGGTGCATTACCTCCAGCAGCTCGGCGCCGAGGTCGAGGTCGTGCGCAACGATGCGATCGGGATCGGCCAGGCGATGTCATCCGGCGCGCAGGCCTTCCTGATCTCGCCCGGGCCCTGCACGCCCAATGAGGCCGGAATCAGCCTGGAGCTGGTCGAAGCCTGTGCGGACCAGAAGAAGCCCTTGCTCGGCGTGTGCCTCGGGCATCAGGCGATCGGCCAGCATTTCGGCGGCGCGGTGGTGCGCGCCAGCCGGCTGATGCACGGCAAGACCTCTCCCGTCACGCACGACAATAGCGGCGTGTTCGCCGGAATCCCTTCGCCCTTCACCGCCACCCGCTACCATTCGCTGGTGGTCGAAGGCGCGCCGTCGACGCTGATCGCCAACGCGCATAGCGACGACGGCATGGTGATGGGCTTCCGCCATGCGGAACTGCCGATCCACGGCGTGCAGTTCCACCCCGAGAGCATCGCGACCGAGCATGGCCATGACCTGCTCTCCAATTTCATGGCGCTTGCCGGCATCAAGGTCAGCGCCAAGGTCGCCGAGCGCGCATGACCACGCTGGCACTTTTGCCCGATCCGAGCGAGCCGCTCGATCATGAGACGGCGGAGAACGCCTTTGCCGACATCCTTGACGGCAAGGTGCCGGACGAGGCGATCGCCCAATTCCTGATGGCGATGACGATCCGCGACGAGACGAGCGTGGAAATTGCCGCCGCGGCTCGCGCGCTGCGGGCGCGAATGATCGAGGTGAAGGCCCCCGCTCGCGCGATCGACGTGTGCGGCACGGGCGGCGACGGGGCGCACAGCCTCAACATCTCGACCGCGGTCGCGATCGTGGTCGCCGCGGCGGGCGTGCCGGTCGCCAAGCACGGCAATCGCGCGGCATCGTCCAAGGCGGGGGCCGCGGACACGCTGGAGGCGCTGGGGCTGGACCTCGACCGCGCTTCGGCTCGCGCGGAGGAGAGCCTGGGCGATCTCGGCATCGCCTTCCTCTTCGCGCAGAAGCATCATCCCGCGCTCGGCCGGCTCGCACCGATCCGCCGCGCGATCGGCCGGCGGACGATCTTCAACATTGTCGGCCCGCTGTGCAATCCGGCTCGCGTGACCCGCCAGCTACTGGGTGTCGCCCGCGTCGATTATCTCGAAACGGTTGCGCAGGCCCTCGACCTGCTCGGAACCGAAGCGGGCCTCGTCGTGTCGGGGGAGGAAAGCCTCGACGAACTGTCAATCGCCGGGCCCAGCCGCACCGTTCCGGTCGGCCTGTGCGGCATGAGCGGCGTGATCGCGCCCGAGGACGGCGGGCTGGCGCGTCACGGCCTGGACGCAATTCGCGGCGGCGATGCGGCGTACAATGCCGCGGCGCTTCGTGGCTTGCTGCAGGGCGAGCCCGGCGCCTATCGCGACGCAGTGCTGTTGAACGCGGGCGCGGCGCTGGTCGTCGCGGGCGAGGCGGCCAATTTGCGCGATGGCGTGGAGGAGGCGGCCGAGGCGATCGACAAGGGGCTCGCAAACGCCTTGCTCAACTGCTGGATCGCCTATTGATGGCCAACCGTCTGACCCAGATCCTGGAGACCAAGGCGGCCCATGTCGCCGCGGGCAAGGCGGCGCGCACCCTTGCCGAACTGGATGCGGCGGCCGCAGCACAGACGGCGCCGCGCGGGTTCCGTCGCGCGCTGGAGAGAAAGGCCGCACATGGCTTCGCGCTGATCGCGGAGATCAAGAAGGCATCGCCCTCCAAGGGGCTGATCCGCGCCGATTTCGACCCGCCCGCGCACGCGCGCGCCTACGAAGCCGGCGGCGCTGCCTGCCTGTCGGTGCTTACTGACGTGCCCTTTTTCATGGGCGCGGACGCGTATCTGCTCGCGGCGCGCGCGGCCTGCTCGTTGCCCTGCCTGCGCAAGGATTTCATGATCGATCCCTGGCAGGTGGCGGAGGCGCGCGCGCTGGGCGCCGACGCGATCCTGATCATCGTCGCCGCGCTGGAAGATGCACAAATGGCTGAGATCGAGGCCGCGGCGATCGAGCGCGGCATGGACGTGCTGGTCGAGGTCCATGACGCCGCCGAACTCGACCGAGCGCTCAGGTTGAAATCCCGCCTGATCGGCGCCAACAATCGCGACTTGCGCGACTTCACCGTCGATTTCGCGCGCACGTTTGAACTCGTGCGCCAGGCCCCCGCCGGCTGCCTGTTCGTCGCCGAGAGCGGGATCGGTAGCCATGGCGACATGGAAGCCATGGCCCGACACGGCGTGCGCGCCTTCCTGGTGGGGGAGAGCCTGATGCGTCAGGCCGACGTCGAGGCCGCGACGCGGGCTCTCCTCGCGGCATGAGCAAGCTCACGCACCTCGACGAAGCGGGTGCGGCGCAAATGGTCGATGTGTCGGGCAAAGCCGTCACCAGGCGCGAGGCGAGCGCGACCGGTCATATCGCCATGTCCGCGCAAGCGCTTGCCGCGATCCGCGAGGGCGCGTTGAAGAAGGGCGACGCGCTTGGCGTCGCGCGCGTCGCCGGGATCATGGCCGCCAAGCGCACCTCCGATCTCGTGCCGCTCTGCCACCCCCTCCCGATTTCCTCGGTCAGCGTCGACTTCCAATTCGACGAGGATGGGATCGACTGCACCGCCACCGTCGCCACCACGGGCCAGACCGGGGTCGAGATGGAAGCGCTGACCGCCGTGTCCGTTGCGCTGCTCACGCTTTACGACATGGCCAAGGCGATCGATCGCGGCATGACGATCGGCGGCGTGCGTCTGCTCGCCAAATCGGGCGGACGCTCGGGAGACTGGCGGGCCCCATGAGCCTGCTGCCCGTCGCGGACGCGCAGGCGCGCCTGCTGGCGCTGGCGACGCCGCTGCCGATCGCGACGGTGCCGCTGCCGGAAGCGGCAGGCCGCTGGGCCGCCGAGGACGTGATCGCCCGCCGCACCCAGCCCGCGGCCGACCTGTCGATGATGGACGGTTATGCCATCCGCTTCGCCGACCTGCCCGGCCCTTGGAAGTTGATCGGCGAAAGCCGGGCCGGCGAAGGCTTCGGCGGTGTGCTCGCCGCGGGCGATGCGGTCCGCATCTTCACCGGCGCTCCGCTGCCCGCGGGCGCGGATGCGATCCTGGTCCAGGAGGAGGCCGT
>Ga0157372_10004923_pt1 | contig 14192 bp, 9 predicted proteins | sample C55metaG_FD_115307 | JGI IMG/M metagenome (GOLD analysis project Ga0157372, IMG submission 115307) | Corn rhizosphere microbial communities from Kellogg Biological Station, Michigan, USA - C5-5 metaG | ecosystem: Host-associated > Plants > Roots > Rhizosphere > Soil | place: USA: Michigan... | reverse complement strand
TTGTAGAGCGCCTCGAACTCGCCGCTCTTCATCATGCCGGCGAGCGTGTCGTCGACGAGCTTCTTGAAGGTCGGGTCGTCCTTCCTCAGCATGATCGCGTACGGCTCGACCTGGATCGGCTCGCCGACGACTGCGAGCGAGCTCGGGTTCTGCGACGCGGCGCGCAGGCCGTAGAGCAGGATGTCGTCCATGCCGAAGGCGACGGCGCGCCCGGTCTCGACGAGAAGCGCCGACTCGGCGTGGTCCTTCGCCCCGATCAGGTCGATGCCGAGCTTTTGCTCCTCGTTCAGCCGACGCAGGATCTGGAAGTTCGTCGTGCCGGTCGTCGAGACGACGGTCTTGCCGGCGAGGTCCGAGAGCTTGTTGACGTTGGTCCCGGTCTTCACGAGGAAGCGCGTCCCCGTGTAGAAGTAGTTGATCGCGAACTGGACCTGCTTGCCGCGCTCGCTGTTGTTCGTCGTCGAGCCGCACTCGATGTCGATCGTGCCGTTGACGAGGAGCGGGATGCGGTTGGCCGACGTCACCGCCTGGTACTGCTTCTTCATGTCGCTGCGCCCGGTCGCGGCCTTGACGCGGTCGGCGATCTTCTCGCAGATCTCGTAGCCGAATCCGGTCGGCTGCGCCTTGTCGTCGAGGTACGAGAACGGGATCGACGATTCGCGGTAGGCGAGCGTCATCGTTCCGCTCTGCTTGATCTTGTCGAGCGTCGACGTCTGAGCGCAGGCGAACGCCGGCAGCGCGAGCGCGAGCAGGGCGAGCGGGCGAAGGAGTGCGTGGAGCATCGGTGGACCTCGTGGATGGTGGAAAGAGCGAGTCGCGAGGATATCGGCGCGGCGCGTGCGGCGCCACCGCCTAGCGCTTCGCGGTGTGCTTGGTCGCCTCGAGCCGGCCGAGATCGACGCTCTCGACCATGCGCTTCAGCGTCGCGATGTCGACGTTGCCGTCGCCCGCGACGACCATGCCGTTGGCGAGGATCACCGACATCTCGGACCGGCTGCCGTCCTTGCGGTACTTCTCCTGGACCGTCCGCGCGCCCTGCTTGTACATCTTCTCGACGTTGCCGTCGCTCTCCTTGTCCATCGTCATGTCGGCGCCGGTCACCAGGTTCGCGATTCCGGCGAGGCCCGCGGTGTCGACGATCGCGAGGTCCACGTGACGGTCGCCGGCGGCGTAGCTCGCCTGCGCGCCCGAGCCGGAAAAGCCCATCGCCTTTCCAGCGTTCGCCGACAGCGCGGTGCGCTTCAGATCGCCGATCGTTTCCGGCAGCATCGCCTTCAGCTCGTCGGGCGCGACCGGCTCGACGTTGCGGCTGCCGGCGACGGCACCGAGGACAGCGCCGAGGCCCGCCGACGCGCCGTCGCCCGACTTCTGCGCCTGTTCGACCTGCTTGGTCGCTTCCTCCATCCGCTTGGCCATGTCGGCCATCGCCTGCGGATTGATCGTCACCGTCGCGCCGTCGGGCGTCTTGATCTGGACCGAGCCTGCGCCGCCGACGGTGCGCGTCGCGCCGCCCAGAGGATGCTCGACGAAGAGGGCCGAAACGGCACCGAGCACGATCATCGCGACGAACGAGCAGACGACCACGACGGCGGTGTACGCGCCGGACTTCGCTGCAGGGTTGTGCATCAGGACCGGCAAGCCGGTGTAGATCAGGTAGATCGAGTAGATCGCGGCGAGCAGCCCGAGCCAGCCGAGCGCGGGCAGCAGGCTGAAGACGCCGCCGACGAAGCCGGCGGTGCTGCCGTACGCGACCACCTTGAGCGCCGCGACGAAGTCCTTGCTGCCGCCGAAGGTCGGCGCGAGCGCGTTGACGATCAGCGCGAGCACCCAGACCAGGCCGAGCGACAGCAGATAGCCGACGACGAGCTGCACGAGCCCGGCGCCGAGCGACACCCGGTAGCTGATGCCCATCATGCCGCCGCCGACGAGCGTCCAGCCGATGAAGCCGCAGATCGCCGGGATCGCGGCGAGAAAGACGAGATAGCCGCCGTAGATGCTCGCCGGAGTGGCGGGCTCGGCCGCGATGCGCGGCCACGTCTCCTTCGGTCGCAGCAGAATCGCCGGCACGCGTTCGACGATGTTCATCGGCTCCTCCTTCGCCGTTGTCTAGGCGTTCAGGTAGTCGGCGCGGCCGCCGAGCCAGCGCTCGATGTGGCGCTCCGCCGCTTGCGGATCCTGGTCCAGCAGCCGCAGCGCGGCTTCGCGCGCGGCGGCGACGAGCACTTCGTCCTGGGCCGGATCGGCGAAGCGGAGCAGCGCCGCGCCGGATTGTCGCGCGCCGAGGAACTCCCCCGGGCCGCGGATCGCGAGGTCGCGGCGCGCGATCTCGAAGCCGTCGTCGGTTTCGAGCATCGCCTTCAGGCGCGCCTTCGCGGTGTCGGAAAGCGGCGCGCTGTAAAGCAGCACGCAGACGCTCGCGGCGCTGCCGCGGCCGACGCGGCCGCGCAGCTGGTGCAGCTGCGACAGGCCGAAGCGCTCGGCGTGCTCGACGACCATCAGCGACGCGTTGGCGACGTCGACGCCGACCTCGATCACCGTCGTCGCGACGAGCACGGCGATCTGGCCGCCGGCGAAGAGCGACATGACTGCGGTCTTCTCTGCGGCGGGCATGCGGCCGTGCAGCAGGCCGATCATCTTCCCCGGCAGCGCTGCCGACAGCTCGGCGTGCGTCGCGGTCGCATTCTTGAGGTCGAGCGCCGCCGACTCGTCGACGAGCGGGCAGACCCAGTAGGTCTGCCGGCCCTGCGCCGCCTCGTCGCGGATGCGCGCGATCACCTCGTCGCGCCTGCTGTCGGCGAAGAGCCGCGTCACGACCGGCGTCCTTCCGGGCGGCAGCTCGTCGATCGTGCTGACGTCGAGGTCGGCGAACAGCGTCATCGCCAACGTGCGTGGAATCGGCGTCGCACTCATCATCAGCAGATGCGGCTCGAGCGAGCCGTCGCCGTGCAGCTTGGCACGCAGCGCCAGCCGCTGCGCCACGCCGAAGCGGTGCTGTTCGTCGATGACTGCGAGACCGAGGCGCGCGAAGCGCACCTGCTCCTCGATCACCGCGTGCGTGCCGACGACGAGGCCGGCCTCGCCCGACGCGACCTGCGCGAGCATCGCGTCGCGCGCCTTGCCCTTGCGGCTGCCGGTCAGCCAGGCGACGCCGACGCCGAGCGGGGCGAGCCAGCCGACGAGCTTTTTCAGATGCTGCTCGGCGAGGATCTCGGTCGGCGCCATCAGCGCGCACTGCCAGCCGGCGTCGATCGCGCGCGCCGCCGCGAGCGCAGCGACGACCGTCTTGCCCGAGCCGACGTCGCCCTGCAGCAATCGATGCATCGGCACGGCGTGGCCGAGGTCGGCGTCGATCTCGGCGCCGACGCGGCGCTGCGCGCGCGTCAGCGCGAATGGCAGCGCAGCGACGAGCGCGTCGTGCAGCTCGCCGTGCGCAGCCGCCATCGCCGGCGCACGCTGGCGCTGCCGCTCGCGCTGCGCGAGCAGCTGCGAGAGCTGCTGCGCGAGCAGCTCGTCGAACTTGAGGCGCTGCCACGCCGGGTGCGATCGGTCCTCGAGCGCAGCCGCGGCAAGGCCGGGCGGCGGCTCGTGCAGGAACGCGAGCGCGTCGCGCAGCGTCGGCAGGTCGCGCGGCACGGTCCCGGCGGGCAGCTGCTCGTCGAGGTCGGCGCGCGCGCGGCCGGTGGCGACCGCCTTGCGCAAGGTCGCCTGCGAGAGCTGCGCTGCGCTCGGATAGACGGGCGTCAGCGACGTCGGCAGCGGCGCACCCGAAGCGACGACCTTGAACGTCGGATGGACCATCTCGACGCCGAAGAAGCCGCCGCGCGCCTCGCCGCGCGCGCGCACGCGCTTGCCGGCCGCGAGCGTCTTCTGCGTCGACGGATAGAAATGGAGGAAGCGCAGGACGAGGTCGCCGCTGTCGTCGGCGATCTTGACGACGAGCTGGCGGCGCGGCCGGAACTGGATCTTCGAGTCGGTGACGACGCCTTCGACCTGGCCGGTGACACCGTCGGCGAGCGAGCCGATCGGAACGATCCGCGTCTCGTCCTCGTAGCGCAGCGGCAGGTGCAGCGCGAGGTCGATGTCGCGCACGAGCCCGAGCTTGGCGAGCGCCTGCTCGGCCGCAGCTGCCGGCGCGGCGGCGGGCTTCGGTGCGCGCCGCGCAGTGGGGGCCATGGGAGAATTTTGCCCTGCATGGCGGCGCCGTTGACCTTGAGCGACTTCGACTTCGCGCTGCCGCGCGAGCTCATCGCGCAGCGCCCTGCCGAGGAGCGCAGCGCGTCGCGCCTGCTCGACGGCACCGTCGAGCCGCCGCGCGACCGCCACGTGCGCGAGCTGCCCGGGCTGCTGCGCGCCGGCGACCTGCTCGTCGTCAACGACACCGCCGTCATCAAGGCGCGCCTGTTCGGCGCGAAGCCGAGCGGCGGCGCGGTCGAAGCGCTCGTCGAGCGCATCGAGGACGGCGACGTCGTCGTCGCGCAGCTGCGTGCGAGCAAGACGCCGCAGCCGGGATCGACGATCCGCTTCGCCGATGCCTTCGACGCCGAAGTGCTCGGTCGCGCCGGCAGCGACGGGTCGCTCTTTCGCCTGCGCTTTCCGGCGTCGCCGCTCGAATTGCTCGATCGCCACGGCCACGTGCCGCTGCCGCCGTACATCGATCGCGCCGACGATGCGAGCGACACGAGCCGCTACCAGACCGTCTTCGCGGAGCGGCCGGGGGCGGTCGCGGCGCCGACGGCGGCGCTGCACTTCGACGCCGAGCTGCTCGCCGCGCTAGCCGCGCGCGGCGTCGAGCGCGCGGCGGTGACGCTGCACGTCGGCGCGGGCACGTTCCAGCCGGTGCGAAGCGAGCGCGTCGCCGAGCACGTCATGCACAGCGAGCGCTACGAGGTGAGCGCGGCGACGGCGGCGACGATCTCGCGCACGCGCGCAGCAGGCGGCCGCATCGTCGCGGTCGGCACGACGAGCCTGCGCGCGCTCGAGTCGGCTGCCTTGCGCGCACATGGGGGGTCGATCGCCGCCGCGAGCGGAGAGACCGATCTTTTCGTGACGCCGGGGTTCTCGTTTCGCGTCGTCGACCTCTTGCTGACCAACTTCCACCTGCCGAAGAGCACGCTCCTGATGCTCGTCTCGGCGTTCGCGGGAGTGGAACGCATCCGCGCGCTCTACGCGCACGCGATCGCCGAGCGCTACCGCTTCTTCAGCTATGGCGATGCGATGCTGCTCGCGCGCGACGCGGATCCGACAGCGTCGTGACCGTTCGCAGCGCTCGCTCGCTCGTCGTCGCCCTGCTGGCAGCGCTCGCCGCGCCATCGACGCTCGCCGCGACGTCGTACAAGACGGCAGGAACGTGCGCCGGATTTCCGCGCGTCGCGCTCGAGGTGCCGCGCGGCTGGTGCGTCGCGGTCGTCGCCGACCAGGCGAGCGGGCTCGTCTTTCCGCGCCGCATCGCCGAGGTCGCGCCGGGTCGCTCCTGGATCGTCGACATGGGCGGCTGGCAGCCGAACCGCGGCCGCGTCCTGGAGTTCGAGCTGCCGGCGCGCGGCGCCGCCCCGCCGATCGCGCTTCGCGTCGTCGCCGACAAGCTCGACCGCCCGCACGGCATCGCGGTCGGCAGCGAAGGCCGTGTCTATGTCGGCGAAGCGGCGCGCATCTGGCGGACGCGAACGACGCTGCCGGTCGTTGCCGAGACCGTGATCGACGGCCTGCCTGCCGACGGCGCGCATCCGCTCAAGGAGCTCGTCTTCGGCGCGCCGGGCGATCTCTTCGTCAACGTCGGCTCGTCGAGCGACGCGTGCCGCGACGACTCGGGAGCGCTGCCACTGCCTTGCCCCGACACGCAAGGCGCGAAGCCGCGCGCCGCGGTGTACCAGGCGACGCTCGGCGGTTCCGACGGCACGCTGCAGTCGTTCAAGCCGTACGCGACGGGCCTGCGCAACTCGCTCGCGCTCGCCTGGGTCGCGCCGGGAGTGCTGCTGCAGGGCGAGAACTCGATCGACTACCCGGACGAGAACGCGCCGCCCGAGGAGCTCAACGCGCTCGTCGCCGGCGCCGACTACGGCTGGCCGACCTGCATCGGCGCTCGCCAGCCGGCGCGCGGCTACGAGGGACGTGTCGACTGCACGAAGACCGCGGCGCCGGCGCTGCTCTGGCCGGCGCACGTCGCGCCGCTGCAGATGCTCGCCGTGCCGGCGTCGGCAAGGAACGCGTTCGCGGGGCAGCTCGTCGTCGCCTGGCACGGCTACCGTTCCGCCGGCCATCGCGTCGTCTCGTATGCGCTCGACGCGCGGGGCCGGCCGAGCGGTCCGCCGCGCGTCTGGATCGGCGGCTGGAACGCGCTCAAGGGCGAACGACCGCTCGGCGCGCCGACCGGAATCTCGGTCGACTCGGCCGGACGGCTCTTCGTCGTCGAGGACCGCAACCGCACGCTGCTCATGCTGACGCGCGACGACGCCGCCGCGCCGGCGGCGAGCGCGCCGGCAACGACAATCCGCTGATGCTCGCATTCGAGGTCCTCGCCCGCGAAGGGCTGGCGCGCCGCGGCCGCACGACGCTGCGCCACGGCACCGTGGAGACGCCGGTTTTCATGCCGGTCGGCACGTACGGCAGCGTCAAGGGCGTCTGGCCGCAGGCGCTCGAGGCGATGGGAGTCGAGATCATCCTCGGCAACACGTTCCATCTGTGGCTGAGGCCCGGGCTCGACGTCGTCGCGCGCTTCGGAGGGCTGCACCGCTTCGAAGGCTGGACGCGCTCGATCCTGACCGACAGCGGCGGCTTCCAGGTCTGGTCGCTCGGCGCCAACGCCAAGGTGAGCGAGGAAGGCGTCGCGTTCCGCTCGCCGGTCAACGGCGACCGCATGCTGCTCACCCCCGAGGTCAGCATGCAGATCCAGCGCACGCTCGACAGCGACATCGTCATGCAGTTCGACGAGTGCACCGCGTATGAGGTCGACGGCCGCATCACGACCGAAGCCGATGCGCGTCGCTCGATGGAGATGAGCGTGCGCTGGGCCGAGCGGTCGCGCGCTGAATTCGCGCGGCTCGAGAATCCGAATGCGCTGTTCGGCATCGTCCAGGGCGGCATGTTCGAGACGCTCCGCGAGGAATCGATCGCAGCGCTCGCCGCGCTCGACCTGCCCGGCTACGCGATCGGTGGCGTCAGCGTCGGCGAGCCGAAGGAAGCGATGCAGGGCATCGTCGCGCATACGCCGCACCGGCTGCCGGCCGACAAGCCGCGCTACCTGATGGGCGTCGGCACGCCCGAGGACCTGCTCGACGGCGTCGCCGCCGGCGTCGACATGTTCGACTGCGTGATGCCGACGCGCAACGCGCGCAACGGCCATCTCTTCACGCGCTTCGGCGACCTGCGCATCCGCAACGCCCGCTACAAGACCGACGAGGCGCCGCTCGATCCGACGTGTGCGTGCGCGACGTGCGCGCGCTTCTCGCGCGCCTACCTGCACCACCTCGACCGCTGCGGCGAGATGCTCGCGCCGATGCTCGCGAGCGTGCACAACCTGCACTTCTATGCGACGCTGATGCGCGGGGTGCGCGAAGCGCTCGAGGCGGGACGCTTCGCCGAGTTCGCCGCCGCGTTTCGCGCCGACCGCGACCGCGGGGTCTGACGCGAGCGCGTCGGACGGCGCCGACTCCGCACGCCGCGTCGCGCCGACAACGCCGCGGGCCGTCGCCTCCTGCCCGCCGCGCGCCGCCCTGCCTAGCCTTGGCGACGAACTGCCAGGGGAGTTGCCATGACCACGATCGCCGACATCATGACCCGAAGCGTCGCCACGGTGCAGCGCGACGAGACGCTGCAGGCCGCGGCCAGGCGGATGCGCGACATGGACGTCGGCTCGCTTCCGGTGCTCGACGGGCAGGCGATCGTCGGCATGGTCACCGACCGCGACATCGCCGTGCGCGGCGTCGCCGACGGCATGGTCGCGCAAGAGTCGCTCGTCTCCGACGTCATGACCGAGGAGGTGCGCTGCTGCCGCGCCGGCGACTCGGTCGAGGCGGTGATGGCCGAGATGGGCGACGCCCAGGTGCGGCGGCTGCCGGTCCTCGACGCCGACAATGCGATCGTCGGGGTGGTGGCGCTCGGCGACCTCGCGACGCGACAATCGGCGCACACCGACGAAACTCTGCGCGAGATCTCGACGCCCGATCGTTGACCGACCGCCTCCACAACACCGTCCAACGTTACCTGGGCGAGCGACTGATCGGCCCAGCGGCGCAGCACGTGCTGCGCCACCCCGGCGCGTTCCTGCTGCAGACGCTGAAGGGCTTCAAGGCCAACCAGGGGCTGCTGCTCGCCGGCGCGGTCGCGTACTACGCGCTGCTGTCGATCGTCCCGCTCCTGATCCTGACGGTGATGGTGCTCTCGGAGCTGATCGACCAGAAGGAGCTGCTGGCGACGATCGGGCGCTACCTCGAGTGGCTGGTGCCGAGCCAGTCGCGCGCCATCGTGGGCGAGCTGGCGAACTTCCTCGCCCAGCGCGGGCAGGGCATCGGCCTCTTGCTGCTCGCGACGATGATCTTCTTCAGCTCGCTCGCATTCACGGTGCTCGAGAACGCGATGTCGGTCATCTTCCTGCATCGCGTCGTCGCGCGGAAGCGCCGCTTCATCTTCTCGGTGCTGATCCCCTACGCCTACATCCTGTCGCTCGGCATCGGGCTTCTCCTCGTCACGCTCGTCGCCGGCAGCCTGCAGGCGGTCGGCAAGGAAAGCGTCGAGCTGTTCGGCCACGACTGGTCGCTGAACGGAGTCTCCGGTGCGCTGCTCTACCTGCTCGGCTTCGTCGGCGAGGTCTTCGTGCTGACGTCGGTCTACCTCGTCATGCCGGCCGGCCGGCTGGCGTGGCGGCACGCGCTGATCGGCGGCATCACAGCGGCGGTGCTGTGGGAGATCACGCGCCACATCCTCGTCTGGTACTTCGCGACGCTCTCGCAGGTGACGGTCGTCTACGGCTCGCTGACGACGGCGATCGTCGTCCTGCTGAGCCTCGAGCTCGCGGCGACGCTGCTGCTGTTCGGCGCGCAGGTGATCTCCGAGTACGAGCGGATCGGACGCAGCAGCGCGGTCGAGGCCGAGCCCGGGTTCACGACCCAGGCCGTCTAGCGCCTCCGCCGCGCCGGCGGCCATGCGACGGCGGTCGCCGACGATGACAGCCGCCGCGCTGCGGTGCTCCAATCCAGCCACGGCAAAGGAGGTTCCGCATGGAGCGCCGAAAGGTCCTCAGCGCCGCCGCCACCGTCGCCGCGACTTGGCCGGTCGGCGTGCGCCCGCAGACGCGGGTGCGCCGCATCGGCGTGCTCGCGTTGTCGCCCGACTACCCGCAGTTCGACGAGTGGCGTGCGTTCGCGGACGAGATGGCGCGCCGCGGCTACCGCGAAGGTCGCGAGGTGGAGTACGTCCATCGCGCCTCGGGTGTGCTGACGGAGCCGGAGATGTCACGGCGCCTTCGTCAGTCGGTGGACGAGCTGTTGCGCATGAAGATCGACGTGCTCTATGTCGTGGAGGGCGACGCGGCGGTGCGCGGCCTGCGCGCGGCGACGGTGCCCGTCCCGGTGGTGGTCGACCGCTTCTACTTCGACCCCGTCGAACGCGGCCATGTCGCGAGCCTGGCCGGCCCGGGCGGCAATATCACCGGCAACGCCGTCCTGAACGAGCAGATGGAAGCCAAGATGGTCGAGTTCCTGCTGCAGGCCACCGGAACACAGGCGGTCGTGGGCTACCTGGACATCGCGCACCTCGTGACCTGGCCGATGTATCCGCGCGTGCTCCAGCAGCGCCGCGACCTCGGTCGCGCGCTCGCCTTCACCCCGGTCGTCGAGACGCTCGAGCAGTTCGATCATCTCGGCGCCAAGCTCGACCGCATGCGTCGCGAGGGAGTTCGCGCGGTGAAATTCGACGACCCCGAGTTCTTCAGCGACCGCCGCCGCGAGGTGGCTTCGGCGTTCGCCGCGCGGCGTCTGGCGGCGATTTCCAACGAGCCCGCCTATACCAAGGCCGGGCTGCTGCTGACGTTCGGCTGGGACGCCGAAGACATCGCGAATCGCTCGGCGGCCTATGTCGACCGCATCCTGCGCGGGGCGCGCCCGCACGACCTTCCGGTCGAGCAGGCGGCGCGCTTCAAGCTCGGCGTCAACCGGGCCACTGCGCGCGCCATCGGCATTCAGCTGCCGAGCGCCGTGCTCGCGCGTGCCGACGAGCTGGTCGGCTGAGGCGAAGAACGGCACACGTCGCGGCCCTCGGGCCGCGACACGAATCTCGCCCGCGTTACTGACAGTTGACCCGCTGTGGAGTCGAGAGCGCAGTGAGCGTGCTGGTGTTCGGATAGCTGTAGGCGCCGCCGATCGCGCTCGACGGCGATTCGAACGCGAACCACTGCAGCAGCGCTTCGTTCTGGGGGTGGTAAGTGAAGCCGTTGGGCATGGTGATCGGGTAGACGCCGTTCGACAGACCTTCGATGACGTCGCCCGTCTCGAGGTTGTCTTGGCAGAGGCCGTTCGGAGCCAGCCACCACGGCGTGATGTTGTGGACGCCGTCGAACGAGACGAGCGGATCGTTGAACGTCTCCGCGATCTCATGGCTCAACGCCGTGATGTCCTGGAATCCACCGCCGAACAGACCGGGGCTGATCCAGCTCGAATAGTCCATCACGAACGCTTGACCGATGCCCACCGGCTCGAAATCGAACGAATGAAAACCCAGGACGCAGCAGTTGCTGGGCGTGCCGTCGTACAGGAACGTGTTCGGGAAGAGGAATGTGGAGAGATCCTGCGTCGTCATCTCGCCGGCAGCCTGGGATTGGCCGATCACCGTCGAGACGTCGCCCGGAAACGACGGGAAGAGTGCGTTGGCGAACGCGTTGCCGTCCACGAGGATGAAGCGGCAGCAGGTGCCGTCGGCGTTCAGGCTGAACTGGTACGTTCCCTTGAGCAGCACCATCGTCCGGCCGGTCTTCACGGAGGGCTGCAGCAGCGTGTGCCAGTCTTTCTTCGCCGAATGATCGAATTCAGCGCGCATGACGGCGTCGGTGATCTGCGTCGGTACCGGGCTGCTGCTGTACGTCGCGTTCGTGAACACCGGTGAGTCGAGCACAGGCTGTACGTACTGTGCCGGACTCGAGATCAACGGGTGACCATTGACAAATCGCGGCGTGCCATCGGCGTTGCGCAGGTCCACCGTCACCGGGACGATCGGCGCGTTGACCCAGGTCGTCCCGCCCAGCTCGGGACGGTTGCCGATCATGTTGTAGTACCAGATCACTTGCGACGCGCCGTTCTGATCGACGCCGTCCGCGCGAAAGTGTCCGTTCCAGTTGAGTAGCGTGTCGAGGAACGGCGTACCGGAGTTGGTATGCCCCTGGCCGATGCGGCTGCGGAAACCTCGCGAGCGCAGCGATGCGTCGCTCTTCACGCTCATGCCTTTCAAGCCATCCGCTGGCATCTCGTCGGACTCGAGCGCCAGCGCGATGGCCGATGTCGAGAGAAGCGCAGCGCCCAGCAGGCAGGCGCGCAGCGTATGGAACACCTTCATGCCTCGTCTCCTCTTTGTGCACCGCATGGTGCGGGACTCAAGCCGCAGGAATGCGCTCTTGATGCGATGAGAATTGCATCCCCGCTCGCGACTCGTCAATTGCTGTTTTGCTCGATCGTCGTCGTCAGCTTGACGTCAGGAATCTCGCGGCGAGTGCTTGACGCGCGCAAGCACGGACACCAAGATGTGTGCGCCACTGTTTGTCGCGCGGCACTCACATCGCCCGTCGCCTGCGCATGGAATCGGCGCCCTCAGAAGAGGAGCAGCGACTGCAAGCTGCGCTCGCGCTCCTGGAGACGCAGCGCTTCCTGCTGGGCGAATCGGTCTTCGAATCGGTCGTCGGTCCGATCCGCGCTCGACTGAGCGCCCTGCAGCACGTTGCGACGACGGACCAGCAGGTCGTCAAGCAGGTCAGCGTCCTCTTCGTGGATCTCGTCGGGTCCACCGAGCTCGGCCGCCAGCTGGATCCGGAGGAGCTGAGCACGCTGGTCGACGGAGCTCTTCTTCGCTTCACCGCAGTCGTCGATGCGCACTTCGGAAAAGTCCTGCAATACGCCGGAGACAGCGTGCTCGCCGCGTTCGGCGTCGAGGCGGTGCAGGAGGACGACGCAGAGCGCGCGGTCCGATGCGGGCTCGCAATTCTCGACGAAGCCCGCGCCATGGCACGCGAAGTCCAGGCGCGGCATCGGCTGCCTGGCCTCGACGTTCGAATCGGCGTGCACACCGGCACCGTCCTTCTCGGCGGCGGCGTCGACGCCGAGGCGACGATTCGTGGACACGCCGTCAACGTTGCCGCCCGGATGGAGCAGACCGCGCCGGCGGGAACGTTGAGGATCAGCGACAGCACGTACCTCCACGTCCGCGGCGTCTTCGACGTGGACGCGCAACCGCCTTTGCACGTCAAGGGCCTGCAGGAGCCGGTCGTCACGTACCTGGTGCGCAGCGTGAAGGCGCGATCGTTCCGCGTTGCCGCCCGCGGCGTCGAAGACATCGAGACGCGGATGATCGGCCGCGAGGCCGAGCTCGCGATGCTGCGAGACGGCTTCGAGCGGCTCTTTCGTCCTGGCGCCGCACTCGCTTGCATCTGCATCGTCGCCGACGCCGGTCTCGGCAAGAGTCGCCTGCTCCATGAATTCCAAAAATGGACCGACACGCGCCGCGACTCCTATCAGCTGCTCCAGGGGCGTGCGACGCCGCAAATGCAGCGCCAGCCTTATGGCCTGCTGCGGGACATCCTCGCGTGGAGGTTGCAGATCCAGGACGCGGACTCGATGGACGTCGCCAAGAGCAAGCTCGAGAGATTCATCGTCCCGCTGTTCATCGCCGACGAAGGAGCCGAAGGGGCCGCGGCACACGCGCATCTGCTGGGCCAGATGATCGGGCTCGATTTCTCGGCGAGCCGGCACGTCGCGGGGATCGCGGAAGATGCCCGCCAAATTCGTGCCCGCGGTTTTCGAACAGCCGCCCTCGCGTTCGACCGCATCAGCGCGCTCGCCGCGGCACCGGTAATGCTCATGCTCGAGGACCTGCACTGGGCCGACGACGCCTCGTTGGACTTCGTCGAGTACCTGGTCCGAACGTCTTCGAACGTTCCCATGCTGATCCTGAGCTCCAGCCGGCCCACGTTGTTCGAGCGCCGAGAGTCGATCCCTGCAGCTGCCGCAACCCGCATCCAGCTCGCGCCCCTGGATGCAGCGATGAGCGACGAGCTGGCGAGCGAGCTGCTGCAGAGACTGCCGCGCGTTCCTCCGGCGCTGCGCACGCTGCTGACGAAGGGCGCCGAGGGCAATCCCTTCTACATGGAGGAGTCGGTCAAGATGCTGATCGACTCGCGCGCGCTTGTGACAGCCCCGGAGGGCTGGCGTGTCGACGCCGAGAAGGTCATGGCGACGCAGATTCCGGGCACCCTCACCGGTGTGCTGCAAGCGCGGCTCGACCTTCTGCCTGGCGACGAACGTCAGGCGTCCCAGGTCTGCGCCGTCGTGGGATTCACCTTCTGGGACAAGGCGGTCGCCTTCGTCGAACCGGGTGCCGAGCGGAAGTTGCCTCCGCTCGCGAAACGCCAGCTCATCAGCCCGAAGCAGCGGGTCGATGGCGGCCTCATCGAGGACGATGCGCTGGAATACGTCTTCGGCCACCATTTGCTGCATCAGGTCACGTACGAAACCGTGATCAAGAGCCGGCGCCAGAAGGCTCACGCACGCGCGGCGGAGTGGTTCGCGAGGATGACCGGTGCTCGCGCCAACGATTTCATCGCGATCGCCGCGGAACACTTCGAGAAGGCCGGCGAGCTGCACCGGGCTTGCGAGTACTTCGCACTCGCGGCAGAGCACGCCGCCCGCACCTTCGCCAACGAGATGTCGCTCGAGTTCATCGAGCGCGGCCTCAAGCTCGCCACCGCCGGTGACGACAAGGTGCGCTGGCGCCTGCTGGCGTCCAGGGAGCGCACCCTCGACCTGCAGGGCCGCCGCGTCGAGCAACGCGCCGACGTCGATGCATTGACCGAGCTTGCCGAGATCCTCAGCGACGACGAGTTGAGGGGTGAAGCCGCCTACCGACGTGCCGACATCGCGATGCGAACGGGTGACTACGCGATGTCGGAGGCCGAGGCGCGCAAGGCGGTGTCGATCGCCATGCGAACGGGCGCCGACGTG
>Ga0157372_10004922_pt1 | contig 14193 bp, 6 predicted proteins | sample C55metaG_FD_115307 | JGI IMG/M metagenome (GOLD analysis project Ga0157372, IMG submission 115307) | Corn rhizosphere microbial communities from Kellogg Biological Station, Michigan, USA - C5-5 metaG | ecosystem: Host-associated > Plants > Roots > Rhizosphere > Soil | place: USA: Michigan... | reverse complement strand
TTCATGGTGCTGCGCGCCTGGCATCACATACCGGGCACCAGCCTTTTGGAAGAGCGTTGCCCAGGCATCAGCGTCGAATTGTTCTGCCTTGAACATGGGGATGAAGTCCTTGTAACCGAACTTGTCGACCGGGCCAAAATGCTCGGTGTGCCAGGCACGCGTACTTCTCGGCCCGTTGTTGACTCCAAGCGCCATATCGTTGCCGCCAAGTACCTTCAACACGCTGTCGTCACCGCCCGCATACAGGAACTTCTCGTACCACTCGTTGCCGTGCGCCGGTACGGAGAAGATTCCAAAGTGCATGAAGATGCCGAATTTCGCGCCCCTAAACCAGTCTGGAACCTTGTAGTTCTTTCTGAGTGACTCCCAACTTGGCTGCACAGGTCCGGGAGCCATTTGTGTCGGGATTACCTTGACTGCGTCCTCTACCACTCGCTGGCTTGTCTCCGGGGCCATATCGAAGCCCAGGCTGTTCCCGCCCTCTCCCGCGCACTGCGCCGATGCGATCGCTGGAAAGCCTGCAACTATGCTTGCGCCACCCAAGAAGAGCGTGATCGCTCTTATTTGCCTTGAGAACGCAGATTTACGAATTTTGGCATTCATTTGGATCTCGCTTTGTGGGCCATTTCGCATGGTCCGATTTTGTCCGGTCCGCAATTGCGAACTGGATTGACCATAAAGTCGCAGAACGCTGGCAATCGTTTGACAAGCAGCATAATCAAGAGCCATTCTTCGCAGGCATATCTTGGTTTTGTGGCCTGCCGGAAATGAGCATGCAAAAGTTACTTCGTCGAGAGCACGAGAACTGTTGCGATAGGATCGAGTGCTTTGCCCGGCAGTGAGACATCGATTCCGGTGCCTGATTTCGCAATCTTGAGAGGTGTGTGGTTGTGGTCCGCCAGCATGTATGCACCGGTGACTTCGCGCGGCACATTATCGAGATGGAAGCTTCCCTGAGGCCAGGAAAAAAGCTCGATGTAGATTTTGTCTGGAGCTGTAGTTGAGCGCCAGTTCCAAGCCGGAATGAACTTGGGTTTGCCTTCCTTGTCCTTCTCAGTCTGGCTGAAGCTGCCGGCTTCTGAACCGAATAGAGTGGGCTTTGTTCCATAGATTGCCTCACCATTTACGTCGAGCCATTTGCCGACAGCACGCAATCTCTCGACTTCGGCATCCGGCACAAGTCCCTTGGAATCGGGGCCGATATTAAGCAGGTAATTGCCACCCTTGCTAGCGATATCAATCAGATTTCGGATCAGGGTCTCAGTGGACTTGAAGTTAGTATCGTAAGACTTGAACCCCCAGGTGTCGTTCATTGTCATGCAGGATTCCCAATCCCGTCCGGGATATCCCTGTGGGGGAATGTATTGCTCGGGGGTTTCCGTATCCCCCTTGTAACCACCACCGAGGCGATTGTTCCAGATCAGATTTGGATGCCGGTTAAGTAGCTCGACAATTTCTCCGGCTAGTTCTGGCGTCATGTCGTCGGTCGGGGTATCGAACCAGATGACCACTGGAAATTCACCGTAATTGCTCAACAGTTCCTTAAGCTGTGGAATCGCTTTCTTGTGCAGGTACTCGGCGAAGTTGCCATCCTGCACCGGATCCCAGTGATGATTGGGACGATCGTGATTACCTGTCTTGTAGGCAGCACCGCCCGGTGCGGTCCAGTCCTGATCCTGCGAGTAGTAGAACCCAAGTTTGATGCCCTGTTTCCGGCACTCTTCGGCGAGTTCTTTGATCGGATCCCGCCGGAACGGAGTTGCGGCGACAATGTTGAAAGGATCGGCTTTCGAATCGAACATCGCGAACCCATCGTGGTGCTTGGAGGTGATGACGATGTACTTCATTCCTGCCGCCTTGGCCAAGGCCACGATGTCGTGCGCGTTGAAGCCTGTTGGATTGAACTTGCTTGCGAGTGCCTTGTAATCGGAAACGGGTATCGTACCTCGGTTCATGATCCATTCGCCGATGCCGGGGACCTGTTTTCCGTTCCACGTGCCTGCGGGAATGGAATAAAGGCCCCAGTGAATGAACATGCCGAATCGTGCCTCGCGCCACCAGGCCATACGCGCATCGTGCTGCGCCGGGGTTTCCGTATCCTGGACGGCTTTTACGCGATGTAGATCGGCCATGTTGTAATGCTCACCAGCAACCTGGGCCGACATAGCGACCGTGGCGGCGGAAATGATGGACAGTAGAGTGGCGCAGAACTTGAGGGTCTTCACTGGTGGCTCCTTTGGTATGCATCGAGGGGCATTTGCTACGTTGCCATGTTCTTTTCAGAATTGGCCCAATGCAATCATGCTGGCATCAGGGTTAGGCATTGTTTGCGATATTATGTCGATCTGGTATTACGTCTGCCTGAATTCACCGCTCCATGACGCCAAATGTGTTCGCCAAAGCAGTGGTCGCCGACTACGAGCGCGTCATAGTTTGACAATGAATCCCAGGTCGCCTGATAGGGCCCTTCGCCATTGAGCCCTTCAATCGGCGACCGCGTGGAAACACCGTCCCAGGAACCTCCGGGCAATTCAGGCGCCTCGCCCTTTTGCAGAAATAGCCGTCGTTGCGGCTGCGGCGGTGATCAGCTTGCAGAACTCTCTTCTTTGCATCGTCCGTTCATCCTCTCTCGTAATCTCCGGATGCTTAAGCGACGGTCTCAGGCGAGACATTATCGGAATCGAACCTTCCGAGTCTGATCGCGGACATCTTTGCACCCGACGCCAACTTTCCTTGAAGGAATGCGCGATGGATCGAAAGTGGTGATTCCCTGGCTGCAGCGGGAGGTTGCATTCACTTGACTCGCGTTTGGGAAGTAAACGATAACTGAAACGATGAAATCTAACCAGATAGAATTTGGGTTGTCAAGGTGAGAGACGGAAATCGTTTGTTCATGTGGCTCCGAACGCGATACCGTCAAACAACAATGCGGCTCTCCAACACTCTGCGATGAAGGAGCAGGCCCGGTGCAAACTACAGATTCGGCATGGAGTAACCAGTGACAGTTCGCCTGAAAGATATCGCTAACGAGCTCGGTTTATCGGTGGTGACCGTTTCGAAGGTGCTCCGAGACCATCCGGACATCGGAGCTGACACGCGAAAGCGCGTTCTGAACCGGATGCGGGAGCTCAATTACCAACCCAACTTGGCGGCCCGTTCGCTGGTGACTGGACGAACCTGGACTCTAGGTCTGGTCGTTCCAGCCCTAGTGCATCCATTCTTCGCAGATATTGCACAAGCCATCTCATCGGAGACGAGCGGTCGCGGCTACAGCCTGTTCATTTCGTCCTCCGACGATGATCCGGAACTTGAGGTGCGGGAGATCAAGCAGCTTCTTGCCCGCAGGGTCGATGTAATTATCGTAGCGTCAGCCCAGTGGTCGATAGACTGCTTTCGTTTGATCGAAGAACACAAGACGCCTTACATTCTGATCGACCGAAGGTTTCAGGGACTCGAGGCCAATTTCGTGGGTGTCGACGACGAAGCGGTAGGTGTGCTGGCTACCTCCCACCTCATCGAGGAGGGATGCCGACGCGTAGCTCACATTCGTGGACCCGAAGTAAGTACTGCTATCGGCAGGCTGGAAGGTTACAAGAGGGCGCTTGCGGTGTACAACATGACACCCCTGCCGGGACACATAGTTTCGCTGGGAGCGTCAGGCGATCATCGCGGAGAGAAGGGAGGGTATGAAGCTGCGAAGCGGTTACTCGCGGCTGTCCCTCGCCCGGATGGCATCTTTTGCTTTAACGATCCTTCGGCGCTGGGAGCAATGCGGGCCATTCTTGAAGCGGGTGTCCGCATTCCCGAAGATGTAGCTGTTGTTGGCTGCGGGAATCTCTCCTATTCGGACTTCCTCCGCGTTCCACTTTCTTCCGTCGACCAGGGCAGCGAGAACATCGGCAAATATACCGCCGAACTCGCGCTCAAAATTGCGCGCAAGAAAGTGCCGGTAAGGCCCAGAACCGAACTGATTCCTCCCCGGCTTGTGATCCGCGCTTCAAGCCTCCGGCATGCGCATACTGATAACCCGCGCGCCTTGAAATAATCGACACAGCCGTCGATGGATTCAATGCGAAGTGATGCAGGGTTTGCCTTGGCACATTGCGCCGGTGATTCCATGGTCCTCGGTGATGTCGTAAATGCGATCAACAAAGGGAAGCCTTATCTTTTCGACGCTACCGCTCGGCCAGTGAATCTCCAACTGGTCAACTTTATCTGCATCGCCTAACCCGAAATGGACGCGAAGATCATTCGACGAGATATAGCTCCCGCCGCTCAGGACGTCTCCCCGTTGCCGGATTCCATTTGCGGTTAGATAGACCGTTGCACCAACCGCATCACGAGGGCTTTTCGGGCCGCCGACGAATTTCATCTCCACCCAATGATGATGGTCGGGATTCACGTTGCGGAGTAGAACCGGGCTTCCATCCATGCTGTTGATAACTGCGTCGATCTTGCCGTCATTGAACAGGTCCCCAAATGCGGCGCCGCGGCCGACTGTGACAACGGCCAATCCTGTTCCCTCGACGGCAGGCACAAGCTCAAATCTGCCGTTGCCCAGGTTGTGATAGAGCAGAGGTCGCTGGGCATAGCTTTGGCCCCATTCCGGATGCTGATCGACTTGTGGATAGACGTGGCCATTGACGATGAGCAGATCTTTCCAGCCGTCATTGTCGTAGTCGAGGAACCCATCGCCAAATTTCACAAAGGGGATCGAAGACGCGGCAATCCCGGTCTGGTAACTGACATCTGTGAATGCCCCCTTGCCATTGTTCTGGAATAATATTGGGAAATCGTCGGAGAAGGTCGTGCTCACCACCGAAAGATGTCCGTCGTTCTTATAGTCGCCGACGGCCAGCCCCATATTGGCAGCCTCCCGTCCATCCCCATTGAGCGCAAACCCGCTTTCGTAACTCTCGTCCTTGAATGTGCCGTTTCCCTGGTTGATGAACAGATAGTTCGGAGTGGAGTCGTTTGCCACCAGAATGTCCGGCTTGCCGTCGTTATTGATGTCGGCAAATAACGCATCCAGCCCGTAGTAGCGATTGGGACCGTCGACTCCCAGTTTTTTGCCGACGTCGGTAAATGTACCGTTGCCATTGTTGTGGAACAAGTGCTCGTGTCCGCCGATCAATCCGCGCGGTCCACACATCACCTTCACGTCGCGGTACTGGCAGAAGTTGTAAGCAGTGGTTTTGGATCCGGAGAGCAGGGTATTCTTCAGATCGAAATCAAGATAGCCGGCCACGAATAGGTCGAGCTTGCCATCGCCGTCATAGTCTCCGAATGTGGCGCCGGTGTGATCGATCGTCTTGTTGGCAGAGCCTTCGTCGAGGGCGACACCGGCTTGCACTGCGAGATCGCTGAACGTGCCGTTGTGATTGTTGTGAAAGAGCCGGCTGGCACCGACATCGTTCACAAAGAGATCTGGCCAACCGTCATTATCGTAATCGCCGACAACACACCCTGTTCCCCATCGGTCGTTCGCCACACCGGCATTCCCAGTCACGTCTGTGAACGTGCCGTCGTGGTTGTTGCGGAACAAGGCCGCATGCGGAGAAGGCGCCTTTCCTGCCATCGCGTCGAAAGTCGACCCATTCACCAGGTAGATATCGAGCCAACCATCGTTGTCATAGTCAAGAAGACATACACCAGAGCCCTTCGCTTCGATGATCACACGCTTCTCCGTCGTACCGGTGACATTTCGCCATTTCGAGAGCCCCGCCTGTTCGGCTGTATCGTTAAACACTACCGGACCCGCCTTTACGAAGCCGCCGGCTGTGATTGGACGGTGCTGGCCATCGAACACAGCGGCCTGAGGACCAGCATTGGTCATTTCTCCGCCCGACGCTTGCCCCTGCTGCCCGGCGACCGGGACGGTCACACAGCCCAGCATGAGAACCAGCAATCCGCAAACCGCTGAGCATAAGCCGGCTGCGAACGATCTGAAAAAAATGAGTCTCCAAGGCTGAACATCAGCGAGGAATCCCTTGATTGAAAGGCGGAGTTGGAGGAATCGCAACGTCTTTACCTCTGTCGGACATGTTACAGCCGCGACGAACGGACCATGCACGGCAGCCTGGAATGCACGCGCGAGATATTGTCCCCGATCTGCGCGGACGTTTGAAACTGCGCGGAGGTACTTTGCGGCGTTCTGGGGAATCGAAAATCAACGCGAATGAGAGCAGTTCAGAATGAGAGATGTCGGTTGTCCTAAGCCGGCTCGCGCCGCGATGGAACATCATCTTTTGTCAGAATCGTGAACTCAAAATAGGATCCCTAAGGCCGGAATTCTATGGATCGCGATCCGCTCTGAAAAGATAAGCAGACCCGTTCCGCACAACTCGTCAAAAAGACCTTGACAGCCAACTCAGATTAAGACTAGCATTCGCCAGTTAACGATAACGTTAGCGGTGCCGCTAGCTGAATTAGAGGTTGGTGAAAACGCTCCTGTTATCTTCTGCCCGATTTCCCCAAGAACGTAAAAACTAAGAACACCGGCAGTTTTGCTCACCTATAAACCTGTCGTTAAGGAGGCCAAATGAAACCGGCAAGCGGAATCAACGCAAATTTAGGCTGGCAACGTGCGCTGCTTGTGATGCTCTTCAGCATTGCAGGGCTGATCGCCCCAGGCGCCATGGCTCAGCAGGCAACCGCAAACGTCACCGGTCTCGTTAAAGATCAGAGCGGCGCTGCGATCGCAAACGCGCAGGTTGAACTCACGAACGTAAGTACTGGAGTGGTGAGGAAGACAGCCAGCAACACAGACGGAGTCTATAACTTCCCGAGTGTCGTGCCCGGCAGTTACAGCATGCAGGTTTCCGCGAGTGGGTTTAGTGCAGTTTCCCAGCCGCCGGTAACCCTCCAGGTTGGCCAGACCGCGACTTTCGACTTCCACCTGAATGTCGGAGGAACGACGAGCACCGTTACGGTGACCGCCGAAGCGCCCGCGTTACAGACCGCGACTTCGGAATTGGGTACAGTCGTCTCACCCGATCAAATGAACGACCTGCCTCTCAACGGTCGCAACTTCACCGAGTTGCTGTTGATCACACCCGGAACGGTAAACCTCAACACCGACCAGAACAGCGGCGGAGGGGGAGGGTGGAATGGTGCGTCGGTCGGACAATTTAGTTTCCCGGCAGTGAACGGTGCCCGTAACCGTAGCAACTTGTTCATACTCGATGGATCGAACGATCTGAACACGTTGTCGGGGACCTATAACTACGCGCCGATCGTAGACGGCATTCAGGAGTTTAAGAGTCAGGGACACAATGATCTCGCCGAGTATGGCGGGGCTGCCGGGGCAGCGGTCAGCGTGGTCACAAAATCCGGAACCAACCAGTATCACGGCGCCCTTTGGGAGTACCTGAGAAACGAGGTGATGGATGCGACCGGCTACTTCGAAAAAACGCTGCCTCCGCTGCGGCAGAATCAGTACGGCGCAACCATCGGCGGTCCACTCTCGATTCCAAAGCTCTACAACGGCAAGGGCCGCACGTTCTTTTTCGCAGCGTGGGAGACTTACAAGTACCGCTCCGCTTCAGAAACTGGAGCGCTGGCAGCAACGGATGCGATGCGCTCCGGTGACTTCAGCGCCCTGGGTGTAACCCTGTACGACCCGGCAACCACGACATACAACGCCGCAACCAATTCGTATTCGCGGCAGACTTTTACCGATGAGTATAACGAAGGGCCAGGCAACACTGCGTTATGCAATGGCCACATCAACTGTATCCCACAGTCCAGAATCGACCCGATCTCGGCGGCCTATCAGGGAATCATTCCATCCGGTGGTGATACGACTGTAAATGGATCAAACCTCTTTTACCCCGGAAGGTCCACAGCCGACCAATACTCGGGGACGCTCCGTGTCGATCAGAACTTCGGCAACAATAATCAGCTGATGTTTCGTTACAGCCAGTTCGATCTGTACAAGACAAATCCTTCAGGGACAATTGGCAATGCTTTCATCCATGTTCCAGGTCACAACTACATTGGACATTGGACTCACACCTTCAACCCCAGCGCCTTCTCGGATGTGTACTTTAGCAGAAACTACGGGTACACCTACACAGGAACAGCTCATACCGGTGAGGACGCAGCATTTATTGGACAGTTGAAGACACTCGGGATGTCCCCGTTCTTTACGGTTCTGAACGATACGGATTACGCGCCGCAGTACACAGCGGACGGTTATGTCGGGTTGAGTGGTTCGCAGTTGCAAGCCTCAGGGTTGGCGGATGACTGGCAATTCGGCGGTTCATTCACCAAAATCTTGGGCAGGCACACCATCAAGGTTGGCGCGGATTTTGAAACGAACAGCTTCACGTCGCCGATCGCATACTCCAATATCGGTTTTGCAGCGAAGCAAACCGCGGGCGTGGGTGCAGATCAAGGCGTGGGCGGAAACAGTTGGGCGTCCCTGCTGCTCGGTATTCCGTCCGCGGCCGGTTACCGAAACATACACGAAGTAGCCAGCGGCGGCTGGATCAACGGAATCTTCATCCAGGACCAGTTCAAGGCCACCAGCCGTCTTACTATTAACCTCGGTTTCCGAGATGACATGGTGTTGACGCCGATTTATGGGACCGGTAAAGGCGGAAACTACTACACGGGAGAGGCGAACCCGATCACCGGCCAATACATTCTCAACGCACTTCCGCCAGACTGTTCTGCGACACAAGGCGCACCGTGTATTCCGACCGGCACTTACACTGCATCGAGCACGCCTGCTCCGGGTGGGCTCCCAGCGCACGCTATCGTGAGCCCTTCCCTGAGGGTGATTAAGAACTCGCTCTTCAATTGGGCTCCCCGACTTGGGCTGGCCTACCGCGTCAATAACAAAACCGTCCTTCGCGCAGCCTATAGCCGCTTCTACGATGAGTGGGCGGATATCACGCAGCTATCGCAGAACTTCGGGGGGAACTGGCCGGCAGTTGCCACCATCCAAAACAACGGTCTGAATACCAACATTCCCACTGTGACTGCGGCCGATCCTCTGCAATTTGGCAGCGGCGGATCAATCGTTTATCCAATCAACGACTTTAGCCAGGTGAGCCAGTGGATGGTAGATCCGAACTTCCAGACTCCGGTCTTCGACCAGTGGAATGTCGGTATCCAGCGGGAGCTGCCAAGCAATATGACTCTCGATGCCAATTACGTAGGTTCAAACGGCAGACATGAGGACTGGGGTCCGGTCTTGAACGTTCCCCAACCAGGACCTGGCGACATCCAATCGCGACGGCCCTATCCGTACATGCTTCAACAATGGTTTGACCAGAGCGTGGGCAACAGCCGTTACAACGCGCTGCAAGTCACCGTCACAAAACGTCCCGTCCATGGGCTTAGTTTCCTGGCCGCTTATACGCTTTCGCATTCAGACGCAGACGGCTGCAACCTCGGGGCAAGCTGCGACTCGACGAATCCGTATAACAAAGCCGGCGATTACGGTACCTCTGATCTCAATCAGAAACACGTCTTTTCAGTGGCATTCACGGCCGACTCGCCGTACAACAAATCTGCTTCCAGACTGGTCTCTACGTTGGCTGGAGGATGGTCCATCAACGGCATTGTGCAAGTCACCTCGGGGAAGCCATACACCATCACCACCAACAGCGATCCAGAAAATGTGGGTTGCTGCAACCAGCAGCGCGTCGACGTCGTTGGCAACCCGAACAGTGGATCTGGTATCCATACGCAGCAGAAATGGTTCAATACAGACGCCTTTGCTCAACAAGCGCCCTACACGTATGGTAACGAAAAAGTGAACCCATGGGTCGGGCAGCATTGGAACAATGTTGATTTTTCTATCTTCCGCCAGTTCCACCTGGGGCTTGGAGAGCAACGATACTTTGAGTTCCGCGCCGAGTCCTTCAACCTCTTTAACAATGTTGTCTTTAATCCGCCGGACTCGACCATCAACGACACGAATTTCGGACAAATCACCAGCCAATGGAACGCGCCGCGAGAGTTGCAGATGAGTCTGAAACTCTATTACTAGCTTTGTAACGATGCTGCGCCCGGGTCTTTGTTTGCGGTTGTGAATGAGACCCGGGTACTGCACAGTAAAGATATCGCCGGGCGCAAAGTCGCGGCGATATTCTTGTTTTAGCTCGTTCAATCTGCTTGGAGAGGTCACGACGAATCGAATGCGTTTGTTCTCCTGAACCTAATGCTTAGCTCCGTCGTACTTGAGGAGATACATTTGCCAAGATCCTCATCTCCGCCTAAGGCCACTGATCCTCCTTCGATGATCGACAAAACCCGGCGCCGTTTCATGCGTAGGGCTGGTATGCTCATTCCCCAACTCATGCTTCCATGGCTGCGATCGCCACGCAGTCAACCTTTCCTTCTCAATCCATCCGCAAGTGCGGCACTTCCTTCCAACATCAGATTCGAGGACATCGCCGCAAAAGCGGGCGTGCATTTTGTTGTGGAGAACTGCCCTACACCAGAGAAACATCAGCCCGAGACAATGCCCGCAGGTATAGCGTTGTTCGACTACGACGGAGATGGTTTCCTCGACATCTATCTGGTCAACGGCGCTGAGATGCCGTCCCTGGTGAAGACGAGTCCAAAGTACTGGAACCGTCTTTTTCACAACAATGGCGATGGAACGTTCACTGATGTTACCGAGCGGGCCGGAGTCGCCGGAGCCGGATACGGAATGGGAGTTGCTGTAGGCGACTACGACAACAACGGCTTTCCCGACTTGTTCCTGGCTAATGTCAACGGGAATCAGCTCCTTCACAACAATGGTGACGGCACTTTCACCGATGTCACTGTGAAAGCGGGTTTGGGTGGCGCGCTGTATAAAGGCCGCAAGATGTGGTCAATCGCGGCCGGTTGGTTCGACTACAACAATGACGGGCTGCTCGACTTGTTTGTTGCAAACTACTGCCAATGGGATCCGAGTTACGAACCCGTTTGCGTGGGCTTGAACGGCCGCGGTTATTGTCACCCCGGCAGCTTTGCTCCGCTGCCCAACACCCTGTACCGGAATAACGGAGATGGCACGTTCACCGATGTGTCCGCCGAGACCGGGATATCATCCGTGCTCGGAAAGGGAATGGGTGTCGTCTTTGCGGATTACGACGGCGACGGCTTTCTCGACGTCTTTGTTGCCAACGACAATAGCCCGAATTTGCTGTTTCGCAATCTCGGTGGAAAGAGATTCGAAGAAGTAGGTTTTCAGGCCGGCGTGGCCTACAACGACGAGGGAACCTCATTGGCAGGGATGGGTGCGGATTTCAGGGATCTGAATAACGATGGGTTACCGGATCTCTGGCATACCGCGATCGAGAACGAAACGTTTCCGTTGTTGATCAACGACGGTAAGGGACAGTTCCGCAATGCGGGTCGGGACAGCCGGGTTGCGAATCTCACCAGGGCAATGTCAGGCTGGTCGAATGCCATCGTCGATCTCGACAACGATGGATGGAAAGACTTGGTGGTAGCCCGCAGCAATGTAATGGACAACATCGGTGAGATTTCACGCCATTTTAGCTATTCTGAGCCTAACACCGTCTTTCGCAACCTTGGGAACTCCCAATTCGAAGATGTGAGCGCGACCGCCGGACCCGACTTCACTCGACCGGCACCGCATCGAGGACTCGCGTTTGGTGATCTTTACAACGATGGACGCATGGACCTGGTGGTGACGGCTCTCGGCGCTCCGGTCAGTGTCTTCCGCAATGTGACGCAGACGGGTAATCACTGGATTCTGATCAAACTTGTTGGAACAAAGAGCAACCGGATGGGTATCGGCGCAAGAATTCGAATCACCACAGACGATGGCAGGATGTTGTACAACGAGGCAACTACCAGTACCGGCTATGCGGCTTCCAGCGACCCGCGCGTCCACTTCGGTCTGGGAAGCTCGCGCGTGATCAAGGAGATAGAAATTCGCTGGCCATCGGGTACGCACCAGCTATTGCACACTGTGAATGCGAATCGCATACTCGAAGTAGTTGAACCCCGCAGCACCACTCAACAATGAAGCGGACCAAGCGGACTGGATTCGTCGTGAAGCGATCACTTATCGGCTGTAGTGTGTTCCTGCTCGGGCTAGGAATATCCGCGCAAGCTCAACTCCCGAGTACCTGCAAGCCGCCGGCTTCGGCGGCCCAGTCGCCAGCCGGCACGCCTCCCGCCAGAGTCTATAACGCGATAGGAGTCTGGTTCGCTCAAAAGGGAGATTCCAACTGTGCAGTCGCGGCTTTCAAACATGCTTTGCATCTGGATCCCCGCTCGGCAGAGGCACATTTCGATCTTGGGCTTGTTCTGCTAAATCAAAATCAGACAGTCGCTGCGATCGGTGAGTTCCGACTCGCCCTGCAATACGATCCAGCATTGTCACAAGCGCATTGCGCAATAGGGTCTTCTCTCACTGAACCAGCCGAGGCTGAAACTGAATTTCGCAAGGCATTGGCTGCGGATCCACAATCTGTGTGCGCAATGGACGGGATGGCGCAGGTCCTTGTGAGGGAGAGACGATATGACCCTGCCGTTGATTTGTGGCGGAAGGCTCTCACCATTCAGCCGGACGCTCCGGATATGCGGCTCGCTTTGGCAACGGCTACTTACAAAGCTGCCAAGGCGCGGCAGGCAAATGGAATTCCGCCGTTGGTGGGAGCCGATGTTGCGGACGCCATCCAGCTCTTAACGGATTTAACCAAGAGCTTCCCCGAATTGACAGCTGCACACTTTGCTCTTGGCAACATCTATGCAAACGAGCGTCGTGATCGCGAAGCCGCCGACGAATACCATGAGGTGGTCCGTCGGGAGCCTGGCGATGTGGTTGCTCTTGCCGCACAGGTCAAAGCCCTGATCGACACATCGGCATATACCGAGGCGCTCGCGCCTGCGCGTGACTACGTGCGAAAGAAACCAAACGATGCCTCAGGGCACGTCATGCTTGGCACCGTGTATCAGCAACTCGGCGATTACGCGAAGGCGGAGCCGGAACTTGTACTCGGCGCTTCTCGGATGCCCGACGACTTTGAGGCTCGATATCAGCTTGGGGTCCTTCTGGGACGCATGGGAAAACCGAGACTGGCGCTCCCACATCTTCAGAAGGCTGTCGCGCTGAAACCCGGGGATAGAGCTGCAAAATACCAACTTGTTGCGGTACTGCGCTCGCTTGGCAAGACGCAGGAATCAGCGCAGATCGTTGAGCAACTGCGTAAAGAACAGAACAAAGAATCCCTGAGTAGTCAGTTGGCGGCGGAGGGCACCAAGGCCAACGATCTGCTGCAATCCGGGAAGGCAACTGAAGCAGTCCAGATCTACCGCCACATGCTCGAAGAGATGCCGAACAGTGCCTGGACGGCTTATAACCTCGCACTCGCACTTGAGGCCACGAACGATATGAAGAGTGCCGAAGACACTCTCCGAAATGCGGTCAATATGGATCCGAAACAGGCGAAGATCCAAGCCGAACTAGGCCGCCTCGAACTGGCCAAAGGAGAAACGCAATCCGCGCAGAAGCGGTTTGAATCTGCGCTTGACCTGTAACCAGGACTCGTAGAGGCGCGCGGAAATCTCGCGATGCTTTACGCGAAGAAAGGGGACTTGACTTCGGCGGAGAAACTCCTCGGCCAGACCGTGGAGGACGATCCGAACTACAAGGAGGGCCATCTGAACCTCGGGTTGATCCTTGCCCAGCAAAACAGGAAATTCGACGCTGAGAAGGAACTCGAAAAAGCGGTCGCGCTAGCGCCAAAGGATCCCGCAACGTTGACAACGGTTGGTAAGGCGGAAGTGAAAATGGGAAAGGTTGCAGAGGGGATCAGTTTCCTTCAACAGGTAGCGGATCTGGCACCCAATTCGGCCGCAGCCCATTTGGACCTCGCGCTTGCGCTCTCAACCAGTTACAACTTACCTGCCGCCCTGAGCGAGACCGGCGAGGCGGTCCGCCTTGCTCCCCAGTCCGCCGTAGCCCATTTCTATCGCGGGCGAGTTCTGTACGATTTGAGCCGCAGCAAGGAAGCACTCTCTGAGTTTGAGACCGCCTGCAGGCTCGATGCAAAGATGCCCGAGCCTCGATACTTCCTCGCCCTCATCGAGAAGCAAGATGGCGACTACGCGCGTGCAACCAATCTGTTTGAAGCGACCGTTGAACTGCAGCCACGAAACGCAATGGCGTGGTATCTGCTCGGTCAATCTCTCGAGAAGATGTCGGAAACCTCG
>Ga0157372_10004915_pt1 | contig 14209 bp, 13 predicted proteins | sample C55metaG_FD_115307 | JGI IMG/M metagenome (GOLD analysis project Ga0157372, IMG submission 115307) | Corn rhizosphere microbial communities from Kellogg Biological Station, Michigan, USA - C5-5 metaG | ecosystem: Host-associated > Plants > Roots > Rhizosphere > Soil | place: USA: Michigan... | reverse complement strand
TCGAGCTCCTTCTGGAGCTGAGTGTGGCCGAGGAGGAAGCGCAGCGGCGAGCGAAGGTCGTCGATCTGTTTGGCGGGGGTCCGGGAGACCTGCGGCTCACCGGGGGTGTAGAACCAGCCGTACTTGCCGTCGAGGACGAAGACTTTGCCGGGTGGGTTGTCATAGGACCAGCGCATCAGGCCAGGCTTGCGGAGGGTGAGGGTGCCGGTCTCGGTGCGGTCGAGGCCCATGCCGGTGTAGCGCTCGGAGTAGCGCGCGCGGAGGGTGCGGAGGTGGTTGTAGTGGTCGTCGACGCGGTGGATGAGGTCGGCGGGGGCTTGGGCGAGGGCAGCGGCGGAGATCAGGAGGCAGAAAGCTGCCAGCCGCATTTGCAACTTCGCATTCATCGGGGTTCCTTCGCGTCGCTCAGGACAGGCTCTTCGACTTCGGCACTCGCGATGCGAGTGCCCTCGCTCAGGATGAGGGCATTTGATGTTGTTGAACTACTGGACGGGCTGGGTGCAGTTGGTGCCGCCGGTGGGGTCGAACTTGATCACGCCGTTCTCATCGGAACAGAAACCGCGGTCGCCGGTCTTTCCGACGGTTTCGGGTACGGCGGTTAGCTCAAAGGAGTTGTACTTGTCTTCATTGTTGATTGTCGTTTTGGAACCGCAGGTGATGGTGAAGACGTATCCGGCTTTATGTCCTGTGGAAGCGAGCGTGGGATCCAAGAGCTGAGCAGCCTGGGCGGAGGAGGAACCCGACTTGGTGTCGCCGCCGAGAAGTGAGATTGGGCATGCAAAGGTCTGGTAAGAGCCGTTATAAGTCAGCTCGGCTGAGGTGATGGCTCTCATGGACTGCATCGCAGAGTCCTGGTCTGCCTCTTTCTTCAGGCGAAGCATCTGCGGGACGGCGAAGGCCATGATGATGAGCATGATCGACATAACGATCAGCAGCTCCATCAGTGTGAAGCCGGCTTCAGGCCGGTGCCCGGCTTCGTGGTGCTCGGAGGACGTACGGTGGTTGATCATGAGCTGCGCTTTCCTCTGCTGTGGGGCCGCTATTGAGTATAGACGGTAGCTGCCGGCGCTTGAGAGCGGAGGTACACTCTGGCGAACCTGAAACACAACCCTGGCCGATCCCGTTTCAAGCCCGAGGATAGAGGCGGATCTTCACACAGGTGGTTATGCGGCAGACGATGGGCCGAAGCGGGTCGTCCGCGCGTGACCTGCCGGGTCAGCAGGCCAGGTCAACGCGGTCGATATTGAGGTCGCCGAGATTGCCGAGGACCGTGAGGGCGATGGCATCGGGGCGGAAGAGCTCCTGCGCCAGCGTCTGGACGGCAGTTGGGGTGACGGCGTCGATCTCGGAGACGATCTCGTCGATGGAGAAGAAGCGGCCGAAGTACATGGCCTGGCGGGCGAGATTGGACATCCGGGACGACGAGGACTCAAGGCCGAGAACGATGTTGGACTTGAGCTGGTCCTTGGCGCGCTTGAGCTCGGCTTCGGAGACCGGCGCGTCCTTGATGCGGCGCAGTTCGTCGATGGTGAGGCGGATGACCTCGTGCGCGCGCTCGGTGGAGGTGCCGGCATAGATAGAGAGGGCGCCGGTGTCGCGGAAGGGGCTGGTCTCCGAGAAGATGGAGTAGGCCAGGCCGCGATCTTCACGGATGGTCTGGAAGAGGCGCGAACTCATACCGCCGCCGAGCATGGTGTTGAGGAGGTAAACGGCGTAGCGATTTGGGGAGTCGACCGGAGGAGCGGGCACGCCGATGCAGACCTGGACCTGCTCGAGGGACTTCTTGCTCTTGAGCGTGATGTGCGGGTTCGGCGCGGGAGCCGCGAGCTGTGGAATGGCGCTGTCGGTGGAGGCGGCCAGGCCGGCGAAGTGATCGGCGACCTGAGCGACGAAGGTGTCGTGGTCGAGATGGCCGGCTGCGGCGAAGACCATGTTGCGGGCCGTGAAGCGGCTGGCGTAGAAGTCGAGCACGACCTGCTGATTGAAGCTGGAGACGGTCTTCTTGGTGCCGAGGATCGGGCGGCCGAGGGCGTGGCCCTTCCAGAAGTTCTGGGTGAAGGTCTCGTGGACGAGATAGTCCGGGTTGTCCTCATCCATTTTGATCTCTTCGAGGATGACGCCCTGCTCGCGGATGATGTCGTCCGGAGTGAAGGTGGGGTGAAGGACGAGGTCGGCGAGAAGATCAAGTGCCGGTGCAACGTTAGAGTCTAAGACTTTGACGTTGAAGCAGATGCTCTCTTTCCCGGTGAAGGCGTCGAAGTTGCCGCCGATGGAGTCCGCCTCGCGGGCGAACTGGCGGGCGGAGCGGGAGGTGGTGCCTTTGAACACCATGTGTTCGACGAAGTGCGAGATGCCGTTGACGGCGAGGAGCTCGTCGCGGGAACCGGTGGCGATCCAGACGCCCATGGAGACGGAGCGGGCGTGAGGGATGGACTCGGTGAGGACGAGGAGGCCGTTGGGCAGCGTGGTCCGGCGGATGTTGCGCGCAGGGGCAGGAGTGCCAGCCGGAGTGGCGTCAGGGGTGAGGATTACAGACATGCTTCTCCTTCTTCTTAATTGTCACACGATTGGATGTGCGGCGGGCGTGCGGCGGTGCCGGGTAAACTAAGTTGAGGGATTGTGGGTATGGTGCAGATTCGGGCCTGGGTGGAGGCGGGTGAGGTGTCGTATGGCTAATAATTTCAGCGATATAGGTGGGACATCCGGGAAAGTACATGAAGGTTTGAAGGCCCTGTTTGGTCTAGATCGGGAGGAGCTGCGGGGGCTTGTGGAGGGGCTGGATCTGCCGAAGTTTCGGGCAGTGCAGTTGGGGGATGCTCTGTAGAAGCAGCGGGTGGGGCGGCTGGCGGAGGTGACGACCCTGCCGGCGGAGGTTCGGGAGCGGCTGGTCGTGGAGGGCTTTGAGGTAGGGCTGCCGGAGATTGTGCAGACGGCGAAGTCGGTGGATGGGACCGAGCGGTATTTGATGCGCATGAGCGACGGCGAGACGGTCGAGACAGTGTGGATGCCGGGAGGGGATGGCGGCGAGCGCGGGGATGGGAGTGAGGCCGCGGTGGAGGAGGAGGGTGAGGCTGGGGATCCGGAGGATCCAGCGGAGGAGAAGGGCGAGAAGCAGATTCCCTTCGGGAATGACAAAAAGAGAAGTGCATTCGACGATGGATATAAGCGGGCGACGATTTGTGTGTCGAGCCAAGTGGGCTGTGCGGTGAATTGCCAGTTCTGTTTGACGGCAAAGCTGGGGATCCGACGGAACCTGACGGCTGGGGAGATTGCGGGCCAGGTGGCGGCGGTGCTGAACCGGCACCATGTGCGGCTGGGGAGCGGAAAGGGTGTGGAAACGCCGTCGCGGATCAACCTGGTGTTCATGGGCATGGGTGAACCCTTCCTGAACTACGACGCGTTTATGAAGGCGGTGCACCTGCTGCGGGGGATGGGCATTCCGGAGTCGCGGATGACGGTGTCGACGAGCGGGATTGAGCCGTCGATACGGAGATTTGCGCAGGAGCCGGTGCGGCCGAAGCTGGCGCTGAGTTTGAATGCGTCGAATGACGCGATCCGGCGCGAGATTATGCCGATCACGAAGAAGTGGGACATTACTGGGCTGCTGGATGCGCTGCGGACGATTCCGTTTGGCAAGCGCGAGTATGTGACGTTCGAGTATGTGCTGCTGGGCGGCGTGAACGATCAGCCTGAGCATGCTCGCGAGGTGCTGCGGTTGCTGAAGGGAATGAAGGCGAAGGTGAACCTGATTGTTTGGAATCCGGGGCCGGACATTCCGTACACACAGCCGAAGCCGGAGGACGTCGCGGTGTTTCACCGGATGCTCGTGGATGGTGGGATTCCGACGTTTACGCGGAGGCCTCGCGGCAGGGACATCTATGCGGCGTGCGGGCAGTTGAAACGGACGGTGGATGAGCCTCGCTTGGTGGAGATTGCTCCGGCTGGCGTCAGTTACTGACGCCCAGAATTGTTCTGGCGGTGGAGGGATCTTCGGCGGCTCTGAGGAGGCTGTCGGCTACGTCGGCGCGGGAGATATTGAAGCCGAAGCGGGGTAGATGGCCGGCCTGAACGCGATAGCGGGCGCTGTAGGGCTTGTCGGTGAGTTGAGGCGGCCGGACGATGGTCCAATCGAGATTGCTGCTCATGACGATCTGCTCCATCCTGGTCGCGTCGCGGACGACGCCGGGGAAGAACAGGCGGCCGAAGAGGTAGGTGGGCGGCAGGATTGAATCGCGGAAGAGGAATGCTGTCGAGACGATGACCAAGCGGTGGACTCCGGCTCGGCGCATGGCCTTGGTCAGAGCGGCGGCGAAATTGCCGAGGAGGTTCGCGTCGCTTTTCGCGATGGGCAGGCGGGGGCCGAACCCGGAGAGTACGGCGTCGTGTCCGGCGACTGCCGACTCGAGCTCGGTGGAGTTCAGCAGGTCGCCCTGCTGGACGGCGATACGGCCGGCGAATGGCTTGAGCCGGTCGGGTGAGCGGACGAATGCGGTGACGGCATGGCCCCGGTCGAGGGCCTGGCGCACCGTCTCGAGGCCGATGCCTCCTGTTGCTCCTAAGATGAGCAGCTTCATGCGGCGATATTCCTTGCTTGCTGTTGTGAGGAAAGCAGTTGAGATTTGTGCGGATCGTGGTGAACAAGTCTTCGACCTGCGGGACGCATCCGGTACGAGACGACCAGTGCTGCGAACGTCACCAGCGGGTCCAGCGCCATGAGGCCGTCGCCGGAGAGCAGGTGGGAGTAGGCGCCGCTTAGAACGGTGATGCCAAACGCCACGTAAGCCCACTCTTTAAGCTTCGGGTTCCCCGGCACGAGGAGGACGATGACTCCGATCAGCTTCCCTGTGCCTAGCAGGTTGGCGAAGTACTTCGGGTAGCCGAGATGTGCGAGTGCAGTCATCATGCGTGGATCGTGGAGTGCGGCCAACAGACCGGAAATCGTCATGATGACGCAGACAAACGACGTTGCTGTCCAATAAGCAATAGCCTTGTTCATGGTTCGCATCCTTGGGTTGTGACCTGGCGAGGGATCAAGGCCGGGGGGCGAGAGGCCGCGGGGCAGTCCATTCGCGCAGCTCGACGCTGACGCCGTAGCGGGGAGCTGGATGCAGCCGGGCGATCTGGATTGCCTGGTCTCGGGTGGCGTCGAACATCACGAAGTTGGAGAGGGTAGAGTCGGGATGGCCGGAGGTCTGCGCGCCTTCGGCTGGGATGGCGAGGACCGTCTCCTCGAGTGTGTGGGGGTCGAGCGAGACCCCCATGTCCGCAACCTGCTTGATCCAGGCGGAGATATCGGCGATGCGCTGCTTTTGTTCCTCGGCGGTGATGGTGCGGGTGGTGCGAAAGAGCAAGACGTAGTGGTGCATGGAGTTCTCCTGTGCGTTGGCTGTGTGGGCGGCGGGTTGAGCGTGGGTAGTCCGAGCAAGGACCGCGATGCAGACGAGTAGCGCGCATGCGAGGCCGTACGCTGCGCCGTGCCGGGAAAAAGTGAAGAGACTGCGAAGGGGCGATCTCATGCACTTAAGCTAGCCAGTGCGGTGCGATTCCTACTTGTAAAAAGTCGGCAGATTTTGCGGGGGGCTGCGGCGGAAAAATTTCTCCGGGGATGTGCCGGTGAAGAGCTGGAAGTCGCGTACGAGGTGCGGCTGGTCGGTATAGCCGGCGGCGAATGCGATTTCGGTGAGCGATTTTCCGCTGTGCCACAGCCTGCAGACGTGCTGCAGCCGGGCGAGGCGGCTCAGTTGCTTAGGAGTTGTGCCGACGGCCGCGCGGAAGTGGCGCTCCAGGGCGCTCTGGCTCATGGCAACATAGCTTGCAATTGAGCCTATGGAGAATCGCCCGCTGGAGCGGCGGATAATTTCGACGGCGGCTTCGATCTGGCGGGGGATTCGAGGGTGCGGATGAATTCGGTCGAGGAGGAATCGCTCGATCTGGAGCATCTGCCGGCGAATATCGTGGGTCTCGGCAAGGCTGTTTTGCATGCGATCGATGTCGCTGCGCGGGAGCAGGGAATCGAGCGGTGCGGTGTGGTTGTACAGGCGGTCGGCCGATTCGTGCAGGATGGCGGGCGCGCCGATCTCAGTAAAGCGGACGATGACAAAGGAGGAGTCGGCACCGTGTTCGACGGTGCGGGTCTTCTGTTGCAGTCCAGAGACGATACTGTACGGGAGCGTCTCATCACGCCATGAGGCGGAGCCGGATTGGCGGAAAGCCAATGTCAGCGTGGTCTCCGGCAGCAGCGTTTGGGTACGAGGCTGGTCGGAGCTGATCCAAAGAATCTCGCGCACGTGGCGGCGCAGAGGACCAGTGGGCCGGTGGACGTACTGCCGTACCTCGCTCATGGGTTGGTTGGATGAATGGAAGGAGACGAAGATTCAACGATATGGGCTCAGCGCTAAGGACTGGCGGTTCGCCAGGGGGAGAAGTTTGTCCACTTCTTAAGCTGTGTGGTTGCCCAGTCGTTCGATTTGTCCTTGTGGCAGGAGGTGCAGGGATTGGGGATGCCGGACTGCGCGGTTTCCTGCGGCGTGATGAAGCGGAAGGTGTGGGCGGCGACGTAGTTGTCCTTGATCGTCTGCTCGATGGATGGCATGTGGCAAGCGACGCATTGGCTGCCGGGACTGTTCGCGGCGTGGTGGGTGTGCTCGGGGACAGTGCCTTTCAAGCCGGCCGGATTTTGGTCGTCGTGGCAACTAAGGCAGAGGGCGTTGCCTTGCTGCTTGAGGTTGGAGGGCGTGTTGGCGTGGACCTGGTGGCAATTGAAGCAGCGGATATCGCGGTGGTACATCACGCTTTGGGAGAAGTCGTTGCCCTGCATGCGGTTCTTATGCGCAGTGAGGTCGGGGTACTGGTAAAAGTTCGTCGTGCCGTACTTTAGCTCTTCGAGCCTCCAGACATCGGAGAGTCGCTGGCCTGGGAGAAAGCCGACAGGCCAGTCGTAGTACTTGCCGTTGATGGGATTCGCCAACGGCTGGCCCTGGCTGTGGCACTGAATGCAGGTGTCGTTCGCGCGGACGAAGTCGAGAGCGGCGGGGTTGACGATGTTGGTTTTGGTGGGATGCGCAACGTGGGCGCTTCCGGGGCCGTGACATTTCTCGCAGCCCACGTTCCATTCTGTCGGCTGGTGTGTCTCGATGTTGTAGTTGACGGAGTGGCAACCGTCGCAGGTTGAGCTGGTTGGCCGCTCGATGTTTGGTTCGCCGTAGTGGGGAACCCACCAGTCCGTGCCCTTTTCCACGTGGTACGGAAGCCACTTTTTCTTCGCGATATCCCACTGCGCGGGTAGTGGGTAGAAGTCGTCTCCCAACCGCGCGAAGTAGCGCTGCTTGTACCGGCTGCCGTAGACGAAGGCGACCTGCTCGAGGGTGAAGGTTCGGACCGGGTCGGGCGAATTGAAGTCGCCGAGTACCGCCTCAGGGTGCTGGCGCGGATCGCGGACCACGTTGGCCATGCGTGTCTGCTTCCATCCGTCGTATTCCTTCTGGTGACAGGAGCGGCAGGACTCTGAGCCGAGGAAGCGGGGTGTGGTCTGCGCAGGGGAGATGCGGGCCAACAACAGCCCCGCAGAGACGGCGAGCGTGAACCATGGTCTGGCGATCATGTTTTGAGCAACCTGTTTATCCGCGGTGGTCGAACCGGATGATTCTATAAGGCCAGGCAGGCGATAAGCACCGTGGGGCCATGCTCGGTGTCGTATTGATGTGACGTATTTAGGTCGTTCCAAGTGACCGGGAGCCTGTCTTTACGGATTCTTTATGTCGATCAGAGTGAAATAGACAACGGTGTCCAATTCAGGTTTCACCTGCAACCTGACGGGTGGCGAAATTGAACGTACTGAATACCTTTCTACGGCGGCCAGACGGTAGTTCGGATAGTAATTCGGGCGGTGCGGCACCGCCCAATACCGCAGCCAGGGTGCTCGTCGCATCCAGTGCGATGCTCACGTTCATTTCTTTCTGGCGCGTGGCGGCGATTGTCCTAAACGACATGGGCTCGTCGGCCTTCTATGCAGGGGCCATCTCCGAGCACTTCGTGGGGAAGGCGGCACCGTGGTTCGTGCTTGCCATCATGCTGCTCGCGGGTACGGTGGCGATCCTGTACATCGAAAGCTGCGGCATGTTCGTGCGCGGCGGCGTGTATCGCGTAGTGAAGGAGGCTATGGGCTCGACACTCGCGAAGTTCTCGGTGTCGGCGCTCATGTTCGATTACATCCTGACCGGGCCGATCAGCGGTGTTTCCGCCGGGCTTTACCTGGTGGGCCTGCTGAATGAGTTGCTGCAGGCCACACAGAGGCACAGCGTCATTCCGATGAACGCGGGCGCGGCTGCGGTCGCAATCATCGTGACGCTCTACTTCTGGTGGGAGAACATCAAGGGTATCCCGGAGTCGAGCGAGAAGGCTCTGCGCATCATGTACGTCACGACCGCGATGGTTGTGTTGATGGTTGGCTGGTGTTGTTACACGATTGCCGTAAAGGGGGCCCACCTTCCGCCGCTGCCACACCTCAGGAACATCACGTATCTGACGGGCGACCATGGAGGCGCGCTTGGCTGGCTGCGGAACAGCTCTTTGCCGCGAACCGTGGGCCTCATTGGCATCCTGATCGGGTTAGGGCACTCCGTGCTTGCGATGAGCGGCGAAGAGACCATGGCGCAGGTATACCGGGAGATCGAGCACCCCAAGCTGCCTAACCTAAAGAAGGCAGCGCTGGTGATCTTCCTTTACAGCCTGATCTTCACCGCAGGCGTCGCGTTCTTCTCTGTGATGATTATTCCGGACTCGGTACGGGGGAGTTTTCAGGACAATCCCATCGGCGGTCTGGCGATGTACATGGTGGGGCCGCTGTCGCTCAGGCTTGCGTTCCGGGCCTTCGTGGTGGTGGTTGGCGTGCTGATGCTTGCGGGTGCGGTGAACACTGCAATTGTGGGCTCGAACGGAGTCCTCAATCGGGTGTCAGAGGATGGCATTCTGCCTGAGTGGTTCCGCAGACCGCACCGCCGGTTCGGGACATCGTACCGAATCCTTAACCTCGTGGTTGCGCTGCAACTGTTCACGATCATCCTTAGCCGCGGCGATATCTTTGTGTTGGGCGAAGCGTATGCGTTTGGCGTGATGTGGAGCTTCTCCATGAAGGGCCTGGCCGTGCTGGTGCTGCGGTACAAAGAGCCTGGCAAGCGCGCGTACAGAGTGCCGTTGAACTTCCGGATCGGAAAGACGGAGATTCCGTTCGGGCTTGTGTTTATTACGGCATCCCTGATTGCACTGTGCGGGATCAATCTCTTCACCAAAGAAGTGGCGACGATCTCCGGCGTGGCGTTCACGATCATCTTCTTTGTGGTCTTTGAAGTCTCCGAACACGTCACGCGCAAGCGGGCAAGCGCTCACGCCGAGCTCGACCAGTTCAACATTGAGACTGGTGAGGACCTGACGCCTCGAACACTTGGGGTCCGGCCGGGCAACATGCTGGTGATGGTCAGGAATTACGACACGCTGTACAACCTGGACGCGGCTCTGGATCGGGTTAATCCGAGAAAGCAGGATGTGGTCGCGCTGCATCTGCGCTTCCTTGGGCGGGCGTCCGGCGGCGAATACGAGCTGGAGCCGGAGCAGCTGTTCAGCACGGAAGAGCAGATCCTGTTTACGCGATCACTTGGACTGGCCGAAAAGAAGGGAAAGACGATTCATCTGGCGGTGGCGGGCGCCACGGACAAATGGGAAGCGATTTTGAAGGCCGCTCAAAGCCTGCAATCGTCGGAGGTAGTGCTGTGTGCGTCTCCGAATCGTCCGGCTGCCGAAGAGGCGCGTCTCGCCGGCCTTGCCTGGGAGCATCTGCCTGAGCCCAGACCGCAGCTGACACTCGTCATCCGCTTTCAGGGTGGCCGTGAGTATGTGGCCTACCTTGGGCCGCACGCGCCGCACCTCACGCCGAAAGAGGTCGATGTCCTGCACAGCATCTGGCTGAAACTGAGCGATGATGTTGCGCCGGAAGAGCTACACCACCACGACGTGGTTCACTTTGCGCTGGAGGAACTGCAGCAGGAGCTTTCCCACACAAGGCGCACAGAGGTTGTGCACAGATTGAAGGAGCACATATCTCGTATCCGGAACCGGGATACAGCAGCCGCGGCGAGTGGGCGGCAGGTGGAGAATGAGCCGGAGCACGAGACGGTGGAATGGTAGGCTGTTGCGGTCCGTGCGGTCGTTTTGAGCCTTTGCCGCAAGAATAATGGTTCGTCGCACCGCATGCGGGATTCAGACGGCCGCATAGCGGTGCGGCAGTCGCAGCACGGCTTCGGCAAGGCGGTCATAGTCGTGGCGGAGCACGTTGCCTTCGTGGACGAAGCTGCCGGTGATCGGCTCGACGCCTAGCTCGCGGATACGGTCGAGATCGGGCTCGATGGGGCTCTGGCCTTCCCGTTGGTATTGCGTGAGCAGAGTTGGCGAGATCGGAGCCGTGTTGATAAGGGCGTAGTCGAAGAGGGGACGCCTACTGGCCGGGCAGCAGTGCTGCAGGATTTTCTCGATGTGCTGCGAGGCGGTGAGGCCGAGGGACTCGTTTGCCTGGGTCATCAGGTTGCCGATGTAGACGCAAGTGGCTGGAGAGGCGGCGATCGCTTCGGGGATGCCTCGGACGAGCATGTTGGTGATCAGCGAGGTGTACAGGGACCCTGGGCCGAGCGTGATGAGGTCAGCCTGCGCAATGGCCTCCAGGGCACCTGGGAGTGGGCGGGCGTCGGCAGGATCGAGCCTGAGCTCGACAATGCGGTGAGGGCTGGCGGTGATACTGGTCTCGCCGCACACTATGGTGCCGTTGTCCATTTGCGCAGCGAGCGTGACATTGGTGTTGGTCGCCGGGTAGATGCGGCCGCGCGCGGCGAGAATGTGGGACGAGGTCTGGACTGCCTGGGCGAAGTCGCCCGTGATATCGGCCAGCGCGGCGAGGAAGAGGTTGCCGAAGCTGTGGCCCTCGAGGTCACCCTGGCGGAAGCGGTATTGAAACAGACGCGCGAGCAGGTGCTCGTCCTCGGAGACGGCGACCATGCAGTTGCGCACGTCTCCCGGCGGGAGCATGTTGAAGTCCTCGCGCAGTCGCCCGGAAGAGCCGCCGTCATCTGTGACGGTGACGATGGCGGCGAGGTCACGGATGGTATGCGCTAGAGGGGATTCAGGACGATGCGCCGCCGCGGCGAGGCGGTCCGATGCGCGACGGGACGCGATCGGAGTGGGAACGAAGCGCTTAAGACCGCGGAGGAGGGTGGAGAGACCGGTGCCCCCGCCAATAGCGACAACACGGAGGCCAGGTGCTTCGGGTTTCTGAGAGGAGGTCAACCAGACAAGTTTACAAGGGAAGATGCGCCTACATCTCGGGATAGAGGAGCTCGGTGAAGCGCGGGTCCTCAGCCATGTCCTGGAAGTCGGAGTCGGACCGGGCCTGAATGCGGTTCCTGGGGTTCAGGCGGATGGCCTCTGTGAGGTGTTCGAGGCAGGCCTGGGCATCGCTGGTAATACTGGCAAGCACGGCGAGTCCGTAGAACGCATAGTCGGCGTTCTTGTTTGACCTCAGGATTTGGTTCAACTCGGTGCGGGCGTCCTCGTAATTGCCATCATTGATCAAGGAGACGGCGTAATCGTAGCGTTCTTCGTTGGAGGCGAACTGGGTCTTTTGCTTTTGAATTTGCTGCAGGCAGGCGTTGATATAGACGCGGACGCGCTCGGCGAGATCGGCCGGGCTGGAGGGCAGCATCTGGTTGAAAGCGGTGTGTGCCTTGTCGAACTTGCCCTCCTGCATCAGCCGCAGGGCGGACTCGTAGAGCGCCAGGTTTTGTGCACGGGCGGCATCCGGGGAAGAGGAGGCGGAGCCGGCTAGAGTGCGCGGCCGCTTGGAGGGGGTGGTGGAGGAGGCGGTCTTCATAGACGGTTCGTTCCTGTCTCTATGGGCGGCGGGGTTTGAAGATGCCGGCGCGTTCAGTGGATCTCTGTTTTTGACCAGCCGTAAGGAGCGGAGTTCCCGGCCCCGGAAAAATATCGGCTGGTTCTGTTCCGGTTTTATACGCAGAGTTGAGGCGAAGGTCAACCCGTGCGCGCGTGGGGCTGGTGCTTATAGATGGCGGGATTGAGTTCAGGATCGTTATACATCTTCATCTGGCGGTAGAGTTTGAATCGCCGGCGGCGGTGCAGGACATCATCCCAGAGGGTTTCCAGGCAGCCGGCGAGATCGGTTCGCTGCTCAAGCAGCAGCACGAGCCGCGCCCGATTGCGCTCGCGATGGGCCTCACCGGCTGATTCGCGCTGCGTTTCCTCCGCGGTGTGGTAGATCTTCAACGCTAGGATCGATAGGCGGTCGAGGATGAGGCCGGGAGTCTCGGAATGCAGCGGGGCGTCGTGATTCTGTTCCCCGGCCGCGGCGAAGAGGATGCGGTCCATGGCTTCGAGAAGATCGTTGCGACGCTGGTTGAGGTGATCGATATTGTGCTTAACCTGAGCGATTGTGGCGTCGGAGACCTCTGGCTCGCGGGCCTTGTCTTCTTCGTGCCACAGGTCGAAGTTGGCGCGGTGATTACCGAGGATGGTCTCGATGAGTTCGGTTGCGGGCTGCTGCGCCAGCGATTGCAGCAGAGCAGGGTCGGGCCAGGGCTCGGCCTGGTGCCAACGCGCGATGGCTTCGTCGTGCAGGCGCGTGATTTGAATTGCCTGGATCATGAAGGGACGGACTCGAGCGGTCCATCCCACTGTATCGCAGCGGCTTTGCACGATTCCAGCGGAGTGGCAAGAGTGCACTTTGTTACTCTGGTGATGGCGATATGCGGATTTTGCTGGTAGGGAACTATGCACTGGACAATCAGGCCAGCATGTCGCGCTACGCTGAGATGCTGCGCAGGAACCTGATAGCGCGTGGTCATCTTGTAGACGTCATTACTCCACGAGCAGTGTTCGGCCGGGGTTCGAGCAAGCCACTGGTACGCAAATGGCTGGCCTACATTGATAAGTACCTGCTCTTTCCCATGAAGCTACGGAGCGCGGTACAGGGTTTTGACCTGGTACACATCTGCGACCATTCCAATTCCATGTACCTGGTCCACGTCGGGGCTGTGCCCGCGAGTATTACGTGCCATGATCTTCTTGCCATTGGGTCGGCGCAAGGAAGATTTCCGCAGCAGCGCGTTTCGACCACCGGCCGGATCCAGCAGAGATGGATCCTGCGTCATCTGCAAAACGCGGCAAATGTGGTGTCCGTGTCGTGGAACACTGCGCGGGAACTCGGCGGGATGCAAGCGAATGCAAGACAGCGCCGGGTGGTGATTCCAAATGCGGTGGAGGTGGATCCGGGCGCGTCCCAGCACGACCGAGTCATCGAAATCCGGAGGAAAATCGGCTTATCTGACGGTGACCGCTACCTGCTGCATGTAGGAGGCGAGCACTGGTATAAGAACCGCGCGGGGGTGCTGCGGATCTTTCGGCTGCTACGGGAACGTGTAGGAGAGAACTTGCGGCTGGTCATGGCCGGGGCGCCCTTTACGGCCGAAATGAGAAAGTTCGTTCAGTCAAATCAGCTGTGGGCCTCCGTGCTGGAAGTGCCAGGGCCAGCAGATGAAGAGCTTTGGGCATTGTATGCGGGAGCAACCGGTCTTCTGTTTCCCTCGTTGTACGAAGGGTTTGGGTGGCCGATTGTTGAGGCTCAGTGTTGCGGGTGCCCGGTAATCACGTCGAACCGTGCCCCGATGACGGAGGTAGCCGGATCGGCTGCGCTATTCATTGACCCTGAGGATGAGGCCGGCGCGGCCGAGGTCATAGCTGCAAATCTGGATTCGTTGTCCGCTTTGCGTGGCCCGGGATTTGAGAACGCGAAACGCTTTCGGCCGAGCCTTGTGTTCGCAAGTTATGAGGGGTTCTTTCAGGGTGTGCTTCGAACGCGGCGATCTACAGACGTGGTCATAGCACCAAATGAGGCAGAGACGGCCGCAAACGAATCGCGACGACCCTAGCGGCTATTCGAAGACGGGCGTGAGCAGGCGGACGAGTTGGTCGGGCTCGGCCAGGAAGGCGTCGTGGCCGTGGTTGGAGGCCATCTCGCGGTAATCGCAACGGGCGCCCGCAGCGTTGATGATGGCGGCCAGCGAGCGGACGTCTTCCGGCGGGAAGAGCCAATCGGTGGAGATGCCGACGAGCGTCACGTGCGCCGTGATGCGGCTGTAGGCGACGTAGGGCGTCT
>Ga0157372_10004914_pt1 | contig 14210 bp, 12 predicted proteins | sample C55metaG_FD_115307 | JGI IMG/M metagenome (GOLD analysis project Ga0157372, IMG submission 115307) | Corn rhizosphere microbial communities from Kellogg Biological Station, Michigan, USA - C5-5 metaG | ecosystem: Host-associated > Plants > Roots > Rhizosphere > Soil | place: USA: Michigan... | reverse complement strand
GCCGTGTGGGAAGGTCGAACAAGAAAGCATTCTGCTACCTGCTTACCACGCCGGTATCGCTGCTTACACCGGAAGCCAGGAAGCGCCTGAAAACGATAGAAGAGTTCTCGGAGCTTGGAAGCGGCTTCAACATTGCCATGCGCGACCTCGACATCCGCGGTGCCGGGAACTTATTGGGCGGCGAGCAAAGCGGCTTTATCAACGAGATCGGCTTTGAAATGTACCAGAAGATCCTCGATGAGGCGATCCTCGAGCTGCGCAACGAGCACGAAGAGCTGGCCCAGACCGATGTTGGCGGGACCCAGAAATTTGCCGGCACCAAGCATAGCAATTACATCAACGATTGCACGATCGACACCGATATGGAGATCCTGATCCCGGATAATTATGTGAACAACATTACCGAACGCTTAACCTTGTACCGCGAGCTGGACGACTCTAAAAACGAAGAGGAGCTGAAGCGCTTTGAAACGCGTCTTATCGACAGGTTCGGGCCGGTGCCGGAACAGGCCATGGAGCTGATCCACACCATTCGTTTGCGCTGGCTGGCGCTGGAGATCGGTTTCGAGAAGCTTTTCCTGAAGAACAACCGCATGGTGGGTTATTTTATCCCGAAGCAGGATTCACCGTATTACCAGAGCGAGGCATTTACCAAAGTGCTGAAGTATGTGCAGCAGAATCCACGGCTGTGCAAAATGAAAGAGAACAACGGCAAGCTCACCTTGTCGTTTGAAAATATCCGTTCCGTGGATGCCGCCATTGCCGCCCTCAGTCCGATCCTGAAGCCTGTGGTGTAAGACGGAATTCCCTTCGCCGTATTTCATTACCTTTGTATCATGCAAAAGCTTTTTGTGAAAAATATGGTTTGTCCCCGCTGTATTTCAACGGTGGAAGGATTGCTGGACAAGCTGAAGATCCCCTTCGGAAAAGTAAGCCTCGGCGAAATAGAGGTTGATAAGGAGCTGAGCGATAAAAAGCGGACGGAGCTGTCGGAAGGATTAAAGCAGCAGGGCTTTGAGCTCATCGATAAGCGCCTGACAGTGCTCACTGAAAAGATCAAAAAGTCGGTGGTGCTTTACGTCGACCAGCTGGCCGGCGCTAAAAGAATGAACCTGTCGGCATTTATAACAGGCGAGCTGAATTACGAATATACCTACCTGAGCAATCTCTTTTCTTCCATTGAAGGCAGAACAATTGAGCAGTATTATATCCTTCAGCGGCTGGAAAAAGTGAAGGAGCTGATCGTTTACGACCAGCTTTCCCTTACCGAGATCGCGGATCTCCTTGGCTACAGCAGCGTTCATCACCTCTCTTCCCAGTTTAAAAAAGTAACAGGCTTAACGCCGGGCCACTTCAAAAAGATCGGCTTGTCGAAACGCAGATCGATCGACAGCCTGTAACCGCATGATGCCGTGTGTTTCCGGCGATCCAAAAATTATGTACATTCTTCCCAAAATGCTATAAAGCTTATCTTCCGGTGTTGAGATACTTTTGTATCGTTAAATAAATGTATCACTAAAAACCAACACATCATGAAAACAGAAATGGAAAATTGCAACTGCGCAAACGGACAATGCACCTGCGAAATTTGTACCTGCGAATCCTGCAAATGCGGATGCTGCAATTAAGAGAAAGGGAGCCCGGTGCTCCCTTTTTTTATGTTTGTCGCAATCGGCCTCTCTCATTGTCGTATTTACACGTTTTTGTTTTAAAGATTGACAATATGTTTGCACCGGAATAATTCCGATAGCAATTACATACTCAAAAAACAATCACATGAAAAAAGACAAAATCATTTACTGGATCAGCACATCACTGATCTTTCTCTGGGAGGGCGTAATTCCTGGCTTAACCTCCCATACCGATCTGGCAAAGCAGGGCATCAGCCATCTCGGCTATCCCGATTATTTCCGGATAGAGCTCGCGGTGTTCAAGGTGCTTGGCGCGCTTGCACTTATTCTGCCGATGGTTCCCGCACGTGTAAAGGAGTGGGCGTATGCGGGCTTTGCCATTGTGCTCATTTCTGCATGTATAAGCCATACTGCTGTGGACGGGCTGAACGGACAGGCATTCTTTCCGCTCATCATCCTCGCGATCCTGGTGGTATCCTACGTGTATTATCATAGGATCAAAAAGCCGGTATTATAAAAACGCATTGTTGTATCTTTTTCCGGGTTGCTGCATTAGGAGGCAAATAAAGTATTCACCCTCTAAAACCCAACAACATGAAAAAAGCCCTGAACAGTGTAGGATTCGGAGCAGCATTCCTGCTCTGCGCCACCGTTGTGATGAAATCAACCCACCTGCCGGGAGCAGGGATTGTGATGTCCCTTGCCGGACTGGCCATCAGCATTTACCTCCCGCTCTTTATCCTGTATAAGGACCGGAGCACCGCGAAGATCGTGGGGGCCGTTTCGGCATCGCTCATTAACCTGGGGATCACCTTTAAGTTCCAGCATTGGCCGGGTGCGGGCGTCATGCTGGTGCTGGGCTTAAGCTCCTTTGCGCTTATCTGCATCCCGATGCTCCTGAAAGAAAAGCAGGAGGAAGGCGGCACCGAAAGAAAGACCCTGATGAATACTGCCGGAGCCACCGGCCTGACCTTATTTTCATTGGGGCTGCTCTTTAAGATCATGCACTGGCCGGGAGCTTCCGTGATGCTGGGCCTGAGCGTGATCTTCCTGTTCTTCGGCTATTTCCTGTTGTACCTCCTTGATAAGAGCATCGACAGCGAAGCGAAAGCGGCGTACCTGCGCAAGGCCTTTTTTTCAGTGATCATCGGCAGCATTGTGGCCACCTTCATCCTGATCGATCTCAGTCGTCCATGGAACAGGAACCCGCAGCCGCAGGCAATGATCGAACAGAATCGGTGATCGCATCTGGATGTAATGGAGGCGGGAATCTCACACAAGCCCGTAAAAGTTTCTGTTAGCGGATTAAAGGTTAGAGATTAATAAAGCTTGCAGGAAACAATGCGGGTTCGTTAAAAGCAAAAGGCGCAAAATGCGCCTTTTGTTGAATTTTTTTAGATGATCATTTTTCCTTCAACACCGCCATCATCCGTGTCCTTATTGCTCATGGCCGCTGCGGCGATCTTCAGGAAGGAAACCATTTTCCCATGCTCCGTATCCCAGTAATAGGCATCTTCCGGCTTAACGCAGATGGCGGTGAGGTTCGGGTCGTCCACGCCGCCCTTGAACCAGGCTTTTGCCATGGGCGTCCATAAGCCTTCGATCACCGGTTTATCCTTCAATACTACAGCTTTTCCGGATACGGTCATAAAGTGGTAGTCGCCGGGCTTGGCATAGATCAGCTGCACATTGGTGCCTTCTTTAATTTCCATGTTCTTGTCGCTGCTGCTGTCGCTCAGGAACCAGAAATTTCCGTCGCTGTCGACCTGCTGCGTGGCCATCGGCCTTGTTTCGAACGGAAGCTTGCTGCCTGTGCAGAACATGCAGATATTGATGTCTTCCGCTAATTTTTTCATTTTTTCGATCGCTTCACCGTAAGCGAGATGTTTCACATTTCCCATAATAAAAAAAGTTTTGATTCGAAGGAAGGGGCTAAAAAAGCATACCAGCCGGATCAGGCCCGGGGAATAAAAAACGGAGGAAGAACATGGTTCAACCTCCGTTTTTTCACAGATATAAGCCTTTTTATCCCATGCTGTTCAGTAAAACTCCCGGCTTGATCTCATCGCGGCCAAGCTGGCTGATGAGCCGCATGTGGGAAATGAATGCGGAAGTGAATGATTCATTGTAGATATACGGCACGCCGAACTCTTTTGCGGTTTCCGCTACGATCGGTGCGATCTTCGGGTAATGTACGTGGCAGATACGTGGGAACAGGTGATGGATCGCCTGGTAATTGAGCCCCCCCACATAATAAGTGATCAGCCAGTTGTTCCTTGCGAAATCGGCTGTGGTCTGCAGCTGGTGGATCGCCCATTCGCTGTCGATATTGCCTTTTGCATCCGGCTCCGGAAAAATGGTGTTTTCAACCACGTGCGCCAGCTGGAATACAATGCTCAGGATCAGTCCGGCGATGGCATGAAGAGTAAGGAAGCCGATCAGCACATAAACTCCCGGAATATGCAGGTAAGTGATCGGCAGGATGATCATGTAGGTGAAATAGATGGCTTTCCAGAACAGCATCTTTACGAGTGTAAGGACCTTCTGGCCGTTGCTGTCGCGGTGCTGTCCGCCTTTATTGAATTCGATGTACTGAACGATGTCTTTTGCGAGGATCCAGTATAAGGACATGATCGCGTAGAAGAAGAATACGTAAACCACCTGGAAACGCTGGATCTTCTTGTGCTTCCCGGCAGGGGAAAAGCGCATGATCACTTTGTTGTCGATATCCCTGTCGTGCTCATAGATATTGGTATAGGTATGATGCAGCACATTGTGCTGGGTTTTCCAGTTACGGTTGTCGCCGCCCACAAGGGTGAGGGAAAAGGCGATGAGCTTGTTGATCCTCGGGTTGGACGAATAAGCGTCGTGGTTGGCATCGTGCATTACGCTCATTCCGATGCCGGCAAGGCCCAATCCCATTACTGCCGAGCAGATCCACATCCCGAGAGGGCCTGCTGCCCCGGAATAGATGATGGCTACCGGCACGAAATAGAGGGCGAGCATGACAAAGGTTTTGCCCACCATAGTGGCATTCGCATGCTGGGAAATGTTGTTTTCGATAAAGTAATTATCGACACGTTGTTTAAGGACATTAAAAAACTGGGTTTTGTCCTTATTGGTAAACTTGATTTTTGCTTTCATTGTTCTGTAAAACAAATTTACTTAAAAAAACGACATAAAACTCGTTAATTTTTGCCAATTCGACAAACAGATTTTTTTGCCTGCTATAAATTTACATCCATCCTTTTATAGAAGGGAAGTATGCTGCAGATAAAGAATACCGACAAAAAGAGGCCTGCATAGCTCACATCATTGATAAGCACCAGCAGCGTTTCCTTCACAAAGAACGAAATCAGGAACAGCTGTACGCCCCAGCGCTTCATGTGCCACAAGCCGATATAGGAAATGAAACTGGTGGCTACGAGAATGCCGAACAACGCCGGGTACCAGTCGCCCAGCTTTTTAAGCGATGGGGCAAACACTCCCGGGAAGCTGAATACGATCCAGGTGAAACCTAAGATGCATACAACGGTGATGAGTACCGGACGTTTGATTGCTGCTCCCTGCATTACGAATTACGAATAACCACGAATTTACGAATCTGTGTGTGTTAAAAAAAGGATTGTGTGTATTAATCTTTAACTGCTCCTGATCGCCTCCACCGGGTCGAGCTGCGAAGCGCCATACGCCGGAACGAAGCCCGAAACAACCCCGATCAGGATGGAAATGGTGAAGCCTAAAATTACATTCGACCGTGAAAGCTGGATCTCCATTCCCGCCGAATCGCCGGCTACGAGCGTTAACAGGTATACAATGAGCAGTCCGATGAAGCCGCCGATCACCGAAAGGAAAACCGACTCGAACAGGAACTGCATGAGTATAAAATAGTTTTTCGCACCCAGTGATTTCTGGATGCCGATGATGTTGGTGCGCTCCTTCACGGAAACGAACATGATGTTTGCAATGCCGAAGCCGCCCACAAGAATGGAGAAGCCGCCGATGATCCAGCCGGCGATGCCCACCACGTTGAACAGGTCGTCGAATACGTTGGAGATGATGCTGGTTTGGTTAAGCGCAAAGTCAGGCTCTTCGAGCGGACTTAGCCTTCGCCTCGAGCGCATGAGGCCGGTAAGCTCGGAGATGAGCTCATCGTTGCTGATGCCGGGTTTTGCACGCACCATGATCTGTGGGTCGAGATCGTCATCGTTGATGTCGATCAGGCTGCGCGCATAGTTTACCGGGATCAGCACCTGTGTATCGGGGCTTCCGCCAAGGATGCTTTCGCCCTCTTTCTTGAAAACGCCGATCACCAGCACCTTTGCGCCGCGCACCTTGATGGTTTGCCCTACGGCGCTTTGGTTGGGGAACAGCGCTTTGGCGAGCACATCGCCTATCACACCCACGGGCCTTCCCGAAGCGGATTCTATTTCCGTGAAGTAGCGCCCTTCCGCGATCTCGAAGTTCTTTACACGGTCGTACTGGTGCGATGCGCAGATCACCGTTACGTTCTCGATGCTGCTGCTTTTGTATTTTACCGTGGCGTTGCCGGCTACCATAAAGGCTGCGGATTGCGCGCCGTCGCAGTTCTCCAGCACATAGTTCAGTTCTTTGTAATCCGGCACCGGCCTATTCAGGTACTTCCACCAGGGATAATCGGGGCCGCCGCCTTCCCATGGCCATTTCTGGATGAAGACCACATCGTCGCCCAGGCTCTGCACGCTTTTGCGGAGGTTCTGCTCGAGCGAGTCCACGATGGTGAAGACCATGATCACCGCGAAGATGCCGATGGTAATGCCCAGCAGCGACAGGATGGAGCGCAGCTTGTTGCTCACCAGGGCCTGCAGGGCGAACACGATACTTTCTTTAAATAAGCTCCAGAAAACCAAGGTGTGAAATTATTGATCCGATCAGCACAAATGTACCAAAAAATCAGGATGAAAACCGCTTAATTCCGGGGCGCAAAAAACACCCTGCCGGAAGCTCGGAAAATCCGGCTTTATTAACAAAAAAAACATTTATCAACAAATGAGATTGCCTGCCTTTACCATGTTTAAAAATGATACTTTTGTTGAAGAAATTTTATACAGGTTATGAGCGGATTAAAAAAGATCAAAAATGCACTGATTTCGGTCTATTACAAAGATAATTTAGAGCCGGTAATTCATCAGCTAAATGCATTGGGAGTTAAGATCTTCAGTACTGGCGGCACACAGGAATTCATTGAAAAGCTTGGTGTAAGCGTAACCCCGGTTGAGTCCCTCACTTCCTACCCGTCCATTCTCGGCGGAAGGGTGAAAACGCTTCATCCGAAAATATTCGGCGGGATCCTCAGCCGCCGCGAATTGCAGAGCGATCTCGACCAGCTCGAAGAATATGAGATCCCCGAGATCGACCTGGTGATCGTTGACCTGTATCCGTTCGAAGAAACGGTAGCATCAGGCGCTGCGGAGCAGGCGATCATCGAGAAGATCGACATCGGCGGCATTTCACTCATCCGCGCTGCGGCGAAAAATTTCAAGGACGTGATCATCGTCCCTTCCAAAAACGAATACATCTTTTTACACGATACCATTTTAGTTGCCCAGGAAGGCTCATCAACACTGGCCGACAGGAAGCTGCTTGCCGGAAAGGCATTCAACGTTTCCTCGCATTACGATACCGCTATTTTCAACTATTTCAACGGCGATCATTCAGTTGCATTCAAGCAAAGCGTGCAAAATGCAAAAGTGCTGCGCTACGGCGAAAACCCGCACCAGAAGGGCGTTTTCTACGGCGACCTCGATGCCATGTTCACGCAGTACAGCGGCAAGGAGTTGTCGTACAACAACCTGCTCGACGTGGATGCCGCTGTCAGCCTCATTGCAGAGTTCAGCGATACCACCTTCGCCATCCTCAAGCATAACAACGCCTGCGGGATCGCTTCGCGGAGCAATTTAACAGAGGCCTGGAAAGCGGCGCTGGCGGGAGATCCCACAAGTGCGTTCGGCGGCGTGCTCATCACCAATGCTACTGTTGATGCGGCAGCAGCGGAAGAGATCAACAAGCTGTTCTTCGAGGTGATCATCGCACCTGCTTACGACCAGAAGGCGCTGGAGCTGCTCAAATCAAAACCAAATAGAATTATTCTGCAGCAAAAAGAAACAAAACTGGCGGCTAAATCGTTTCGCACCCTGTTGAACGGCGTGATCGAGCAGGATAAGGATCATAAAACGGAAACTGTTGCGGATATGCAAACCGTAACAAAAACGGCACCCAATGCAGACGAGCTGCGCGATCTTACCTTCGCGAACAAAATAGTGAAACATACAAAATCAAATACCATTGTGCTGGCGAAGGACAACCAGCTGCTGGCAAGCGGCGTAGGGCAGACATCCCGCGTGGATGCGCTGAAGCAGGCCATCAGCAAGGCGCAGAGCTTCGGTTTCGACCTGAAAGGCTCGGTAATGGCTTCCGATGCGTTCTTCCCCTTCCCCGACTGTGTGGAGATCGCGCACAATGCGGGAATCACGGCGGTGATCCAGCCGGGAGGCTCTATCAAGGACAAGGATTCGATCGCGTATTGCGATGCAAACGGCGTATCGATGGTAATGACCGGCACAAGGCATTTTAAGCATTAAGATTGAAGATTGTAAAATTTAGAAATTGCAAATTTCAGGAATTAATACCCGGTGTGTCATAATGGAGCAATAGCTCAATGATCATAGGAATAAAAATATTTACGGTACGGTTGGCAAATTTTTCAATTTTCAAACCGGTTAATTTTCAAATTAAACTATGGGTTTACTAAACTTTTTAACACAGGAAATTGCGATCGACCTTGGTACAGCCAACACGCTGATCATTCACAATGATAAGGTGGTGGTGGATGAGCCGAGCATTGTGGCGGTTGACCGCATGACCGGGCGCGTGATCGCTGTGGGCAAGCAGGCCATGCAGATGCACGGTAAAACGCACGAGAACATCAAAACCATCCGTCCGTTGAAAGACGGTGTGATCGCGGATTTCCACGCTGCAGAGCACATGATCCGCGGCATGATCAAGATGATCAACCCCGGGCGCAGGCTGTTCCAGCCTTCCCTTAAAATGGTGATCTGCATCCCTTCCGGGATCACGGAGGTGGAGAAACGCGCGGTTCGCGACAGCGCCGAGCATGCAGGCGGAAAAGAAGTTTACCTTATTCATGAGCCGATGGCAGCTGCGATCGGGATCGGGATCGACGTGGAAGAGCCGATGGGAAATATGATCATCGATATCGGCGGTGGTACAAGCGAGATCGCCGTAATTGCGCTCGGTGGTATCGTGTGTGATAAATCCATCCGTATCGCAGGTGACGAATTTACATCAAACATTGAAGAGTACATGCGCAGGCAGCACAATATCCTCATCGGGGAGCGTTCTGCAGAGCGCGTAAAGATAGAGGTAGGCGCTGCAATGACGGAGATCGACAATCCGCCGCCTGATTATGCAGTGCATGGCCGCGATTTAATGACCGGCATCCCGAAAGAGATCTATGTATCGTACGTGGAGATCGCACATGCGCTCGATAAATCCATTTCCAAAGTAGAAGAGGCGATCCTGAACGCGCTGGAGATGACGCCTCCCGAATTATCGGCCGATATTTTCCGTACCGGGATCTATTTAGCCGGCGGCGGCTCCATGCTGCGCGGTCTCGATAAGCGCATCTCGCTGAAAACAAAGCTTCCTGTTCACATCGCGGAAGATCCGTTGCGCGCAGTGGCACGCGGAACCGGTATCGCGCTGAAGAACGTCGACAAGTTCCCGTTCCTGATGAAATAATTTTGAATTGCAGGTTTTTTGAATTTTAGAATTTGAAAAATCTGCAATTCTGCAATTCAAAAATTCTCCAATTATTTAAATGCGCAGCCTCCTTCTCTTCATCTGGAAACATTACTTCTTTTTTTTGTTCCTGTTGCTGGAGTCGTTTTGCATTTATCTCGTTGTACAGAATAATTACTACCAGCACGCCAGCTTTATCAGCTCATCGAATAACGTATCGGCACACATCCTCGAAAGCTCCCACAGCGTAAAGGATTATTTTTACCTCAAGGATGTAAATGAAATGCTTGCAAAGGAAAATGCCGAGCTGCGCTCCCGCCTGCTGGAATCGTATTCGCTGGTGGTGAACGACTGGAGCAAGAGCGAGGATACCATGCTGCGCCAGAAATACACTTACACCAGCGCCAAGGTGGTGAACAACTCCACCAACCGGAGAAACAATTACCTCACGCTGGATAAAGGATCGAAGCAGGGGATCCGTACAGGTATGGCCGTGATCACCAATGCAGGGATCGTGGGCGAGGTGCTGGCGGTTTCCGAAAATTTCTGCACCGTGAAATCGATGCTGCACAGCCAGAGCATTGTAAGCGCCAAGATCAAGAAGGATGGCTCCTACGGCCCGCTAACATGGGACGGCGTGGATTTCGAGTACGTGACGCTGAGCGACATTCCGACGCATGTGCATCTTGTGAGGGGAGATACCATTGTAACAAGCCCTTACTCGAAGATCTTTCCCGAGAACATCCGGATAGGAACGGTGGATACCTCCGAGAGGAAATCCGGTGAAAATTTCTTTACCGTGAAAGTAAGGCTGCTTACCGATTTTAAAAAGCTGACGCATGTGTACATCGTGGAGAACCTGCTGCGAAAAGAGCAGGAAGAGCTGGAGCAACGGTCGGAAGCGGGAGTAAAAGAATAATAAAAACAAGTTAAGTGGTTAACGAGATCCTCAGAAATATTTTCCGGTTTATCGCGCTGGTGCTGGTGCAGGTGCTCATCGTGAAGAACATTGAGCTTGGGCGCTTCATCAATCCTTTTGTGTATGTGCTCTTCCTCGTGATCCTGCCTTTTGAAACACCGAAATGGTCCTTGCTGTTCATCGGTTTCATGCTCGGGATCACCATCGATATGTTCTATGACACGCCGGGCTTTCACGCTTCGGCCTGCGTGGTAATGGCATACATCCGCCCGGGGATCCTGAAATTGTTTTCTCCGCGCGACGGCTATGAATCGGGAACACAGCCTACAGTGCAGTACCTGGGCGTTCCGTGGTTTTTGTCGTATGCGGGGATCTTAGTGCTGGCACATCATTTTGTATTGTTCTTCCTGGAGATCTTTCGCTTCTCTGAATTTTTCTCCACCTTTTTCAGGGCCATCATCAGTGCGGTATCCACGATGATCCTCATTGTTACCATTCAGTACCTTTTCAACCGTAAAAAAGAACAGGAATAATGAACCAGCTGGGAGACAGAAAATACCTGATCATCGGGGTGTTCGCATTGGTCGGCCTCATGTTCATCGCGCGCCTGTTCTACATCCAGGTGATCGACGACAGCTACAAGCTGGATGCAAACAACCAGGCGTTCCGCTACAATACCGAGTATCCCGTGCGCGGATACATCTACGACCGCAACAACAAGCTGCTGGTATACAATGAAGCGGCATACGATCTCGTGGTGCTTCCGAAGAACATCAGCAAAACCGATTTCGACACAGCAGGATTCTGCGAGCTGATCGGGATCACAAAGGAAGTATTCCTGAAGAAGATGAAAAAAGCCACGCAGGCGCCCAACTCGCCCCGCAAGGAATCCATCTTCGAAAAGCAATTGTCGCCCGAAGACTATGCCTCCATCCAGGAGCACCTGTACCTGTATCGTGGATTCAGCGTGCAATCGCGGACGCTGAGAAAATATCCCTATAAGATCGCGGCGCATACGCTGGGCTATATCGGTGAGGCAGATAAAGGCGTAACGGAAAAAGATCCTTATTACAAAGAGGGCGATTACCTTGGCATCAGCGGGATCGAGAAGACGTACGAAAAAGTGCTGCGCGGCAAGAAAGGCCTTCGCATCATGATGGTGGATGTGCACAACCGTGAAAAAGGCAGCTATATGAATGGCCTGTATGATACCATGGCTATTCCCGGAAAGCCCCTCACTACGACCATCGACGCGGAGCTGCAGCAATATGCCGAGCAGCTGATGCAGAACAAGATCGGCAGCGTGGTGGCGATCGACCCGAGCACCGGCGAGATCCTCGCCATTGTTACAAGTCCTACATACGACCCCAACCTGCTGGTTGGAAGGGCGCGGAATAAGAACTTCGCAATGCTTTCGCTCGACAGCATCGGAAAGCCGTTGTTCAACCGTTCCACCATGGCGTCCTATCCTCCGGGCTCCACCTTTAAGCTGATCATGTCGCTGATCGGTTTGCATGAAGGCGTGTTAACGGCCTCTACGAGGTATCCCTGTGCAAGAGGCTATCCTCCTTTGGGCGGCCGCCCGAAATGCCACCCGCATCCTTCGCCGCTCGACCTGAATGCCGCTATCGGCGCTTCCTGTAACTCGTACTTTTCGTATGTGTTCAAGAGCGTCATCGAGGATAAGAAATACCATGACACGTACAAAGCGTACCAGAACTGGCGCGACATCGCCATGAGCTTTTGCCTCGGCGTGAAAACAGGCTCCGACCTTGCCAACGAATTGCGGGGGAATGTGCCGAGCATCAAGTACTACGACAAGGTGTTCGGAAAAGGCGTATGGAAGGCAAGCACCGTGATCTCGCTCGGGATCGGACAGGCGGAGATGGGGATCACCCCGCTCCAGAATGCGAACCTCGTTTCGGTGATCGCGAACAGGGGCTGGTATTTTACGCCTCATATTGTGAAAGCGATCGACGGCAACCCGAATGACACGCTGCTCGACCGGTTCAAGGTGAAGCATTATACAAACATCAAGGATACGATGGCCTACAACACTGTGGTAAGGGGTATGGCGAAAGTGGTGGAAAGCGGAACTGCCGCCGGCTTAAAGATAGACGGTATCCCGTATTGCGCCAAAACAGGAACCGCTCAGAACCCTCATGGAAAGGACCATTCCGTGTTCGTTTGCTTTGCTCCTGTCAACAATCCGAAGATAGCGGTCGGCATCCTGATCGAGAATGCCGGATTCGGTGCTACCTGGGCAGGGCCTATTGCCAGGCTGATGATGGAGAAATATTTAAAAGGAAAAATTACGCGTCCCGACCTTGAAAAACGCATGCTTGAAGCCGACCTGATCCACAAGGACAAGGCGCCGGCAGACGCAGCGCATCATTAAAAGGCCTGTCAATCTTATCTTGTTCAAGTGAGTCTTTTCAAAGAGAAAAAATACCTGATCATGGGAATGTTCATGCTCGTGGGCCTGCTGTTCATTGCGCGCCTGTTCTACATCCAGGTGATGGACAACAGCTATAAGCTGGATGCGGATAACCAGGCTTTCCGAAAAAAGACAGAGTTCCCGGCCAGGGGCTATATTTACGACCGTAACAACAGGCTGCTGGTTTACAATGAAGCGGCATACGACGTGGTGGTGCTTCCGAAGGAGATCAGCAAAACGGATTTTGATACTGCCGGATTTTGCGGGCTGATGGGCATCACGAAGGAAGTGTTCCTGAAAAAAATGAAAAAGGCCACACAGGCGCCCAATTCGCCGCGAAAGGAATCGGTGTTTGAAAAGCAGCTGTCGCCAAAAGATTATGCTTCCATCCAGGAACATTTATACCGCTACAAAGGATTTACCGTAGTATCGCGCACGCTGCGGAAATACCCGAATAAAACGGCCGCTCACATGCTCGGCTATATTGGCGAGGCTGATAAAGCGGTGACCGAAAGAGATCCGTATTACAACGAAGGCGATTACATCGGCATCAGCGGGATAGAAAAAACGTATGAGAAAGTGCTGCGCGGAAAAAAGGGAATGCGCATCATGATGGTGGATGTGCACAACCGCGAAAAAGGCAGCTATATGAACGGCCTGTATGATACCATGGCGGTTCCCGGAAAGTCGCTCACTTCCACGCTCGATCTCGACCTGCAGATGTATGGCGAGCTGCTGATGCAGAATAAATCCGGCAGCGCTGTAGCGATCGATCCGCGCACAGGCGAGATCCTCGCGCTGGTCACAAGCCCCGGCTATGATCCCAATTTGCTCGTCGGCCGCGAGCGTACAAAGAACTATGCGGCGCTTTCGCTGGATACGCTTGCCGATCCCTTGTACAACCGCGCTACCATGGCCTCCTATCCTCCGGGTTCCACCTTCAAGCTGGTGATGGCGCTCATCGGGCAACAGATGGGACTTTTGAATGCGGAAACACGTTATCCCTGCGCGCACGGCTACCCGCTGCTGGGCGGCCGTCCTGCCTGTCACCCGCATGCTTCACCCCTTGCGCTGGAGGCGGCTATCGGCGCTTCCTGCAATTCCTATTTTTCCTTTGTGTTCAAAAGCGTGATCGAGGATAAGAAGTTCAGCGACCAGTACAAGGCGTATGCGAACTGGCGCGACATCGTGATGAGCTTCAACATCGGGCAGCGCACCGGTTCCGACCTTGCCAATGAGCTGAAAGGAAATGTGCCGAGCATTAAGTATTATAACAAGATCTTCGGCAAATCCTGGAAAGCCAGCAACGTGATCTCGCTCGGCATCGGGCAGGCGGAGCTGCTGGTAACGCCCCTGCAGAATGCGAATATTGTTGCCATCATCGCGAACAAGGGCTGGTACTACACGCCGCACATTGTAAAGG
>Ga0157372_10004913_pt1 | contig 14212 bp, 6 predicted proteins | sample C55metaG_FD_115307 | JGI IMG/M metagenome (GOLD analysis project Ga0157372, IMG submission 115307) | Corn rhizosphere microbial communities from Kellogg Biological Station, Michigan, USA - C5-5 metaG | ecosystem: Host-associated > Plants > Roots > Rhizosphere > Soil | place: USA: Michigan... | reverse complement strand
CGGGCGATGCTGGAGGGTCATGCCCTCCAGGGGCTTGCAAGATAGCTACCCGGTACAAATCACCGCGGCCACCATCATGAGACCGGATGCCTGCGCACAGGACGGCTGCAGGCAGGCATCCCGGGGGTCACGCCCCAAGGTCGGCCATGCACCGTCCCCGCTGCCAGGAGACAAGGGAGCGGAACCGCGCCGGTCACACATGCTTGCCCCAAGCCACAGGAGAGGTGCGTCCGCGCGCCCCCAACCCGTCGCCGCCCCCAATCCGTCGCCCCAGCGAAAGCTGGGGCCTCAGGAGGTGGCTACGCCCCTCAACCCCTCCACCGTCATTGCGCGGCAATCCAGTCGCCGCTTTCGCGGGCACGCGGCTAGGCCGAAAGTATCGCCCGCACCTGCGCCGCCAGATCACCTACATTCGCTTCGATCAGGTAACCCGCGATCCCTGCGGCCGCCGCCGCGTCCAGGTCGCTCTGCTTGTCGCCGATCAGGAAACTGCCCTCGGCGCGCACATCCCAATCGCGCATCGCCCGTCGGATCATGCCGATGCCCGGCTTGCGATCTTCATGCTCGATGGCGAATTCCGCGACCGTGCCCTGGGGATGATAGGGGCAGTAATAAAAGGCATCGATATGCGCGCCGCCTTGCTGCAACGCCGCATCGATATGCGCGTGGAACGCTTCGACCTCGGCAACGCCGTATATGCCGCGCGCGACGCCTGACTGGTTGGTCACCACGAGCACCGGATAGGCAGCCTCGTTGAGGAAGCGGATGGCTTCGATCGCGGTCGGCGTGAACTCCAGCCGTGCGGGCTCGAACACATAGCCATGATCGACATTGATCACGCCATCGCGGTCGAGAAAGGCGGCTGGCCGGCTCATGGCTCGGGGCGCGCCGTGGTGCCGGCGCGCCTCCTCATCCTCAGGCCGCGTGCTCGCGCACGCCCGCGACGATCAGCCAGCCGATCGAATAGACCAGCAGCAGCGCCACCAGCACTGTGGCCAGGATGCGCGCGCGCTCGGGGTAGAGCGCCTTCACGGGCATGTTCGGGTTGACCACCCGCTGCAGGTACAATTCCTGCTGCAGCGCCTGCTCGCGCGCTTTCTCCAGGCTGGCGGCGGCCACTTCGTAGCGCTTGTTCAGGAAATCGCGGCGCAGCATCAGCGCCTGATATTCGCTGACGTCATTGGTGATCGAATCCGCGCGGCCGGTCAGCTTGCCCGACTGGGCGTCGACCTGCGCCTGCAGCGAATTGATATGCGCCGCCAGCGCCTGATATTGCGGGCTCGACGGGCTGATCACGCCCGCCATCGTTTGCAGTTGCGCGCGCGCGGCGGCGAGCTGCGCAGAGAGGCCGGAAACCAGCCCGAGCTGGGCGGCGCCGGTCGCCTGCGGGTCGATATCGCCGCTCCGGTGGCGGAACGCCGTCATCGCCACGTCGTTCGCGGTCAACGCCGCTTCGGCCTCGTCCAGCGCGCGGCGGGCATTGGCGATCTCGTCATGATAGCTGCGCGCATTGAGCTCGTTGACGCGCTGCTCGCCAATCTGGAGCAGCTTCTGCGCGATGTCGTAGCTGTCCTGCGGCGTGAAGCTGTGCACCTTGATCGTGGTGATCCCGCTCTCGGTATCGTACTTCACCTTCACCTGGCGCTGATAGTAACGCAGCACCCGTTCTGGTGTGGGATTGGTCCCGAACAGGCGGCTCAGCAGGTCCACGCCGGGGCGCTGGAAGCGCTCGACCAGCCGGTCCTCCTGCCGCAGCTTAGCGACCGCGTCATGCGAGGTCAGGTAATCGGCGACGCTCATCGCCTCGTTCTGGCCCGACCCGACACCGGTGAGCATGCTCAGCGCGCTCGCGCCTGCGCTCGGGATCTGCGTCTTCTCGGCCGAATGGACCAGGAAATGCGCCTCCGACTCATACTGATTGGCGGCGTAGAGATAGAGGTAGAGGCCGACGAGGACGGTCGGCAGCACGACGATCAGGAAGAACCAGCGACGCGCGTAGAGCAGCGTGCGCACCCGCTCGCTCAGCGTAAGCTCGCGCTCCTCCCTCGGGTCGGCGGGAGTCATGAAACCATGCATGTTCATTGGTCGGTCCTAGCTTATCCGCGCGGGCAGCGGAATGGCGCGAACGAAAGCGCGCTCATGACAGGTGGATCTTTTCGCGGATGCTGCGCAGCGCGAACAGCCCCATCCATAGCTGGACGGTGCAGAAGGCGAGGCAATAGCCGTAGAAGCAATAATCGTCCTTGGCGGCCTCGAACCAGCCGTAGCGGACAGTCTCGAAGATGGTCGTCGTCGGCAGCCATTCCGCATATTCGCGCACGCTCTTGGGGAGCCAGCTCATGATGTAGAAGGCGCCCGAAAGCCCGGTCATGAAGTAGGTGTATGGATGGACGAAGCGTCCGACCGTACGCCGCTCATAGGTGATTCCCGTGATGAGCGCGGATTGCCCCAGGCAGAACAGCCACATCAGCACCCAGCCGAACACGAATATCAGCGGCCGTGCGGGCAGGTCTGCGAGGCCGATGAACACGATCAGCGTCATGATGATCGCGAAGGTCGAGAAGATCGCCGCGAATTCCAGCAGCGCGCGCGCCAGCACGATGTCCAGCACCGTCACCGTCCGGTGGTAGAGCAGGGGGGCATTGGATTCGATCGCGCCCTCGGCCCGGTTCACGATCCCGCGGAACAGGATGAAGGTGGTGTAGCCGATCACCGCGAACGGCAGCGGCTTGATATCGGGGCCATAGGCGCCGTGCCCCGTTTCGTAGTGGAGCAGGCCGATCACGCCCGCGAGCAGCATCGGCTCCAGGAACATCCACAGATAGCCGACATTCTCGCGCCCATAGCGCGTGTGCAGCTCGCGCAGGATCAGCGCGCCGATCACGCGCGTCTGGACAGCTAACGCCTGCAGGAACGTGGCGCGCGGGGGCTGCGCGGCCGGGGACGTGATGTTCATGGCGCCAGCTTATGCAACAGGGCCAGCACGATGGCGATATGTTCCGGCCAGGTCGGCGCATGCCAGCCGTCGAGGCGGCGCATCTGATCGGCGCGTTCGCGCGAATTCGGTCGCGCGAGATCGTCGATCGCGGCCTGCCAGGCCGGGCCATCGAGCGGGTCGAGGAACAGGGGCGCGCCGCCGCCCGCCTCGCGCAGCGCGGGCAGGTCGCTGCACACCACGGGTACCTTCAGCGCCAGCGCCTCGGTCACGGGCATGCCATAGCCTTCGGCAAAGGAGGGGAGCAGGAGGGCGCGCGCGCCCGCGATCATTGCCTGGACCTGCGCATCGGGCAGGCCTGAATGCTCCTCGACACAGTCCTTGAGCGCCGGGCAACGTTCGAGCAGGTCGATTACCTGCTCATTCTCCCAGCCGCGGCGGCCGACGAGAACCAGCCTCGGCACCGCCTCCGGACCGCGCTTTTCGGCCATCGCCCGCCACAGATGGAGCAGCAGCAGGTGGTTCTTGCGCGGCTCGATCGTGCCGACGCAGATGAAGTAGGGCCGGTCGGCGTCGCGCGGGACGACATTGTCGTGCACCTCGGTGCCGAGATGCGCCACCGCGGTCAGCGGCTGCTTGCCGGCCCGGTCGAGCCAGGGCTGGAGCGCGTCCAGCGTCGCCTGCGAATTGGCGATGATGCCGTCCGACATCGACGCCACCGTCCACATCCGGCGCGCATGCAGGTCGGCCCCACCCGGGCGCGCATATTCGGGATATTGGATCGGAATCAGGTCGTGCACCAGGCACACCAGCCGGGCATTTTCGCGCTTCAGGAAGGCGCGCATCAGCGCCGGCTTGATCAGATTGTTGGGCGACGGCTGCAGGTAGAGTCGCTTCTCGCCGCTCCGCGCGATGCGCGGCCGCAGCGACAGCAGGGCCTTGGCCGCGAACAGGCGCAGGCTCTGTTCGCCGCGGCCCTCCTCACGCCACCTTTGCTCGGTCACGTCCAGGAAGCGCGTGACCGTCTCGGTCGGCAGGCGGCCATAGATCCCGCTCGGGTGGACCGCCGCGAAGCGCAGCCGGTCGGGCACCGCGGCCAGCAGCCCCCGCGCATAGGCCATCTCGACGCGGTCGACCCCGGTCGGCGTCGGGTGCAGTACGCGCGACAGGAGCCGCGTGATGTCGAGGACGATCTCGCTCACTCGGCCGCTAATCTGCTCGCCAGCGCGCCCAGATCGACCCGCTCCGCGCGAACCTCGGTCAGCACCTCGGCCACCGTCTTCGCCACCCGCTCGAGCTGTTCGGGCTCGTGCAAGGACGAAAGGAAGAAGCGCAGCCGCGCGGCCTGTTCGGGCACGGCAGGGTAGATGATCGGCTGGACGTTGATGCCCCGGTCGAACAGGCGGTCCGCCGCGCGCGCTGCGACGATGGAGCTCCCCGTCATGACCGGCACGATGGCGGCGCCGATCGACGGGCCGGTATCGAGCCCGTGGGAGCGCGCAGCCTCCAGGAAAAGCTTCCCGTTCGCCTGCAATTTCGCGACCCGCTCGGGTTCGGAATGCATGATCCGCAGGCTTTCCAGGCCTGCGGCGGCCACCGGCGGGGCCAAGCCAACCGAGTAGACGAAGCCTGGCGCGCTGCTCTTGAGATATTCGATCAGCTCGGACGAGCCCGCAATATAGCCGCCGCAGCCGGATAAGGTCTTGCTGAGCGTCCCCATCCAGAGGTCCACGTCGCCCGGATTGACCCCGGCATGTTCGAAAATGCCGTGTCCACGCGCGCCCAAGACGCCCAAAGAATGCGCCTCGTCGACCATCAGATGCGCGCCATGCGCCTTTGCGATCGCTACCAGCCGCGCCAGATCGGGCACGTCGCCGTCCATCGAATAGTGGCCTTCAACCACGATCAGCGCCCGCTTGGCGTTCGGCCGCGCCGCTCCGAGCAGCCGTTCGAGCTCGTCCATGTCGTTATGCGGGAAGGCGATCCGCTGCGCGCCGCTCCCCAGCGCGCCCTGGACGATGCTGTTATGGCTCAGCGAATCGTGCAGGATGAGGTCGTCGCGCCCCACCAGATGCCCGATCACGGTGACGTTGGTGGCGTGCCCGGAGACCAGAACGATCGCGTCCTCGGTCTGGTAGACCTCCGCCAAAGCCGCCTCGAACTCGCGATGGATCGGCCGTTCGCCCGACACGATCCGGCTTGCGGAGACCGACGTTCCGTAGCGATCGATCGCGTCCTTGGCCGCCTGGCTGACCCGCGGATCGCCGTTCAGGCCGATATAATTGTACGAGACGAAGTTGTCGTAGGTCTTGCCATCGATGACGGCAGTCGCCCCCGATATGCCCTCGTGCGGACGGAAGAAGGGGTTGCGAATGCCCAAGGCTTCGCCAGCGCGCCGCACCATCGACAGATCGGCCTGCACCTCCGGCCGGCCGAGCGGCACCTTTGGCGGGGCATCATGCTCGGCTTGCGCCGGCGCACGATTGGAGAGGCGTGCGAGCAGCTTGGCCTTGGCGTCGCCGCTGAGTCCGAAAATATCACTCATCGGCAGGAGCGGTGGCACGCTCCTGAGGCAGGATCAAGGCGAGGTCGCGGCAGCCGCGGCCATCGAAGGCTCGCTCGGAGCGGTCGCGCCGTCGGCCGGACCCTCGACGGATGAGCCCTCGTAACGCGCCAGACGCTCGGCCATCTGTGCCTTTTCGTCCGCCGGCGCATCCCCTTCGCCGCCCAGCCCACGCACGATCCGGCCGGCCATGGCGGTCAGCGTCGCCCCTTCGCTGAGCGCGAGAAGCGGAATCGAGATGCCGAAACGCTGCTCGACCGCGAGCCGCAACTCGACCGCCATCAGGCTGTCCATGCCGAGTTCGGCCAGCGGGCGCTGCGGTTCGACCCGGTCGACCGCAAGCTTCATGATCCGCGCGACTTCCTCGACCAGCAGGCCGGTCACCTTGTCGCGCGCTTCCTCGGGCGAGCAGTCGGCAAGCAGGGCCTTCAGGTCGACGTCCGCGGCCTCTTCGGCGGCCGCGCCGCCCATCTCGGCAAACAGCGGCGTGTCCATCAGCGGTAATTGGCGTCGCAGCGAGGCCCAGCGGATCGTGGCCATGCCCGCGACGGGGATATTCGCGGCGAGCAGGGCGGGAAGCGTATCGAGCGCCTCCTGCGCGCTGAGGTGCGCACTGCCGAGCTGCCGCGACAGCATGTCGCTGACCTGCGTTTCGCGCGCGAGATAGCCGGCGTCGCCGATCGGCCCCCATTGCACCGCCAGGCCGGGCAGACCGGCGGCATGGCGCCGCCGAGCGACCGCCTCGATCGCCGCATTGGCGGCGACATAATTGCCCTGGCCGGGATTGCCGAACGCGGTCGTAACCGACGAGAATAGCAGGAACAGCCCGACGTCATCGTCCCGCGTCAGCCGGTCGAGCGCATCGGCACCGGCGAGCTTGGGGTGCAGCGCCCGCGCGAAGCGTTCCGCATCGAGCGCGCCGAGCAGGGCGTCGTCCATCGCCACCGCGGCATGGATCACGCCGCCGATCGGCCCCTGGCCCTTGCGGACATTGTCGAGGATGGTCGCGAGCGCGGCCTCGTTGCCGACATCGACCGCATAAGCGCGCGCATCCACGCCCGCCGCCGCAAATTCGGCCAGCACCTTGTCCGCATTGGGCGTTGCCGGCCCGCGCCGGCTCATCAGCGCGAGATGCTTTGCGCCATGCCGCGCCAGCCAGCGCGCAGCTTCGAGCCCGAAGCCGTCAAGCCCGCCGGTGACGAGATATGCCTGATTCTCCTTCGCGGCGAGCGGCTTCGCGGTCGGCAATGCGGCGGGCAGACTGTCGCCCGGGGTCAACACGATCTTCCCGATATGCCCCGACGCCTGCATCAGGCGGAAGGCATCCTCGACGTCGGCATAGTCGAACGTCCGGTGCGGCAGTGGGCGCAGCGCACCCTTGGCAAACAGGTCCGTGATCTCGTCGAACAACGCCGCCGCCAGCTTCGGCCGGCGCAGCGGCAACTGGTCCGCGTCGATCCCGTAATAGGTCACATTGTGGCGGAAGGGGCGGAGGCCGACGCTGCTATTCTCGTAGAAGTCGCGCTTGCCGAGTTCGAGGAAGCGGCCGAACGGCTTCACCAGCATCAGGCTGCGCCGCATCGCCTCGCCCGCGAGCGAATTGAGCACGACGTCCACGCCCTGTCCGTCGGTCAGCCGCATCACCTCGTCGGCGAAGGCGAGCGAGCGGCTGTCGAGCACCGCCTCGACGCCCAGATTGTGGAGCAGCGCCCGTTTGGCGGGCGATCCGGCGGTGGCGAAGACGCGCGCGCCGCGATGCTTGGCATATTGGATCGCGGCGAGGCCCACGCCGCCCGCGCCGCCGTGGATCAACACCGTCTCGCCCTCGCCGATCTGGGCGAGATGGCCGAGCGCGTAGATGGTGGTGAGAAAGGCGACCGGCACCGTCGCGGCTGCGGCGAAACTCATGTTCGCGGGCATCCGCATCACCGCGTGCGCCGCGGTAACCGTCTCGGTCGAGAGCGAGGCCGGGGCGAAGGCCATGACCCGATCCCCGATCGCGAAGCCGTCGACGCCCGCGCCGACCGCCGTCACCGTGCCGGCGCATTCCAGGCCCATGGTCGGGCCCGCGAAACCGTCGAGCAGGGCCTCGTCCGGCAGCAGGCCCATCGCCCACATCACGTCGCGGAAGTTGAGACCGGCTGCCTCGACCTTGATCGCGATCTCGCCCGTGCCGGGAGTGGCCGGCGTCATCTCGGCCCAGCCGAGCGAATCCAGCAGGCCGGGGCGCTCGATCGCGAGGCGCAGCCCTGCGGGCTTGGTGCCGCTCGCCTTGGGGAGACCGCGGCGCACCCGTGGCACGATCCGCCCATGTGCGGTCCAGAGCACTTCCGTCTCCGCGTCCTCACGAAGCATTTCGATCGCCGCGCGATCGGCCGCAGCGCCCAGTGGCAGGTCGCTGCCGAGCCGGATGAGGCGCGTCGAAACCTGTGCGGCCTCGTTGGCGAGAACACGGCGCAGGCCGGTAAGCGCCGCGGCTTCGATCTCATCCGCCTGCACGATCAAAGCAACTTCGACCGCCGGTTCCACAGGAAGGGTGGCCAAGGTCGCGATCTTTGCGAGCGCCGCCGGCAGATCCGACGGGTCGACCAGCATGGCCACCCGGCCAAGCAATTCCTCGCCGCGATCGACCAGCGCGCCATGCGCGGTGAGCGCCTGTTCGAGCGTGTCGGCCAGCGGGCCCGTGCCGGCGATACGCACCTGCATCTCGCCGGTAACCGGCTCGGCTACCGCCTCGGTCCAGGCGCCGACAAGCTCGATCGGCCATAGCGTGGTCTCCAGCGGCTGCGTCCACCCATCGATGAATCCCGCCCCGCCGAGCAGCGTCTGCCACCGGGCGCCGTCTGCGGGCGGCGGCGCATCGGGGCGCAGCAGAGGCCACATGCGATTGGGGGTGGGCTCGGCCAGCAGCAGCGCGCCGCCCGGTGCAAGGGTGCCCTTGATCGCTGCCAGTTCGCGCGTGCCCCAGCCGCTCAGCGCGAAACCGTGCAGGCCGACGACGATGTCGAACGGCGCTTCGTCGATCGCATCGCCGGGTGCCCAGGCGATGGCACGCGCCGCCGGCAGGTCGTGCAGCGCGTCGGTGAGCGCCGGCAGATCGTCCGGATCGGTGGCGGCGACCAAAGTCGCATGCTCGCCGAGGTGACGCAGCAAAAGGCGCGTCGCACCGCCCCGACGCGCGCCGACCTGCAGGATGCGAAGCGGCGCGCCGGCCTTGGCCGCGATCGTTCCGAGCATCTCGGCCAGCTTGTGGCTGGCGGCTTCACCCGCCGGGGAGGCAGTCAGGACCTGCTCCCACAGCGCTGCAGGAATGGCGGGCGCCGCAGCCGGCCCCTCGGTGAGCACAGTCGGAAGCGTTTCGGCCGCCAATGCGAGCAGCGCGATCTCCGCCACGCCGCGCGGCTGATCGAAGAACAGGGTTCGCAGGATCGCGTCCGCGGACGGCAGGTCGTCCGCCGCAAAGCTCCACGATCCGTCGTCGGCCTGCGAGGCGACGCCGTCGGCCGCGAGCCAGCGGAGCAAGCGGTCAAGGATCGGCCGACTCTCCGCCGGAATCGCGCCGTCGCGGATCAGCGACTGCGGCGCGAGCCGGCCGTCGGACGACAAAGCGCGCAGGGCCTCAACGGCGGCCGACGTGGCGAAGGCATCGGCGAGAAGGCGGCTTTCGGCGGCCTCGTGATCCGCCGCCACCTTCGCCGGCAAGAGTCCGGCCCCCGCTACGGGTGAAATCGCGCCGGCTGGATCGGCACTGGCGATCTCCGCGATATGGAAAAACTGCTCCTCCGGGGTCGCCTGCCGGCCGAGCGCGACGCGCACGAACCAGCAATCGACCAGGTCGGCCACCGGCAGGCCAGCCTCGTCCACCAGCAGGACGTCGGCCCGGACGGAGCGCGGGCCGACCCGAGTCACCTTGAGCTCGGCCGCGACCGGGACGGCACCTTCGGGGCGGCGCAGGCGCACGCGGCCAAAGCGCCAGGGCAGGACGCCATTCTTGCTGCCCAGTCGATCGGCGGCGAGCGCAAGCAAGCCCTGCAAGGCGCCGTCCACGCTGTTGGGCGGCAGCAGGAAGGGCAGGTTGAGGTGCGTCGCCCGGTCGAGCCTCGCGACGGCGCGCTCGTCCTCGAACACGTCGATCCCGGACACGACCTGGAAGGCCGGGCCGTAGTCTAGCCCCATCTTCGATGCGAGAGCGTAGAGGCTGGCGGCCGGGACGTGACGCACCAGCGTGCCCTCGGGAGCATTGGGGCGGGCCAGATCGGCGTCCGCCGCCGCGATCCGCCCGACCATATGCGTCGTCCATGGCTCTTCGGACAGGCGCGGACGCGAGGCGATCGTAAAGTCGCCCGCCGCCGATCCGACGCGCAGCCGCACCTCACGAAGCACATGCGGCTCGATCACGAGCGCCCGGCCGATCTCGACGTCGAGCAGGTCGAGCGAGGCCGCGTTGGGGTGACGCAATCGGGCCGCCGCAAGACCCATTTCGACCAGCGCGGCAGCCGGCACCACCGCCGCGCCGCCGACGGCGTGGTCGGCGAGCCAGGGCACCGTTTCGAGGCTTAGATGACGGGTCCACTCCACCGCCTCGTCCCCGATGCGGAGACCGAGCAGGGGATGGTCGAACGGGAGCGTGACGCGATCGGTCGATTCCTCGGTGCGCGCCGTCCAGAAACGTTCGCGCTGAAAGGGATGGCGCGGAAGTTCGCGCACCGCCGCGGGGCCGCTGAACGCGATCGTGTCGCGAATGTCGCCGCCGGCGGCGTGGATACGTGCGGCGAGCCCGGCCACCGGATCGGCCTTGCCGGGACGGCGCGACAGGCTGGAAAGGACCCGGCCTTCCTTGTCCGCGCTGCGCAATGCGTCGTTGAGATAGGCCTGGACCACGCCGTGCGGCCCGATCTCTACGAAGATGCGGACGCCATCGGCGACCATCGCGCGTGCCGCTTCGGCGAACAGCACGGGCTCGCGCACGTTGCGCCACCAATAGGTCGCGTCGAGCGTGGTCCCCTCGACCGGGGCGCCCGCTACGGTCGAATAAAATGGCAGGTTCGTACGGGCGGGCTTCAGCCCCTCCAGATCCGCCGCAAGGCGCGGTGCGATCGGATCCATCGCCGCCGAGTGGAAGGCATAGTCCAGGTCGAGCCGCGTGAAGCGCCAGCCTTTCTCGGCAGCAGCCCGTTCGAGCGCATCGAGACCTTCCTTGCTGCCCGCCACCGTGGTCGCCTGGCGGCTGTTGCGCGCGGCCACTTCGACGTCGGTTGCCGCGAGCGCCTCGGCGACGACATCGGCGTCGAGACCGATCACGGCCATACCGCCAACGCCATGTTGCGCCTGTTGGCTGCGGCTGCGCACCGCGATCACGCGGGCGGCGCTATCCAGATCGAGCGCGCCGGAGGCCCAGGCGGCTGCGACCTCCCCCACGCTATGTCCCTTGCAGGCGTCGGGTTCGATTCCCTGCTCGCGCAGGGCCAACACCAGAGCGACCTGGATCGCGAACAGCAAAGGCTGGGCGACGTCCGTATTGCGCAAAGCGTCCGCGTCGGGAGTGTCGAGGCTCTCGCGCACCGACCAGCCCAGATGCGGCTGGAGCGCGGCATCGACCTTGTCCAGCGCATCGCGGAAGACGGCGCTGCTGCCGATCGCGTCAGCCGCCATGCCCGCCCACTGGCTGCCGTTGCCCGAGAAGATGAAGCCGATCTTGCCTGCGACCGCGCTGTTGGTGGCGGCGAGCGCGGTCGGCCTGCCCTCGACGAAGGCGTCGAGCGTTTCGAGCAGCGCGTCGCGCGTATCTGCTGGAATGACCAGGCGGTTCTTGTGCTGGCTGCGCTTGAGCGCGAGCCCGCGTAGGAGGCTGGGTAACGTCTTCGGATCGGCGGCCAGGATGCGGTCGCGCCAGGCTCCGGCGAGTGTACGCAGAGCGGCCTCGGATCGCGCCGACAAGAGAAAGGGCGGAAGCGTTTCGACGCGCTCATCGGGGACCGCCGGCTGCGGATCGACCGATTCCAGCACGGCGTGCGCGTTGGTGCCGCCGAAGCCGAAGGAATTGACGCCGACCAGATAGGGGTTCGGGCCCTTCTTCACCGCGACCGCCTTGGGGGCGAGCTGGAGGTTGAGATCGTCGAAGGGGATGTCGGGGTTGGGCGTCTCGCAGTGAAGCGAAGGCGGAATCGTCCCGCGCTCCGCCACCAGCATCGCCTTCAGCAGGCCGGCCATGCCGCTGCCGGCCTCCAGATGGCCGATATTCGTCTTGACCGATCCGATCGTGAGAGGGGTCGGCCGGCGGCTGCCAAGCATGTCGCCGAGCGCGCCCGCCTCGATCGGATCCCCCGCGGGCGTGCCGGTGCCGTGCGCCTCGACATAAGCCAGATCGACCGGATCGAGCCCGAAGCGGCTATAGACCTGGTCGAGCAAAGCCGCCTGCGCATCGCGGTTGGGCAGCGAGAGACCGGTGGTGCGCCCGTCCGAATTGACGCCCGTGCCGCGGATCACCGCGCGGATCGGATCGCCGTCGGCGAGCGCCTGGCCGAGTGGCTTGAGGATGACGAGGCCGCCGCCTTCGGCGCGCACATAGCCATCCGCGCGCGCGTCGAAGGCGTGGCAGCGGCCCTTCGGGCTCAGCATCGAAGCTGCACAGAAGCCGATATAGGATTGGGGGGCGAGCAACAGGCTGACACCGCCGACCATCGCCATCGGGATCTGGCCGCTGCGGATCGCCTCGCACGCCTGATGGAGCGCGACCAGCGACGACGAGCAGGCAGTGTCGACCGTGAAGCTCGGCCCGTGCAGGTCGAACGCATAGGAAATGCGGTTGGCGAGCGTGCAGAGCGTGATGCCGATCATCGAATAGGCATCGGTGGTCGACGGATCGCCGAGATTGAGGTTCAGATAGTCCCAGGACGAGCCGCCGACGAACACGCCGACAGGCTCTCCCGCCAGGCGACCCGTGTCGAAGCCCCCATCCTCGATCGCCTCATAGGCCAGTTCGAGCAGCAGCCGCTGCTGCGGGTCCATCTGCGTTGCTTCGCGCGGAGAGATGCCGAAGAAAGCCGGGTCGAACTGGCTGACATCGCCCAGCACGCCTGCGGCAAAAGTATAGGCCTTGCCGCGCTGCCCCTTTTCCGGGTGGAACAGCTGCGCCTTGTTCCAGCGCTCGTCCGGTATCTCGGAAACTGCATCCGTTCCGGCGAGCAACATCGCCCAGAATGACTCCAGATCGGCTGCGCCTGGCAGCCGGCATGCGGCCCCGACGATCGCGATCGGTTCCGCTGCGGTGCCGGGAATTCCAGCGCCGGACATGTCGAAATCGTATCGCGAACGGTTCAAAACCAAACTCCGGCGTGATCCCAGACCGATAGGGAGCGCTTCATGCGAGGCTATAGCGGAGCGCCGCCTAGGGACAAGGCAAAGTGCGCGCCTATAGTGACTGCATAGTAACGCAACCCGTTTGCAATGCAGCATTTAGTGGCGCATGGGAGACACGCGTTAGCCGAAGCGGATGCGGTTGAACCGTGCGTACCGTTCGGTGGTTTGGCGATCGGACCTGTTGTGTCGGACGCAGCACGGGTGCAAAGGATGCGGAGCCGAAGGCGCGCCGCGCCAAATCGGATTGTCAGGTGAGGCGCGTGGCGAAAAAAGAATTTCTCTTTCTCCAGGGGCTGGCGGGACCGTTTTTCTCGCTACTCGGCGAAGCGCTCGCCGCCTCGGGGAACGGCGTTCATCGGGTCAATTTCAACGGCGGCGACAAGCTCTACTGGAAGCTCCCGGGCGCGATCGATTATCGCGGCAATCTCGACAAGTGGCCGCGTTTCCTGGCGCGTATCCTGGCGCGCCGTCGCATCACCGATATCCTGCTGTTCGGCGATTGCCGCCCCCTGCACAGCGTCGCGATCGAGGTCGCGAGCCGGCTCGGCGTCAAGGTCCACGTATTCGAGGAAGGCTATGTCCGTCCCGATTTCGTAACGCTCGAAGCGGGTGGCGTGAACGGCCATTCGAGCCTCTCGCGTTCGCCCGATTTCTATATCGAAGCAGCGCGCGATCTCCCAGCCGCGCCGACCCTTCCGCCGGTGCCGTCCTCGTTCAACCGCCGCGCCAAGGAAGATCTGGCCTATAATATCGCCTCGCTGCTCGCGACGCCGCTCTTCCCGGGTTATCGCACGCATCGTCCCTGGCACATCCTCACCGAATATGCGGGCTGGGCGTTGCGCCTGCTCAAGCGTCCGGCCGAGCGCCGCCGCTCCAATGCCACGTTGGACGTGCTCAAGGCGGACGGTCGACCCTATTTCGTCTTCCCGCTCCAGCTCGACTGCGACTATCAGATCCGCGTCCATTCCCATTTCAAGGGCATGCAGGACGCGATCGAGACCGTGCTCGGCTCATTCGCGCGCGAAGCGCCCGCCGACACCCTGCTGGTGGTGAAGGGGCATCCGCTCGATAACGGCCTGGTCAATTGGGAGAAGCGCACGCTCGCGGTCGCCGCCAAGCTCGGCATCAGCGATCGGCTGCTCTTCCTGGAATCAGTCGATATCGACTCGCTCGTCTGCAACGCGGTCGGGCTGGTCACGGTGAACAGCACGACGGGCACGCTGTCCTTGCGGTGCGGCGTGCCGACGATCGTGCTCGGCGACGCGGTGTACGACATGCCCCGCATCACCGACCAGAAGGGGCTCGACGCCTTCTGGCGCGATCCCACGCCCCCCGAAATGCCCGTCTTCGACGCT
>Ga0157372_10004912_pt1 | contig 14213 bp, 7 predicted proteins | sample C55metaG_FD_115307 | JGI IMG/M metagenome (GOLD analysis project Ga0157372, IMG submission 115307) | Corn rhizosphere microbial communities from Kellogg Biological Station, Michigan, USA - C5-5 metaG | ecosystem: Host-associated > Plants > Roots > Rhizosphere > Soil | place: USA: Michigan... | reverse complement strand
TGGACGCAATTCGCGACTATTACCTCGAGAAAAAAACGGAAGCCCACGCGAGGTTAAGGCAGCTCTATTATTCATCTGATTATCCGAAAATCAGTTCGTGGTCGGTAAATGAGTACCAAGGGACCATGCCTGGCTACGAACAGGTGCGGTGGGAAAAGGTCGGCGACTCGGAATGGAATGGCGTAACGATTGACCGCTACCTGCTTCGCCACAGCCACTATCTCGAAATGCCACTGCTACATATTTACAAACGCGGCGCAAGTCATCAGAGAGTTCTGTTCTGGCTCGGTTCAAACGGGAAAGCTACACCGGAAAACTGGCCTGAACTAAGCGGTTTTCTTGAGGCTGGTTATGACATCATCTCCTTTGACCCGCGCGGCCTCGGCGAAACTCGTATGTCCTACAAAGCTGTTTCCGAGGACGATCCTTCACTCGCGAAAGAAAGCTTTGACGAGGCTTACGTGAATCCGCTTTCCAGCGTGCTCGGCGATTATGTCTATAACTCGCTACTCACCGGCCGGCCATATTTTCTGCAGATGATCGAAGACGTGGAAATCGCCGGACGTTTTGCAAAGGTGAAGTCCGGCGCCCACGAATTCGTTATTGTTGGCGAAGGTGACGCTTCCACATTAGCTGCCGCGACCGCGGAAATCCTCCCTTCTCTGAAGGTTTCAGGCCAGTCAAAACGCACCGTCAGTTGGTCACAACTTGTGGACGAGAAGCGCGAATTGTGGCCCGTCCAGGACCTCCTGCCTGGCGCGGCGTACATTCATTGACAAGTGACGTCAATGGCATCGCCAGAAACGACGAAAGATAAACCCACATTCTTGAGGATCTCGCGCCTCAACTCTAGAGCTGAAACTTACTTGGCAGCGAGTTTAAGCACCCCGAAACGCTCTGGGGTATGGAAGGTTTTGCTGTTGACGGCTTGCCACATAACCTCCTTCGAATCCGAGCCTCCACCTTCGGTGCGATAAAAGTTGACGCGAAACTTCATTCCCGGCGCAGGTGCCGGCACATTCAACGACGTAAATGGGATTTTCATCGCCACATACCAGGCATGCCTGGTCTCATCAATCCGCGCTGCATGCTCAAATCCCGAATTCCACTTCCAGCCGTCTTCGTGATGCTCGCTGTGCAGGTTTATGTCCAGATCGATCCACTCGTTGTGTGGTGAGACTTCGAATTCCTTGTACCGCTTGATGTCTGTGAAATCCGTCCCGATAAACACTTCCGCGACGTTCCAGTTCCACAGTTCGTAAGTCTCATGCTGCACATCGGGATTCGGTTTCACATAGAGATGCTTATACGGACAGATGAACAGGAAGTAAATGTTGTCTTTCGTCCAGCGCGAAAGAATTTCGCTGCGCAGACCAGCCACTTCGTGCCCCTCTTCATCGACGCGGGCATAAATCCGGCTCGCGCTTTGCCAAAATGAGGAAGCCGGATCCGTGCTCAAACTCACATCGCGAGAAGCACGGGTGCTCTCTACTGTAACGGGACTCTCGCCAGCCACGGCGCAGCTAAGGAAAAACAGTGAGATTATTCCGGCAAGAACTCTCATTCGTACGCTCCTGATGCCACCGCATTGTCCAAATTGTGCCACCGCTCACGAAACCATTTCGTAAAATGCGGAAGGGCAATCTCCGGCGGCTCGATCTCCGGATGCCATTTCTTCTCCCACTCGAAAGAGAGAAAGCCAACATAGTCAATCGCCTTCACAGCGACGCGCACTTCCGCCAGGGGAAACTCACCATCCCCCGTCAACACCGGCACGAACTTGGTTGCGTGTCTTCGCAGATCTTTCACATGAACATGCCGAATCAGAGCTGCCAGTTGCTTGCCATTCTGCAACGGTCGCTCGCCGCACTCGACGAACGCGGACACAGCATCCCACACCACTCCCACTCCGTCTCGCTGAGGCACAGTCGCGAGCACTTCTTGCACTCCTGAAAAATCCCCATGCGTTTCCAGCCAGACTTCTACGCCGAGAGCTGATATTTTTTCTGACAGCCTGTTGATCGCCTCGCGAATCCATCCTCTCGTCGCCTCTCTCTCGACGCCGGGCTGAATTCTGTCTCCAAAAACGCGAATGCCTGGCGCCCCCAATTTCGCTGCGAGTTCTGCCATTCGAACGCCTTCGTCGATCCAGCGATCGCGGTCAGTGGCATCGGGAGAATCGAAGCGACAGCTCGTATCCACGCAACTGATGGCCAGTTCCGCGTCCTCGATCCTCCGCCATGTTTCCCGCAACCCTTCGCTTCGAAATGCTGCCAGCTTCCACAGCGAGGCTTCTCCTTCGACGAAACGCAACTCGATGCCGTCGTACCTGGCTTGAACTGCCATCTCTACGATCTGCGATATCTTCCAGTCGGGACATCCCAGAGTCGAGAAGCTGATTTTGTATTCAGGCACGTTTCTCACGTCATTCGACCAAGCATCGCAGTCGTAACCCGGTGTTTTACGGGACGGCCTTGGAAAAAGCGCTCCAGATCATCGATGAGATCATCCGCCATTTCATGCCGGGCCTTGACTGCGCCGCCACCGATATGTGGAGTCACGATCGCCCCTGGCATGCGGCGCAAGGGGTGATTCGGTCGCAGCGGCTCGGTTGGGTCGGTGACGTCGATAGCGCATCGCAATCTGCCATTTCGGACCTCACGCGTCAGCGCCTCCAGATCAAGCAATCCTCCGCGTGCCACGTTTATGACGCAGGCCCCATCCGGCAACTGGGCGAGATTCGTGCGGCTCAGCATGCCGCGAGTTTCCTCGGTCAAGGCCGCAGTCAGTACGAGCAGGCTCGATTGCTTCAACAGAGATTGCAGAGTGACGAACTTCACAGGATAGGTTTTTGCCAACTCCCTTGACGCATAAGGATCGTAAACTCGCCATCGAAGATCAAAGCCGCGCATTAGATCGACCACTGTCCGCCCGATTCTGCCGAAACCAATCATCCCCACTTGCTCGCCGATGAGCGACTCCGGCGTACCACTAGCATGCACTTCGTCATAAATCCGGTTGGAAGGCTTCCGCAGCTTCCCGCGATACCAATCCACGTTGCGTCCGCAATAGAGGAGGAGCGTTGCTGCCAATTCTGCTGTCGCCCGGGCCATTGGCTCCGGCGCGGTTGTAATCGTAAGCGTGTCGAGCAGCGAATCTTGAAATCGGCTCTTGACCTCTCCGCCGCAATGAGCAATCACGCGCAACTTCGGGGCAATGGCTAACAGCTCATCCCCGAATGGAGGGCTGTCCCACGTCGTGATCATCGCTTGCGCGTCCGCCAACCCGCGTCTGAGCGCCGGGGTCAACGCCGGCCCCGGAATCCTTCTCCACTGGAACAACCGGGCGAGGCGTCGCTGGTGTGAGAACGTAAAAAATGAGCGGAACAAGGCATCAGGAGCCGAGATCAGAAGATCTGGTTTCGCCACGGTCAGCATTTTACTATGGATTTCCTTTGCTATCGTTTAGTTGTTTTTACCTTCCATTTTCAGCGCTAAAGAAGTATAAAACTGAGATGCAGACCGCCAACTCTGTCGATTACGCCGTTATCGGCTGCTACGCCGTGTTGATGATCATCGCCGGCGTTTTCGTGATGAAGTTCAATCGGGGGGCGGCGGAATACTTTCGCGGGGGAAATCGCATACCGTGGCTGGTTGCCGGGCTCAGTTCCTTCATGGCTGGCTTCAGTGCATGGACATTCACTGGCGCCGCCGGTGTCGCCTACCGTGCGGGGATCGGAGTTATCGGCCTATACGTGGGCAACTCACTCAGCTTCCTTCTCGGATATTTCCTCTTTGCCACGCGCTGGCGCCGCAGCCGCATTAGCACAGTGATGGAGTATCTCTCCGCTCGCTTTAACGAAGCGACGCGCCAGACTTTTTCCTGGAGCACGGTCATCATCCAGCTGTTCATGAGCGCTAGCGTGCTCTATGGGTTGAGCCTGTTCGTGTCCTCAGCGTGCGGTTTCCCAGTTCTGTGGACGGTCATCGGCGCTGGCGCCATCATTATGTTTTACTGCGTTGTCGGAGGCCTCTGGGCGGTGGTCGTGACCGATTTTCTGCAAGCGTCCATTCTCTTACCCTTCTGTCTTGTCCTGGTGATCGCCTCGCTCGTGCGGGTGGGCGGTATCACGGGCTTGATCCATTCGCTCCCGCCGGAGCTAAAGACGATCCATGTCACCGGCGAGTTCGGCTGGATCTACATCTTTAGTTGGACCGTCATGGTCTCTTTCGGATACAACACCAGCGCCATGGCGCAGCGCTACTTCAGCGTGGACAACGAGCGCTCGGCCCGTAAAGTTGCGCTGCTCTGTTCGGGCCTGTTCGTCGTGGGCGCCTTTATCTGGTTCATCCCGCCCATGGCGATGCGGGTTGTCTATCCCAACCTGCACTCGGTTTGGCCGCACGTCACCAATGTCAGCGAAGCTTCTTATGCTGTTGCCAGTCTCACGCTGATGCCGCACGGTCTTATCGGGATCATGCTTGCAGCCATGTTCAGTTCCACCATGGCCAACGTTGGCGCGAGCTTCAATGTGAAGTCGGCAATTCTCACGAAAGACGTCTATCAGGCGTTGATTCGCAAGAACGCGAACGAACGGGAACTACTCATTGTCGGATGGATTATGACGTTTCTCGTGAGCGGCTTGACTGTTGCGATCGCCGCTCTGATGGCTTCGACCGGCCAAAGTGTCTTCGCCGTGATGCTAACCTTCAACACTCTGATTTCGCTCGCGTACGGCCCACCCGCGCTACTCGGCTTGGTGATTCGCCGCACACCGTGGTGGTCAGGTCTTGCTTCATTCGCTATCGGTCTGGTTCTCGGTATTCTGGGTGCCTTCGTTTATCACTGGGGACTGATCGAGCAAGTGGTCATCATCATTCCGGCTTCGTTCGGCGTCTTCTTTCTCAGCATGTTGCTCGATCGTGGGGACACGCCGTCGCGCGCGCTGCTCTTCAAAGACCTGAACACGCCAGTCGACATCGCCACCGAACTCAAAGACTCCCCCGATTTCACCTCGCAAGTCTTCCGCTTCCTTAGCCGGACGATCGCCTGCATCGCGGTGCTCAGTCTGCTCCTGCTCCTCGCAACTGCGGGTCGTGATCGACTGACTGTTTTGTGGTTCTCGGGAATTACGCTGCTGGCCAGCCTGCTACTGAGATCGATTCACGGCAGAAAGAATCAGCGGGAAACCACGGGGAGCGCTCTTAAAGCAGAAACCACGATTTAGGATTTCGCGAGAAGAGAAGTAAGAAGGCCCACTTCTTTGCGAGAAGAAGGCCCCTCACAACCTACTGCACGGTTACTGTCACAGTCGCCGTTGTCCTTCCATACTGGTTCGTTGAATTCAGCGTGTATGTTGTCGTGGCGGATGGGTTCACCACCAGGCTTGTCCCGCGTACCGGTCCGACCGGAGAGACGATGTTGTAAATGCTGTTCGAAGTAGCCCAACTGAGCGTGACTGGCTGCCCTGCGCTCACGGTCATCGGGTTCGCCGTGAAACTAGATATCGTCGGCGATGGCCCGCTCGGAACGTTTGCCGGAGTGTAGATTGTGCCCTGCTGCACGACCTCGAAGCTCGAAGCCGTAATGGATTTCAACAGATTGAGGTCGTTATTGTTCCAGCGAGAATCGGGCGCACCGCTGATGAAGATGGCGCTGCCATTGTCGGCCAGAATCATTCCGTACTTCTTTAGCGCCGTCAGGATCACTTGGTCATCGGTAGGAAATCCCGATATGTTGAAGCTCGCCTTCAGACGCAGACGAGTGCCCATCGGCGGCGCGCTTGTGCTTGTGTTGGTCGAAGCCCAGTGGGTCGCCGGCAATACAAACGCGCGTTGCGAGGTTGGAACGGTAAAGCGCAACGCATGATTGATCGCGCCGGCGGCCACCTCGTCATATCTAGCCAGGCCCACAAAGACCGGAAGGCCAGCCGCATCTGCCGAAGTCCAGGTGTAAGGCCGCTGTTCGTCGATGGTCATGTCCCAGATGCTCGCCTGGTCCGCGCTCCATGCTCCATTCTTCACGCTCGCGTTGTAAAGCTCGTACAGCCAGCAGCCGTCTTTGTCGAGCACGAGCACGTGCCGATCGCCATTGCCCGGCTTCGGATAACCCTCGATCAACGCATTCGCAGGAATCGGCTCCGGCCCGGGATCGCTCTCGTCCGCGAACGCGTTTAGCGTAACGTTCACTTTCGCTTGCGTGCCCGCGACCACCTGGTAAGGGATCCCCAGCGTCTGGTTATGGAAAGTGCCAGATCCAAAATCCGGATGCAACGTCACCGTTGATCCGATGAAGTTAATGATGTTGCCAGAGTTGGGATCAACGGGTAGAGACGATATGTCCGTGTTCCACAGATTGTCCGAGGGAAATGGCACGAAGCCATTGAGGCTGGTTAGTTGACCTACTGTCATCCCGCTGCATGTTCCCGACTGGCCCATGGCAGCAGCCGAAGCGAACAACACGACTGAAACCGCAAACATCAGCTTTCGCATAACGCTCCTTTGGAGCGCAAGCCGTCCCGCCCCTCGCAACCAGGGCAACTTGCTCTCTGATGGTGGTTGGAAGTTAAAGGACTCCCTTTCGGGAGTCCTCATTCTTTGCGTGACGAGTGGCGATGTATGTTTGTTAGAAGCTGATCCGCAGGCGAAGTCTCACTGTCCGGCGGCTATCGATTCCTTCTTGCGAGAATGTCGAAGATGCATGCCCAAACCCGGTGACGGGATCATTGTTGCGAACGACTCCGGCAAGCACCGGTAACTGGGTATTAGGATCGATCGCGATGTTAAACGTACCAAGGTTAGAGAAGTTCGAGTCAGCGAAATCCAGATCCGGCATCCTGATTGGGTGATTGAAAATATTGTCGACGTCGGCGCCGAGAGCTGCTGTCACCCGCTCCCCAAGTTTGAAGTCCTTATGCAGTCCGAAGTTGACGCCCCAGGCTCCAGGTCCCCGCAAGATATTCTTGCGTGCTATAGCGGGATTGTTGAAAACGTCCGCCCCCATTGGCGGAGGAGCAAAAGCATTCGGATCGAAATACTGGTCGCCCGTGCGGTGATTGAAGGTGCCGGTAATGAGAGGTCTGTAGCCAATGAAATCGTTAAAGTCCCCCAGCGCGGACACGGAGTCCACCGCAATATTTCCCGGACCGACAGCGCGCACTCCGTTGTTGCTGCCGCAGTTGCCGCACTGCCAGTATGGGGTGAAGGCGGTACCACTCTTGGCGAACATCTGGAAGCTTGTCTGCCAGCCGCCAATGACTGCGTCTGCCCACTTGGACATCCCGCCGCCAAACCTCTTGTCGTGACCAATCGGTAAGTCGTAAATGCCATAGAAGACAAAGCGATGGTGTGACACCCACGAATCTTGCGTATAGTCCAGGCCAGGGTTGAACGGATCGTACGGCACTCCACCCAGGCTCGAATTCCCTGAATCGAGTCCCGAAGATTTCTGGTCCGTGTAGGTATAACTCGCGTTAAACATTAAGCCACCGCTGAAGCGGCGTTCCAGTTGGGCTTGATAGGCGTTCGACTGGCTGTGGCCATAGTTCCCAAAGCTGATAAGAAAATCTCCGAGAGTCGGATATGGGAGCCGAGCATAGTCAGCAAGCGTCGGCGCGCAGTCTCCGTCATCAGGGACGGCACAGGGTCCCAATCCGTCGCCGATCCCGTCGCCGTCCGAATCCCGACTCGTTCCCCAGGGAGTGTTGCTGGGAGCCAGTTCGTTCAGGTCTCTTCCGCCAATCAGACCATGCGACGTAACTCCCAGATAGGAAAAGCGTGCAGACGTTTTTAATCCCAACTCGCGCTCGTACGTAGCGTTGTACTGTTGAATCAGTGGCGAATGGAGATTGACGGGGACAGCGTTAAACGACAGAGTGCTGACGTAGATGGTGTCGATGATTGGGTCCCCTCCGCTAAGCGGCGTCGGCCAAGGCTGCAGCAGCGAAGAGCCACTTTTCTTGGTCTGAGTCTGATTGAATGCATTGGTCGAAATTGGATCGCGGATTCCTTGAGCGGCAGAGGTCGGGAAATAGACACCGTAGCCACCGCGTACCACCGACTTATCTCCCAATCTCAAGGCCATACCAATTCTCGGCGCGAAGTTGTTTTTGTCCGTTCGCACCAGACCGCGGCCGATACCAAGTCCGGACTGAGATGCAGTAACAACAGGAATGCCTGTGAGTGGTATCCGAGGATCGAGGTACTGTGCTGTCTTATCGGAAGCAATGATGAAACGCCCTGCGTTGTTGTTGAAGGTAGGATCGAAATTCATCATGATGTCGTTTTTGTCCACGAAAGGTGAGATCAGCTCATAGCGAAGCCCCAGGTTCACTGTCAGCCGCGGCGTGACCTTCCAATCATCCTGGAAAAAGTATCCCTGCTCCCAATTGTGCACGTCCATAATGGGGCGGGCTCTTGGAACATATACGACTCTCCTGGCGGGGAGGCCGAGCAGAAAATCGGTAAATGGATCAAGGCCTCCACCTTGATAACGGATTCTGCCGCGTGGGTTGCCACGTGATGCGGCGAAACCATCCTGTGCCACATTGCGAACGAAATCCGCGCCCATTTTGAAGTTGTGGTTATTGACTACCCACGTAAGTGTGTCCCCAAATGTCGCCAGGTATTGATGTAGTTGGCGTTCTGTGTTGCGGTCGCCATTTCGGCCGAATCTTACGAAGTCGGATCCTAGCTCGATCACCGGGAACCCATGCGTTGTCAGCTGAGAAGTGCCCACTACCGCGCCATAAGCGGCGATGGCGCTTTGATCGAATCCGATACTCGAAAGGAAGCCCTGTAGAGTCTCGTTGCTGCGGGTGAAGTTAAACTCACGATTGAAACCGCCCCGAGCTTCGTTGATCAGATTGTTGTGGATCATTCGGACATAGGATAGTGAAACGGTGTTATCTCGAACGTCGATCCGCCTGAGCCCCAGGCCAGTCATTGGCTGATATACGGGTGCCGTTCCCCCATTCAAAGCCTGCGCATTGTACACACCATAAACGTGGTCCTTGTCGGAGAAGTCATGATCAATGCGAAGAGTACCCAGGTCGCGGGTAGAACCACCTGGGAGGAGCGTTTGAAACGAGTCCCGAATGGCGCCTGTGTCGTTCCCCGCGGTATCTACCGCGACCGATGGGCTTATCTTTGGAAAATAGACGTCAATGAGTTTTTGCGTATAGGGACTCAGGAGACGTGGGGGAATGATCACGAACTGTGCGCCCTGCCCTGTGCAATTTGGCCATCCTGGGCAGTAGGTATCTTGATCGATCTCGCTCTGCGTAAGACTTACACCCGCAGGAACGTCGGGAAGTAATGACGGATCAGGTGTGAACTCATTTACTGCTGAGGGGACCACTAGGGGCGTGAAATCTCCCGTCCAAAATGAGGGATGCGGTAACGTGCTGTTGCTAAAGTGCACAGGCTCGCGCGCGTAATTGCGCTCGTACGCCATAAAGAACCAGGTCTTCTTCAGTCCGGGAATAGGCCCGCCGAACGAAGCGCCAATATCATTGAAGTTAAAGTACGGGTTTGGATATTTACTGGCGAACTGAGTGGGTACGAACTCACTCTTTCCGATGATGTCTTGGACCTGCCAGGCAGCCAGAGCTGAGTTCTTGTTGTTGTAAAAGAGCGAACCATGGAATTGGTTTTCGCCTCGCTTGGTGGTGATCCGGACATTGGCAATCCCGGCATACTCGGCGCTGAAGTCGTTGGAGAGGACATTGACCTCACTCACGGCCTCAAGCGAAGGCTGGCTCGAGCTGTGAGATCCGAACACAGTATTGGTCGAGCGCTGCCCGTCCAGGGTAAAACTTGCCCCATAGCTTTGAAATCCCAGGAACTTCAATTCCCCATCGCTGTCGGCCTGCGTGATGTTGGGATTGAGGTACAAAAAGTCATAAACGTTGCGGCTGTCCCGTGGAAGGTCGATTACCTCTCTATTTGTGATCGTGCCGCTAATCGTCTGATCGGCGCTATTGATGATGGGCGCTTCGGCAGTCACCACCACCTGCTCATTCGAGGCAGCAGGCTTCAACGTCGCATTCGCAGTGACCACATCGCTGCCGTTCAAACCTACGTCATTAATGTTGGCATTAGACATGCCAGAGGCAGTTACCGTCACCTTATACGTACCGGACGGGAGACCAAACATCTGGTACTCGCCATGCGAGTTGCTGGTCGTGTGACGCGCAGCTCCAGTCAATTGATCCACAACGGTGATCCCTGCATTGGGTACAACGGCACCGGTTGAGTCGGTCACTGTCCCGCGAATAGTACCGAGGTCGGTACCTTGCCCGAACGCAAACGTGAGCAGGAGGAGAACACAAAAAGGAAGAGCAGTGGCGGCAAATCGCGATTTCATAGAAAACCTCATTGGAGGGAAGAAGCCAAAACGAAAGTAAAAGTAAATAAAAATAACAATATGCTTGTCAAGAAAAAAATAAAAAGAAGTATAATGAAAGAGCGCAGACAGCATTGGAAGCAGCCCCATTGACCGGAAGTACTTGGGTAGATTAGACTTATGCACACTCCAGTGACAGTTTCGACGCAATCCAAATTGCTCGCCGAGCAGCGGCGCAGGAAAGTCACCGATTTGCTCGAACAAAAAGGGCAAGTCACCGTTCGCGACCTGGTGGAAAGGTTCGGGATCAGCGCGGTTACAGCGCGCGGCGACCTGGATGCACTAGCGGCAGATGGTTCCGCCATCCGTTCTCACGGGGGCGCGGTTCGACGCCTGGAAGCCAGCCAGGACTATCCTCTTCGTCTGAAGGAAATAGTGCACCGCGGCGAGAAGATGAAGATCGGTCGCGCTGCAGCTGAGTTGGTGCAGCCGAACGAAGTAGTCATTCTCGACTCAGGCACGACCACCGCTGAAGTCGCGCGCCAGATTAAAGCGCGAAAAATTCAGAACGTCACAGTCATTACCAATGCGCTCAACATCGCCTCCGAATTGATTGACGCACCGGGAGTTTCCGTAATCCTGATTGGCGGCCTTTTGCGGCCCGTCTCTTGCTCGTTTGTAGGTCCGCAAGCCGAGAACATGCTCAAAGAATTTCACGCAGACAGATTGTTCCTCGGAGTCGATGGTTTCGATTTAGAAATCGGTCCATCAACACCCGACGTGTTTGAAGCCCAGCTAAACGGGCTCATGGTGAAAGTCTCGAAGGAAGTCAACGTTGTCGCCGATTCAAGCAAGCTTGGCCGGCGCAGCGTCTCGCGGATCGGGCCGCTGGAAAAGGTACACCGCCTTGTTACAGACAACCGTGCGCCTGAAGAATTCACCAGCAGTCTGCGCAAAAAGGGAGTAGAGGTACTTATTGGCTAGCCAGCGCTTCGCGAGTGAGGTGGTAGGAAAGAAGCCTATCAGGCAGTAGCAGCGCCTTGCGAAACTTTCTCTGGGATTCCTCTGCGTGCCCAAGGAATTGTTCGATCATGCCCGCGTTATAAACCCACCAGCCAGCAAATGAACTCGATTCAGACATGGCGCTCGCCTGCTGTAAAGCAGACTCCAGTCGCGGAACCCACGCGCGCGCGTCAAAGTCGGGAAGCTCTTTTGCCGCACTCCATGCCCAGACAATTTCACCCGCGTCAGTCTTCGTAGCCGCGGCTTGGAAGTGCTGTTTCGCTTGATCAGCCTTGCCGCACTTCGCGTCGATTTTCCCGAGGTTGTATTCGACCCGTGCCGAACGCGCAAAAACATCCAGGCCGCCGGTGGTGAACGTCATCTGCGGCACCGGTGCACCAAGCCGCTTAGCAACCGAATCTGCTTCCTCGCAGTTGCCGTTGCCCGCGAGTTGCAATGCGCGTTCGAGCTGGATTTCCACCCACACCTGCCGCACATTCGTTCCACCCTCCTCGCGCGGGAAGAAGCGGTTGCGAAATAAACTGCTGGCCCGTTGGAAGTCGCCCGCCTCGGCCAGGTTCAGAGCAAGCTCGTACACGAGTTCAGCCGGCATGTTCTTCTCGTCGGGGTAGGCCTCAAGATCCTTTGCGCGTTCGGCGCTCGGACGCTTCAGAATACTCAGTACCTGGTCGGCCCCGGCGTACACGGCCTCGTTCCGCGGATCGTTATGGATTCCCTTTTCAAAAGCCGCCAGCGCTGCTTGAAAATCAGTAGTCTCATGTAACAGCGCAAGGCCCATACTCGCGTCAAGCACCGAGAGATTTGGTGTCAGCTCCTGAGCAGTCTTCCATTCGCCCAGCGCCTGGTCCGTCATTCCCTTCGAGAAATAAAAAGTACCCAGAAGGTAGTGCGCGTTCGCATCTTTCGGCTGGGTGTGGAGCGCCGCTCGCAGTACCACTACGTCTTCCGCGCTGCTCGGGAAAATGTAAGTCGTGGAAAGCTTCGCAGCCGCAGCGTAATCCGCGGTCGCACTCTGGCCCATTTGCTCGCGACAATATGCTCGGTAGTACGCCAGCATTGGATCGCTCATTGCACTCGGAGCTCCAGGTTCGCCTTGTCCATCTGCGGGTGTGGGGTAGTTACGGGAGAGCACGGTGAGTGCTGAGTCGTACATGCCTAGCCGCACGTACCCGGCAGCGATCCGAATGATTCGACTGTCATCATTTGCGAGTTGCTGCAAATCAATGTTGCCGAGCTCATTTTGCAGGAAATAGCTGAGCGGGAAGCGGCGGGATTGTTCTCGGGCAAACGACGAAGCATCGGAATCCCCGGCAGCGCGCTCAACCGCGGCCAACTCCTCCACTGTTCGGATGTCGTCCGGAACTGCGCGGAGCGCCTCTTTGAAATATGCTTTCGCACTAGTGAAATCCTTGCTACGAGCTGCGACTTCGCCGAGCTTCAGGGACGCCGCGGCTCTCCACGAGGGTAGCCGGTATGCAACCTCAAATGTGGCGCGCGCCTTCGTGTCATCGGCGAGCCCCTCATAGGCAAGCGCAAGATAATACGCAGCCTCCGCATCCGTTGTATTCCGCTCATGCACGTTCCGCAAAAACCGCGCCGCCTCATCAAAACGGAGCAACTGGACACACAGCCTGCCCGCAGCTTTCAATCCTGAATAGCTGTCTGGGAATTTCTGCAGAAGCTGCTGATACGTGCCCAGCGCAACCAGCAATGCCCCGTTCAACTCTTGATCGGTCCCTAGTTGCAGCCAATCTCCTTCGCTCCGGCCCTCCTCCGGCGGCAGACGATGCCTCGGCTGAGGCCCGACCTTGACCTCATTCACCGGCGTCCAGTCGTATTCCCCTTCCGTGTGTCGAAGAAGAACTGATCCGCTGCGATCACTGACCTCGACCGTGTATCTCCGCCCAATATCTGGCAGTACAACTTTCCTCGACCACGTCCGCTCTGGCGCGAGGTCCACGTTTTCGCGCAACACGGGGTTCGCGTCATCGGTAACGATCACCGTAGCGCCTGGAATAGGATGGCTTGAATTGAATCCAATTGCGAGCGAATTTCCCTCTCGACTTAGGTGCAGGACGCCATTCAAATTCGCGCGGGTGATCCCGCCAATGCCGCGAACCGGCATCCAGTACTCAGAAAACTTGATTGCCTGTCGCGGCTCCAGGAATGCATACGTCTCCTGATTGCGAAAAAGTCCACTTTGTACTTCTACGTATGCGCTGTCGTTATCGGAAAGCGCCCTGCGCCAGTCGAGGCCATCGGGATCGACGCCCCAGGACCAGATCTTTTTCCCCGGTAGTTCGTTGTAGTTGGCGAAATGCACCGTACCCGAATCCGTGTGTGGATTCCAGACACCCATGAACGGTTCGCGGCTGCCGTGCACGAACAGCGACACCGGTCCATCCGCCTGATTGCGGATCACACTCAGGTCGTGCCCATGTTCATCCACCGGCCAAGGGTCCACTTCAGTGAATCCGTGCGAGGCCGCAAAACGCATCGGGTATTGCACTCGCGAATCATCCCAGACTTCGACGCCTGCGTTGTTCCACCAATAGAAACGATGGCGCGTGTCGCTGCGGTTGCTGAGCACAACCCGCTGCTCGAGGACAGTGGATTTGGGCCGCAGCACCATCTCCACGCTCCATTGCATACCGTATACGCGATCCACGTTGCCTACAGTCACGGAGGCGCTGCCGTCTTCATATTTGGAAAACCCGAAATCCACTGGCGAAAGCGACATCCAATTGTGGGAAACCGGAAAGTTGTACTCCACTCCGAACGCAGCCCATGCTCCCCGGTATCCGATGTTCGCCTTCTTGATGGAAGGGTTGGCATAAAACATCGGC
>Ga0157372_10004911_pt1 | contig 14216 bp, 9 predicted proteins | sample C55metaG_FD_115307 | JGI IMG/M metagenome (GOLD analysis project Ga0157372, IMG submission 115307) | Corn rhizosphere microbial communities from Kellogg Biological Station, Michigan, USA - C5-5 metaG | ecosystem: Host-associated > Plants > Roots > Rhizosphere > Soil | place: USA: Michigan... | reverse complement strand
GGTCGACCCTAAGACCAAGGAGTCGCACCTGCGGCTTGCCACCAGCATCGACGCCAACGAGCTGATGGAGCACGAGGGCGATATCCAGGCCGCCGTAAACGTCAACGGATTCCGCATGGCCGGGGATGACCGCGTTACGTTCGACAAGCTGCAATCCGCGCAACTGCGCATCGACGTCCTCCAGAACCGCTCCATGATGGACTACATGGACCCGATGGCGTGGATGTCGCTCGCCGCGCTCTTCCCGGACAAACGCGGCAAGCTGCCGCCGTTGCAGAACCTCAGCTTCGACCCTGCAACGACGGGCGAGAAGATGCAGCAGATCGTCCTGCCCGGCGGTTCCGCACAGATGGCCGTCAATCTCTCGATGGCGCATAAAGACACGATGTTTCTGTCGGTCATCAAGACCCTTACCACCGAAGTCGACAGATTCTCTCCCGTCCTGGGCCTGCCCGCAATCAGTGTTACGGCGCTCAAGGGGTTCTGCAGCCTTTATGGAGCAATGGAGCAGAAGACCACATTCCTGCTGAACAGCATGCCTGTTCGTGCCTTCGCCACGCAGCTTGCGCGTCAGGATGCACAAACGCAACAGGGAATGAATCTCGTCGCCGGCGACTACGTGCTGGTGCCGCACAGCTACACCGAGCAACTGACGCCATATCTCGACAAGCTGGAGATGCGGCAAGGCTATCTCGTCCCGAAGGGATCGCCGTCCACGAGCTCCGTCTATGACCTCGCCGTTCAGGTCAAGCCGGACATCACTTACCTTTCGGCCAGCTTCGGACTGAAGCCGTTTGTGCCTACATCCTCCGGCAAGTCGTCCTCCTCGTCCTCGCAAATCTCCGGAGCCTCGGTATTCGGAAGCGGGTCCGGCTCTGGATCGGGAAGCGGCTCGGCTTCGCATTCAGGTTCGGGTTCAGGTTCGGGGGAAGGAGCCAGTTCCTCCAGCCGTTCCGGTTCAGGCAGTCCTTCGAAGAAGAGCGGTACAGGAAAGTAAGTCAGCTGCGGTTGCTCCGGCCGCCGCGGAGTTTCATCGGGCCCCCAGTATCGCCGGTTTTTGATCCCTTGGTTCGTGGTGCTCACATGTTCATCTTCAGGTCTCAGTTTTTGTTGGTTATCGGATCCGCCGCACTGGTCATTGCTCCGGTTGCACATGCGCAGAACTTCGGCAATGCTTTTCAGCGTAAGAAAATCGCGCTCGTTCGCAAGTTGCCGCCCACGGGACACATCGACGGGACCTCCATCCGCGTCGAGGTCACGGGCGCTGCCCCCGATGTGACCAACGCGCTCCAGTCCACGCTCGAAAGCCTGCTTATCAGCAATGACAGCCGGCTGAGAACCGAGAAAGATCACCCCGATGCGGTCATCAGTTGCCGCATTACTACTTTTTCGCAACCGCCGGCTCAACGGGTGTCGGAATCCAGCCTTTCGCTGAACAAGAAGGGAGGTCCGCTGACCAACGAAGCCATGATGGAGTTGATGGGCAATCTTACGGTCAGCTTTCAGGCCCAGGAGGTCCGCACGCGCAAGTCGATCGGCGGCGACACCGTCACGGCGAAGTTCGATCGGGAATACCCGCTGCAAAACCCCGCCGCCAAACCTTCCATGATGAGCACGATCCTCAATACTCATGTGCCCAAGATTCCCGGCAGCAAAGCCGTCCCTGGGGGCCACGAGCTGGAAGATCGACAGCCCACGGCGGAAGAGCTGCGCACGAAACTGATCAACGATGCAGCCCTGCAGATCGCTTCGCGACTTGTTAATACCAGCGAGACCGTTGACGTGATGCTCGCGCGCGGAGGTTCGCTGGATGCGGCGAACACGCTAATGGAACAGAAGCTGTGGACAAGGGCGCTGGAATCGCTGGAGACGATGTCTCCGTTCCCACAGCCTGAAGATGACGCCTACCGGCTTTACAACCTCGGCGTTGCGAATGAGGCGCTCGGATACCAGGCGGAGGACGTCACGAAAGCTCGCAAGTACCTGCAGGAGGCAGCCGTCGATTACGGTAAAGCCATCGATGCCAAGCCCGCCGAGAAGTTCTTTCTTGAGCCGCAAACCCGCATCGACTCCGCGCTCGCGCACTACAAGCGCCTGGGCGATCTGCAGGTGGCCTCTGCAAAGTCAGATGCATCTGCTTCGAAGGCCGCCGCCGACGCTCTGACCAACAAAGACGTTATTTCCATGGTGCAGGCCAAGCTGGACGAGGCCAACATCATCGACACCGTCCAGCACGCCGACGCCGTCAACTTCGACTTGACACCGAAGGGGCAGATCGAACTCGCCAAAGCCAGTGTCAGCGGCCGCGTGATCGCTGCCATGAAGCAGCGCGCACGGCAGTAAAGCATTCGCTGCATCGGGACCGAACATGGGAAGCAAAACGGCACGCACGCTGTGGAGGATCGCAGTACTAGCGCTCGCCTTCGTATGTCTGCCTTTGCCCGATGCAACGGCTCAGGCGCGATGCGGCGCAGGAGTGGATCTTGTTGTCCAGGCCCTCGAACGCATGCGCGCCGACAGCCCGAGTTCTGATCTGGAAGACGCGAACCAGCTGCTCAAGCGGGCTGCCGAGCTCTGTGGCGAATTGGGAGATGCCTGGTACTATCGTTCGCTGGTCGAGCGCAAACTCGGCCACGCAACGCTGGCCGACTTCGCCCTGCGGCAGTCCCAGAAGTTCCCATCCGATGCCAGCGCGCAGCAGGCGAATCCCTTCGTGCTTGCGGCGCCGCACACACGCGCGGTGGAAAGGCAACCGTCAACCGCCACCCCACGACCCTCCGGCCCGCCGTCGCAGTGGGCGCTGATCGTTGGTATCGGCACCTTCACCGACAAGAACATTGAACCGCTACGCTATACCGCAAGCGACGCACAAAGTTTCAGGGATGCTCTGACTGATCCGCGCATCGGGGGCTTTCCACCCGACCACGTCCACAGCCTCATGAACGACGACGCGACAACGAAAAACATCAAGATGCAACTCAATTGGCTAGCCCGCAGCGCCGGCCCCAATGACGTTGTCGTCGTATACGTTGCCACGCACGGCTCCTCTCGCGACCTCGATACCGTAGGCGTCAACTACATCGTCACCCACGATACGGAGATCGGCGCCAACATCGATCCAGACAGCCTCTACGCCACCGCGCTGCCTATGGTCGAGATCTCGAACGCCATCGCCACCCGAGTCAAAGCGCGCCGCGCCGCCATCTTCCTCGATACCTGCTACAGCGGCAACGCGGCTGCCCAGGACCCGAAGCTTATTGCGCCCGGGATCAAGAATGCCTCGCCGTCGCCCGAAACCCTTCGCCACATCACCCAGGGCGAGGGCCGCATGGTCTTCGCTGCCGCCGGTACCGAGCAGGAGTCGCTTGAAAGTGACACCCTCAAGCATGGTTTCTTCACCTATTACCTTGTGGAAGCCTTGCGCCAACAGGGTGGCTCGGCTCCCCTCAGCCACATATTCGAGTACACTCAGCAACACGTAACCGCGACAGTTGCAAAAGAATTCCGCCAATACAACCTGCAGCAGAACCCAGTGATGAGCCGCAGCGAAGACTCCACTGATTTCGCACTGGGCCGGTCCGCGCTGCTGGCGCAAGGAGGCGAATGAGCGCCGAGCCCCACCGAGGCACAGCACGCTCGCGTTGGCGGCGTCATTCCCGCCTGCTGCTTTCGATTGGCCCCATGGTAGGTATTCTTGTCGCCCTGATCCTGTTCGACCTCAACGACACCGACCACATGCCGTGGACCGAGGACCCCTGCGGCCTCCATGATAGTGAGCAGAACACCCTCTCTGCCCGCATGTATCTCCCTATCGCGCGCTGGGCCTTGCGTTATACGCCGACGCCGCGCGTCGCGATCCTGACCATCGACCCCGAGACCCGCCCCGCCAGCATCACAACCAACTCCTGCGACTCCCGCGCCTTCCTCGCTCGCATCATCCAACACCTCAACACGTTGTCCGCGCGCGCCATCGTCATCGACCAGTACTTCTCGCCTGACTACTGCAGTGAGCCCGACAAGACCCAGAGGTTCATCGACGCCGTGGCCACCAGCAAGGTGCCTGTTGTGCTTGGCCAGGGAACCCACACGCTCGCCAAATCTACGGCGTCCGGCGGTTGCCTGGCCTTGAGCAAGCGTCTTGATCTCCCAGCCTCGTCGAAGGTGTCATTTGGCCTCACCCGCCTCGTTAGCGACGACCTCAAGATCCCCTTCCGCTGGCCCGTGTTCAGCGAGCCGTCCACCCCGGATGCCGCGCCCCAGCAACTTCCAGCCGATACCGGCACCACGCTCTCCTTCGCCGCCGCCAAAGTGGTCGAGCCGGACATCGACTCCGACCCCAGCGTCGCGCGTGTGCTGCGCGGCGGATACTACCCATACACCACATTCATCAAACTCCCTCAGGCCAACGCCATGACGGTTATGTGCAGCGCCGAGAAGGTGCCGCACGATGTATTCGGCAGGAAGCTTGGCAGCGACTGCGATACATGGCCCTCCGACAAGCCAGGCCATCGCCCTCTCGATCTCAATGGGAAGATCGTCGTCATTGGCGCAGTCGTCCCGGTTGATATGAAGCCGTTCCCAACCGGAGAAGTTCCCGGCGTCTTCCTGCATGCCAATTACGTCCAGTCGATTCTCGACCACCGCTTCCTGCTTGAGGTTCCCACCGGCGTTACGCTCTCACTGCTGGTCGCTTTCATGCTCGCCACCTACAGCCTTTACTGGGCACACGACAGTCACGGCGAACCGTTCCTCTCGACTACGAAAGCCGCTCTGTGGAATGTGGCGATGTTTGCGGCCGCTGTTGTTGCGAGTTTGCTCGTCCTGGTCACCACCAGTTACTACACTCCGCTGTGGGCGCTTTGGGCCGCGGCCGGAGCAAGCGTTTTACGTGCGCTCGACGAAATGGGTTACCTCCACAGCGAGCGCCTGGGCAAGCATCTCGCCAACTACCGGGAGCACTCGCCGGCTCACGTGGAAGACAGCACACAAGTCTCATCCGACTGAGGAGAACACTATGTTCCGCGTAACCCTCCGCACAACGTTCGCCGTGGTTGTTCTCTCCGCCGCAATCGCCGCCGGAGCACAGCAGGCCGCGCAAACCTCTCCCGCCAAGTTCACCGGCTGCGTGCAGGTGAGCTCCGGCACCGTCGTCCTCAGCGCGCCCAACGTCTGCGCGGTGCTCAAAGGAAAGATCTCCGCCGATCAGGTCACTGGTCATCAGATCGAGCTCAAAGGCATCCTCTCGCCGGCAACCAAGACCACCTCCGCAACCATCCAGGTTGACTCCGTCTCCTCTGTTGGCCAGAGCTGCTCCGAGACCTGCGCCGTTCGCCCCCGCGGGCGCGGACTCCATCCGCCTGCGGGCACCGCCAATGAAGTTCCCGGAAGCGAAGGTGGAACTCCCGGCGCGGCCATGCACTGAACGCCGCCGCATCAGGCTATTTCTCCACCGAAACAGTTCACGATGTAATCTTGGTGTACCGTTCTTGTGGAAGTTTCTGTGAAGCCAATCGACTCAAAGCAGAGCAACTCCGGCGCAACAAGCCGCCGCTCCTTCCTCACTGGAGCCGCCGGCGCTGCGCTCGCTACAGCGCTTCCAGTTGCTGCTCAAGCCAGCAAGTCCGCCGCAGTCCGGAAGGGCAAGCGCCCGCTCAATGTGCTGTTCTTCATGTCGGACGACATGCGCACAGAGCTGGCCAGCTACAACAGCCGCTTCAACGTCTCGAGCCCAAACATCGACGCGCTTGGTGCCCGCGGCGTCCGCTTCGATCGCAACTACTGCCAGTTCCCGCTCTGCAATCCGTCGCGGTCCTCGCTCTTCACCGGCCACATCCCGCGCGAAACCAACGTCCTCGGCAACCGCACTGCGGTGGTCAAAGAACATCCGGAGTGGATGACTCTCCCACGCTTGTTCAAGGAACACGGCTACACCACCCTGCGCGCGGGCAAGCTCTTTCATGCGGGGCTTGACGACCCGCAAGCCTGGACCGAGTTCTACGGCGATGTCGAATCCTTGAAGCCGACCGCTCAAGGCCGTCGCATGGATATCCCACGTGCGCAGATCCCGATGCCCAACGGAGTCCTCCCGCCGCTGCCACAGGACAATGCCCAGGCCGCGCACTCCGACCAGATCCTGGTGCTCGACGGCAACGGCGAAGGTTCGGGTGACCACATGGTCGCAGACCTCGCCATCCAGTTCCTTCAGCGCGTGGCGAAAGAAAATAAGCCCTTCTTCGTGGGCTGCGGCTTCTCCAAGCCGCATAGCCCGCCGACCGCGCCGCAGCGCTTCTTCGACATGTACGACCCCGCGAAGATCGATCTCCCGCCGGATTTCGCTGCCTGGCCCACCGTCCCGCCTGGTTTCCCGAAGGCTGCCATCCGTCCGCGCAATGCGGACCTCTTCATCGGCCGTGGCGCTTCCGAGGACGAAGCGAAACAGGTCATCCGCGCCTATCTCGCCTCCATCTCCTGGGCTGACTGGAACCTCGGCCGTGTCGTCGCCGAACTCGAGCGCCTCCAGCTTCGGGACAACACCGTTATCGTCTTCGTCGTCGACCACGGCTACCAGCTTGGCGAAAAAGGCAAGTGGTCGAAGGCCGGCTCGCTGTTCGAGCAGGGCACCCGGGTGCCGCTCATCATCGACATGCCCGGAGCTAAAGGCAATGGAACCGCCTGCACGCGCATGGTCCAGTCGCTGGACCTCTACCGCACGCTCTCAGAGCTAGCTGGCCTCGAGCCGCCGTCGCACGTGCTCGGCACCAGCCTCGTGCCACTGCTGAACGATCCCCGGGGCATGCAGTGGGACCAGCCTGCCTATAGCATCTGGAGCGAGGACGGCAAAACCATCCACGGCACCGCCGTTCGCACCGAGCAGTTCCGCTACGCCGAGTTCGGCCCCAACGCCGCCAACGGAGCCATGCTCTTCGACACCCACGCCGATCCGCTGGAGCTCACAAACCTCGCCGACGAACCAAAGTACGCCGAAACCCGCGCTTACCTCTCCAAACTGGTCAATGCCTACAGCTACCCCGCATGATCGGCATTTAACTTGGTTGTCATTCCCGAAGGGAATCTGCTTTGCGACTGCCGCACGTCAGCCGAATACTAGGCCTAATCCGCTGGTGCCACGGAGTGTCCAAAGACGTGTCATTCTGAGCGCAGCGAAGAATCTCCGTAGTGGCGCGCCACCAAAGCCCCGCGCTCATTCACGTGCTGAACCACCTACCTCCTCCACAACTACCGATACCGCGGTGAACGGGTGTGCCACGGCCAGCGTCATTAAAGTACGCTGGTACCTCAACCCTCCACCGCAAGAGGACAAGCCTAACGGATGAAGCGTGCTCGAAACGCATAAGACCAGTAGGACGCTTCAGCCGCTCCCGTTTCCCACGCGAGCGGCAGGAATAGCAGGCCGCTTCAGCCCACAACGTCTATGAGGTCGCATCGGGAGTAGCAGCGGGCTTCAGCCCGCGGTAATCAGGCGCTTATGAACGGGGCTTCAGCCCCGGGGCCTTTCCACCAGGACCGTTTTCCGCAAACTCCGTCGGACTGGTCCCCGGGTTGAAGGCCGAGTTCACGGCCGGGCGCTGGCGTCCCGCACACACAGCGCATTCATAGTGTCACCCTCCAAGACGTCCTCGAATCCCTTCCACCTGCGTCCTTCATCGAACCAAAACGACCAGTAGTGGGCACCTGAAGGATGCCCATTCGCCTCAATCACCGGAGTGCTGCTCCATTGACGCCCGTAGGTAAGCAGAAGGCCTCCGCTCACTTCAAGGTTGCCATTGCGATGCAGAATATCGGAGCTACCTACATACTCCGTAGCGTAAGCCGGCACGTTGACGAGATCCTCTAGTTCATCGATCGTCGCCAACCTCCAATTCGAATATCCCGCCAGTCGCAGGTTGCGGCAATACTTCATTGCCTTGTGCCAGCTCGCCCTTTTGCCGCTATCTCTCGCTGCCCACATAAGCCCATCGGACGGATCGACCCAGTACCCACGCGCCTGGCTCTCCTCGGCTAGGCTTGGAGCCGTCTTGGAGAACTGATCTGGCGTCGCCCGCTTCCCCGGTGGCGGAACCTTACCTTCATGGATGCAAGTATCAGCCGAATCCGCAGTTCGCAACACCGCGCTCTTATCGACGCACCACACGGGTCCCATGCCTTCAGACGCAGGAACAGCTGTGACCTGGTAGTCGCCGGGCGTGCAGTCCAATCGAATCTGATATCCGGCGAACTGGCCAGATGCGAGCTCCTCATTGACCAACCCCGCTGCTTGAGCGGAAGGCTCGGCACCGTTCCGTGGCGGGCCGAGTTGCTCTAGCCGGCACGCGAAGCCGTTGCCATAAATTTGATACAAAGCTTCCGCTTTGTTGAAGGTGCGTAGAGCGCGCAGGAGTTTCTGGTTGGCATCAGCATTCGTCTCTTGTGCGTATGCAATCCCGCAAGCTGCGACGACAAACCACCCCATCCACCGCTGCATATGCCGTTCTCCTCGTTCAGGAAGGTTGATACAAACGCATTCAGGTTAGCCAAATCGCAACCGATCGCGCCGGCGTACTGTGGCACTTCTCCAACTGTCCCAATCCGGGTATCTGCAGCCCTCACCACGGGGGCTGAAGTCGGGCCTTCCTCTTTTCAAACACCTGCGAAACAATACATGTGAGGCGCCCTGAATGGCACAACCCCACATCCTCGTAGGCGTCACCGGCGGCGTCGCCGCCTACAAAGCCGCCGAGCTTGTCCGCGCCCTCCAGCAGCGCGGGGCTGAGGTCCGCGTCGCGATGACACGTGCCGCGCAGGAGTTCGTGCAGCCGCTGACGTTCTCGTCGATCACCGGCCACAAGACCATCACCACCATGTGGGGCGAAGGCTCGGAACCCGCAACCGGTCTGGACGATGAGGGCAGCATCGAGCACATCTCCGTCGCGCGATGGGCGGATGCCGTGGTAATCGCTCCGGCGACAGCGCATTTTCTGGCCAAGCTCGCCCACGGCCTGGCCGACGACTTTCTTTCGACTACGCTTCTGGCTACCACGGCTCCGGTCGTTGTTGCGCCGGCCATGAACGTAAACATGTGGAACCACGCCGCCACCCAGGCGAACCTGAGTATTCTCCGCAACCGGGGCGTGACCATCGTCGAGCCTGACAGCGGCTATCTCGCCTGCGGCATGGTTGGTTCCGGGCGCCTGGCGGACGTGGAAGCGATCGCCGATGCCGTCATGAAAGCTCTCTCCACCCCTACGCGCGAGCAGGATTTGCTCGGGGAAACCATACTCATCACCGCAGGAGGTACCCGCGAGGCCATCGACCCGGTACGGTTCATCGGGAACCGCTCCAGCGGAAAGATGGGCTACGCTCTCGCCGGAGCCGCTCGGCAGCGGGGCGCTAGCGTCACCCTCGTCTCTGCACCCACCGCGCTCACTCCGCCGCCAGCCTGCGAGTATGTTGCCGTCACGTCAGCGGCTGAGATGCGGGCTGCCGTGCTCGAACATCTACCGCGGGCCACGGTGGTAATCGGAGCCGCAGCAGTTGCCGACTTCCGCCCCCCCTCGGTGCCGACTGAAAAGATCCGCCGGGAGGGCAAGCTCGTCCTGGAACTCGAAACCACGGACGACATCCTGCGCGATGCCGCCGTGGCACGCCGTCCCGGTACCGTGGTGATCGCCTTCGCCGCGGAGACAACCGTGGACATCGGGCGGGCTCGGGAGAAGATGTCGGCCAAGGGCGCCGACGCCATCCTCCTGAACGACATCAGCGGCGTCCGGACCGGCTTCGACTCCGACGTGAATGCCGGTTGGTTCATCACGCCGGACTCCGCCCTCGAACTCCAGCCTATGCCCAAGCCAGAGATGGCCGGCCGCATCCTAGACCAGCTCCTGAGCCTTCGCGCTCGTAATTTGGTCCGATAGCTGCCAGTCCTGTGCAAAACCAGGTAAACACCAGAATCTACGCACTTAACCCCGAGCCATGATGGCCGTGGGGGCTTGACTCGGTTGATATACTGGAATTAAGGCCCCAAAGACGTTTGGTGAGAAGAGGAGCTTTCCTCTAAGCGCAAAATCCCTGGAATCAATATTTTGACCGCAACTCTCCGGGGTTCAATATTTTGCGTCTAGCTCTCGCCGGAAGTCTAGAAGAATCAAGATTTTGCGTTTTTTTCGCATTATCCGAGGGTCGGCATCGAGGTATCGACTCCTGCCCGTATGCCGGTGGGCCAGCGGGCGGTGATGGTCTTCAGCCGGGTGTAGAAGCGGACGCCTTCCGGGCCGTAGATGGCATGATCGCCAAAGAGCGAGCGCTTCCATCCACCGAAGGAGTGGAAGGCCATCGGGACGGGGATAGGAACGTTGATGCCCACCATTCCGGCCTGCACGCGGCGAGCGAAGTCGCGGGCAGTGTCGCCGTCGCGGGTGAAGATGGACGCGCCGTTGCCGAACTCGTGCTCGTCGATGAGCTCGAGGGCATTGGCGAAGCTTTGAGCTCGGACAACGCCGAGGACAGGCCCGAAGATCTCTTCCTTGTAGATCTTCATCTCCGGCTTGACGTGATCGAAGAGGCAGCCGCCGAGGAAGTAGCCTTCGCCGCGCGGCAGGGCGGATTCCCGTCCATCGACGACCAACTGGGCGCCCTCGGACTTGCCGTGGTCGATGTAGCCCTTGACGCGCTCCAGGTGCATGCCCGTGACCAGCGGCCCGAAGTCGGCGTTGGGCTCCGTGCCTGGAGCGACGGAGAGCTTCCCGATGCGTTCCTTGAGGCGCCCAATGAGAGCGTCGGCGGTCTTGTTGCCGACGGCGACGGCGACGGAGATCGCCATGCAGCGCTCGCCTGCCGCGCCGTAGGCTGCGCCGACAAGGGCGTCGGCAGCCTGGTCGAGATCGGCGTCAGGCATGACGATCATGTGGTTCTTAGCGCCGCCAAGGGCCTGGACGCGCTTGTTGTGTGCAGTGCCGGTGCGGTAGACGTATTCGGCGATAGGAGTCGACCCGACGAACGAGACGGCGGAGATGCCGGGGTGCTGGAGGACGTTGTCAACCGCCTCCTTGTCGCCGTGGACGACGTTAAAGACGCCGTCGGGAAGGCCGGCCTGCTTGAGCATCTCGGCCAGCAGAATGGATGCGCTGGGGTCGCGCTCACTGGGCTTCAGGATGAAGCAGTTGCCGCAGGCCAGCGCAAGAGGGAACATCCACAGCGGGACCATGGCCGGGAAGTTGAAGGGCGTAATGCCGGCGACAACGCCTAGAGGCTGACGCATGGACCAGGAATCGACGCCGGTGCCGACCTGTTCGGTGTACTCGCCCTTGAGCAGATGGGGAATTCCGGTGGCGAACTCGACGTTCTCAAGGCCGCGTGTGGCCTCGCCGCGAGCATCGGAGAGGACTTTCCCGTGCTCCGCAGTGATGAGCTGGGCGACCTCATCCTGGCGCTGCTCGAAGATCTCGCGGAAGCGGAAGAGGACGCGGGCGCGGCGGAGCGGGGGCAGCGCGGACCAGTCGGGGAAGGCAGCCTGGGCCGCCGCCACAGCCGAGTCAAGCTCAGCGCGGTTGCTCATTGGGACGAGCGCCTGGACCTGACCAGTGGCCGGATTGTAGACCTTGCCCGTGCGGCCGGAGGTACCGGGGACGGCACGGCCGTTGATCCAGTTGGGGACGGAGCGCAGGGACAACGCGGATTCTGCGGGAGCGGTAGATAGAACGGCGGTGGACATGGAGGGAATCCTCGAGCCACTAGAGTATTCCATCGGACCAGACGCGGGGAATCCATTGGTTCAAAACCGGAATACCGCACAGAGAGGGCTGAGAGGCTTACGGTATGCTGAGCCAGTGCGTTACGGTTCGGTGCTCAAGGGCGGTCCTCAGGTCTCGGTCCTTGGCCTGGGATGCGCGGCGATGCTGGGAAGGACAGGCCGGGGAGAGTCGCTGAAGGCACTCGGCGCGGCTTGGGATGCCGGCATAACCTTGTACGATACAGCGCGATCGTACGGCTACGGGGAATCGGAGGCGTTGTTGGGTCAGTTCTTCTCCGGTGAGCGCCGCTCGAGAGCGGTGATCTGCACGAAGTTCGGGATTTTACCGGCAGCAAAGAACTGGAAGCAGCGGCTGAAACCGGTGGCTCAGGCAGCGGTGAAAGCATTCCCCGGCCTCAGAGGCATTGCACAGCGGCAGGCAGCGGACCAGCTCGTTGCAGGGAGTTTCTCGGTCGAGCTGCTACACGCCAGCCTTGAGACGAGTCTGCGGCAACTGCGGACGGATTACGTGGACGTTCTGCTGATGCATGCGGCGCCTGTGAATGTACTGGAGCAGGACGACCTGCTGGATTCGCTTGCACGTCTGGTCGAGGCTGGGAAAGTCCGGGTGGCGGGCATTTCCGGCGATGCCAATGTGATTGCCGCCAGTTTCGAGCGCCGTCCGAAGGGGCTGCGGGCGGCCCAGTTCGCGATGAACCTTTCCGAGCTGAAGCTTGCGGACATTACGTCGAATGCAGCTCGTGAGGGCTGGTTCCTGGTGGCAAACCATCCGTTTGGGGGACCATCGGGAGTGGCAGAGTGCAGGCGCAGGATCGAGGCGATGCGGGATGACGCATCGCTGAATTCTGAGTTGCGGGAGAAGATGAGACCGGACGCGCAACTTATGCCAGAGTTATTGCTGAACATGATCCTGAGCGATACCGGCGTGAATTCGATTATTCCGGCGATGATGAGCACTCACCATCTGCACAGCAACGTTCTCGCGGTGGAGCGCTGCCGGTTTAGCCCGGAGGAACTGGCTACGCTGCGCCGCATGCTTGCGGCTGGAACAGAGTCGGGAGGTCTTCAGCCCGTATAATCGACGCATGCACCCCCGGAAAAACAGGCGAGTCAATGACCGGCCTTGTTCAGGTGGAGCGTGATCCAGGAACTCGACGCAGAAGATCAGACGTGGGAAATATGCATCGTGGGCACGGGGCCTGTTGGGATGGCGCTTGCGCTGGAGCTCGAACGGTTGGGGCGCGACGTCCTGGTGCTGGAAGCGGGCGGCATGGAGATGAGTCCCGCAGCTGGTGAGGCCTCTCGGGCGCAGATTGTAGACCCGCAGCGGCACGCATCGATGGAGATTGCGGTTGTCCGGGCGCTTGGCGGTACCTCGTGGACCTGGGGTGGACGCTGTGTTGCCTTCGATCAAGTGGACTGGATCCCCCGGGATTTCGTTCCGGAGGGGAGATGGCCAATCTCGGGAGAGGACATCCGGCCCTACTATAAGCGAGCGGCGGAGTACCTGCTTTGTGGCAGCGATGTCTTTTCAGTGCCATACAAACGCGAGCTGTCGGACGGCCTCACCTTAGATGGAGTGGAGCGCTGGGCACGCAACTCACGAGTCATTTTGGAACACCGCGACCGATTGCTCAGATCCGAGCACATTCGTGTGAGCTTGAGCAGTACAGTGACGGGTCTGGAACTGAATGCGGCAGGAACAGAAGTTTCCAGCCTGCTGGTGGCTACGCCGCGCGGTCCGCGGAAGGTGAGGTCGCGGCGGATTGTGCTGGCGATGGGCGGTGTTGAGACGACGCGATTGCTGCTGCAGGCCCAGCGAAGTTGGCCAGGACATTTCGGAGGAGTGGGTGGACCGCTGGGCCGCTACTACATGGGCCATATCTCCGGAAAGATTGCGAGCATTCAGTTCGACGACCCGACCGCAATCCGAGATCTCGATTTCAAGTTGGATGATTGCGGTGCGTATTATCGACGACGCTTTATGTTGAGTTCCGACGTGCAGATCGGGAACCGGCTGCTGAATACGGCGTTCTGGCCGGACAATCCGCCGTTGCACGACCCCATGCACCGCAGTGGCGTTCTTTCTGCCGTGTTTCTTGCTCTTGCATACCCGCCCGTCGGCAGGAGGCTGCTGCCCGAGGCGATTCGGCTGGCGCATACAGGTCCAAAGCCTTACCGGATCCGCGAGCATCTGCGGAACGCTTTGCTGGGAATGCCGGGCGGAGTCAAGGATGTATATCGGATTGTGAAGGACCGATTTATCGCGAAACCGAGAAAGCCCGGATTCATCGTGCCGAATCGCGGCGGAAGATATGCGTTGCACTACCACGCGGAGCAGATACCTCTCGGTGAGAGCCGGATCACGCTGGGCGACGAGACGGACCAGTTTGGGGCGCCGCGGGCCGTTATTGATTTGCGATTCAGTGACCAGGACGTGCGCAGCGTGATTGATTCGCATCGGATACTG
>Ga0157372_10004909_pt1 | contig 14218 bp, 15 predicted proteins | sample C55metaG_FD_115307 | JGI IMG/M metagenome (GOLD analysis project Ga0157372, IMG submission 115307) | Corn rhizosphere microbial communities from Kellogg Biological Station, Michigan, USA - C5-5 metaG | ecosystem: Host-associated > Plants > Roots > Rhizosphere > Soil | place: USA: Michigan... | reverse complement strand
GGCGGGCGTCTGAACGAAGCTTCCTCTTGGGCGGGGGGGGGTTTTTTTTTTTGGTGGGTTTGTTCCCCCCGAAGAAGGGGGGGGGGGGGCCTGCTTGCAAATAGTGGTCGTTGTTAACTTTTGATGCAAATTCATAATTTTACCTCGTTTATCCAATTTGGTCATATCTCTGCGGGCCGCCTAGATAAGCGGATTGCAAAATATGATAAGATCAAGCGAATCACTTCCGATATGAACAGTAAGTCTTTGATGCGATAAGTGCATTGGATAGGGGGCGGGGCGTGGTCAGGGCATTCATTTGCAATGCGGCCGTATTCGCTATTGGAGTGGCGGCGCCAGCGCTTGCTGAGACTTCCGACCCGCCAAACTCTACATGCCGCGACGCAATACTGGGACGGCTTTGCACCCTGACGTCGCAAGCCAACCCGGGGTCGATTTACGGGCAATATGGCTATGTTGAAATTCGAGCGGTGCCGCCTAACAGTATCAATAGCGCGGTCGCAAAAACCTTACGAAAACAGCCTCTAGATGTCATAAGGCGTCTGTTTCAAGATAAGACAGTTGCTGGGCTGGTCGAACTAAAAATAATGCTAATGGATGGTGCCACCGAAATACCGATCGGTGTGGTGCCAATATCAAAATTCAGTACAAGTGACAAAAATGGCATTAACGTTTCTGACACAAGCTTGACGGCGGCCGGTACCAGCTATTTCCGAGCCACTCCATTTTTCAAGCTGGATCAGCAGCTCTACTCGGTGAAAGTATATATATCAGTTCACACTACAACCGATCAAAACTCGAATATCGCAAAGTTTGTGGCTGGCGCCCTGCCGGTGGTAAGCCCCTTCCTGGGAGTACCTGGCACAATTGTATCGCAGGTTACGCAGCCGGACGTGCTGTCCAAGGTAAATGGCGTAGAAAATCAGCTTTTGGGCGGCGACGCTTCGCTAGCCCCGAATGAGCCTGTTCAGCTGGCTTTCACCTCCGACAACGCTGCTGAGTATAGATACGAACTGGACCCTAAAGCTTCGGAGCGCAGCGGCTTCATCGGCGTTCGTTTGCGTGCTGTGCCCAGCCTGTTCACCAGCGATACTAACAGCTCAGGGAAACCGAACTTCCACGTTCAGGAACTGGGAACTGGGGTCGCGGCGCAAAAGTTACTAACCTACAGGTATTCCAGCACCGAAAGTCTTCAGGAAGCTCTCAAGTCCGCCGCTGGAGCGACCTATTGGGATGAGTTTAGGAAACCCTTCTCAACCACCGCAGTTTATGGCCCGCCCTGTACCGCGATCAGAGACGCGACCCTTAGCAGTGGGCTCGGCCTAACAGCTGTAGATGCACTCGCGCTGTTCTGGGCTACATACGTGACCGGGCCGAGTGTGAGCAGCGCTGAGGCGCGGTCGACAGCGTGTCTGGCCCAATATGCTACAGCGGGGGGAGGGGATCAGTTCAAGCAATATGGCCTCGATCTGCCAGTCACGACTGACCCTGCGGGTGGGGCGGGCCAGTCTGCTTCTGCTCAGTCCACAATGGGCGGTGCTGACCAGCGAGATGCATCAACGCCAGCGGCGACGACGCTTACCAAGGGCGAATACAAAAGGTTCACTGAGATTGTTGCCTTCGATCTGCGGCAACCGGTCGGCGCTGGCGACAGCGCGACCGCGAAAAAGGCGTTGCTGAGCAACATCTTCGCTGGGAAGGTCTACTTCGCAAGCCCGATGGATTATGACGCATTCCTGCCACTCGATCCTTCACCCGTCGATCAAGCGAAAATCGTCGATGTGTTTTCTGCCTTGCCACTCAAGTCCGGCTGCTTTTACCGATTGGCGGACCAGAAGACACGTTTCTTCGCTAGAGCGATCGGGTCGGATGGCCAAGCCAGCAGTATACTGTGGCACCTGACCGCTAAGACGGTCACCGATGGTTTGGCATCTCACACCTATATCAGTGATCTCGAGGTTCGCGCCGCACGCGACGCTGATTTTGCGGCTGCCGCGGACATCCTCGCCAATCGCCCCGCATGTCTGGATACCAAGCAGTCTCCGGAGTGACGGCTTGTTTAATGATCTTTCGCGTTCATTGAAGGAGAGTGTCGATGACGGTAGTGTACCGAGTTCGTTGGACAGCTTGTCTCCTCCTGTCACTGGCTGCCGTGGGCGCCAACGCACAATCGACCGCGACCGATGCTGCCTCCCTCGGGCTTACCGAGCTTACTGACGATGTCTCCCGTGAGCAGCTTTTCACCGAAATCCAGGCGACAGACAAGAAGGGCAGCCCGGCAGATGTCGCACGCGCCGAGGAGGCGTGCCAGACTTTTGCGCTGAACGGGCCGTTTCGCTTTCCAGGTGATACGACATACGACTCCTCGCTCAACCGGCCCAGGGCCGAGGCGGTCTTCGGAGTCGACATCAGTCACTATACCAGCCTGTCATTTCCGATTGAGCAGCTAGCCGTCCGAAACGTTCAGTTTCTTTACATGAAAGCCACTCAGGGGGCCACGGGTCTGGACGGGAAGTTCACCGCGTTCTGGCAGCGCGCCGGCGGATTGCCTCACGGCAGCCAGGTTCATCGGGGCGCCTACCATTTCTTGTCGGCGTGCCGAGGAGCGGATTGCAATATCGACGCCACTAAGTGGGGTAAGCTGCAGGCAGACACATTCGTGAAAGTGATAAGAGCTAATGGAGGGCTGTTGGCGACCGACATGCCGCCAGTGGTCGATCTCGAATGGGACAAGGCGAGCATCGATGGCCCCGATCGCTGGCAGGGTCGCTCAGCCGCCGACATAGCCGCAATGGTCGATGCATTCCTGACGCGGGTAAAGGCTGACCTCAACCGCACGCCGATGATCTACACAGCGCGATCCTGGTGGGACGATCGGATGAAGAATCACACCATGAGTCCGACGATGAAAGCCGCGGGCCTGTGGGTCGCTGACTATTCCAAATCGTCCCGAGCGAGCGAAGTGCCGCGCACTATTGCGGGAGTGTCTTGGGCGCTTTGGCAGTTTACCAATGCTGCCACGATGGCGATGGGGTTCACCGCTGGTTTTGACGCTAATATCTGGAAGGGACCGCGTGCCGACTTTTACCGGTCGCTCGGGGTGAAGGAATTCGACCAGTGATGCGTTCTCGCCGCTCCCACTGGTTCGGGACGGTTGGCCTCACAGCGGCGCTCATTGCCGCAACGCCCGGGCGAGCTCAGTCGGCTGGGTCAGTATCACCGTCGATTTATAGCGGAACATGTCCTAATGGCGCGCCCGCTAAGGAGGCGCGATTTTGCCGCTTCTTTGTTCATTACGGGAGCGTTGCAGAACCACTGCCGGTCGTGATCGGCGATTTTCTCGGTATCACGCACGCCTCACAGACCCGCTCGATTGGGCTGATAATCGCAATCGACAAGTATCCTCAGATGCCAGGCCACGACCTCTCTGCCGCTGCGGTCGACGCCGAGCGCCTTCAAGAATTCCTCGTCTCTAATCAAGGATTCGACGAGGTAGTCGTTCTGCGAAACGGCGACGCCACGCAAGAGAACATCGATTACTTTCTTCGGGATTATCTGCTCAACCATGCTGACGACTATAAGGGCCCCGACGGGAATGGCCGAGCGCGTCTACTGATCGCTTACACCGGGCATGGTCGTGCTGAGACGTCGGACGCGCAGGCTGCGTTTGTCCTCGGCTCTGCCACTGACCCCAAGGGCTCAACCGGTATCTATCCGATGACAAGCTTCACCAACGCGCTGCAGCATCTCGCCCCCCACTATTTCCATGTGCTGACGCTGATCAACGCTTGCTTCGGCGCAAACATCTTCACGAATGGTAACCCGGGCGCCGCGATGACGCCGACCGCCCCGGGATCGTTTGTCATGACGGCCGGCTCCGCACAAGATGAGGTCCAGGCGCTCCTTCCCAAACGCGGCAGCTTGTTCTTTGACCTTATAATAAATGCCGTATCGCGCGGTGAGGCGGATCCCACCGCTGCGCAGTATATCGTAACTGACGGGACTAGCACGTCGCAGCCCGACGTCAAATTGACGCTCAGCCAGCCACTGGAGAGTTACCTGACAGCGGCCTTCTTCCGCATCAATGCCATCCAGAGGAAAGCAAACCCCCACTTCCTCCCCATCAGTCCGCCGTACTTCGGCCCGGTCCAGACGGGAATGGCGCAGGGCAGCTTCTTCTTCACGTCGCACGTGGTCAAGCAAACAAGGTTCACGAGCCTACCCAGCAGCGTTTCGCCGTATCTGACGCCGCTCGCGGCGGATTCGATAGTTGAGACCGCTGGGATCAGCGACTTGCCCTCCCCCACTCATCGGATGAGCCGTACTTACGCGGCGATCTCCGCTAGCAACGACGCGATAAGTCTCCCGATCGGACCCGTGAGCAGTATCAAGGGACGGCCGGAGATCAAGGTATTCAAGCCGCCAGTAATTTATCCCTTCAAGGGCTATGACCTGTCTGCCGCCGACGGATTGATCGATTGGGCAGCCTTCGCGAAATCCGCGCTTCCGCAGTTCATCTATGCGCGCGCAATTGGTTGGGCCGGACCAGACAAGACCTTTTCCGACCGCTGGGAACACGCAAAGGCGCTCGGGATTGATAGGGGCGCCTACCTCAAGTTTGATTTTTGCCGCGCGCCGGCGGATCAGCTCCGTCGGTTGAAGTTGGTTCGAGGTATTGACCCCGATGCACTGCCGGTCGCGATAGAGCTGGTGACTCCTACCCTCGACCAACCCCAGGGGGCGGCTCAGCTAGCATGCTATAAGAGGATGGGTGCTGTCGCGGCACGAAACGCAATTCTGAACCTCGCTAGGGCAGTTGCGATTGCCACCGGCAAGACCCCACTTTTGAAGGGCAATCGCTACAATCTTTCGGTCCTGACCGACGAAAGCTCGGAGCCATATATGGTCTGGCTCGACGCCTATGGCTCCCCCGCGACGCTCACTGAGCGGCTCAAGCTTGGTGGCCGCAACCCGTGGACTCTCTGGCAGTATTCGCGTGGGCTGCCCGTTCCTGGGATTGGCGCTCACACTACTGGCGAGGTGTTCTTCGGGACGGCAGGACAGTATGCCCAGTTCCGGCGTGCCGACGTCAATGTAGGTCTTGCCGCGGTCGAATGATGTCGATGTCGGTGCTACCTAGGCGGTCCGCATTTCCTCAAACGTGGGCTTCTTAGCGAGGTGCTTAGAGGCTTGGACGAACATGGGTGTGCAGGGGTTTGGAGGTGTTCGAGGTTGCCCGATCGTTAGAGCGCTGCACTCCTGTGCTTCCACACGTCCTGAGCTTCTCAACTAAAATGATCACCAAAGTTCGTCTGGTGCGCCCGGCTGCCAGCCCGAGCGCCGCAGGCGGCGAGGGGCAGGAGCAGGGAAGGGTCGAGCAGACCCACCGATTAGAACCAATAAGACACCTCTCACCAGCCAACCCAAGCTCTGTCCCAATCAATTGCTCCTCATAAAGCAAGATCAGCTTGGATTTTCTGGCCCTTTCCCGCTCTTTGCTTCTGCTTTAGCGATTGCGGCCTCGACCGGAGAGCTAGGGCCGCTACGGGAGTGCCGGGGATGAGGGGGAGAAGGTTTTGAAAGACGTCATTCGTGCGCTGGCAATTACTGCCTTCGCGTCGCACCCGCTCGCCGCTCAGACTGTCGAGTGGGAAGAGATGTCGCAGGGGCAGACGGCTGACTACGCCTCAAAGGGCGACCCAAAGGCGGCCGGTCTGGAGGTGACGATGAAGGTGCCGCGCTCCTGGACAGCGCTGCCGGGCGAGCGGCCGCACGTCCTGGTGAAATTCATCAACCCGCACGCGCCTGCGAACTGCAATTTGTTAGTTCGAGCTCTACCGGCCGCGGCTACCGCGGCCGACCTCGCGGATATACAGTCGAGCAAGGAAATCGGGACGACACTGCCGGACGGAGCAACACTGCGGTCCTTTCAGAAAACCAAGATCGACAGCCGGCCAGCGATAGAGTTCGTTTACTCAATGCCGTTCGAGAATGCTGGGCAATCCGGGGTGCTGCAAGCCGTCACGTACCGCGTTCTCTACTCCAAATTTGTCATCCAGCTTGGATGCACCGTCGGTGCCTTCGGTAAGGGTAGCGAACTAGATGCGCAATTTGGCGCCTACTTTCCTCTCTTCAGGCGCATTGCGAACACGATGATTATTCAGAACCAGTGGCAGTGATAATTAACCGGCTCATTTGGTCCGAGTAGCCGTTTGCGCGAACTCCGAAAGGCAATTTTCGCCGAGGCGTGGTCGAAACGTGCCATTCCACGTCGGGCTCTACACCTCTGCGCTTTGACTACTCGCGTACATCAAGCCGCTTTGAGGACGGATCGGTCGATCCCGGCTGCCAAGCCCAAGCGTCGGGCAACGTGGCGAGGAGAAGGGATGGGGCGAGGACTCAATCTCTCATACTGAGAAATTCAGGCGCAAATTGGGTTATGGGTGCCGGTGATCATTCGCCGGAAACAATCGTTATCGAGAACAGATTGTTATAACCGTCGAAGCTTGCCCGAACCGTCTTCGGGCAAGTCGGCCCCGCCAATCTCGAATGCGACGAAAGACGGAAGCGGACATCGCCGAGCGAACCGGCGCTTACGACAGGTGCATGCATCGTCGGAATGTTCAGGTCGACGTCATGGTAATATGACGTGCCGAAGATCCGGAACGCATCCACCGCAGTGATGGCCGGATCGTCCGAGGCCCTGCCGATGTGCAGCGAGAACGACCCGCAGCGGCGACGGCCGCGACAGTCTATCATCACCGCATACTGCATCTTGTCAGAGCCAGACGAGCGCACGCCGAAGTTTTCCGACCGCTGATCGAACAGTGGCAGTCGCTCATTCACGCCCAGCAGCAGCTTGCCGGCGTCCTTGGGGGCAAACCTGGGATCGCAGCCGAAGCGCGATGACGCCGCGGCCCGTGCTGCGACGAGCATCGCCGGCAACGGCCGTTCGACGAGTATCGTTGGACTGGGCGGAATCGGGCCTTGAGCCCCCCCGGGCGACATGTCGGCGACTGAAAGAAGGCCGATGAAGGCGAAGAGCTTGCTCATGGAGCCAGCAGGTGAGCCAGTCGAGCCCGACGATCAAGGCAGCTGGTTCCTGATCCTTATCCATCATCTCTCTTCAGTTCGGCTTGTTCGATCCGGCTGCCCAACCCGAGCGCCGCAGGTGGCGAGGGGCAGGAGCAGGGAAGGGGCGAGCATGCCGAAGCTCCGGTCTGAGCCAATAAAACAAGCCACCACCAACCATTCAACCGAGCCGCTTCGCAAAGCCGATCGAGCGTAGGTCAAGTAGGGGCTTTGATTTTGCCGACCCGTTTGCCGCTCGTCGCTCTCGGCTCCATCCCCTCGGTCCTCGCTACGCTGCGGGCCGATGGGCGGGCCTTCGCAACGAGCGGAAAACGGGGTCGGCGTGGGAGGAGGGTAGGAAAGGGCGCCGGCCGCTTAATGCCAAATATCTCAGCAAAGTCTGACGGCACTTTCCGGGTACACACTACCTCCCGACACAAAACCCCCCCCCCCCGGTAGTTGCTCGCTGCAGGAAACAGGCCCCCCGGGTCTGTTGTGTGCAGTCCCAACTACACATGAAGACGCCCGACACGCCCAGAGCGGCGGAAGCCTTTAAACGCAGCATACACATTTCATGTGCCGCTAACTCAGTCTCACAGATCCAGAGAACAATGTCAGGGAAAGTTAGAGGATCTTTAGAGAGTCCCTGCCCGTCCGAACGCGATCTCTTTCGTGGTTCCAAAAACCGTAAGGAGATATCCATGTACCTCGCATTCAACACGGCAACGACCGGGCTTCTCCGGTCCAGTCTCGAGAATTCACACCCTGACCAGCCACATGTCGTACGGTTTGCCGCAGCGATCTACGACGAGAGATGGAGAGAGATAGACCACCTCGTCACGATCGTGCGACCGGGCCCCGATGCCCGATTGTCTCCTGAAGCCTTCATCTCGCATCGGATCTCCCTCGCACGGGCAGTCAATGAAGGAATGGAACCAGTGAAGGTGCTGAATTGGGTCAAGGCAAGAGCTCCCCGCGTGCGGTGCCTGGTCGCCCACCATGCCGACCTGGAAGTGCGGATCATGGATATCCTGGCCCAGCGGGTGACCGGGCAGGAATGGTCGCCGCCATGTCCCACCTTCTGCACGATGAAGGCGTCCGCTCCAATTCTAAATCTGCCGCACCCGCCGGGCACGAGTGCTCCCGTGCGAAGCACTCCGCGGCAGCCCAGCCTGCCCGAGTGCGTCAGCTACTTCTTCGGCGAAGATGTTGATTCAGCCACCGCGGATGATGCCGGCCACGACGTTTATGCTTGTATCCAGCTGTTCCGTCATTTGAGATTCGAAAGGGCGGCGTAGCCCTCTGAAGCTTCTCGACTCGCTGCTGTCTGTTACCACCCACACCCCCCATGCCCAACCGTCTCGCTCGAGCCGGCTGCCCAACCCGAGCGCCGCAGGCGGCGAGGGGCAGGAGCAGGGAAGGGGCGAGCGAGACGGTCGGGCCTGAAAAAGCCGATCGAAGCCATTCTTAACCGAAAAGAAGAGCGAAGGATGATGATGAGATTGCCGATCCGCCTCCTGCTCTCCGCTCTCGGCTCCATCCCACCGGTCCTCGCCGCGCTGCGGGCCGGTCGGCGAGCCTTCGCTACGAGCTGGCTGTGGATCGGCGGGGGAGGGGTTGGGTTGATTGCATGAGCGCCCCGGAGCCTCCATGACGAAAGCTTGTAGAGGAATAAAATCGAGTGCCCGGCTCGGTGCCGTTGGTGAAGAATGACGACTCTGCCGCAGTGGTGTGGCGTGCGGTCACAGCGACCGTGGAGTTGATCGACAACGGGGAAGCGAGCAACCCGTCGAGGAGGAACCAGAAGCTGGTCGTATCGCACCAGTCCCTTCGATCATAACCGACTGAGCAGGTCCGTAGCGCTCGTTACTGTCGGGCGCTCTTCCGCTCGATCAGTAAGCACATTAGGCGATCCAGCTCTTCCGAACGCAAAGTATCTCCCCGCCTGAGCTTCGACATCAGGCAAAGGTTGCGATCGGTATGCTTGATCGCCTTCAGCTGCTGTTCCGCTTCGGCAGATCGATCGCCATGTTTCCAGGCATTACGATTGCCTTTAGGTGCACCCCTGTTGGTTCCACCATGCATGCGGCATCGCTCCTTGCCTCTGACGGCCGGAGACTGACATGCGGCCCCGGATCTCGTCCTGGCTCCACAGCGCGGCGCATTCGCCAGGATGGCCGGTTGCATGGGATTGTCCGTTAAATTTTGCATGAGCCAACTCCGGGCGCTCCGTGGCGCCGCACTGTTTCAACTTTCAACTCTGGATTTCAACTCTTCGCACGCGCCCTGGTGGACAGCTCGGTGAGCAAGTTTCATCGATTGCTTATGCCATGCCGCACGTGTTCGACGAGTTCGAATAAGTACATATACACGTATACATTCGGCCATTTTCGGCAGAAAACTCAGGATAATTGTATATATGAGTGTATACCTGATCCCGAAGGATCAGGTATACAAACGTCAGGTGAGCTATTTCCGTAAGGAGGTTGTTGGGCGGCTTGACCTGTTAGGGTTGCGCCAACGCTGCGGGATACCTCGAACGCCCGACACTCTCTTTGACTGCTCTACGCAGCCTAATTGAGCCAGGGTTTTCCTCATCTCCGTGCGGTCAGGCAACTTGGCGTCGGAGGAGCAGCCTCTGAAATGCGGGAGCGCCTCAAGTGCATCCTCCGCCGTGAACCAGTCAGGAGCGCAATCGAGCCAAGCGAGAAGGTGTTTGTCATTCACCCACTGGGCTTGCTTGACGTAGAATTGATGTTCACTCTGCGCCAAGCGCTCGGCGTCCTCGAAATCGACCGGGGTCTGTCCCTTTGCCATGCGGTGTTTCACCATCTCTAGCGCCTCAGCGTAGAGTTGCAGCTTGTCAGCCGCGATTCTCTCGACGTCGATTTGCCCTACTTTGAAAGGTAAGAAACGACGGTTGCCCGTTGGATCCCGTAGAAAGTCCGTTCGATTGCTCGTCCCGACGATCACAAAACGGCGTTGATGTCGCCGGTTCATGATCTTGCCGGACGTGTCACGCAACTCGATGTGAGGGCAGCTGAGAAAGGCTTTCACCTCGTCGGCATCACGCCGGCCCATGATCCCTCGGAGCTCTTCCCAGGCGACCAATGTCTTTCCCCATACATTGCGGGCCAGATCCGTTGACCTGTTGACGAGACACGCGTCCCCCCAGTGCTGGGTAGTGGGAGCAAGCATCATCAGCGCCGTGCTCTTTCCGACGCCCTGCGGACCGACCAAGACGGGTACCATGTCAGCCTTGCATCCGGGAAAGGCGATGCGGCCGACCATCCCGGTCCAGAGATACGTGCCGACTGCCGCCTCATATGGTGTGTCCGCGGTGGCAAGATAGTCCGGCAGAAATCGAGAAACTCTGGCCTTGCCATCCCACTTGGGCAATTGAGCCAGCCAATCTTTCGCGCTGTCGAACGGGTTGTCTTTGGCAACCAAGTGCACCGCATCTTCGATGAGGGCGCGCGTGACGCTCTTCAAACCTGCCTGTTCGCACGCTCCGACAAGCCGGACGAGTTCTGCCTTGTCCAGCATGATGCTGCGGCCGCGGCTCACGAGCACCTCGGTCTCGAGGAATTCATCCCACATCGGAGTTGAGCCAACGGCGCCTGATCCCAGCAGTGCGCATAGGTTTATGATAGTGGCTTTGGTCGTTTGAACCTCAACCGTCACGTTGCTGGAGCCTGCCGGCACAACCTGGTTGGTCGCGAGTTCCTGGCCGCTCGTTAAAATTCCGGCGGCGAGATCTGCCGACAGGACACGGCATGCCTCCTGGGCATCGGTCATGCCGTGGTGTTGGGCGTTCTCTACGCCATCGATCTTGGAAATTTTCACAGAGCATATCCTCGGCTAAAGAGAGCACAGGCTTCGACCCGCGCTTTGAGCATTGCCGGCGAGACGTTCGCCGACGCTGCTAGCCAGGAGGCTAAGCGAGCGGTAAGACGAGTTGCCGGGCGGTCAGCTTTGGCGCCTTCGAGGCCGGGAGCGCTGCAACGCTTACCGGCCTCTTTCTTTAAGGCCTTCAGGGCGGCCATCATTGGGCCACCTCCTTTTCGCCGATCAGAGCCCTGATGCTCGACACTTTGACTAGTGTTCGTCGGCCCAGCTTCACCGTCTCCAGACGCCCGCTGTTGATCAGGTTGTATGTATGGGTCCGACCGATACCCAGAGATTCGCATGTCGCCTTAATAGAGATGAGCGCGGAGATTGGTTGGTTCATTGCGTAATACCCTATGTTGGTGAATGTCCTCGATCAGTCGAGAACGCTGACGAACATAAGATCGAAAATGCGCGTGTAAATACGAAAATTAGTTGGAGGTAAAATAAAAGCCGGAATTCGGGCAGTTTTATATTATTGAATTTGTTGAGACCTAATTGGAGTTTAAATGAACAATTTTGAAGTTAGTTGCATGTTTGTCCGAAGAGAGGATGCATTGAGGTGTGACTCAACCCCGGTTGAGCGGGGGAATCTCCAACTTCAGCAAGGGCTGGATGCATCTCGGCGCGCATTGAGCGGTCACTTAGGTGCTGCTCAGCAACCACTCAGTATGAAGTGAGCGGGGGCTCAGTGAGAACTGAGCGGAAGATTGTTCGGACAAAGTTCAAAAGTCTTGGCAGATTGACGGACTGAGCAAATTTATGGCTCGTTGGCAGCGCACGGCGGAAAAGCGATGCGGACCCAATCCGAGCGATCGACATACAAGGGTCCGTGCCAACTTTCGGTCACGCTTGCGTGTGCTGGCAGGCCATCGACATCCTCATCTGCAAGGTTGGGCACCACGTAATCGGTTCTGCCCCAAAAAATTCCTCCCGGCCCGAGCGGCAAATATTCGCAGCTGTTGGCGGGACAGCATTCGTCGATCAGGCGCTCGAGGTGCTGAGGGTCTTCGGCCAGGAAGAAGCCCACGATCTCCCGTGGGCGATCAGCCTCGGCGTTGAGGCGTACGATATAGCCATTCATGTCGTGGTTTCCTGCTTGAGCTGGTTGTTGGTCGGCAGAGTGCCGAGCTAGGCTAGGTTCCGGATTGGAATGACGACCCTGTTGTCGCGCAACTCGTCGAGGTGATCGCTCCACCACTGCGCCATCCTCACGCGCTCATCCCAGTGCAGGCCCCGATGATATGCTCCGCGGGTCGCATTGCTTTCACCATGAGCCAGTGCCCGCTCGATGGCGTCCGGATTCCAGAGGCCGCTTTCGTTCAATAGGGTCGATGCCGTTGCACGCAGGCCATGGGCGGTGACTTCATCCTTGCCGAAACCCATTCGACGGAATGCGGCATTGATGGTGTTCTCGCTCATCGGCCGGCTGAAACTGTAGGCTGACGGGAAAACATACTTCCCGGAACCAGTTAGAATTCGGAGATCGAGCAACGTCGCCAGGACTTGTTTCGAGAGAGGTACGGCATGCGGGCGCCGCGCCTTCATTTTGGCTGCAGGTAGGTTCCAGATCCCGGCCTTGAGATCGAACTCACTCCACTCAGCGTGGCGCAACTCGCCCGGCCGGACGAAAACATGAGGTGCAATCCGAAGGGCTGCCATGGTGACAGGCCCGCCGAGAAAGGCATCGATCGCCCGGAGGAGTTCGCCGACCTTCCTTGGTTCAAGGATGGCCGCGTAGTTGCGTGCCTTGGGTGTGATCAACGCGCCCTGCAGCAGGTTGGCGGGGTCTGATTTGCAGCGTCCTGTGGCAACGGCATACCGGAACACGCGGCTGGCAAATGACCGGCATTTCTTTGCGGTCTCGTGACGTCCCTTCGCCTCAAGCTTCTTGAGCGCAGCCAGCAGCATTTGCGGATCGACATCCGCGATCGGCATGGCTCCGATTGCGCGATCCAGTTGCTCCAGGAACCAGCGAGCTTTTGCAATGGTAGCAGGTGCCTTGCCGTCCCCGACCATCTTTGAGTCGATGAATTCTTGGGCGACGGCGCTGAAGGTGGTGGACGCGCTGAGCAGCGCCGTGAACTTCGCCTTCTTGCGTTCCAGGGCTGGATCCTGTCCGTCCGCGAGCTTCTCCCGAGCGGCATCCCGGAGCTTCCTGGCTTTCGCTAGATTGACGTCCGGATAGGCCCCCAAAGAGAGCTTCTTTTCCTTGCCGAGATGGCGAAATTTGAGCCGCCAGAGCTTTCCGCCGGCTGGCGTGACGAGGAGGTAGAGGCCCCGCTCGTCGGTCAATTTCCAGTCTTTTTCCCGAGGCTTAGCGGCCTTCACCGCGATGTCGGTCAGTGCCATGTGGGGGCCTTTTTTTGAGCTGGCCCTCAAATTGGGGGCCTTTTTTCAAAATGCCCCGGAAAAGGCCCCCAGTTCGGCGTGATTCTGATCACGCACGGGCGACCAACCCCGGACATCTGCCAAGATTTTTGGCGGATTTCCGGGGGTTTAGCAACCTCGGACGAGTGTCTGTGAATCGGGGAATGGTGCCCAGAAGAGGACTCGAACCTCCACGCCCTTGCGAGCGCCAGCACCTGAAGCTGGTGCGTCTACCAATTCCGCCATCTGGGCACGGGGTAGGCGGCGGCCTTTAGGGGGCCGGCTTGCGGCTTGTCAACCGCCGTTCGGATGCTTGCATGGAATCAGTCACGAGGGCATGGGCGGACGCTCAAGCGCGCATGAGGATTGATGGGATGGACGAGCTGGTTGTTCTGTTCGGCGGCGGTGGCTTTCTGGGCCGCTATGTCGCGCAGGAGCTGCTGCGGAGCGGGGCGCGCGTGCGCATCGCCGAACGCGACCCGCTCGATTCCTTCTTCCTGAAGCCGCTTGCCGCACTCGGCCAGGCGCAATCGGTCCGAGCGGACATCACCAAGCTCGAATCGGTCGAGCGCGCGGTCGCGGGCGCCGATGTCGTCATCAACCTGGTCGGCGTGCTCAAGGGGCGCTTCCAGGAAGTCCACGTCGATGGCGCCGCCAATGTCGCGCGGGCGTCGGCTGCCGCGGGCGTGAAGCGGCTGGTCCACATCTCCGCCATCGGTGCCGACCCGCAGGCCGCATCCAATTATGCCCGCACCAAGGGCGAGGGCGAGGCCGCGGTGCGCGCAGCTTTCCCGGGCGCGGCGATCCTGCGTCCTTCAATCGTCTTCGGTCAGGAAGATGATTTCGTGAACAAGTTCGCCGGGCTGATCTCGCGCCTGCCTTATCTGCC
>Ga0157372_10004906_pt1 | contig 14221 bp, 10 predicted proteins | sample C55metaG_FD_115307 | JGI IMG/M metagenome (GOLD analysis project Ga0157372, IMG submission 115307) | Corn rhizosphere microbial communities from Kellogg Biological Station, Michigan, USA - C5-5 metaG | ecosystem: Host-associated > Plants > Roots > Rhizosphere > Soil | place: USA: Michigan... | reverse complement strand
CCATCAGTCCGCTTCCAAATGCCGCCATCACAGCGAGCGGCACAACGGTCTGCACCGGCGACCCGGTGACGCTTACTGCTTCCGGAGCCGGCTCTTATAGCTGGAGCACAGGCTCGGCGGCCGCGGCCATCAGTGTATTTTCAGCGGGAACATACACACTCACTGTAACCAACAGCTGCGGGTCACAAACAGCCACGCAGACAATCGCAGCCGGCAGCGCGCCTTCGGTGAGCATCCTGCCGGCAGCCTCGTCCTTCTGCGCCGGAAGCAGCATGCTGCTGTATGCCACAGGATCGGGCAATTTTACCTGGACGGGCGGATCTGTAAATGATTCGATTCTCGTTACAGCTGAAGGGCTTTACACCGTAACCGCAAGCAACGGCTGCGGCAGCGCTTCCGATTCGGTATTTGTGAATGCCGATTCCATCACCGCATTTTTCACAGCCAGCACACTCAGCGGCCCCGCTCCTCTAACTGTTGATTTTACAAGCAGCAGCTCCGCTTCCGCGATTTCCTTAGCATGGAATTTAGGAAACGGCACAACTGCTTCCGGAAGTTCCGCATCAGCGATCTATCAGTCTCCCGGAACTTACCCGGTTACCTTAACAGCTACGAATGCCGCAGGCTGCAGCGATACCTACACGCTGACGATCATTGTTCCCGAAGATGCCTCTACCCTGCAAATGCCGAACGTTTTTACACCTAACGGTGATGGCATCAACGACCAGTTTGCAGGTATCGGAACCGGAATAAAAGAATTCAGCTGCAGGATATACAACCGCTGGGGAACGCTGGTAACGGAGCTTCCAACTTTTAAAAGCAGCTGGGACGGGCGCACCACCTCGGGCGTGATGGCGAACAACGGAACCTATTTTTATGTGGCGAAAGCTACGGGCGCCGACGGAAAAACATACCTGGAAAAGGGATTTGTGGAACTCATCGGCCAATAGCCGAAAATAATTGTTAACTCAACACGATGAAAAAGAATTTCATTTTATACACTAACCGCTTACTGACGCTCGCGCTCATGATGGCTGCCACCGCAGTTTCCGCGCAGATCAACATTCCGGGCACCACACCGGTAACGGAAAACTTCGACGCCATGGCCGCTTCGGCCACCGCTGCACTTCCAACAGGCTGGAAAATAAGCGCGGCAGGTGCAGCATCGCCCACCTGGCCTGCAGCCGGGAACTTCAGCGCCGTGAACCAGCAGGCTTCGAGCGGCACACCGGCAACAGGCGGACGCTATAACTGGGGCACCAGCGCAACCGAACGCGCATTGGGCATCATGACATCGGGAAGCTACGCGAGCCCGAACAGCATCATGGCATTTTTCAGGAATACCAATGCCGCAAGCATCAGCCAGCTCGCGATCAGCTACGACCTTGAACGTTACAGGATCAATACTGCCGCAGCTTCCGTGCAATTCTACTATTCAACCGACGGCGCCACCTGGACGGCAGTTGCTGCAGGGGACATTGCAGCGGCGACTATCGGCACCGGCGCAAACGCCTATGGATTCGGGCCGCAGGCAACGTTCAGCGTAAGCTCCTTTAACATTACCGGATTGAACATTGCCAACGGGAGCGACATCTACCTTCGCTGGAACCTCAACACTACCGGGGGAAATTCGCAGGGGATCGCTATTGATAATTTCAGCCTTACCGCCACCTTCACCGTGAGCCCTGCCATCGCGGTAAGCACCACAAGCTTGAGCGGCTTCAGTTACCTGCTCGGGTCCGGCCCTTCCGGTCAGCAATCGTTCACCTGCAGCGGCAGCAGCTTAAGCAGTAACATTACGCTCAGCGCTCCTGCCGATTATGAGATCTCAACAACCAGTGGCAGCGGATTCGGCCCCTCTGTTACGCTTGTCCCGGTTTCCGGAAGCGTTGCCGCAACCACTATTTATGTGCGGCTGATCGCGGGCCTTGCAGGCGGTTCCTACAACGGTGAGCTGATCACGGCGTCAAGCACCGGGTCAACTTCCCGCACAGTCACCTGCAACGGCGATGTAACTACCGGCGGGATCTTCATCAACGAGATCATGGTAAACCCTTCCGGCGGCAACGACGGCACCAACATGCCGAACACTTCCGAATGGATCGAATTTTATAACTCATCCACGGCAGCCATCGACATCAGCTGCTGGGTATTTACCGACGGCGATTTTTCAGTGACCTTTCCTTCGGGAACATCGGTTGCTGCAGGAAGCTATTTTACCGTGGCGAGCGCTGCCGGAACCGGGCTGAGCCCCAACCTCGACTGGGCATTGTGCGGCTGCACCACGGGAGGCCTCACCACAGAAGTGGGCGTATTTACAAACGGCGCTGAGCAGGTGGTGCTGTTCAATGCAGCGGGAACTGTTGTGGATGCGGTGATCTGGGGCGGCGGACAGTCGTTGCCAACGAGCGTATTAAGCGCGGCGGGAGGCGGATGCGCGGCGCAAACCCTGAGCCTTCCCGCATCCGGCGCAACATACGAAAGCATAGGTTCCGTAACCGACGGCGTAGCCAATGAACGCGATTACGATGCCAGCTCCACCTGGCAGCAAACGGCATCGCCCACGTTCGCATCTACCAACGGCGTTAACCCGATGCCGATCGAGCTGCTCAGCTTTTCCGCGGAACCCGCAGGAAAAAAAGCGCTTTTAAAATGGGCCACTGCCAGCGAGACCAACAACGATTATTTTACTGTGGAGCGAAGCAGCAACGCCATCGAATTTTATGCGGTGGGAACACTTGAGGGAGCCGGCAGCAGCAAAACAACGCTGCACTACTCCTTTTACGACGATGCCCCTTTGAGCGGGCTGAATTATTACCGTTTGAAGCAAACCGATTATGACGGCAAAACCAGCTATTCCGCGATAGAAGCGATCAGCTTCAGCGCAACATCCGCGTTAAGGGTGTATCCGAACCCGGCTGCAAACGAACTCAGCATCACGGTCCCCGGAGATGAAACTGAATTTGAGATCAGGGATATCCGCGGCCTGCTGATCTTAAAAGGCAGGTATAGAGGTGCGGGCAACGCATCCATCGACATCAGCGAACTGGCGGCAGGCACGTACATTCTCCGCTCGGCGGGCACCAACAGCAGCAGCCAGGCCTTGTTCATTAAACGATAAAACCCATGAAAACACTGATTTACAAGCTTTCCGGCGGCGAACCGAACATCCACGCTATCACTTTCTGGATCACGCTTATTCTTTCACTTGCATTTTTCGGCTATGTGATCCTTCGGTCATAGAGCAGGTCAACTTTTTGTTACCATTTCATTATCTGTGAATTACTATTAAAAAGTGTGCTTGACGTATTGAAAAAATGAGTACATTTGCACAGTAAATCAGGAGGTGAACACCCTACACGAACTCTTCAACCGAAGATCATTCCGAAACCGCCTCCGTTCGGCTTTTAAACCTAATTTAACTCAATATAATAACATGAAAAAACTATTACTATCAGTTTTAGCATTAGCGTCTTATTTAACCAGCAGCGCACAGTGCACGGAATTATTCATTTCCGAATACGTGGAAGGAACAGGGAACGACAAAGCCCTCGAGATCTACAATCCTACCAATGCAGCGATCAACCTGAGCGGATACCGCATCGAGCGCTTTTCCAACGGCTCTTCCTCTTCATCAGCGGGCGGTGTTTTAAACCTTTCCGGAACCATTGCAGCACATGATGTATTTGTGATCGCAAACGGACAAACTACCGGAAGCGCATCTTCTCCTGCCTGCAGCCCTGCCTTACAGGCGATGGCCGATCAGCTGGACGGCGTTTACCCTGCACCTACTTACATGAACGGGAACGATGCAATTGTCCTGTTCCACAACACTACAATCATTGACATCTTCGGAAAAACAGGCGATGCTGCTATGACCACTTCCAGCGGATGGAGCGATATGTTCCCGTACGACGGATCTGCCGGAACTATCTGGACGGAGAACCACACGCTTTACCGCAAGCCTACCGTTACACAGGGCGTTACCACCAACCCGGGAACATTCATCGTTACCACGCAGTGGGACTCATTGCCTGTGAACACCTGGACCGGCCTCGGATCACATGCCTGCGCTTGCGCAAGCGTTGGGATCGCTGAAAAAGACAACTCCGTTTCAGTGGTTGTTTACCCGAACCCTTCCAGCAACGGCTTCTTCAACATCCTTACTGGCGCCGCTATCAACAACATCGAAGTTTACAATGTTGTAGGACAGCAGGTGATCGCGCAGAAAGGCAACAACGCTGATAAATCGGCAATGGTTGAAACTGCGGGACTTCCGAAAGGCATCTACTTTGTAAAAGTGATGATGGCAAACGACAAAACAGTAACTGTAAAAATAACGATCCAGTAATCTTCTTCCGAAAGCGTCCCCTGAGCCCGGCTCCGGGGACGCTTTTTATTTTGTATTATGAAACATCTTTCCGTTTTTTTCTTTTTCCTGCTCAGCTCACTTTTCTCGTTCGCGCAATCGGGCGGCGAAGTGAAAGGAACCATCAAGGATGCCGCTACCGGTGAGACCATCGTGGGCGCGAGTGTTCTGTATGCCGAAGGAAAAGGCACTGTAACGGACATCAACGGAAATTTCTCTCTTAAATTCGATTCTGCCGGACAATACACGCTCACTGTTTCCTATGTAGGCTATGAGATCCAGAAGATGAAGGTAAAGGTTGGCGGCAAGCCGGTAACGCTTAGCTTCAGCCTGCAAACCCAGACGCTGAACGAGGTGGAAGTGGTTGCCGATGTGGCGAAAACCCGCGAAACACCGATCGCATTCTCCAATATTTCAAGCAAGCAGATCAGCGAAGAGCTTGGCACACGCGATCTGCCGATGGTGCTGAACTCCACTCCCGGCGTTTACGCAACCGAGCAGGGCGGCGGAAGCGGCGATGCACGCGTTTCCGTGCGCGGATTCGACCAGCGGAATGTAGCCGTGATGGTTGACGGTGTTCCCGTGAACGATATGGAGAACGGACAGGTTTACTGGAGCAACTGGGACGGGCTTGGCGACATTACCCGCACCATGCAGGTGCAGCGCGGACTCGGTGCTTCCAAGCTTGCTGTGGCCTCTGTAGGCGGAACCATTAACATTATCACAAAAGGCATTGACCAGAAAATGGGCGCCAATGTGAAGCAGGAGGTGAATGATTACGGGCTGTACAAAACATCGTTCGGATTCAATACCGGCCAGCTGAAAGGCGGATGGGGACTTACACTTGCAGGATCGCGCAAATGGGGAACAGGATACGTGGATGCTACATTCGACGATGCATGGTCCTATTTCTTCAAAGTGCAGAAACGCTTTAAAAAACATTTGCTGAGCCTGAGCGCAAGCGGTGCGCCGCAAAGGCACGGACAGCGTTCCTTCCAGATGCCTTACGGATTGTACGACAAAACGCTTTCCGACAACATGGGCATCAATACGGATTCGGTTTACAAATACATGGGCACACATTCTTCCCAGTATTACACCACCGCAACACGCGGCGAAAGAGGCATCAAATACAACCCGAACTGGGGCAAATACACGAACAAGGACGGTGAGGAAATCCTCTTCAGCGACAAAGTGAATTATTTTCACAAGCCGCAATTCAACCTGTCTCACTTCTGGAACCCGACTGAAAAATTAAATGTATCCACCGTAGTGTACCTCTCCATAGGTAAAGGCGGCGGAACAGGCATGAAAACAACCGCTGCACGCGATACAACCGAAGGGCTGATCAAGGTGCAGTCGATCTACGATTTTAACTCCACAGCCATCTCTCCCGCATACAGCACTACCGAGCATTCATCGGGGAACTACCTGCGTGCGGCGAACAACGATCACATCTGGTACGGTGTTCTTTCCACCTGGAATTACAAGATCAACAAGAACTTCAACGCCATGCTGGGGATCGACGGGCGGAACTACAAAGGAACACATTACCAGACCGTATACGACCTGCTCGGCGGCGATTATGCCATCGACAACTCCGACAAAAACCAGCCTACAGGCGCCGGAAATACACAGAACAGCATGAAGCGCGTTGGAGACAAAGTGAGCTTTTACAACGATGCAAAAGTGATGTGGGCCGGGGCGTTCGGGCAGGTGGAATTCAAGCGCAACAAGTGGAGCGCATTTGTGACGGGATCATTTTCCGAGACCGGCTACCAGCGCATCGATTATTTCCGCAAGCGCGACCTGGTGCTGGAAGACGGCACCTACGAGCAGGCTGTGGGATACAACGATGTATTCTATTACAACGGGCACGATCATATTACCGCGCTGAACGGCGCAACCGTTACTACCAGCGGCGATACCACCTTTGTCGACAATCCCGGATCAGGACCGGTCCTTTCCATTGTCGGCGCACAGGGTTATACCAACCAGTCGGCAGAAGCACGCGCCGCCACCACCAAGCGCTTATGGTTCCCGGGATACACGATGAAAGGCGGCGCCAATTACAACATCGACGATCATCACAACGTGTTCGTGAACCTGGGCTACCTGAACATGGCGCCACGCATGACGGCTGTGTTCGACAACAGCAACAAGCAGTTCCTCGAGATCAAGAACCAGAAGGTATATGCTATTGAAGGAGGCTACGGTTTCAAGCACCAGCGCTTTGCAGCCAACCTGAACCTGTATTACACCCTGTGGAAGAACAAGCCGCCGGCATCCACGCTTTCGGTGGTTACGCCCGACGGGACATTCTCCTACAACGTGAACGGACTGGATGCGCTGCACAAAGGAATTGAGCTGGATTTCGTTTACAAGATCATGAAGAACCTTGATTTTGAAGGCTTAGCGGCCATCGGCGACTGGAAAACAATTTCCGGCACCACCGTATACATTGAGAACGATGCCGGTAACACCGTGGCAACCGTTGATTTCAGCGCGAAGGATGTTCACGTAGGAGATGCCGCACAGATCCAGTATGGCGGAAGCCTCCGCTACGAGGTGATCAAAAACCTGTACATCAAGCCGCGCTTCACTTACTTCGCGAAGAACTACGCCAACTTCGACCCGATCCTGCTCACCGATTATACCAACTCAACGGGCAAGCACAGCAACAAGGACAGGGAATCGTGGAGAATGCCGGATTACAGCCTGCTGGATGTGTTTGTAGGATACGATTTCAAAGTATGGAAAATGAACTTCGGCCTTTCCGCAGGAGTTACCAACCTGCTCACGACCTCGTATGTAACAACGTATCACAACGGGAAACCACAGTTAAATACGATCAACGGCGTGTACATCACCGACGGTGTGAACGGGACCAACTTCGACGCCTCCACCGCCACAGGCTTTGTGGGAATGGGCAGGCGCTACAATGTTGCTTTAAAAATAGGATTCTAAGATCAATTAATAATAAAAAAACAAAATGAAAAAATTACTCCTCACAGGCCTCGGATCTGCATTTGCTGCAATGATGAGCTTTGCACAAACCAGCATGTCCACATCATGGGGCTTCGCAACAACCACGCTGCCTACCGGCTGGTCGTCGAGCGGAACAGGCTTCAGCTATTATTCGGCTTCCGGGAACCCGGCGCCGGCCGCAAAATTTGCAGCCACCGGCGATAAGCTTACTATTTTCTTTTCCTCTTCACCGGGAAATTTAACCTATGACCTTACCGGGAATTCCTTTTCCGGAGGAACATTCAAAGTGGAGGAATCCGTGAACGGAACCACATGGACCACGCTGCACACGTTCACAACGCCGCCGGCAACCTATTCGCCGTTTACCGACGTTCCGAGCTCAGCAAGCCGCTACATCCGTTTTAACTATACCAACAAAGTTACCGGCAACGTGGGAGTTGATAACGTGAGCATCGCGCTCGGCTCTTCCACCACCCAGCAGATCAACGTAAAGCAGGGCGCCACCACCATTGTAAACGGCGGAACATACAGCCTGAGCTCGCCGGTAAGCACCAACACCCCGACCACGTTCACCATCCAGAACTTAGGCACGGTGAACACGCTTAACATTTCCGGAGTTACCATTTCAGGGCCGGCAGCTGCCGATTACTCCGTAGGTTCATTCCCTGCTTCTGTTGCAGCAGCATCAAGCGGAAACATGGTGATCAACTTCACGCCTTCTGTTGCCGGCACAAGAAACGCCGCCATCAGCATCGCGAATGATGATCCTACTGGCAATCCTTACATCATCAACCTTTACGGTGTAGGCGGAACGCTTGCAACCGAGCCGACTGTACAGCCAACGGCATTCTCTTTCACCGCGGTTAAATCGTACCACCTGAACGCTTCCTTCACGCCTGCAAGCCCTGCACCGGATGCAGGATACCTCGTGCTGAAAAGAGCCGGCTCACCTGTTACCGACATCCCGGTTGACGGAGTGGTTTACCAGCGCGGAGATGTGATCGGAAATTCGAAAGTTGTTTCCAGCTCAATGGCAACAGCCTTTTTCCCAAGCGAGATCGTTGCAAACACAACGTATTATTTCGCTGTGTTCTCCTACAACGGACCGGGAACATACCGCAATTACCTTACTGCATCGCCTTTAACGGGAAGCGTAACCTCATCAGCATCCATGCAGCCGGCTACTTATTACAATTCGGCTTCAACTACAAATTCAACATTCGTAACCGACCTGCACAACAAGATCAACCCGCACATGATGCAGTTCTACAGCAATTACGGGTCACTGATGGTTTCGAAATTCTATGCGCGTGATACCACTGCAGGACAACGCGTTGTTACCTGCGTGTACAGCGGATTGAACCAGATCTACACGGAGCCTTTCGATTTCACCGCCAACGATTTCAGCCGCGAGCATACGTATTGCAACAGCTGGCAGCCAAGCACAAACGCACTGCCGGACAATACCAACCTGCCGGAGTACAACGATTATCACATGATCACGCCTACCAACCAAACGATGGTTAATGCCGTACGCAGCAATTATCCGCTGGGTGAAGTGGTAACTGTGATCTCCAGCTACATGGGCGCAAAACTGGGCTACAATGCAGCGGGGAAAAAAGTGTACGAGCCGCGTGATTCCGACAAAGGCGATGCAGCGCGCTGCATGATGTACGAGTCGATCTGCTACACCGGCGTTCCGTATTCCGGACCTTCAAACACTTGTGTTTATGGCGGCAGCTGGTCGTTCCCGAGCTACATCAGCACTACGATCCCTTACGGACAGGATCAGAACGTGTTGAAAAAATGGCACTACCAGGATCCTCCTGATAATTTCGAGATCGCACGCAACGACTATGTTGATTCATTGCAGGGCAACAGGAACCCGTTCATCGACAGCGTACAGTTTGCGTGCTACATCGATTTCATGACCATGACAAAGATCAATTCACCGATGATCCCCTGCAACAGCATGACCACCGGAATTGCCGGCGAGGAATCCCATGCCGACATGATGATGATCGCACCGAACCCAAGCAACGGAACATTCGTGCTGACCTATGTTACAGAGAAGTCACAAACGCTGAACATCCGTTTGGTGGATGTGGTAGGACGCATCGTATACAACGGCCAGGCAAAAGTAAGCATGGGCTACAACCCTATCGACCTGAGCATTCCGGGCTTAAGCAAAGGTATATACACGCTTGTATTAACTACGGAAACCGGCAGCACAACAGAGAAGCTGGTGATCGAATAATCACATTGAAATCAATTAAAAAGAAAACGTCCCGTAATAGCTTACGGGACGTTTTGTTTTTTTACTGAATCTTTATTCCGGAGCATTCCCCTCCTTCACTTCACAAACCTCATTACACTCTCAAAAAACTCCTTCGGCTTCTCTGCATGCACCCAATGCCCCGAGCCTTCAATGGTTTCCAGCATGCTCCTTGGAAATAATTCCTGGATCAGGTCGATATCCGCATCCAGCACATAATCCGCTTTTGCGCCGCGAATGAACAAAGCAGGCACATCCACGCTGTTATCGGAAGTAACCGGCGATCCCACATTCTCCATCTTTTCCAGCATCACCTTAAGGTTAAAGCGCCAGTCGAGGCGGCCATCCTCCTTCCAATACACGTTCTTCAGCAGGAATTGCTTCGTCCCGAAATCGTCAATGTACTCCGAAAGGATCGCTTCCACTTCTTTTCTTGTTTTCACCACGTTGAAGTCGACAGCGCTCAATCCTTTTATAACAGAAGGATGCTGCGGCGGATAATATTTAGGGGCAATGTCCACAACGATGAGCTTGTCCACATTTCCGGGATGCTGCAGCGTGTATTGCATCACCGTTTTTCCACCCATGGAATGACCGATCAGCACAACGTTCTTTAACTGATGATCTTCGATCAGCTCCCGGAGGTCATCCGCCATCACCTGGTAATCCCATTTATCGCTGTGCGGCGAAAGCCCGTGGTTGCGCTGGTCTGCGGCATACACTTCAAAGCCGTTCTCACTGAACTGCTTTGCAAGGGAATTCCAGTTATCGCTCTGCCCGAACAAACCGTGCAGGATGATCATGGGCTGGCCGGAGCCATATTTTCTGTAGTGGAGTTTCATTTTTTATTTTTTCGTTCTAAGCCCCCGCACTTTCCCGATACGTTCTTCCCGAAAAGGGAAGAACCCCGAAATGACGTCAACACAGCACGTCAATCATAGTCCATCATAAATCGTCGAAGACGATCAGATCACTTAAATCATAATGAATCTGCGTTCCAATACAAAGCTTATGACCGAACTAACAACACACTATTTCAACTGCCTCCGATAAAGCTGTATCGTATTCTCCAATCCGTAATACAACGCATCGGAGATCAGCGCATGGCCGATCGATACTTCCAGCAGTCCCGGGATGTTCTTTGCAAAATAATTCAGGTTCTCCAGGCTGAGGTCATGGCCGGCATTTATTCCCAACGCAAGCTCATTGGCGCGTTTTGCGGCTGCAATAAATGGCCGGATAGCCGCTTGCCTGTCCAGCGGAAATTCCTTCGCGTAGGATTCGGTATACAGCTCGATGCGGTCGGTGCCCGTTTCTTTCGCTCCATCTATCATCCCTATCTCCGCATCCACAAAAATGGAAGTGCGGATCCCTGCCTTTTTAAATATTTCAATTGTTTCAACGAGGTAATCCCTGTGCTTCACTGTATCCCATCCATGGTCGGAAGTAAGCTGCCCGGTACCATCCGGCACCAGCGTTACCTGCGCAGGCTTAATGGCAAGCACCAGGTCCATGAACTTCTGCTCTTTGGGGTTCCCTTCGATATTGAATTCGGTGGAAAGCAACGGTTTCAGGTCGTGCACGTCTTTATAGCGGATATGGCGTTCATCCGGACGCGGATGCACCGTAATTCCCTGCGCGCCAAAGCGCTCGCAGTCGACCGCTGTTTTCAGCAGATCCGGGGTATTTCCGCCGCGCGAATTGCGAATCGTTGCGATTTTATTGATATTTACACTTAACTTTGCGTCCATTGCTTTATAAATAAAGTGTAAAGCTAAAAAATTAGTAAATTTGTATAATAAGTTTCTGATTTATTTGTTGGAATTACTGCCCGGATGAATATTGGAAAATCAGCTTAAAAAATATGTTAGCACAAGACCTTATCACAGACGAAATACCTCCCCTCAAAACATCCGATACGGGTCTTATGGCCATTAACTGGATGGACGAGTTCAAAGTATCCCATTTACCCATCGTAAACAACAATGAATACCTCGGACTGATCTCCGATACCGACATACTCGACATGAACATTACCGACGATGAGCTCGGAAAATGCAAGCTGTCGCTCATCCGCCCCTTTGTGAAGGAAAGCCAGCACATTTACGAGGTCATCAAAATGGTGTCGGCCATGAAGCTTACCGTGCTGCCTGTGCTCAACGAGAGCCTGCAATACGTGGGACTGATCCCTTCCAGCCACCTGCTCCAGCAGTTTTCCATGCTGGCTGCCACCAATGAGCCCGGCGGCATAGTGGTTTTGGAAATGAACGTGCACGATTATTCCATGACCCAGATCGCCCAGATCATTGAAGGAAATGACGCCAAGATCCTGAGCTGCTACCTGCGGAACCTTACGGACTCCACGCAGATCGAGGTAACGCTGAAGCTGAACAAGGAAGACCTTTCGGGCATCCTGCAAACATTTTACCGCTACAACTACAATGTAAAAGCATCGTTCCACCAGCGGGAATTCATGGACGATATGAAGAACCGCTTCGATTCATTCATGAACTACATTAATATCTAAACCTTGAAAGTAGCGATATACGGACGCTCCACCAGCGATAACCTCTCGGAGAACATCCAGATGCTTTTTCACAAGCTGGAGGAATGTGCTGCCGAAGTTCTTGTATATGAGCCCTTCCGGGATTTCATCAGCGAAAAGCTGAAGCTTTCATCCCGCATCAAAACATTTAATTCGCATGCCGATATCCGCGGAAAGGCGGATTATATGCTCAGCGTGGGCGGCGACGGCACGTTCCTGGAAACGGTTTCCTTTGTGCGCGATGCCAACATCCCGATCCTCGGCATCAATACCGGCCGCCTCGGGTTTCTCGCCAATGTGGCAAAGAACGAGATCAACGCCGCCATCGATGCGCTTGCGCAGAAGAAATACAGCATCGAGAAACGCGCCCTTCTCTGCGTTACCAGGCCTGAAAACCTCTTCGGGGAAGTGAATTACGGCCTCAACGAGCTCACGCTTCTCAAAAAGGATTCTTCGGCAATGGTCACCATTCACACGTACATCAACGGCGACTACCTGAACTCTTATTTTGCCGACGGGCTTATCGTGGCAACGCCTACCGGCTCAACCGCTTACTCACTCAGCTGCGGAGGGCCTCTCGTAATGCCCGGCTCCGAAAATTTCGTGATCACGCCCATTGCGCCGCATAACCTCAATGTGCGCCCGCTTGTGATCTCCGACAACAGCGTGATCACCCTGAAAGTGCAGGGCCGCAGTCCGAATTACCTGGTAACGCTCGACTCCCGCAGCGAAACGATCGACGATTCCACGGAGCTCACCCTCCAAAAAGCGGGGTTTTACATGCAGCTCATCAAGCTCGAAAACCAGCACTTTTTTAATACCATGCGCAACAAGCTTTTGTGGGGTTTAGACAAGCGGAATTAACTTAAATTAACACCGCCAATGAAGCAAAAATCCATTATATTTGCTTGCTTTTGGCAAAAATTACAATAAAAAATAAGCATCAAAGTTTAACACCGGAAACAGCTCATTTGAACAGGCATTTTATCATATTATTTTCCCTCCTGCTCGGCGCCCTCAACAGCTCCGCTCAACGCCCTAAAGACAAGAGCGCTGAGATCGGCGTTTTCCTGGGCGGATCTTACTACATCGGTGATCTCAACCCGCTGGTGCATTTCGGCCCAATGACCAAGCCTGCAGCGGGTGCCGTGTTCAGGTACAATGTGAATCCGAGGGTTGCGCTCCGCGCCAACGCTTTTTTCGGGACCATCCAGGCGGATGATGCCATTTCCTCCTCGCTTGCCCAGCAGCAGCGCAACCTTAACTTCAAATCCAAGGTTTCCGAGTTTTCCGTTCAGGCCGAATTCAATTTCCTCGACTACCAGATCGGTAACGAGCGCAAAAAGTTCACGCCCTACATTTTCCTCGGCATCGGCGCTTTCAAGTTCAATCCCGTTGCCACGTATTACAACTACAGCTTCACGCTTCAGCCGTTGGGCACCGAAGGACAGGGCCTCGACGGGGGACCGAGAAAGAAATACAAGCTCACGCAGGTCTGCATCCCGTTCGGGGTGGGTATTAAAACCAACCTTTCCAAAATGATCGGGCTTTCCATTGAATGGGGAATGCGCAAAACTTTTACCGATTACCCCGACGACGTGAGCACCACCTATTACAACCCGGCCAAGCTCGCAGCCGCACATGGCGCTGTTTCTGCCGTTGCTGCCGACCCGAGCCGCGGCACCGATCCTAACTACAGCAATGTGGGAAGGCAGCGCGGGAACCCTACCACCAAGGACTGGTACTCATTTGCAGGCATTACCCTTACACTGAAATTAAAAGAAAAACGCGAAACCTGTCCGGGGGTAAACTGATCCAATGAGTCTGAAAGAAAACATCAACCTGTCGAAATTACCGCAGCACATCGCCATTATCATGGACGGCAACGGACGATGGGCTAAAGAAAAAGGGCATGACCGTTTATATGGCCATTATCATGGCGTGGAAAGTGTGCGTAATATCCTGGAAGGTTGTGCCGAGTTGAATATTCAGTATCTTACCCTCTATGCGTTCAGCACAGAAAATTGGGACAGGCCAAAAGATG
>Ga0157372_10004903_pt1 | contig 14226 bp, 6 predicted proteins | sample C55metaG_FD_115307 | JGI IMG/M metagenome (GOLD analysis project Ga0157372, IMG submission 115307) | Corn rhizosphere microbial communities from Kellogg Biological Station, Michigan, USA - C5-5 metaG | ecosystem: Host-associated > Plants > Roots > Rhizosphere > Soil | place: USA: Michigan... | reverse complement strand
CTCACTCGCCAAGGGCGAGGAGATCACGCAGGACGTGTCGACGCTCGAGAATCCGGCAATACTCGAGCAGTTGCGCGAGTCGCGCTGAACAGGCTGGAAACCCCTCGCGCCATCACTCGCCCGCGCGGCGGGCGAGGGCGCGAGCGGCTCTGTATGTGTCGGCATCGGTGTCAATCACACCTCCGACACCGACGTCAGCGTTACTTTGGCGGCAGTGTATCGGCGAACGACGCGCGCTTGCCGAGCTTGTCGGCGAGCCGCGCGAGGTTCGGGTAGAGGCCGCGCCAGTCGAGCTCGGCGTAGCGCAGGTCGAGGTAGCCGAGCGCGCACCCGGTGGCGATATCGGCGAGCGAATAGCCCTCGCCGTTGCAAAAGGCGCGCTCGCCCAACTCGCGCGCGAATTCCGCGGCGCCTTCGTCGATCTTGCGGCGCTGCCGCGCGATCCATTCGTCGCTCTGCAGATTCGCCGGCCGCCGCCGCTCGATGACGATTGCCGACGTCGCGTCGCACACGCCGTCGGCGAGCGCTTCCCACTTCTTGACCGCGATGCGCTGCCGCGCGGGCTCGGGAATCAGGCGCGACACGGGGCTCACCAGATCGATGTACTCGACGATCACGCGCGAATCGTAGAGGTGGGTGCCGTCGTCGAGGACCAGCACCGGCAGCTTGCCGAGCGGATTCCATGCGTGCAGCGGATTGCCCGGTTCCCAGCCGGACGACTCGACCATCTGGTATTCGATCTTCTTTTCCGCGAGCGCGATGCGCACCTTGCGGGCGTACGGGCTCGTCTTGGATGCAATCAGCTTGAGCACGAAAGGCGCGGGAAGGAAGCTGCAGGACGGGGGTCCGAAGTATAGCATTTGGCACGTGCTAAACTCGATCGCCCGATTGCCCCCATGGACTGTGCCGAAAACGCTCGCCTGACCGCGCTGTCGCCGCTCGATGGCCGGTACGCGCAGAAGGTCGATCCGCTGCGCGCATGCTTCAGCGAATTCGCGCTGATCCGTGATCGCGTGCGCGTCGAAATCGCTTGGCTGCTCGCGCTGTCCGACGAGCCCGCAGTCCGCGAAGTTCCGCCATTCTCTGCCGCTGCGCAGGCCGTGCTTGCCGACATCGGCGCATCGTTCTCCGCGGCCGACGCCGCGCGTGTCAAGGCGATCGAACGCACGACGAACCACGACGTGAAGGCGGTCGAGTACTGGCTGAAGGAGCGTGCCGCCAACGAGCCGCAAATCGCTCGCGTCTCTGAATTCATCCACTTCGCCTGCACGTCCGAGGACATCAACAACGTCGCGTACGGCCTGGCCTTGGGGCAAGCCAGACGGACGGTCCTCTTGCCAACGCTGGAGGCAATCGCTTCCAGCTTGCGTGAGATGGCTGATGGTTACGCCGATTGGCCGATGCTTGGCCGGACCCATGGCCAACCTGCGACACCGACGACGCTCGGGAAGGAGCTTGCGAACGTCTTTGCCCGGCTCGAGCGGCAGATTGCGGCGTTCGCGAGGATTCCGATCAAGGGCAAGATGAACGGCGCGGTAGGCTACTACAACGCGCACACGATCGCCTATCCCGACGTCGCATGGGAGATGCTCGCGGCGAAGACCGTTACAGGGCTGGGTCTCGAGTTCAGCCCTTACACGACGCAGATCGAGCCGCACGACGGTATCGCCGAGTACTGCGACGCGCTCGCGCGGACGAACACGATCTTGGTCGACTTCGACCGCGACCTGTGGGGCTACGTGTCGCTCGGTTATTTCCGCCAGCGCTTGCAGGACGACGAAGTTGGCTCGTCGACAATGCCGCACAAGGTGAACCCGATCGACTTCGAGAATTCGGAAGGCAACCTCGGCGTCGCGAACGCGCTCTTGCGTCACCTCGCCGAAAAGCTGCCGGTGTCGCGCTGGCAGCGGGACCTCACCGATTCGACGGTGCTGCGCAACCTCGGCGTTGCGCTCGGCCATGCGCAGCTCGGCTATCTCGCGCTGCGGCAAGGACTCGCGAAGCTCGACGCCGATCGCGAACGCATGGCAAGCGACCTCGACGCGAACTGGGAGGTGCTGGCCGAGGCGATCCAGACGGTGATGCGCCGCTACGGCCTGCCCAAGCCCTACGAGCAGCTGAAGGCGTTGACTCGCGGAAAGAGCGGGATGACGCCGGAAGCGATGCGCACCTTCGTTGCGTCGCTCGAGCTACCCGACGGAGCGAAGCAACGGCTCCTCGAGTTGACGCCCGGCCGCTACATCGGCCGGGCCGAATCGCTGGCAAGACGGGCTTGAGCGCCGCGCGCGATCTCGATGCGGCGCGCTCTCTGATTTGGCAGTCACCGCAACATCCTCGACGCGAAACGCTTGCTCACCGCTCGCAAACTGCGTCCGCCAGGGTTGATCGCCGCTATTCCTTTCAACTCGAGCACCGGCGATTGACGCTTGGCTGAGCCCCAGTGTAGCGTTGCACCTGCTCGCGCGGTGGCGGGAATAGCGCCAACACCGAGGCCGCTAAGGGGGCGGGTTGCGTGCGCATCGGGGAGTTCGAATTCGTAGCGATCGGCCTGCTCGCCGCGCTGCTCATGGCGGTTCCAGGCGTATCGCCACGCGCCAATCCCAAGCCGAGTGCGCCCACCATTGTGCTGGATCCTGGCACGCACACGGGGCCTATTCGACGGCTCGCAAAGAATCAGGCGGAAACGATCCTCGTGACGGCGTCGGACGACAAATCGGCGCGGCTCTGGGATCTTCGAAGCGCAAAGCTGATTGCGACATTACATCCGCCGATTGGCGCCGGGCCCGTAGGACGCCTGTACGGTGCCGCGGTCGCAAGCGATAACCGGGTCGCGTTGGCGGGCACGACCGCCGCGGAAGGCGGACTGCATCTCATTTATCTTTTCGACCTTCTCAACCATTCAGTCGTCGGATCGTTCGACGCACGGGGCGGAAACATCAAGCGCCTTGAATTTTCGCCGGACAGCGAATTGCTCGCCGCCGCCTACGCCGATGATCCTGCTGTGCGCGTGTTCAACCGACGCGGCGAACTCGTCTACGAAGAGAAGTTTCGCGCAGACGCCTACTACCTGACCTTCTCCTCCGCTGGACAAATGGCCGTTTCCGTCAGCGACGGGACAGTTCATTTGTATTCCGTGGCTGGGCGAAACTTGACGCCAGCTCGCACGATTGCGACGCACCTAAGCGATCCGAGAGGCATCGCCTTCTCACCGGACGGTCGCATGCTCGCGGTTGGCTATCTGTCCCGCATGGCGACTGGCCAAGTGCGCGTTGATGTGTTCAACACTGGAACAGGCACCTTGGTCAAGTCTATCCAATTTGCCGACATTGATCGTGGAAATCTGATGAACGTCGCATGGCAGTCGGATGGACATGCGCTATATTCAGCAGGGACTGGCTATCGAGGCAAGAATCGATTTATTGCCAAGCGAATTGCGTGGCCGGAGGGTACCTCGATCGACATGGATGTCGGCCGCGATTCGGTGCTGGACTTGCTAAGCTTGCGCGACGGCAGCGTTGTATTTGCAACGGCCGAGCCTGGTTGGGGAAAGATGCTCGGGGATCGCGTCGTAGGCGTCGTTCCGACGCCAGCCAACCGGTTCTCGGATGCGTCGACGCTACGCACGAGCAAGGACGCCCGTGTTGTCAGCTGGGGAAACGAATCCGGGCAAGAGCCGCTTCACTTCAGTCTCGACACGCGTCGGATCGACCGGGGCAGCGCAACTGCACGGCAGTTGCCCGAGACCTCCACCAGAGGCATGGTCGTAGCGAAGTGGGAAGACAACTACGAACCCACGATAAACGGCAGGCGAATCGCTCTTGGGCAATCGGAGATTTCGCGCGCGGTCGCAGCGGGCCCTGACGGTGCGGTGTTCGGCACGAGCCGTGCGCTTCGCGCATTCGATTCAGCAGGCAAGCAACGATGGGCACGTTTTCTGCCGACCGAGACTCGTGCTGTCGTCCTCTCATTCGACGGAGCATTGGCGATCACTGCGATGCTCGACGGAACGGTCCGCTGGTGGCGAGTGTCGGACGGCGCACTTCTCATGTCGTTCTTTGCGACAGCCGATCGCCGCTGGGTGCTATGGACCGAACTCGGATATTTCGACGTGAGTGCCGGTGGAGAAGATTTGATCGGATGGGTTGTAAATCGACCCGAAGGGGATCGTACCGACTACTATCCGATATCGCGTTTTCGCGAGAAATATTTTCGTCCTGATGTAATTGACCGCATTCTTTTCGATCGTGACGCCGAACTCGCGCTCGATAACGCGAATGCGTCGCGACGGGCAGCGGCCTCGTCGCACGATGCCGACGCAAAGGAAAGGTTGGAAAGACACATTGCCCCGTCGCCTCCGCAAAATGCATTGCCGCCCATCATTTCGCTGGTGACACCGGCAAGCGTCGAATCGGCCGATTCTACGGTGGCGATCGGATACACGTTATCGTCCGCCGACCCGGTGTCCGCGGTCACCGTCCGCGTTAACGGGCATCTGCATGAAACGATCAACGACGTGATACCGGTAAGCGACGGCAAGAGCATCGGGAGGTTGCACGTGACCATTCCCGAGGAAAACGCGATCGTGCAGATTTTCGCGAGCAACAAATACGGGGCCTCGCCACCGGCGACCATGAACTTCAACATGGCCCGGGAACGAGCAGGCACCACGGCATTGCAAGATGACGTCCGGCACATCTACGTGCTTAGCATTGGCGTAAGCGAGTACGCGAATTCGAAGTACGACCTTCCCGCGGCCGCAAACAATGCAAAAGACATCACGCTCGCGTTGGGTGAACGAGAAGGCGAAGCGAGTCAACGCGTCGTTGTGAAGCTGATTTCCAACGAACAAGCGACGCGCGCCACGGTCCTGGAGGCGATGAAATGGTTCACCACCACGCCCGGTGGGCACGACGTGGCGATACTCTATCTCGCAGGACGCGCCGTCGACGATATCGACGATACGTACCAGTTCCTGATGCATGATGCGGATCTCGGAGACCTCCGCAATACTGCGATATCGGAAGAAGAACTGGGTAGCGCGCTCGGTTCCGTGAAGGGAAACGCTATCCTCCTGCTGGACACGTGCTATGCAGGAGGATTACCTGGAACAGCGGCAAACGCCGACCTCGGCCGCATCGCCAACAAATTGTCCAGTCCCGAATTTGGAACGGTCGTCCTCACTGCATGTTACAGAGGGGGCGCCGCAGCCGCCTTCAAGGGTTCGTCGTTTGCCCAAGCGATTATCGAGGGTCTATCGGGGCAGGCCGACCAACGCCACCGCGGGTATGTCACTTACAGCGACCTGGGTGATTTCGTCAGCAGAAAGGTCGAGCAAGCCACTTCCGGAATGCAGTCGACGCTGACGACTGCCCCCGCCGGCCTGCCGGATTTCGCGCTGGTCCGGGTGCGGGGCGCCAGGAACTAAGCTGCGCAACGACGAGATCACGACAAACTCGCCATCCGTGGGATCGCTATTCGAGAGGCAGCAATGAAGCGTTCGCGAGGCTCGTTTGGCGCTTGTCGTAACTACTGGGTGGCAGCCCTCGTCTTGATTGGGGCGGGCACGGCATGGGCTGACGACTGCCCGATCGTCAAGACAGGATTCACCGGCGACATCAACATGGTCTACAGCAATGACTATGGTGGCGGCGGTGGAGATTCGGGTCCAGGAGGCGACACCGGCGGCGATGCCGGCGGAGACGCGGGTGCGGGAGCAGGGGAAGGAAAGGTTCTAGGCGCGCTGATGACCGTTGCCCGACTGTCGGATGGCAACACATTGGGATCGGCGCTGACGGACAACGAAACGGGGCTGGTGACGATCCGCGTGTGTCAGGGAGACTTGCCGGTGCTCGTGACGTTGTCGGGACAAGCTGGCGCGAAATACTTCGATGAGGCAACGGGGCGGCTCACGGATTTTGGTGCTGGAAACGTCCTTCACGCGTTGATCGATTCGTTCAGCGAAAACATCGCCGTTTCGTCGCTGACCGAGGCCGCGTACCGATACGCGCTCAACAACGAGATACTGAATCCTCAAGACGTCCGATCTGGCATTGTTCCACTCGCTTCAACTGGCAACGTCGTGGGTTTGAGCCTCGCTCAGGTCAGCAAAGTCAACGACGTGGTGCTCACGGAGATCAACCGGCTGCAGACGGCGAACATGCAGCTCGCCTCTATCAAGTCGCTGCCCACGCCGATCGACGGTACGAGCACCGTCAGCGCGCTCCCGGTTAACCGATATGGGATTGCAGCGGCGGTCCTTGGGGGCTTGGTAAAGATGGGCGCCAATTACGGGACCTCGAGTCAGAATCCCGCGATCGAGGTCGGCGAGCAACTGGCACGGGACCTGACCGATGGAAAGATCGACGGATTCGCCCTGGACGGCCAACCGGCAGCTGGCGTCGGCATCCCCGTGGCGTACGACTTGATACGCCTTCCAATCGCGGCGAGCGTCGGCGCGAACGACATCTCCGCGCGCTTTGGCGCCGCAACCACCCTCGTCAGGGCCACGCCTGTCTCCGAGCAGACCTTCGCAGGTCCGAGCACGACGATGTTCTGCACCGGCGGGGGCGACGCCACCAGTCTGATGAGGGACGCGAGCATCACCGTGACACGCACGGCGTGCAGCGGCAGCCGGACAGTAATCGAGAACTTCGCCACTCAGGTGGCCCTGGTCGAGGGCAGCGGGGTCCGCGCGGCCGGGCGTACGTTCTTCGTCAAGACCGACGGCAACGTTTGGGGATGGGGCGACACGCTATGCGGCCTTCTGGGTAACGGAAACGCCGCAGTCGGCTACGAATCCGAGCCGGTACCCGTCAAGGGCATGGGTCGCGTAACCTCGCTCGCCAACGGCGTCTGGTTCACCGTCGCGCGCGACGATACCGGATCCGTGTACACGTGGGGGCTGAACTACATCGGTGAGTTGGGGCTCGGCGCCGTCCCCCCCGGATCTGTCTCATGCGAGAACGACTATTCGTCACCGGACTTCAAGTTCGAACGCAGCGTGACCGTTCCCACGAAGATTGCGGGCCTGACTGACATCGTGTCGGTCGCAGCAGACGGGTATTCACCGATCGCGCTCGACAAAAACGGCAACCTTTTCCAGTGGGGCCTGATTCCCACCAACTGGGACTTCAGCAAACCGCAGGCGGGTTACCACGGCGATTACATGACCCAGCCGATTCCGGCGATAAGGACCGGCCTTCCGAAGGCGATCGCCGTCGCGGCATCGTACGCCATGAAAATTGCGTTGATCGCCGATGGGAAGCTCTGGGGATGGGGCCCTAACGTGGTGGGCAACTTCGGCGACGGCACCTTGACACCGCACCTCGATCCCACGCCAGTGCCGGGCTTGGCCGACGTCGTCGAGATCGCGTCAAGCGGCGATAGCCCGTTCGTCGCCCTTCTGAAGGATGGAACGGTTCGATACTGGGGCGGTTGTTGTTTGCAGTCCAACCAAACGATCCCGGCGAACATCGAGAGGACGCCTACGCAGCCCTCGCCCGGTGCGACGGTTTTCTATTCGCCGTCCACCGGCAACTTCTTGGGAACACTGCCACCTATTCGACATATTCAGGGAAGCGGCGGACAGGTGCTGCTTTATGGCAGCGACGGCACGTTACTGCAGTTTCCCAAGAGTCAGCAAGACAATACGTTCGTCGTCCTGAGCGCACCGGCGGTGACCTATCAGGGGCTGTGGTGGAATTCTCCCGCCGGCTCCGAATCCGGTTGGGGCGTCAATCTCGCGCATCAGGGCGACATCATCTTCGCAACGTGGTTCACCTACGACGCCGCTGGCAAGCCGTGGTGGCTGTCGATGAAGGCCACCAAGACCGGCCCTGCGGTCTATTCGGGTACGCTCTATGAGACGCACGGACCTCCATTCAATGCTGTGCCTTTCAATCCGGAAGCGGTGTCTGCCAGCGCAGTTGGCGCCGGCAAGCTCGCGTTTCACGACGCGCACAATGGCACGTTCCAATACACGGTGAATGGGATTACGCAGACCAAGGCGATTACACGCGAGCTGTTCGGCCCGTTGCCCGTATGCATGTTTGGAGCGCAGGCGGACGTTGACGGAACGGGGAACTATCAGGATCTTTGGTGGGCTTCGCCGGAAGGCTCGGAATCGGGATGGGGCGTGAACCTCACGCACCAGGGCGACGTCATTTTCGCGACCTGGTTCACCTATGACACCGATGGAAGTCCCCTTTGGTTATCCGGGGCGGCGACGAAGTCCGGCGAGCGGGCCTATTTCGGCCCGCTATACAAGACGACCGGTTCTGCATTCAGCGCCGTGCCCTTCGAACCTTCTCGCGTTACCGCGACCTCGGTCGGTACATTTGCGCTACAGTTCACCCCCGGTGGTACGGCCGGCCAATTTACATACACGGCAAACGGCACTACGCAGAAGAAGTCGATCGTTCGGGAAGTTTTCGCGTCGCCGGTAACCGTTTGCCACTAGAGCGGCTTGGCATCACTGCAGCGTTGCCGTCGATTCGAGCCGGGCCCGGGAGAGCGGCAGATGGACGGAGCCGCCTCTCGGCGGCGCGGCCCGCGCGTTGTGCGCGCGCCGAATCGACGACCGATCGTCGCGTCCGCGGCATTTCCATATTCCCTGCGTCGCACATGCTTGGCACGCTACACTCGCGTCGCGGAAGGCGGGACGTCGCACCGGCCCTGACACCCGCGCCTGCATGAGCGTCGCAGGTCGGCGGTTCGGCAAGTGGAAGGCGACCAAAGGGGAGCACGAGCATGGCGTGGAGCAGCAAGGTCGTGTGGTCCGAAGGAATGTTTTTGCGGCCGCAGCACTTTCAGCAGCAGGAGCGCTTCTTCGAGTTCTTCGCGCACGCCCGGGCGCTGGCGATGGAAGGCTTTTTCTGGGGCTTCCGCGAGTTGCGGATCGACGCCGACGCGCTCGCCCTCGGTCGCATCGCAATCGCCTCGGCGCAGGGCATCCTGCCTGACGGGACGCCGTTTCAGGTGCCGGCACACGGTCCCGCGCCCGAGCCGCTCGAGGTCGCGCCGACCGACAAGGACCAGGTCGTCTACCTGTCGATTCCAATTGCGCGCCAGCAGGCGGAAGCCGTGACGTTCACCGACGATCCGCGCTCGCTCGCACGGTTTCGCGTCAGCGAGAGCGAAGTTCCGGACGTGAACTCGACCGGTGGCGAGCCCGCGATCGTGCAGCTCGGCGAGCTGCGTCTGCGGCTAGTCCGGAAAAGCGAAACGACCGATGCGTTGATCGGCCTCAAGCTTGCGCGCATCCTCGAGCGGCGTCCCGACAACCAGGTGGTGCTGGATCGCGCGTTCATCCCGCCGATCCTCGCGGCGGGGCTCCACGACACGCTCGGCAATTTCACGCGCGAGTTGCTAGGCCTTCTGCATCAGCGTGGCGAAGCGCTTGCCGCGCGGATTGCGCATCCCGGCAAGGGCGGCATCTCCGACGTCGGTGATTTCCTGATGCTCGAGCTCGTCAACCGCTGGGAGCCCGTCGTGGGTCATTGGACGAGCGTACCGACGCTGCATCCCGAGCGTCTCTTCGCCGGGTTGCTTCAACTCGCGGGCGACCTGTGCACACACACGCGGCCGAATCGGCGTCCGGGCATTTATCCCGAGTACGATCACGACAACCTGGCCCTCTGCTTCACTCCGCTCCTGGCCGACCTCCGAACGTCGTTGTCGATGGTGCTGGAACAGGGTGCGATTCCGATCGAGCTGCAGGATCGCAGCCACGGCGTACGCGTCGCTATCATGCCTTCGCCCGAACTCGTGCGCACCGCATCGTTCGTGCTCGCGGTATCCGCGGCGGTGCCCCCGGACGTCGTGCGCGCGCGCTTCCCCGCACAGGTGAAGATCGGGCCGGTCGAGAAACTGCGCGATCTCGTGAATCTGCATCTACCCGGCGTCGGCTTGCGCCCGCTGCCTGTCGCGCCCCGCCAGCTTCCCTATAATGCCGGGTACAACTACTTCGAGCTCGACACGACCGACGAGCTTTGGAAGCAGCTCGACCGCTCCGGTGGGATGGGCATGCACATCGCAGGCGAATTCCCCGATCTCGCGCTCGAATTCTGGGCGATCCGCCGCTAGCAATCCTATTGCGCGCGCGCCATGGCTGACGACCACGCCGCTGTCGACATCCTCGCGGCCGACAACTCGCAGTCGAACCTCGGGCCGGAACTCGACGATTTCGTCCACGGCGCAACCCCGCTTCTCGCGGCCGCCAATCCGCTGCTCGACCTGATTCCGCAGCTACGCGCGATGCCAACGCATCCGGATCCGTCGGCGTTGCGCGAGTACCTGATCGCGCAGGTCCACGTGTTCGAGGCGCGTGCGAAACAGGCCGGCATCCGGAACGAGACGATCATCGGCGCCCGCTATTGCCTGTGCACGGCGCTCGACGAGACCGTCGGGCAGACGCCGTGGGGCGGCTCGGGCGTATGGAGCAAGAACAGCCTGCTCGTCACGTTCCACAACGAGGCGTGGGGCGGCGAGAAATTCTTCCAGCTTCTTTCGCGGCTTGCCCAGAACCCGCAGCAGCATATCGAGCTGCTGGAGCTGATGAATGCGTGCCTCGGCCTCGGCTTCGAGGGACGTTATCGGGTCGTCGACAATGGTCGCACGCAGCTCGAGACGTTGCGCCAGCGGCTGGTCGATATCATCCACACCGCGCGCGGCGAGGTCGAGCGGCCGCTCGCACGGCATTGGCAAGGCACTCCCGACACCGGGCGGCGCGGCTTGCGCCTCGTGCCATTCTGGATCGTCGGCCTGCTCGCGCTTTGCGCAGCCGCCGCGATCTACTACTGGTTTCACGCGCGCCTCGTGACCCGCTCGGATCCCGTCGTCGCGTCGATCTATTCGATCAAGCTGCCGCCGCCCCCGGCGCCGCTGAAAGCACCGCCACCACCCCCTGCCCGGCTTCGCCGATTCCTGCAGCCCGAGATCGACCAGCATCTCGTCGATGTGATCGACGAGCCGACGTACAGCAAGGTGACGCTGCTCGGCGAGACGCTGTTCGACTCGGGATCCCCCGACATCAAGGCGAGCTTCCTGCCGACGTTGCGGCGCGTCGCTGCCGCGCTCGACGAAGTCAAGGGCGACGTCATCGTCCGCGGTTACACCGACGACGTGCGTATCAACACGCGGCGATTCCAATCGAACGTCGACCTGTCCCAGGCGCGCGCCGACAGCGTGAATCGACTCCTCGAGCAGAACATGGTGCGGCACGGCCGCATGCGCGCCGAGGGACGCGGGGAAGCGGATCCGATAGTCCCGAACACCGACGCCGTGAGCCGTGCGCGCAACCGGCGCGTCGAGATCACCGTCGAATTGGCGCCGGCGGAAATCGAGCGCCAACTCAACGCGCCGCGATGAGCGCCACCCCGCCGCCCGAAAGCGCTTGCCGCGTCCTGCCGCGTGGGGGGGCGATCGCGCAGCGGGCCGCTTCGGGGGAGACGGTCCGGTGAAACGATTTGCCGCGTTGCTGGCGAGCAAGCCGTTCTGGGGTTTCGTCGGCCTGGTCCTCGTCGCGTTCCTCGTCTGGTGGCGTGGTGCGATCCTCGCCTTCGGCGAAGTGAAGCCGCTCGCGAGCGACGTCGCGCAGTGGACGCTGATTGGCGTGCTGCTCGTGCTTTATGCGCTGTGGCTCCTCGTGCGCTGGTGGCGGCAAAAGGACATCAACGGGCGTCTTCTCGATCGTCTCGCGCATTCGGCGGCACCCGCGTCGCCCGCGCAGGGCGCGGAAGAGGTCGAGGAACTGCGCAAGCGCTTCCAATCCGCGGTCGGCGTGCTAAGGAACGCGAAGCTGCGCGGCCACGCGCCGGGCGGCGTCGCGCGACTTGGCGGCCAATATGTCTATCAGCTGCCCTGGTACATCTTCGTCGGCTCGCCGGGGTCCGGCAAGACCACCGCGCTCGTCAATTCGGGATTGCAGTTCCCACTCGCCGAACAATTCGGCAAGGCCGCGATCCGCGGCGTCGGCGGCACGCGCAACTGCGACTGGTGGTTCACCAACGACGCCGTGCTGATCGACACGGCGGGCCGCTATACGACGCAGGACAGCAATGAAGCGGCTGACAAGGCCGAGTGGGAAGGCTTCCTCAAGCTGCTGCACCAGTTCCGGCCGCGCCAGCCCATCAACGGCGTGCTGTTGACCGTCAGCGTGGCTGATCTGTTATCGCAGACTCCCGCCGAGCGAGTCTTGCACGTATCGATGCTGAAGCAGCGCCTCGAGGAGCTGCGCAATGCGTTGCGCATCCAGTTTCCCATCTATGTCCTCATCACGAAGGTCGACCTCGTCGGTGGATTCAACGACTACTTCGAGTCGCTTTCGCGCGACGAGCGCGCGCAGGTGTGGGGATTCACATTCCCTTATCGGTCGGAAGGCGATGCGGCGTTCGACTTTACGGGTGCGTTCCGCATCGAATTCGAGCTCCTGACGGGGCGGCTCTATGCGGGCGTTCCCGATCTGCTGCTCGCGAAGCGGGATCTGGCGGGACGCGCGCTCGCCTACGCGTTTCCGCAGCAGTTCGCCGCACTCGAAGACGTCATCGAGCAATTCCTCGCGCCGCTCTTCGCGCAATCGAAGTTCCGCGATGCACCGCTCATGCGCGGCATTTACTTCACCAGCGGCACGCAGGAAGGAACGCCGTTCGACCGCGTCCTGGGGGCGCTCGAGCGCAAGTTCAAGGTCGAGGCACGCGTCGACTCGCCGCTCGCGCGGTCGACGGGCAAGAGCTATTTTCTCCAGAACCTGCTCGAGCGCGTGATTTTCGCCGAATCGCATCTCGCCGGACGTGACTGGCGGCGCGAACGCATGCAGAACACGCTTCGCCTCGCCGGCTACGGTGCGGTCGCGGCAGTGCTGGCCGGTCTCGTCGTCGGCTGGTCGACCAGCTACCGCAACAACGCAGACTATCTGGGTGATGTCGCGACGCGCGTCGCAGCGTTGCGCGATCATGCCGCGCACTTCGTGCCGGACGAGCGCCCGGGCGCTGTCGTTCCGCTGCTTGATGAAACGCGGCGCGTCGCGCTGCCCGGCGCCTTTCGCGTCGACGCGCCGCCGCTCGGCTGGCGTTTCGGCCTCTATCAGGGCACGAAGCTCGACGCTGCTGCCGATGCAACGTATCGGCAGTTGTTGTCCGACGGGTTCCTGCCGCGCGTCGCGCGGTACGCGGAAGCGTCGTTGCGCGACGCCGTGGACCACGATGATCTGGCTGTCGTCTACCGGCGGCTGAAGGCGTACCTGATGCTGCATGACGCGGAGCATTACGACGCGAACGTGCTCGCCGCGTCGCTTTCAGAAGACCTGACCGACGAATACGACGTCGCGTCGAGCGAGCGCAAGGACGTGCGGGAGGCGATCGGGCGTCATCTGCATGGCCTGCTCGATGCGAGCGCGGTGTCATCACCCTACGTCGTCGACGATGCGCTCGTGCGCGATGCGCGCGAGCATCTTGCGCGGGTCTCGCCCGCCGAGCGCGTGTACAAGCGCATCAAGGCCGAGCTCGCGAAGCGCCATTTCCCGGACTTCAAGCTATCCGACAATAGCGGCGACAAGGGAACGCAGGTGTTCAGGCGCGCGAGCGGCGACACGGAGTTGCGCGGCGTCCCCGGGCTCTTCACCTTTAACGGCTATCGCGACGGGTTCAGCAAGGAGGCGGACAAGCTCGCACTCTCGATCGGCGGCGAGGAAGCATGGGTGCTCGGCAACGCCGGCCGCGGCGCCGCGCAGCGCGCGGGTGCGCTGCGCGATCGCTTTGAAGCGCGACTCGTGCGACAGGTGCGCGAGCTTTACATGACCGAGTATGTCGCCGAGTGGAAAAAGTTCATCGGCGACATCGAGCTCCGGCCGACGCCGACGCTCGCGGACAGCATTCGCGTCACGCGCGTTCTCGCGAGTCCGGATTCGCCGCTGCCGGTGCTGATTCGCGCGATCGTCCGCGAGACGACGCTCCTTCCGGCGGAGAAGCCGGGCGCCGATTCGATCGTGCAAAGCGCAGCCGGCGCGCTCGTCAACAAGGGCAAGGAGATCGCGCGAAGCCGCACGACGATCGACCTTGGCACGACGAGCAGCGAAGCGCGTGGAAGCCGTCCCGAGCAGATCGTCGATGCGCAGTTCGCCGACCTGCGAAGGCTCGTCGAGCAGCCTGCGCAGGGCAAGCCGCCGATCGACGACACGCTCGTGACGTTTCGCGCGCTATCCGATTACTTCGTGCGCCTGCAAAGCGCGCG
>Ga0157372_10004902_pt1 | contig 14227 bp, 15 predicted proteins | sample C55metaG_FD_115307 | JGI IMG/M metagenome (GOLD analysis project Ga0157372, IMG submission 115307) | Corn rhizosphere microbial communities from Kellogg Biological Station, Michigan, USA - C5-5 metaG | ecosystem: Host-associated > Plants > Roots > Rhizosphere > Soil | place: USA: Michigan... | reverse complement strand
GCGATGCGCACGCGATCGCCCGGTACGAGCTCGTGCACGCCGACTTGCTCGCTGCCGTTCGCGGTCAGGCGTTCGGCGGTGGCCGGCTGCAAACGTGCGAGCGCATCGACGAGATCGGCGGTGCGGTGCCGCGCGCGCATCTCGACATAGCGCGCGCCGAGCAGAAAGAAGACGAACATGCTCACCGAATCGAAATAGATATCGCGGCCGTGCGCGAGCGTCTCGACCAGGCTGGCGCTGTAGATCAATGCGATGGCCAGCGCGATCGGCGTGTCCATCGAGAGATGACGCGCCTTCCACGAGCGCGCGGCACCGACGAAGAATGGCTTTGCCGAATAGAAGACGACCGGCGTCGCGACGAGAAAGCCGAGCCAGCGGAAGAAATCACGCGTCGTGGCTTCGATGCCGTCGAACGTGCCGGCGTACAGGGCGACGGCATACATCATCGCCTGCATCGTGCCGAGGCCGGCGACGACGAGGCGTTTTAGCGCATCCCGATCCTCGCGCAACCGCGAGGAATCCAGCGTGGCGGCTTCGAGCGGCTGCGGCGTGTAGCCAAGCTGCGCGAGGCGGCCCATCAGATCGGAAAGACGCGCTGCATTTGGATCGAACACCATGCGCACGCGTCGTGCGGGCGCATTGACGGCTACTTCGCGAACGCCGGTAGTGCGACCGAGCGTGCGTTCGATCAACCAGGCGCAGGCCGAACAACGCAGTCCTTCGACCAGAAACACGATTTCCGCTCGATCGCGCGCATGCGTACGCACGTGCAGGCGTTGCAGTGCGGGTCGATCCCACGCCGAGAAATCCGTACGCGTCGTGGGTCGCGCCGCGGGTTCCGTGCGCAGGCGATAGTAATCGTCGAGACCGAGCCCTGCGATCCATTCGACAGCCGCCAGGCAGCCGGGACAACAAACGGGCTGGCGCGCGCCGCCGACCGCCGCGAGGATCACGACGTTATCCGGCACCGGCTCGCCGCAATGGAAGCAGCGGTTCATTTCAATGCGCGAGCTTGTGCGTCTGCGTGTCGGCGTTGGCGATGTAGGCATCAGGCAGACTCATCGCCACGATTGCCAGCGTCAGGGCTCCCGAAACGCCGCCGCTGAGCAGGAAAATGAGCAGCCAGACTTCGGGCACGCGATACCAGGATGTCTTTTTCATGGGACCTCCGGAGCAAAGAAGCGCGTCGTCGTGCGGACCGATTCCGCGCGCGCGACATCGCCATGGTTGTGTTCGGGTGTTTCGATGAATTCGAGCGTCGCATCGCGACGTCCGTGAATTGCGCCGGCGGGCGCGCGCAGCGTCAACGGAATCGATGCGACGGCACCGGCTTCGATTTCGATGGGACGCGCGCCGACGATCGAATAGACCGGATCCGCGACACTGGCTTCGAGCACCATCTCACGCTCGCTCTTGTTCACGATCTTGATGGTGTAGCTGTTCTCGATGCTGCCTGCGGGTCCCACGCGCCCCAGCGCGTTGCGGTCGCGAATGACCTCGGCGAGCAGCATGGTGCGATGCGTGACGCTCCAGACGAAACCGGACATGAGCGCGAGCAAGAGCGACGCATAGATCAGCGTGCGCGGACGCAGCACGCGCATGGGCCTGCCGTCGCGCGCATTTTCAGTCGTATAGCGGATCAGACCCTTCGGATACGCCATCTTGTCCATGACGACATCGCAAGCGTCTATGCAGGCGGCGCAGGCGATGCAGCCGACCTGCAACCCATTGCGGATGTCGATGCCGGTAGGACAGACCTGCACGCAGGCAAGGCAATCGATGCAGTCGCCGAGTCCCGTCGAGCCACGTTCGGCGGTCTTGCGACGGCTGCCGCGCGGCTCGCCGCGTGCTTCGTCGTAGCTGATGACCAACGTATCGCGATCGAACATCGCGCCCTGGAATCGCGCATATGGACACATGTACTTGCAGACCTGCTCGCGCAGGTAGCCCGCGTTGCCGTAGGTCGCGAACGCGTAGAAGAGGATCCAGAATGTTTCCCAGCCGCTTGCCTGCAGATGCCTGACCTCGCCGGCGAGCTCGCGTATCGGCGTGAAGAATCCGACGAACGTGAAACCTGTCCAGAGCGCAAACGCGATCCACAGGAATTGCTTGAGCGATTTGCGCGCGACTTTCGCGCCGTTCCACGGCGCCGCGTCGAGCTTCATGCGCCGGTTGCGATCACCTTCGACCTTGCGCTCGATCCAGAGAAATACTTCGGTCCAGACAGTCTGGGGGCACGCATATCCGCACCACAGCCTTCCGGCGACGGCAGTGAAGAAGAACAGCGAAAGTCCGGCCATGATCAACAGCCAGGCCAGAAAGAAGAAATCCTGTGGCCAGAAAGTCAGGCCGAAGACATGGAATTTGCGGGCCGGCAGATCGAACAGGACGAGCTGATGTCCATTCCACGACAGCCACGGAAACACGTAGAACATGCCGAGCAGCCAGAACACGGCCGCGATGCGCAGGCGCTGGAAGCGTCCGTCGATTTCGCGCGGATAGACCTTCGGCTGCTTGGCGTAGAGCGCGCCGTCATCGCCCTCGACCAGCGCCAGTGGAATGGTTTTGATCATTGCGCATCGCGAGCGGTCGGCCCGTCGTTGGTCGGCGCGGTCGAAAGAAGGGCCGTGAAGAGACTCGACGAGAACGTGCACGCCCAGAACATGAAGAATCCGATCGTGTAGCCCGCCTCGCGAGAGATCGTCATCTGCGGCCAGGTCATCGCCGCCAGTTCCACCGGATCGACAATCGCGAAGAACATCATCGTCGCCACGCCCGCGGCGAAAAAGGATGGCCACGCGACCGCGCCGAAGCGCGCGACCAGCGGCACGCGCTCGGATTTCGGATTCGATCGCACGGGATCGGCATTCATGGCGAGCGCTGGTTGTCCTGCGGCGTCTTGTTGGACGATTGCGCCAAAACCCACGCCGCGACCAAACGAATGCGATCGGCGCCGAGGATCTTGTCCCACGCCGGCATCTGGCCGTTGCGTCCATTGCGGATCGTCGCTTCGATCGAAGCGAGATCACCGCCGTAAAGCCAGATGTCGTCCGTGAGATTCGGCGCACCGATCGTCTGGTTGCCTTTGCCATCGGGTCCGTGACATGCAATGCACATGGTCATGAACTGCGCCTTGCCTGCTTCGGCTTTTGCGGCGTCATGCTGCTTGCCCGAAAGTGAAAGCACGTACTCGGCGACATTCTCGACGCCGCCATCGCCGAGCGCGGCGCCCCACGGCGGCATGACTCCGGAGCGTCCGGCCGTGATCGTTGCGACGATCGTCTCGGGCGAGCTGCCGTACAACCAGTCGTCATCGGTGAGATTCGGAAAGCCGGGGCCGCCGCGCGCGGCGGAGCCATGGCAGGCGATGCAATTGTTCGCGAACACGTTGTGTCCGATTTCGATCGCCTTGGGATCGCTAGTCAGCGCTTCGATCGGTCGATTGCGGAATTCGGCGAACACAGCGTCGAGCTTTGCGTTCGCAGCGGCAACGTCGCTGTCGTGTTCCTTCGCCGATGTCCATCCGGTGACGCCCGCGAATGCGCCGAGTCCGGGATACACGACGAGGTAGCCGATTCCGAACACGATGCTGCCGACGAAAAGACTGACCCACCAGAGCGGCAACGGTTTGTTGTATTCGGTGAGATCTTCGTCCCAGATGTGGCCGGTGGTCTTGTCGGGTGAGCTGTCGCGCGCGTTCGCGAACAACAGCCACGCTGAGCCTGCGATGTTGGCGACGACGATCACGATAATGAAGACGCTCCAGAACGAAGTCATGGCGCGCGCTCCTCTCGTGGCACATCCTCGACCAGCGCGAGCGCGGCGGCTTCCTCGAAACGCTGCCGTCGGCCGGGCGCGTAGGCCCAGGCGAAAAGTCCGAGGAACAGGACCAGCAATAAAGCGATGAAGATTCCGGCGATCATCGTCTAATCCTTGGGTGCGTGTTTGCCGAGGTCCTGCAGATACACGATGAGCGCATCGAGCTCGGTCTTGTTGTCGACTGCGGCCTTGACCGACTTGAGATCATCATCGGTGTACGGATCGCCGATCGTGCGCAGCGCGCGCATGTGCGATTCGACGGTCGCGGCATCGAGCTTGTTCTGCGCCAGCCACGGATAGCCCGGCATGTTGGACTCGGGCACCACGTCGCGCGCATTCATCAGATGCACGCGGTGCCAGTCGTCGCTGTAGCGGCCGCCGACGCGCGCGAGATCGGGTCCCGTACGTTTGCTGCCCCACAGGAACGGATGGTCGTATACGGATTCGCCGGCAACCGAATAGTGACCGTAGCGCTGCGTCTCGAACGACAGCGTGCGGATCATCTGCGAGTGACAGTTGTAACAACCTTCGCGCACATACACGTCGCGCCCGGCGAGCTCGAGCGCCGCCGGCGGCTTGAGGCCTTCGACAGGCGTGATCGCCTGCGCCTGATACATGAGCGGGACGATCTCGGCGAGACCGCCGAAGCTGATCGCAACGGCGATCAGCACGGCGAGGAGACCGACGTTCTTCTCAATCGTGGCGTGATTCACGGCAAGTCCTCAGGCGGCGACAGCGATTGGAATGAGCACGGGTTCGGGCGCGCGTGTCGTGGACCATGTCTTCCACGTGTTCCAGGCCATCATCAGCATGCCGCTGAGATAGAGCAGGCCGCCGAGCAGGCGCACGTAGTAGAACGGATAGGTCTGCTTGAGCGCTTCGACGAATGTGTAGGTCAGCGTGCCGTCCGGATTCGTCGCACGCCACATCAGGCCTTGCATGATGCCGGCCGTCCACATCGCCGCGATGTAGAGCACGACGCCGATCGTCGCGACCCAGAAATGCGTCTCGACCAGGCGCGTCGAATACATCTGCTTGGTTCCGCGCAAGCGCGGGATCAGGCAATAGAGCGACCCGATCGTAATGAAGCCGACCCAGCCGAGCGCACCGGAGTGCACGTGGCCGATCGTCCAGTCGGTGTAGTGCGACAGCGAATTGACCGTCTTGATCGACATCATCGGTCCTTCGAAGGTCGACATGCCGTAGAACGACAGCGCGACGATCATGAATTTCAGGACCGGATCGGTGCGCAGCTTGTGCCACGCGCCCGACAACGTGAGCATGCCGTTGAGCATGCCGCCCCACGATGGAGCGAGCAGGATCAGCGAAAACACCATGCCGAGCGACTGCGCCCAATCGGGCAACGCCGTGTAATGCAGATGATGCGGGCCCGCCCACATGTAGATCGCGATCAAAGCCCAGAAGTGGACGACCGAAAGGCGATACGAATAGATCGGACGCTCGGCTTGCTTGGGCACGAAGTAATACATCATTCCGAGGAATCCGGCGGTCAGGAAAAAACCGACCGCGTTGTGGCCGTACCACCACTGCACCATCGCGTCGACGGCGCCGGAGTAAACGATGTACGACTTGGTCGGCGACACCGGAATCGCGACGTTGTTGACGACATGCAGAACGGCGATCGTGATGATGTAGGCTCCGTAGAACCAGTTGGCCACGTAGATGTGCTTGACTCGGCGCGTCGCCAGCGTGCCGAAGAAGACGACCGCGAATGCGACCCAGACGATCGTGATCAGGATGTCGATGAACCACTCGGGCTCGGCGTATTCCTTGTTCTGCTGAATGCCGAGCGGCAGCGTGATCGCGACGAGCACGATCACGGTCTGCCATCCCCAGAAGGTGAATGCGGCGAGCTTGTCGCTGTAGAGGCGCACCTGACACGTGCGTTGCACGACGTAGTACGCCGTCGCAAACAGACCGCAGCCGCCGAAAGCGAAGATCACCGCGTTCGTGTGCAGCGGGCGCAGGCGGCTGTATGTCAGCCACGGAATATCGAAATTGAGGGCAGGCCACGCGAGTTGCGCGGCGATCAGCGCGCCGACGAGCATGCCGACGATGCCCCAGAAAATGGTTGCGATCGTGAACTGGCGGACGACGCGATCGTTGTAGGTCTCGACGGCTTGCATGCACGGTCTCCCGGACTTTGCGAGAGACTAGGCGGCGGCATTCGCATCGTTCTTGATCCTGATCAAGCGAAAGCGCTGTCGCCGTTTCGGTCATCCGTGCTGTCACGCGTGAATCAGGTGTCGCGCAAGATTGCGGTCGACTTGACGCGGATCACCTGGGGGCGCCGGCGATCGGGCTATGTTTATCGAAACGGCCATGCAAGAGCACATCGCCATGTTCAGGCATATCCTGTTGCCGATCGACGGGTCCGAGCTTTCCGAAAGAGCCGTACGCTCCGGCGTGCGTCTGGCCAAGACATTCGGCGCGAGCGTCACCGCGTTTCACATGAAACCCAAGGTCGCTGCCTTCACTGCGATGATGGACGGGTTCGAGCGAACGCCCGGCGACTATCTCGAAGATGCCGAGATGCGATCGAAGACGCTCCTTACTTACGTCAGCCGTGCCGCCAAGGCGGCGGGCGTCGACTGCGACGTCGTGAGCTCGACCGGCAACGATCCGTTCAAGGAAATCATCAAGGTGGCGACGGCGAGGAAATGCGATCTCGTCGTTATGGGTTCGCATGGAAGGCGCGGTATCGAAGCCGTGCTGATGGGCAGCGAGACGCATAAGTTGATCACGCACAGCCGCATACCGGTGCTCGTATACCGCTGAGGGCGCGTCGTGTGTGACGATGCCCGGGTAAAATCGTCGAACATTCCACATCTACCAGAGGCGGCACTCGCGCCGATCCGACATGTACAAACGCCTGCTCGTCTGCACCGATGGTTCGCCGCTCGCGCAGAGTGCCGCGCGCGAAGGCGTGAAGCTCGCCGCATCGCTCGGCGCGCGCGTTGTGGCGTTACTGGTCACGCCGCCGTTCGAGCCGCCGCAGGGTTACGAATCCTCGCCACTGGCCGGGCAAATCCGGCAACACCAGCGTGACAGCAAGGCAACGGCCGCGCGCTGTCTCGGCGCCATCGCACGAGATGCGAAAGAGCTCGGCGTCGCGTGCAAAGCTCTGCATGTTGGCAAATATCCGCCCGCCGCGACAATCGTCGAAACCGCGACGGCGGAAAAGTGCGATCTCATCGTGATGGGCTCGCACGGCCACGGCGCGCTCGGACAGCTCTTCGTCGGATCGGTGACGACGCGCGTGGCCGCAACGTGCTCCGTGCCGCTGTTGATCGTGCGAGGGCGGTTCCGCAAAGCGAAAGCGTAGCGACGAAAATCGAGATCGACGCGAGCTGATCTACGCTACGCCGCAGCTGCGTTCGCAGCGATGGGATCTCGATCGTCGCGCGCTTCAGCCCTTGAGATACAGCGGTATGCTGCCGTATTGCAGCAGATAGCGCGGGATTGGATCGAGGTGGACATCGCCGAATCGGCTCTTGCCGGGCGCACCGGCCACGACCAGATCCACGCGATGACGCGACGCCGCCTCGAGCAGCGCATCGGCGGCCTCGTCCGCGCCTGCCTCGATATCTTCGAGCTCGACCGCGATGCCGTGCTTCGCGAGATGACGAAGTGGATCGAATACCGGGCGTCCGTCAGGCTGCTCCACTGGCCAGTTGCCGCGCAATAGAACGACATGCGTAGCTTTGCCGAGCAGCGGAACCGCTTCGTGCAGCGCTCGAATCGAGGCCGAGGAGCCGTCGTAGACGACTGCGATGCGCTCGAGCCGGCCGATCGCATAAGTCGCTTCCGGCACGACAATGCACGCGAACCCCGACAGCAGTGTTTCGCTGATCAAATCGATCGAGCGCTCGGGTTCGATATTTTGACGCTCGAAGACGACGATGTCGCTCCAGTTGGCGGCAATTCCCACCACCTCGACTGCGTCTCCGAGTGCGACGTGCCATTGCGTGCTCTGCACGCCGAACTGGCGCGCCCACGCAGCGAAGCGCGGTGCCGCGAGCATCGCGGCCTGCACTTCGTCCTGCGCGTAAGCAACGAGTTCCGCGCCGATCGATGCGGGCATGCCACTCGGTGTCCTCAGCGGCAACCGCGGCGCGACGTGAATTCCGGTCAAGGACGCATCGACGGTCGCCGCAAGCTCGGCGGCATAGCGCGCGCTAGGCGACCACGCGTGGATGTCGGCGCAATAGGCGAGGATGTCCTGCACGCGCGTCGCTTCACTGCAGTTTCAAAGTGTGGATGACCAGCGAGCGATCATCCGGATCGCTCTTGCGGCGGAATCCGAAAAATTTCGCCAAGTCGCGCATGCCCGTGTTGTCGGCCTCATCGATGGACATCATCGATCGCACCCCGCGCGAGCGCGCCACGTCGATCAAATGCCGCATCAGCAACGTGCCAAGACCGCGGTTGCGCCAGTCGTCGCTGACGGTGACGGCGCATTCGCACGTCCCGCCATCGGCACTCGTGCTGTAGCGTGCAACGCCGATCTCGCGTTTCTCGCCTTCGCGGTGAACCAGCGCGACAAATGCCATGTCGCGGCGGTAGTCGATATCGGTGAGGTTGTGGATCAACTCATCGCTCGGCTCGCTCATCTGGCCGAGGAAGCGCAGACGCCGCGATTCCGGCGAAAGCCGCTTGAGAAACGCACGCTCTAGTGCTGCATCTTCCTTGTGTATCGGCCGGATCAGGATGCGCGTGCCATCTGCGAGCGTTGCCGTCCAGTGCGGATCATCGCGCGAGGGAGCCGCCGCGATCAGCGCCTTGCCGGCACGCGTCTTGACGGGCGCCGATGTCCTTGGCTTGCGCGGCGATTTTGTTGGTGGCACCTTTGCGGCGGCCTTGCGAGGCGCGGATTTTTTCGCGACGGTCTTGCCGCGGCGCGATGGCGATGCGCCGGCACGCTTGGCTTTCGCGGTTGAACGAGGGCGCGGTGAACGAGTCGGACGGGTGGCCATGGCGGCATCTCCTGCAAGCCTGGTGTCACTATGCCCCGCTCGCGCCACAGCGAATTGATCCACGTCATCCGCAGGTGAGTTTCACACCGCTGAGCGCCTGAGCCGGTCGGTGGCGCGCGCCACGACGATCTCTTCGTCGGTGGGGATCACGAATACATTCACGCCTGAATCGGGTGCGCTGATACGCGACGCGTGACGCGCATTCGCATCGGTATCGAGCCTAATACCGAGCCACGCCGAATAAGCACAGATGCGACGACGCATCTGCACCGAGTGCTCGCCGATCCCGCCGCTGAAGACCAGCGAATCGAGTCCTTCGAGCGCCGCGGCCATCGCAGCGATCTCGCGGCCCGCGCGATAGGCGAAGAGATCCATCGCCTCCTCGGCACGCGGGTCGCCGCTTGCCTCCAGGACACGCAGATCGTCACTGATGCCCGATACGCCGAGCAGGCCGGAGTGGTTGTAGAGCAAATCCTCCACCGCGGCCGCCGTCATTTGTCTTTGCTGCAGCAGATAGAGCAACACGCCGGGATCGATCGCGCCGCTGCGCCGGCCCATCATGAGGCCATCGAGCGCGGTGAAACCCATTGTCGTCGCGACGCTGCGCCGATCGCGCAGTGCACAGAGGCTGGCGCCCTGTCCGAGATGGGCGATGACGACGCGTCCATCGGCGCGATCGCCAGCGTACTGCGGAAGAACGCTGCTGAGATAGTCGTACGAGAGGCCATGAAAGCCGTAGCGGATGATACCTTCGGCCGCGAACGCGCGCGGCAGCGCGAACCACTGCGCGTGTTCGGGCTGGCTGCGATGGAATGCCGTGTCGAAGCAAGCGACCTGAGTCAGGCCGGGCCACGTCTCGGCAACCATGTGGATCGCCGCAAGGTTGCTGGGCTGGTGCTGCGGCGCCAGCGGCACGAGCTTTCCTAGCGCGGCCAGAAGATGTTCGTCTACGACGACAGGCGCCGCAAAATCCATTCCGCCGTGTACGACGCGGTGCCCGGCTGCGGAAATGCGGACGTCCGCAAGCGAGCCGCGGATGCGTTCGACGAGCCAGCGTACTGCTGCCGCGTGGTCTTGAACATCGGCGGGCAACTTGATCTCGCCAAAATCTGCGGCGCGCGTGCCCTCGACGTGCGCAGCGACTCCGTCGTCGCCGATGTTTTCGATATGGCCTCGGCACAGCCGCTCGAGCGTGCCGGCGACGTAGAGCGCGAACTTGATGCTCGACGAGCCGACATTGAGGACGAGAATCGCCTCGATCATTTCAAAGCGTTTCGGGAATGATCGAGCAGCACGGCGAGGGCGCACGATGCGAGCCGCGCCAGCACGTCGTCGGACCGGCTGGTCAGCACGATCGGGACGCGGGCGCCGAGCACGATGCCCGCCGAGTCGGCGCCGGAAAGATAAATGAGCTGCTTGGCCAGCATGTTGCCGGACTCGAGGTCCGGCACGACCAGAATGTCGGCATCGCCGGCGACGGGCGAGGTGATCTGCTTTGTCTCCGCGGCCGCCCGTGAGATCGCGTTGTCGAATGCGAGCGGTCCGTCGACGATGCCGCCGACGATCTGGCCGCGATCGAGCATCTTGCACAATGCCGCGGCTTCGACGGTCGAGTGAATCTTCGGATTTATCGTCTCGACGGCCGAAAGAATCGCGACTTTGGGCAGCCGGATCGCGATCGCGTGCGCGAGATCGATGGCGTTCTGCACGATGTCGCGCTTGTCCATCAGGTCCGGATAGATGTTGATCGCAGCGTCGGTCAGCAGCAGTGGCTTGGGATAGGTCGGTACATCGAGCGCAAAGACGTGGCTCATGCGCCGTTCCGTCCGCATCCCCGAAGCAGCGTCGACCACGGCCGCCATCAGCTCGTCGGTGTGGAGCGCGCCCTTCATCAGCGCGCGAACCGCACCGCTCCGCGCGAGATCGACGGCGCGCGCGGCAGCCGCATGGCTGTGCGGCACATTGACGATCTCGACGCCATCGAGCGAAAGTCCTGCGGCATCGGCCGCTTTACGGATTCTTGCTTCGGGTCCGACCAGAACCGGAACGATCAGCGATTGGCGTTTGGCTTCGATCGCGCCGGTCAGCGACAACTCGTCGCACGGATGCACGACCGCCATGCGCAACGGTTCGATCGATCGCGTAGCGTCGATCAGCTGGCGATGTCGCGCACCGTGCTCATGCAGGTGCACTTCCGGAAGCGCGGTTCGCGGCCGTCGGACTTTCGCGGTCGGCGCGACGACGCTTGCGATGCCCTCGACAACGACGTCGCCTGCCTGATTGAGACAAACACAATCGAGCGTGACGCGGTTGCCGGGCATGTGCTTCTCGCGCACGCTGACACGCACGGTGATCGTGTCGCCGATTCCGACGGGCCTGCGAAAATGCAGTGTCTGGTCGACGTAGATGGTGCCCGGGCCGGGCAATTCCGTGCCCAATACGGCCGATATCAGTGCGCCGCCCCACATGCCGTGCGCAATGACTTTGTGGAACGCGTCGGATCGCGCGTAGTTCTCGTCGACATGGGCCGGATTGACGTCGCCGGACAGTACGGCGAACAACTCGATGTCGTCCTTTTTCAACGTGCGCGTGATTTCGGCCTGATCGCCGACCTTGAGCTCGTCGTAGGTCTTGTTCTCGATGTACTGCATCGATGCTCCGCTGTTCCGGTCCGCTGATTCCACCGAAGCGTACAGTGTCGCCGCTGAATGTGTCGCACGATTGATCAGGATCAAGCACCGCAGCAGCCGACGATCTAGAGTACGCTGGCCGGGCGCGTCGTTGGCCGGGGAGGATGCGGATGATCGCCATCACATGCCACGGCGCCGCCCGGCAAGTCACAGGATCCTGTCACCTTCTCGAATCCGGCGCGCACCGCGTGCTGATCGACTGCGGTCTCTTTCAAGGCAGCGATGCCGTCGAGAACGGCAATGCAGCGGATTTCGGGTTCGATCCAGCGTCGATCGACTTCGTGCTCCTGACCCACGCGCATCTGGATCATTGCGGACGCATACCGCTGTTGGTCAAGCGAGGCTTTCGCGGCGAAATCATCGCCACGGCGCCGACGCGGGAACTGGCGCGGCTCGTGATGAGCGATGCCGCATCACTGCAGCAGGAAGACGCGCGCGTGCGCTCGCGGCGGCTGCATCGCGGCGGAAATGCCGAGGCGGCTCCACTCTATACGCTCGACGATGCGTTCCACGCGATGGATTTCTTCGGCCGACGGGCCGAGTACGGGCGCGACATCGATCTCGCTCCGGAGCTGCGCGTCAGCTTCGTCGATGCAGGACACATGTTGGGATCCGCCTCGGTGCTCGTCGAAGCGGGAAGCGGCGCATCGCGTCGGCGCATCCTGTTTTCCGGCGACATCGGAAATCCAGGCCGGCCACTGCTGCGGACGGCCGAACCACCGCCATCGGCGGATGTCGTGGTGATGGAAGCGACGTACGGCGATCGCAACCACCGATCGATGTCGGCGAGCGTCGAGGAGCTCGTTGCCGCGATCAAGGACAGGCTCGACGGCGGCGGCAACGTCATCATCCCGACTTTCGCGCTCGAACGCGCGCAGGAAGTCATCTTTCATCTCGCCAATGCGGCACGCGCTGGTGCGCTGCCGCTCAACCTGCACGTCTTTCTCGATTCGCCGATGGCGATTTCGGCGACTTCGATTTTTGCCCGCTATCCCGATTTCCTCGGCGACGAGGCGCGCGCCCGCATCGCCGCGGGCAGCGATCCGTTCGGGTTGCCGACGCTGCGCTTCACGCGCGATGTCGGCGAGTCGATGGCCATCAACAATATCGACGGCGGCGCGGTGATTCTTGCAGGCTCCGGCATGTGTACCGGCGGTCGCGTGCGCCATCACCTCAAGCACAATCTCTGGCGCGAGAACGCCGGCGTCGTATTCGTCGGCTATGCGGCGGAAGGCACGCCCGCACGCCGGATCGTCGACGGTGCCGACTATGTGCGCATCCTAGGCGAGGAAATCCGCGTCCGCGCGAAGATATGGACGATCAATGGTTTCTCGGCGCATGCGGGCCAGAATGACCTCTTGGATTGGGTCGCCCATACGGGCGCGCCGCGCAAGGTCTTGTTGGTCCATGGCGAACCGGCGCGAGGCATGCAACCGCTGGCGGAGCGCATTCGGCAGAGCGGACTTGCGGTCGAAATGCCGGGGCAAGGCGAGCGTGTGTTGCTGAATTGACGTCGCATCGCCGCGCAAAGATTCGCCGCCAATTGATGCAGATCAGAATGCGCCGCGGCCACAGTCGCTAGCGTCTCTCCTGGAAGCTGCCTTGCTTGCGAGGCGCTCGACGAGAGCGAGAGGACCGGTCATGCAAGACGTTCTGATCTATGTTCACAGTCTCAAGCAGCCTTGGGATCCGGTAATCGAATATGGCGGCCGACTGGCTGCGCTGCTGGGCGCTTCGGTCACCGGTGCGTACGTCTACCCGTGGCCGCAATATTCGCCGCCGCCGTTCAGCTCTCCCGATTTCATAACCCTCATCTTTCAGAACTCGCGCGCGCAGGAGGCAGCCGCGAAGGCGGCTGAGGAACCATTCAAACGCTGGGCGCAGTCGCTCGGCGTACGCGATGCGAGCTGGCATGTCGCGGAGGGTTATCTACCGGATGCGCTGGCGCAGATGGGGACGTGGCACGATCTGCTCGTGCTGGAGCTCAACTCGGATGCGCCGTGGGGTTCGCCTTCGGATGTTGCGAGCCTGATACTCGCATCGCATCTACCGACCGTCGTCGTTCCGGATTCGCCGAAATTGAATGGGGCGCCGGCTTGCGTCGTGGTCGCGTGGAACGGTGCGCCAGAGGCCGTCCGCGCGATCCATGCCGCGCTGCCGTTGCTCCTGCGCGCCAAGCGCGTCGTCATGCTGTGCGGCGAGCGACGCAACAGTTATCTTGAAATCACATGGAAGCCACCGTTCGACATGAGCGCATATCTGCTCCGGCATGGCGTCAAGCTCGAATCTCGCAATCTCGACGTGGACGACGAGCAGGCCGGTGCGGCGATTCTCCAGGCCGCCTCGGAGCTCAAGGCCGAACTGGTCGTAATGGGCGCTTACGGTCGAAACCGTTTCAGCGAATGGGCACTCGGCGGCGCGACGCGGCATGTCTTGAACCATGCGCAGGTGCCGGTCTTCATGCGTCATTGAGCGCACGTTTCCTTGCGCCACGGAAGGCGAAGGTCCAACGCTCGCTGCAGGTGACGGCCCCTTCCGCGGCACGGCTGTTACGAACCGTTACAAACGGTTGCTGCCGCGACGTCGAATTGTGAACGCCACCCGATAACGTCTCTTCCGCGAATGATCGTTGAGGAGACCGACATGAATACCGCATGCGCCGCCACCCGAATCGAACCGGCTGTTGTCGCCTCGTCGGCTCGCTTCACGAGCACGGCTGTC
>Ga0157372_10004900_pt1 | contig 14230 bp, 10 predicted proteins | sample C55metaG_FD_115307 | JGI IMG/M metagenome (GOLD analysis project Ga0157372, IMG submission 115307) | Corn rhizosphere microbial communities from Kellogg Biological Station, Michigan, USA - C5-5 metaG | ecosystem: Host-associated > Plants > Roots > Rhizosphere > Soil | place: USA: Michigan... | reverse complement strand
TATCGCGGGCTCCCGATGGTCGAGCACTCGGGAAGCACTGGCGGATATCGCACTGATATCACGCGCTTCCCGGAGCAGCACACCAGCGTCGTGACGATGTGCAACGTGAGCAACGCCGACGCGGTTGGTCTCGCCCACCGCACGGCGGACGTCGTGCTCGGTTCACGATTCACCAAACCGGCTGCGGCGGCGAACGTGCGCGCGGCCGGCCAGGCCAGCATGACGGCCGTCACGCTGACCCAAGCGGAACGCGCGGCGATGACGGGCCGCTTCTACTCGCCGGAGCTGGACGCGACCTACGAGCTGCGCGACGCGGGTGACGCGCTCGTCGTGGTGCGGGCGCGGGCCGTGGATACGCTGCGCGCGGTCGACCGGCAAACATTCCGCGGAACGGGCTACACGCTGCGGTTCGCCCCTTCTGCCAGCGGCTCGGCATTCACGCTGGACGCGGGTCGGATTCGGGGCATCGAATTCTCGCGGTCCAAGTAATCTTTACGTGTGAACCAGTGGCGTCGCCGACCCAGGCGTCGTATATTACTGACGCGTCAGTAATATGTAGCGACGCGTAACTGGTTTCCCTTGAGCGACTTAGCTGCCGCATAAGGCAGTTCTCGATGGTATCTCCGTCTCAACCCCGTCCGAATCAAGAGCCCCGCTGGCGCCGCTTGCCCGAAGACCGGCCTCGGCAGATCCTGTCCGCCGCGCTGGAAGTCTTTGGCGAACGCGGACTCGCCGCTGCGCGCCTCGAGGACATCGCCAAGCGCGCCGGACTCTCCAAGGGCACGATCTACCTCTACTTCCCTAACAAGGAAGAGCTCTTCCGCGAGATGGTGCGCGACACCGTCGTGACCAAGATCGAGCGGCGCGAAGAGGAGATCAACGCGATGACCGGCTCAGCCACGGACGCGCTGATCCGCTTCATGCGCGGTCACTGGACCTTCATCCGGTCTCCGCAGTTCGCGCCGCTTTTTCGGCTGATCCACGCCGAGATCCACCACTTTCCGGATCTGGCGCGCTTTTACGCAGAAGAGGTCGTCGCGCGTGGCCAGCGGTTGATCGCCGGCATCATCGAGCGCGGCATCGCCGCTGGTGAGTTCCGCCAGGTCGAGCCGCACACCGCGGCACGAATGCTGACCGCGCCCTTTGTGATCCACGGTCTCTGGTGCACGCACCGCGAGGCCTTCGCGTCGGTCGCTCGGAAGACCGACGACCAGATTCTGGACGAGTTGATCGACTTCTACCTCCACGCGATTCGAGCGAGCGATGCATCGCCCGCCGGGTCACGCACAACATGAATTGCAACGTCCCAATGAACGCTTACTCGAACAAAGCCATTCGTATCGGCGCCGGGCTATCGGTGCTCGCTGCCTTGCTCGCCTTCGCGGCGCGCGTGGCGAGCGCACAGGAGACCGGGCCGCGGCGACTTTCCCTCGGTGACGCCGCTCGGCTCGCCGCGTCTCAGACCGCCGCCGTGCAGAGTGCACAGTTGCGCGTCGACGAGGCGCGGGCGCGAGTTACGCAGAGCCGCGCGTCGCTGCTCCCCCAGGTCGGGCTGACGCCGTCGTGGACGAGCCACACGGTGAATAGCGCGAGCTTCGGCTTCAACTTCCCGGCGCCCGCCGGTCAGCAACCGCTTCTCGATCCCAACGGCCAGATCATCGGTCCGGTGCGCTTTTGGGATTTGCGCGGCGACGTCTCGCAGACGCTCCTCGATCCCGCCGCGCAGCAGCGAGTGCGGGCGGCCCGCGCCGGCGTGACCGCGGCGAGTGCCGACGTAGCAACGGCGGGCGAGAATGCCGCATCGAACGCGGCGCTCTCATACCTCCGCGCGCTGCGCAGTGAAGCCACGTATCAAGCGCGCATCGCCGACTCGACGTTGGCGGTGGATCTGCTCAACGTCGCGCGCAACCAGCTCGAGGCGGGAGTGGGGGTCGGCTTGGACGTGACGCGGGCCCAGTCGCAGCTGGCGGGCGCGCGCGCGCAGCTCATCCAGGCGCGCAACGACAGAGATCGCGCGCAGCTCGATCTCAAGCGCGCGCTCAATCTGCCGCTCGATCAATCCATCATTTTGACCGATTCGCTCACCGCGCCGTTCGCGGTGGAAGTCTCGGAAGCGGCGGCGATCGCGCAAGCGGTTCAGAACCGTCCCGATATTCGTGCGGCCGAAGCCCAGCTCGAGGCCGCCGAGCAGCAGGTCGCTGCGACACGCGCCACGCGGCTGCCGACAGTCAACGCATTCGCCAACTCCGGCCCGACGGGTTTTGTCAATCACTTGCTGAACACCTACAACTACGGCGTACAGGTGTCGTGGCCGGTGTTCGAAGGTAAGCGACGCGAGGGCCAGACCGAGGAGCAACTCGCGATCGCGAAGGAGATCGATGTGAGACGCCGTGATCTCCAGCAACAGGCAACCGTCGACGTGCGCGCCGCGCTGCTCGACATCGCTTCCACGCGCGAACAAGTCGAGGCGGCACGCACGCGTCAGAGTCTCGCCGAGCTCGAGGTTCAGCAGGCTCGTGAGCGCTTCAACGCCGGCGTGGCTGGCAATGCCGACGTCACCACTGCCTCCGTGACGCTGAACTCGGCGCGCACGGGACTGATCGACGCGCTGGCCTCGTACCAGGCTGCCCGGGTGTCGCTCGCGAAGGCCGAAGGCACGGTCGCACAGATCCGGTAGTGCGTATTCATCTTCCCATCGACTGAAATTTTGACCATGGCAACAGCAATCAAATCCGACCCGGCGCGAGGACTCGACGCTGTCAGCGACGAGCCGAAGGCTGCCGGCGGCAAGCGCCGATTCGTTCTTCCTCTCGTGGCCGTTCTCGCGGTGCTCGGTCTCATCTGGGCCGTGAAGCAATACACGTACGGCCGAAGCCACGCGTCCACCGACGACGCCGCGGTCGACGGGCATTTGATCCCCGTTCTCGCCAAGGTGAGCGGCTATGTGCAAGCCGTGAACGCGAACGACAACGATCACGTGCGGGCCGATTCCGTCGTCGTGCGCATCGATCCGTCGGAGTACAAGACGCGCCTCGCGCAGGCCGACGCCGATCTCGCCGCGGCGCGGGCCGCGGCGGGCACGTCGGCTGGTGGCGGCCAGGCCCAGGCGGTGGTGCAGCAGGCGTCGGGGCAACGTGCGTCGCTCGACGCGCAGATCACGGCGGCGAAGGCGAACGCGAACAAGGCGAAGCAGGACCTCGCGCGCATGGAAGATCTCGCCGCCAAGCAGGTCGTGTCCAAGATGCAGCTCGACGGCGCGCGTGCGGCGTCGGAAGCCGCGGCGGCGAACGTCGTAGCGCTCGAGCGCCAGCAGTCGGCGGCCGGCGGTACGGTGGCCAGCGCCGAAGCGGGTGTCAGGCTTGCGACGGCGCGCCTACAGGCTGCTCAGGCGGCGCGCGACAACGCGGCGCTCCAGCTCGAGTACACGAACGTCACGGCGCCGGCCGCGGGCATCGTCTCGAGAAAGCAGGTTGAGCCGGGCCAGCTCGTGCAGGCCGGCCAGCCGCTGTACACGATTGTCGCCGATACCGGCGTGTTCGTGACGGCGAACTTCAAAGAGACGCAGCTTGCCGAGATTCGAGTCGGACAGCCGGCGGAGATCGAGGTTGACGCGTATCAGGGCGCGACGGCGCTGGGTTGCGTGGAGAGTGTGAGCGCCGCGACCGGGTCCAAGTTCGCGTTGCTGCCGCCGGACAACGCGACGGGCAACTTCACGAAGGTCGTGCAGCGAATTCCGGTTCGGATCAAGGTGACAAAGGGATTGGGCCCGGATCGGCCGCTTCGCCCAGGTATGTCGGTCACAACGCACGTCGAGACCAAGGAACCCGCGGGGAAGTGCTAGCGTGTCGTCGAACGACCAGTTGATGACCGATGAGCTAGAGATCGCGTCCGGCCCTCGCGGGACGGCGATGATGCACGTCCGTCCGCGGCCGACGCCGCTGCAACCGCCGCCGGCGGACGAGGACAAGTACAAATACAAGTACCTCATCGCCATCGCCGTCACGCTCGCCGCGGTGCTCGAGCTGATCGACACCTCGATCGTCAACGTCGCGATTCCTCACATGATGGGAAATCTCGGCGCGACGCTCGACGAGATCTCATGGGTCTCGACCGGCTACATCATCGCCAACGTCATCGTCATCCCGATGTCGGGGTGGCTCTCGGCGTATGTCGGCCGGAAGAAATATCTCACAGGTTCGATTATGATCTTCGTCGCGGCGTCGTTCTTCTGCGGCGCGGCGACGTCGCTCGGTGGTCGGGGGTTCTGTCGAATTGTAAAGGGACTAGGCGGCGGCGCGCTGCTTTCGACCGCGCAGGCCACGTTGTTCGAAGCATTCCCGCCGCATGAAGTTGGTATCGGCCAGGCGATGTTCGGCGTCGGCGTCATGGTCGGCCCGACACTCGGCCCGACGCTCGGCGGCTGGATCGTCGACAACTACAACTGGCCTTGGATCTTCTACATCAACGTCCCGCTGGGCATCGTCGCCGCGATCATGGTGCTGACGTACATCCACGACGCCGAACATCAGGAGCGCGCCGAAAGTATCGACGTGCTCGGCTTCGTGCTGTTGGCAACCTGTGTCGGCTCGCTCCAATTCATGCTGGAGAAGGGTGAGCGGTACGACTGGTTCGACTCGCGGCTCGTCACCGGGCTCTGTATCACATCCATCGTTTCGTTCTTTTTGCTCATCTGGCGCGAGCTCACGACGGACGAACCGATCATCAACTTCCGGGTCTTGAAGAGTCGCCAACTCGCCGCAGGCGTGAGCATCGCGGCGGGGTTGGGATTGGCGTTGTTCGGCTCAGTCTTCGTGCTGCCAATCTTTCTGCAGAGCTTGCACGGGCTTACGGCGAATCAGACGGGACTCGTGATTCTTCCCGGAGCGATCGCGTCTGCTGTCACGATGGCGGTGGTCGGCAAGAACGCGAACCGGCTCGACGCGCGCGCGACGGTGACGGTCGGGGCGTTCATGTTCTTCGCGTCGATGTGGCTGATGGCGCGAATGACGCTGGCCAGTGGTCCAGAGGAGACTTTCTGGCCGCTCATTCTTCGCGGCGTTGGGCTGGGACTGATCTTCGTGCCCCTCACCGGCGCCACGATGGCCGAGCTCAAGGTGAACGAGCTCGCGCAGGGCACGGGGATGTTCAACCTGACGCGTCAGCTCGGCGGGTCGCTTGGTATCGCGGTGATGGCGACCCTGCTCACGCGATTCACGTCGGAGAAGAAGGCGCTCCTCACCGAGCATCTCACGACGATGGACCCGACCTCACTCGGTCGGCTCGATGCCATAACGCGCGGCTTGCTCTCGCGCGGCATGAACCCGATCATGGCGAAGCAGCAAGCGTTGATGATGTTGGACAGACAGGTCCAGGCGCAGGCGAGCGTGCTCGCGTTCTCGAGGATCTACATCCTGAGCGGGGTCATCTTGGTGGCGGTGTTGCCGCTCCTCTTCTTGTTCAAGACGGGGAAGAATCGAGGATCGGCGGGGCTGGCGCACTAGGGTCCTTATCCTCGAGATGTGGACCGTCATCCTCGAGCGAGCGCAGCGAGCGAGGGGATCTACTGTCCCGTGTTGGTTGCCGTTCGTATCGCCCAGTCGGCGTCGAGTGCGGAAGTTTTACGGATTTTAGGATTGGGTGGGATTTCTGGGATCGCTCCTCGTGCGATCACGACTCCGTCCACCAACGAGCCGTAAGTGATTGAATGAACGACCTCGGGATGCTTCGCGCGGCGAAGCATCCCGAGGTCGTTCAACAATCATTCAATGGCCCGCGAGCGAGAAGCGGTGGACTGAAGAGGAGTGATCTTATCATCCTACCAAATCCCCAAAATCCGTAACCTTTCGTTCTCGACGCCGACTGGGCGAGACGAATCGCCAATAACACGGGACAGTAGATCCGCTCGCTCGCTGCGCTCGCTCGAGGATGACGGTCCAGCTCGACGATGACGACAGGCGCTCAGGACGACACGGCTAGATCCGCCGCGTAGCCGCGTCCACGTGCCGCGACTGGCCACGTCGTCTCGACGAGCTCTCCGCGCACTCCGACGATCGTGTCATTCAAGTGCACGACGATACACACGTGATTCGGCACGATCCGAACGCGATCGCCGACCACGGGGCGCCACTCGGTTCGTGAGAGATCGAGGATGCCATGCTCCTCGGACATGCTCTTCACAACGATCTCGGGTCGGTCCAGCAGGGCCCCGAACCCATCCGCGGAGTCCGTGCCGCGCATCGGTTCGCGGCCGAGGGCTTTGCTGCCCGCGTCGACAACAGCTTGGCCCGGCACGGCGGTGCTCACGACAGTCGCCAACACCGTGAACGCGCAGTCGTCCCATGCACAGGCGCCAATCTCGGCCGTCGTCCGATCGTTGTACACGTAGGTGCCTGGCCGAAATTCGGTGACACCGGGTAGCTCGTGCGTCCGCCAAAGAGTCGGCGTCGAGCCGCCACTCACGACGGACGGACGGCAACCCGCGCGATCGAAAGTTTCGATCGCGTGAGTGAGAGCGCGACTGAGGGATGCAAGACTTTCGTTCTGCTTCTCCACCGGTTCGCGCACGTGCCCAGGATAGAACGCGATCCCTTCGAACTCGAGCGGCGCCTTCTCCCGCACCGCGCGAGCGAGGGCGAGCGCATCCTCGACGCGCGGCAGTCCGACGCGATGCATCCCGAGATCCAACTCCACGTACACGCCGATCGGCCGATCCACTTCGCGCGCCGCGGCCGCGATGTCGTCGATGGCGCGAGGTGAGTCGAGGGCGACAGTGAGTTTCACCGTGTCGGAAAGCGCCGCCAAGCGCGTCGCCCGCGGTTGCCCGACCGGCGGGTAGGCGACGAGCAGATCGTCGCACACGCTGCTCATCACCTCGGCCTCGAATGGGGTGGCGCACGTCAGCCCGACGGCGCCGCGCCGCAGCTGCTCGCTGGCGATGCGCGGAGACTTGTGCGTTTTGATGTGCGGCCGAAGGGCAAGACCGTTCTCGGTTGCATATGCGGCCGCGCGGTCGAGATTTCGGGCCAGGCGATCCAGATCGACAAGCGGGACCGGGGTCTCGAGCTCGTTAATGGAATGCGACATGGGTAAGGAATCTTTTCGAGGAGAACGGTAAATGAAACAGTCCGAGCGGCAGTGGCAACCATTTCAACTCGGCGGTGACGTGCCGCCGCCCGTCGGCGCCTACTCACCCGCGGCGCGGGCCGGCGATTTTGTCTTCGTGTCGGGCCAGGTGCCGCGCGATCCCGCGAGCGGCCATCTCGTGGGTGACGACATCACGTCGCAGACCAAGCAGGTGATGAAGAACGTCGAGCGGGCGCTCGGCATCGCAGGTGCGAAGCTGAGCGACGTTGTGTCCGTGGTCGTCTATCTCGCCAACGTGGATGACTGGGGAACGTTCAACACGGTGTACAAGGAGCTCATGGCGTCGCCCTTTCCCACGCGCACGGCGGTCGGTGCCGACCTTCGCGGAATCTTAGTGGAGGTGAGCGCCGTGGCGTACGCCCCCGTGCGTCCCTAACGGCCCACCCCGCCTCAACACCCCCCTTAACGTCGCGCGGAAACCTCCGTCTACCTGGATGAGGCGCTCAGAGCGCCAAAACATCTCAATAGGTGGAGGCTCACCGTGAAGGATATTCGTACGGCGATCGCTACGATCGCCCTCGTCGCCGGAGGCGCCGTTGCTGCGGCGGCTCAACAGCCGGCGCAAGCTCCGGCGCACCGCGGGCATCAGGCCGGCGCGCGGGACACCACGCGTCAGTTCGGCCGTCGTGGTTTCGGCCCCGGCGCCATGCAGAAGCAACTCTTCAAGGGCATCACACTCAGCGACGCCGAGAAGACCAACATCAAGAACATCCACGCGAAATACGAAGCGCAGAACAAGGCGCTTCGCGAGCAGTTCAAGCCGCAGATGAAAGCGGCTCGCGAGGCTCGGCAGCGTGGCGACTCGGCCGCTTTGAAAAATTTGTGGGCGCAAACGTCGGCCCAGCGCGAGCAGGGCAAGAAGTTGCTCGAGGCCGAGCGCAATGATCTTCGTGCCGCGCTGACACCGGATCATCGTGCCCAGTTCGACGCGAATGTAAAGCGGTTCGAGCAGCGCGTTGCGCAGCGGGCGAATCGCGATTGGAAAAAGGCTGGAAACGCTGCAACGGGTTCGCGCCCCAGTGCGTAAGTGAAATTGTAGTAGCGAGAGGATGCGTGGGCGCGCGGGTGGGCGCGTCCCCCCTCTCCGCAGCAACGGTCTGGAGCTTCGGCTTCAGGCCGTTTGCTTTTGTCAGGCCGGAGACGGCATTAAGAAAGTTGGAGGAGTTTTCACGAACGGCGGATGTCCTCAACGCCGAGCGCCCTGCTGTCATCGTCCGGCGTCTCCACAGCCGCGACGAGAGCGCGAACCATTTGCCCAATCGTGACCAATCCGAGACGGAGCGCTCCCTCTCGCGATTTCGGGAGCGCACGTAGCAGCCAGTACACGGGAATGAGCAAATACGGCCAGCGATGGCCGGGGCCAAGCACATACCATGGGCGCAGAATGGTGCAGGGGAGCGGGCTTTCGCGAAGCAATTGCTCGACGCGCAGGCGAACATCGATGTAGGACTGCATGACCGGCGCTGGGTGCGCGACGCTCACGTACACGAAGCGTCGCGCTCCGGCGACTTCGGCCGCGGCGATGCATTCGCGAGCCGCTGGGAAATCGAGCGCCTCGAACTGCGCGGCTTTCGCCGGAGACGGCCGCGGCGTACCGACGAGATGCACGACCACTGCCCCGCGCGGCATGGCCGCGGCGATCGAGTCGCGCGACAGCACGTTGCCGACGACGCTGATCGCTCCATTCGGCGCCTTCGCCTCGGACCCAGGGCGTACGAGCGTATACACCCGATGGCCGCGCGCACGCAGCGCTGGAACCAGTCGCGAACCCATGTAGCCGGTCCCACCGGTGATGAATACGTCGAGCGGCGCCATCGAGTCTCCTGAGGCCGCCGAGGGTACGCGCGAGGGCGGGCGGCGGATCTGCACCATGCAACTCTGGACCGGGCGTGGTCCTCCCCGCAAGTTCAAAGGTTCCTTCCCACCGCCCCAACGGAGTAGATCGATGCGCGTCTTTCATTTCGCCGCACCATTGCTCGTCGTCGGCTCGAGCCTGGCCGCCCAACAGGCCACCGCGAAGCATGGCTTCACGCCGGCCGACTGGTACAAGCTGACGACCGTCAGCACGCCGGCGCTGTCCCCCGACGGCAACAAGGTTGCGATCACGGTGACGACGGTGCGGGAAGCCGAGAACCGCCGGCACTCCGAGGTGTGGGTCGTGTCGACGCAAGGCGACCCCGCGCCGGCTCGCTACACATCGCCTGGCTTCGAGAGCAGCAACCCTCGGTTCTCCGACGATGGCAAGCTGCTCTACTTCACGTCGCAGCGACCCGGCGGTCGCGGCACGAGCTGGGCGCTCCGCATGGATCAACCGTCCGGTGAAGCGTTCCAGCCGACGGGCGCGCCACAGATCCGGACTGGCTCATCTCCGGCCGACAACAGCTTCACGATCGTAACGGAAGGCGGTCGTGGAGGGTTCGGCGGGCGCGGCGGCGGCCGCGGCGGCCGCGGCGGCGCGCCCGATTCGAGCGCGACGGACTCGATGGCGAACGATCCCTACGGACGCATGGCGCCGATCTCTCGCCCGCCGTACAACGCCATCACGAAGCCGGAGAACCCAGCGCGCTTCGATGGACGCCAGATCATCGACATGGTGTACAAGGCAAACGGCCAAGGACAGTTCATCGCCGGCCCGCGCGTCGCTCCGGTGCGTGACAGCGCGCGGCCTGTGCAGATTTTCATCGAGCGCGCCGGTGCGGCGCGCAAGGCGCTCACGAATACCAAATACTCGCATCAGAATCCGGTCGTCTCACCGGACGGTAAGTGGATCGCATTCACGGCCGACGCGCGCCTGCGACCCGATTCGGTGGTCACGGCCGAGCGCGACTCGATTGCGAAGCTGCCGCCCGACCGCAAGCGCGACGAGCTGCCGCGCAACGACACGGAGATCTTCATCCTTCCGGTCGCGGCCTGTGAGCAGCAGACCGCGGAGTGCACGCCGCGCAAGATCGAATACGCGGGCAACGAATCGCAGCCGACGTGGTCGCCCGACAGCAAGCAGATCGCGTTCGTCGGCCAGCCGTCGCGTTTCAAGAATCTGCGGCTGTTCGTTGTTTCCGCCGACGGTGGGAAGCCGCAGGACATTCTCGGCACGTGGCAGTACGAGCCGGGCCAGATCGAGTGGTTGAAGAACGGCCAGATTGCGATCATCACCGCGACCGGCGGTAGCACCGGCATCTACAAGATCGATCCGGCGAGCAAGAAGATCACCCCGGTCATCAGCGGTCGCCGACAGGTCAGCGGCGTAGTGACGGACAAGTCGCAGCAGCATATCGTCTACGTCTCCACGGACCTCACGCATCCGACGGAGCTCTTCATCGCGAACGCCGACGGTACGGGCGAGCGGAAGCTCACATCGTTCAATGATCGCGTGAATAGCGAGATTGCGTGGTCCGACGCCGAGCGGTTCATGGTGAAGTCGGTCGGCGGTCTGGAGATCGAGTCCTGGCTCATGAAGCCGTTCGGCTACGATCCGTCCAAGAAGTATCCGCTCGTGCTGTACATCCACGGCGGTCCGCACTCGGCGTACGGCGAAAACTGGTTCGATGAATTCCAGAATCTGGCCGGCGCCGGCAACTTCGTGCTGTTCACGAATCCTCGCGGATCGAGCGGGACGAACACCGAGTTCACCTACGCGAGCCGCGGCGATTGGGGCGGGAAGGACTACGACGATATCATGAAGGCGGTTGACGTCGCCGCGAAGCGCGCGGACGTCGACTCCACCAAGATGGGCGTTACGGGCGGCAGTTACGGTGGATTCATGACCGCTTGGGTCACGACGAAGACGAACCGCTTCAAGGCCGCCGAGACCGACCGTATGATCAGCGAGTGGACCTTCTGGTACGGCGCGTCGGATGCGCAGGGACTGACAGAAGGCGAGTTCTTCGGTAAGCCCTGGGAGAACCAGGTGATGTACGACACGCTGTCGCCGATCCGTCACGTCAAGAACGTCAAGACGCCGACGCTGCTGGTACAGAGCGAAGAGGACTACCGCACGCCCATCGGCAACGCCGAACTCTGGTTCATGGCATTAAAGAAGCAAGGTGTACCGGCAGAGTTCGTACGCTATCCGCGTTCCAACCATGACCTTTCGCGCACTGGAGAACCGTGGCTGCTCGTCGACCGGCTGAGTCGCATTCGTCAGTGGTTCGGTTACTGGCTATCGGACAAGCCGCAGGCCGTGCAGGCGGGAGGCGCAAAGAAGCAGTAATGCGCATCGTCGTCGCGTCGCTCGCCGGTTTTCTGATGGCGTGCGACGCCACGGGTAAAGCGGCCGGAGAGCTCGACGCGGAAACCCCGAGCGCGCTCACGCGAGCGATTGGCCAGACGGGTGATTTGGCGAAGGCCGAAGCGGCGATCGAAGCGGGGCACCCCTGGCGGGCGACCCAGATCGTCGCGCCCGTACTTCGCGATCCTCAGCGAAAGACGCCCGCCGCGTTGCTCGTCGCCGCGCGCGCCGCGGCCGGTTGGGGCGGTTGGGCGGAAGTCGACAAGCTGCTAGCCGCTGCGTCGTGGGTGGATACGGCGTTCGATGCCGAAGGCCGAGAGCTTTTGACGCGTGCCGCGCTCGAGCGCGATCTCGACACAATTGCCATGCGTCACGCCTCGGCGCTCGTCAAGGACGGTGGCTCCGCCGACAGGAAAGCCGTTCGTTCTGTGCTCTTCGCTCGCGCTCTCGAGCGAAACAATTACTTCGACGGGGCCGCGACCGCCTATGCAAGCACCGCCGAGCAGCTGGCGTCCGTGCGTGATTGGCTTCTGCTTCGCGCCGCCGGGACCGAAAGCGATTCGACAAAACGTGCGTCAGACTTCGCGCGGGTCACGCTCGCGCCGTCGCGCGCTCGCATACCGTGGACCGAAGCGCAAGCTCGCGAGCGGTTTCGCGACGCGATCGGGGCGGCCTCACGCTTCGCGAAGCTCGGCGCCGTCGCGCAATCATTTCGACTACGACTATCTGTCGCGCCGGACAGCGGGACGCGCGACTCGATCAAAGCCGAAGCGCTGGCGTACATTCGCGTGCATCCCGGTACAGCAGAGTCGAAGAGTGCGATAGAAGTGTTGGATCGTGCCTTCACGTCGCACACGGCGCAGGAGCAACTCGTCATGGCGCGCAGCGCGGCGATCAACGGGCCGCCGGCGCGTGCGGTTGCCGGGTTTGATCGAGCAACTTCCGCGGGACTCGAGGTGACTCCCGACGACCGCTTTCGATACGGACAGGTGCTCGGCCGCGTGAATCGATCTCGCGATGCGATCAGGCAGCTGAGCCTCGTCGAGGGCCCGCTGGCCGGCCAGGCCATGTACCAGCGCGCGCGGATCACCCTCACCGCGAATGGCGCAGCCGCCGCAAAGTCCGCGCTGCGCGATGTGTGGTCGAGCTTCCCGACGGATACCGCGGCGGCGAGCGCCGCGATGTCGCTCTACGCCGATCTCGCGACCGACGACGGCGGCGATGCCGAAGTGCGTGCGACGTATCTCGACCTGTCGCGCGCATATCCGACGAGCGCTCGTGCCGCGGAATCGCGCTTCCAAGCCGCGTTGATCGCGCTGGCCGGCGGTCAGAGCGCGCAAGCCGCGCGCGAGCTCGACTCACTCATCGCGCGCTATCCTCGCTCCGACGTCGTCGGCGCGGCGCGCTACTGGAGCGGACGGGCCTGGAAAGCATCGGGCGACGATCGGCTGGCGACGGAACGTTGGCGCGCGGCGCTCGGCCAATCATCGATCTCATATTATGCCGTTGCCAGCGCGCAGCGACTTGGCGAGCGCGTCCCCTCACCCGTCCAAGCACCGGCGGGCGGCGCGCCACGAACTCCACGCGTTGCCGCCGTCGACAGCGTGGTCACGCGGATCAAACTGCTCGAGCGGCTCGGCATGGACGTCGAGGCGCGTTTCGAGATGGATGCGCTCGAGGAGCGCGCGAACGCGTCGACCGACCGCGCGTTGGCCACGGCCGACGCCTTCCTGGCATTGGATCAATCGTCGCGCGCGATTCGCATTGCGCAGAAGCTCGCCGAGTCCGGCCAGCGTGACGAGCGGGTGATACGCTTCGTGTATCCGGTGGTCGATCGCGACGAGCTTGCGCGCGCCGCCAAGGTGCAGGGACTGGAGCCGGCACTCGTCGCCGCGATCATCCGGCAGGAATCCAGCTTCAATCCGCGCGCCGTTTCAGCCGCGGATGCGCGAGGCTTGATGCAGGTGCTTCCGTCGGTCGGTCAAGACGTAGCGCGTTCGCTCGGATTTCCAGTCTGGTATCCCGCGTTGCTGCTCGACGCGGACGCAAATCTCCAACTTGGCACCGCGCACCTTGCCACCTATCGCAAGCAGTACGGCCCACTGCCTCGCGTTCTCGCCGCGTACAACGCCGGCGGTTCGCGCGTCGAGCGCTGGGTGAGCCGGCCCGGCTCGGATGATCCGGAGATGTTCACCGAACGGATACCCTTTGCCGAGACGCGAGACTACGTGAGGGTCGTGCAACGGAATCTGGCGGTGTACCGGCAGTTGTACGAGTGGTGATTCTTGACTGGAAGCACACTCGCTGGCGCTCGTTGGGGACACGCTTCGCTGGGGGCGAAGCGACCGTGCCCCCAGCGAAGCAGCAGCGAGCGTGCTACCAGGCCGCACCGCGGCCGTGCACCCGCTCTCCTTACGGCGTCACCACCCCGGCGACAACTGGAATCCCCAGACGGAGCTCTTCGTCGGACGCTGGAACGGATGGGCGACGTAGGCTTCCATGATCGCGTAGCCCATCAAGTTGAAGCGGAACGACAGGCCGGCGCTGAACACTGGAATGCGGTCGGCGCAGGGGTAGAGCGATTGTTGTTGCGTGAGGCCGAACGATACGGAGTTGCCGCAATTCGGGATGGTGTTGGCTGACGTCGTGATTCTCCAGTCCGGACTCTGCGCGTTGGTGTACGACACGCCGGCGTCGAAGAACGGCGAGACTTCAGTGGGCAGGAAGGGGAAGTTCAGCAGGCCGAAGCCTTCGGTGCCGAAGAGCGGAATTCGGAATTCGGGGTTGATCACACCGATCTTGCTACCGAAGAGGCGTTGGAACACCGGGCAGCCCGTTGCCACCGCCTGGGCGGAGCCG
>Ga0157372_10004899_pt1 | contig 14230 bp, 13 predicted proteins | sample C55metaG_FD_115307 | JGI IMG/M metagenome (GOLD analysis project Ga0157372, IMG submission 115307) | Corn rhizosphere microbial communities from Kellogg Biological Station, Michigan, USA - C5-5 metaG | ecosystem: Host-associated > Plants > Roots > Rhizosphere > Soil | place: USA: Michigan... | reverse complement strand
TACACACTACGCGTTCGGGTCATCGGATTCGCTCCGGTGCTTCGCAACAATCTCGTCATCACCGCTGAGAAACCCAGCGTCGACGTCGGCATCATTGCGCTGAATCCGGTGGCGACGAAGCTCGAGGCTGAGCATGTGCTTGCGGATCGCGAGGAGACCGTCCTCGCCCCGGATCGCAACAGCTACAGCGTCAAGAACATGACGACGGCGAGCGGGGGCACCGCCATCGACGTGCTGCGCAACATTCCGTTGGTCGAAGTCGATGGCTCGAACAACGTCAGCCTGCGCGGCAACGCCAACGTCGTCGTTCAGATCAACGGACGATCCACGCCGCTCAAGGGGGACCAGCTCGGTGCATTCCTCGCGCAATTGCCCGCGGGCACCGTGAAGAACGTCGAGGTGGCGACGAACCCGTCGGCGAAGGACGACCCCGAAGGCACGGCCGGCATCATCAACATCGTGCTCAATCAGCAGACCGAGCTCGGGCTGAGCGGTGGACTCTCCGCCGGCACTGCGTCGACGGGGCAGACGAACGCCAATGGCAACATCGGCAAGCAGCAGGGAAAGCTCACGGTGTTTCTGTCGGGCAGCATGTATCACGATCGTCGCGCCACGTCGGGCATCATCTCCCGTACCAATCTCATTCAGCCCATTCCAGCATTCAGCGAGACGATTCTCGGCGGGAAACAATCGCCGATCTCCGGTGGTGGAACCGTACGCACGGAGTACAGGTTCACCGATCGTAACACGCTGTCGCTCGACGGCTTCCTGTATGGTGGCCACTTCGGTGGCGACCAAGCGTCGAACTATACGGATCTCGATGCGTCGCGGGCCGTCATCGGCCTCTTCGATCAGCGTTCGTCGCAGCTCTCGCGCAATCTGTCGCAAGACTACGACCTCACGTTTCGGCGGTTCACGAAGAAAAATGCGCCGCAGTTCTCCGCCGAATTCGAGTATTCCACCAATCATAACACGAACGACGTCGATCTCTCCGGAACGGTCCTACAGCCCGACGCGTCGACGCCTCCGTTCATCCCGACCGAGCGCGATCACACGCTTGGTAACTATCCATACCTCAATTGGAAGACGGACTACACACGGCAGTTCGGCACTACCACCAAGCTCGAGTCCGGCCTCAAGTTCACTCAACGCACGACGACGAACGATTTCGACGCCGCATACCTGAACGCGGCGTCTGGCCTCTATGACGCCGTGCCGTCTCGAGCGACGGCGTTCGATTATCACGAAGACATCGGCGCTGGTTACGCGTTGCTCTCGAACAAGATCGATAAGGTGCAGACGCAAGCTGGTTTGCGACTCGAGGATGCGGCGACGTACCTCGACCTCAAAACGGTCGACCAACAATTCGACCGCCGGTACGCGAGCGCGTATCCGAGCGCGATCGTTTCGTACAACTTCACGCCGCTGCGACAGGCAAAGGCCAGCTACTCCCGGCGGGTCAGTCGTCCCAATCCATTTCAGCTCAGCCCCATCGAGTTCCGGCAAGACACGCGCAACGTGTTCCGCGGGAATCCGGCGCTTCGAGCGGAGTACACCGACGCACTGGAGCTCGGGTATCAGGAATCTCGCTCATGGGGCTCGGTCCAGTTGAGTCCATACCTGCGTCACACGTCGCACGCTGTGCGCAACATTCAGTTCGTCGACACCACCGGTGTGTCGGTGAGCACATTCGACAACGTAGCGAGCACGCTGACGGTGGGTACGGATCTCAATCTGAATGCGCACCACGGTCCGCTGCAGCTCGGTGGTGGCGGCAGTCTCTATCACTACTCGAGCGACGCGTCCAACTTGAGCGGTAATCTTTCCACCAACGCCGTCGTCTGGTCCGCACGAACCAATGCCACGTGGAAGTTCGGAACGGTCGGCGATGCGCAGGCGTTCATGTATTATCGCGCGCCGTTCGCCACCGAGGGCGGCTCTCAGCTCGCCTCGATCTCCATGAATCTGGGTGCGCGCTACAAAGCGTGGGGCGAACAGGGGAATATTGCGCTACGCGTCTCGGATCCGTTCAAGCTACAGAAGTTCGGCTATCGCACCGCGAATGGTTCGGTGATCGAGTACAGCGAGCGATTCTTTGGGACGCGCGCCGTGTACTTGACGATCACGCGCAATTTCGGCAAGGCGCTCAAGCTCCAGCCTAAACAGCAGGATCCTGACGCCGTCGTGCCGACGCAACCCGGACCGCCGTGAGCCGAATTCGCTTCGTCGCGTTCGCCGCAAGCACGATGCTCTTCAGCGTGGCTCCGGGCCACCGCGCATTCGGACAGTCCCCCGCGTACGGCGATACCACTGGGCGTGCCTCGACCTTGGCGTTCGCCGAAGGAATAGCAGTGCGCGCGTTGCGATTCACGCAGGGCGATGCGTCGAGCCTATTGGCGACCAAGCCGGAGTTTACCGAGTCAGGCTGGATCGCGTTCGTGAAGCACTTTGATGGCTTTGTCGATGCGAACGGTGCACCGCAATTCAGCTCTTCATTCGTGCCGGCTGGCTCCGCAGTGATAGTCGGTGAGAAGGATGGTCTCGTGCACGTTCGAATTCCCGGGAAGCTCGTGCAAACCAATGGAGCATCGACAACGACATATCGTATTGCGGCCGACATCGACGTCGGCGGCACACCGCGCAAAGTGCAACGCCTCACTTGGAATACGTGCGTGGGCGAGGCAGCCCGAACCTACTGTATGTAGTTGCCACTACGTCCATTCTTCAGAAAAGGGCACCTCGATCGAGGCGCCCTTTTCGTTGCCGGCCAAACCCACCGTCGCTCAGGGAATCGTGTCGCGCTTCGTGTTGGTCTTGTGTTCCGCACTCTCTCGAACCCAGCCGGCGAGACCGCGCAGCCCACCGAATTGCTTGGACGACAACACCGCGCCGGTTTTCGCGTCGATGACGACTTTCGTATGAGTCTTCTTCTGGTTCGGGATGATGTCGATCGCATACTCGGTGCGCCCGTCGGCCATGTTCATCTCGCCCGAGCCGATCTGTCCGGGCACCGCGCACAGCGCAAGAACTTTCGCCGAGTCGGGCGAGATCATTCCGGAGTCTGCCTTATAGAGATCACTCTTGATCGCGACGGCTTTTGCGGCGGATACGTCGACGGTGCTGCAGGTCGTTCCCGTTGGCGTGTACCATTCCATCGCGAGTGAGTCCGCTGGCTGCACGACGGTTCCGGCGGCGGCGCGCGGTATCGTGTCCTTTCGAACGGGGACGCGCACCCGGCTGGTGTCTTGAGCCGTGGCGGCTACCGCACCAAGGGCCAATAGGGTCGCAACCCTCATGAGCATGTGTGCATTCATGGGTTCACCTCGCTGCGTCTGTTGAGTCAGAATACGTTTTCCTGCTTGCAGCGATGTGCGCAGCAATTGCTGTGCGAATGATGCCAACTTGTGAGGCGCGTCACCGAAACACGTCGCCAACAGCCGCATTGCCCGGGGCGTGCTGAGGCAGATAGCGGACGAACCAGTCGCGCGCCAAGACGGCGACGTGCTCGAGCGCCCCTTGCTCTTCGAACAGATGCGTTGCGCGAGGCACAATCTCGAGTCGCGCGGGCACGCGCATATGTGCGCGCGCGCGTTCGTTGAGGTCGATCACCTCCTCGTCTCGCTCGCCGACGATGAGCAACGTTGGCGCTTCGACCATCGGGAGTGAATCGCCCGCAAGATCCGGTCGCCCACCGCGAGACACCACCGCGCCGATGCGCACCGGCCGCTCGGCGGCGGCAACGAGCGCCGCACCCGCACCGGTGCTTGCGCCGAAGAGCCCGACCGCGAGACGCTCGGTCTCATGCTCGTGCGCGAGCCAGTCGATGGCTACAATAAGGCGGTCGGCGAGCATCTGAATGTCGAACCGGTGATGACGCGTCACTTCGTCGACCGTTTCCTCGGAGCGAGAGAGCAGATCGAGCAACAGTGTGCCAAGTCCTGCATCGCGAAGTGCGCGAGCGACGAAGCGGTTGCGAGGGCTGAACCGGCTGCTGCCGCTGCCGTGCGCGAACAACACCGCACCGATCGCATTCTCGGGAAGTCCAAGCGTCCCCTCGAGTGTAACGTGATCCGTCTTGATCGAAACCGTGCGCTCGAGGCGATCGTCGCCGTATGACAGCTCGTGCAGGTTCCGTTTGTCAGATTGCGGCATGCAGACTCCATCGCGACTGATCGAGAAGAGTGTGGACTTCCTCGTCGGTCGTCTGAGAGAAGTCCTCGTACCAAATGCCGACGGCTTGGAACGGCTCCGGCGTCTCGGCGCAAATGATCTCATCGGCGATGTCTCGAAACGCGTCGCACGTTTCGGGCGCCGCGACGGGCACCGCGACGACGATCTTCGCCGGCCGTTCCTGCCGTAGCGCGACGACCCCTGCGCGCATCGTCGAGCCAGTCGCTAGCCCGTCGTCGACGAGAATCACCGTTTTGCCGCTGAGATCGGGGAATGCTCGATCGCCGCGATACTGACGTTCACGACGTTCTAATTCCGCTTCTTCGATCGCCGTCACGCGTTGTACCTCGGCGTCGCTCACGCGAGCAACGCGGATGAGGTCATCGTCCAGCACCCGCACGCCGCCGCTTGCGATCGCGCCCATGGCGAGCTCCTCGTGCCACGGAAGCCCAAGCTTGCGCACGACGAAGACATCGAGCGGAGCTCCGAGCGCTTTCGCGACCTCGTAGCCGACGGGAATGCCGCCCCGGGGGAGCGCAAGGACGATGACATCGGGCCGCCGTCGATAGTCGCGAAGTTCAGCGGCGAGTCTGCGACCGGCATCCCGACGATCACGAAAGCGAGAACGCATAGTTGAGCTTTTTCGACTGAGTCTCAGATTCGCGGGGCAACGCAACTACTCTTTCTTCGTGTCGTCTTCGCGTCCTCCTGACGCCTTCTTATCCGCCTTTTTGTCGACCTCGGCGGGTGGGCGGTCTCCTCCGTGAATGTCGATTGTCGGCTCACCACCTGGTCCGGAGGTCAGACCGCCCAACAGCTGCCCGTCTCGCCATGAAAGCTCCGATCCCCCAGAATCCTCATAGCCCGCCGCGCCGCGATCGCCTTGTCCCCAGCTTGCCGGTGTCCGAATCTCGAGGTGTTTCCCTTCGGGAATACCTGCGGACATCGGGAACACGCCAGTTGGCCCGACATCATCGCGTCGACCTTGGCCGCCACCCGGCAAACCGCTCTCGCGGCGTGGGTCGATGGCACGCTCTTCTGTTGAACGTTGGCTGTCCTCGACTTCCTTCGGGTCGCGGCCTGAATCGCGCCTCGCATCATCTCGCATTTGAATAGCCTCCTACAGAAAAGTGTCGCAAAGGCCGAAGCGGCAGATAACGCACCAGAACCCGGGGCATCATTTCGATCTGCTCACCTTGCTCCGGCTGGCCGTATCACGACCGAAGCTGTGCCGCAACTCGACCTTCGCTCGCTCGAGCACGCCGCGTTGTCTGGCGCCGAGGTTGTCACCGGCCCGATTGATGTAAAACGTCAACATCGACATCGCGGAGCGATACGGATCGCTCTTTCGCCGCCGGCTGCGTTGTGCCGATCGTTTGAGAGACCGCGCAATGCGACGCGGGTCTTTCCACGTGAAAACGCTCCGATCCAGATCGAGCGCATTGCTGCGGGCCGTAGCGCGCGCCGACCACCGGCGTGATCCGTGTGCTGACGTCCGCTTCCGTTGTTTTGGTGGCATAGCTACCTCATGCAACAAGTCTCGTCGCCGAGCAGAACGAGTTGCCGCAAATAGAACGCCGCGCTGTCCAAACGGGCCTCGGAATGGATGCTGCACCGGTGCACGCCCCGCTTCGAAATCCAAGCGCGTCGCCACGACGTATCTGGCCTGACATATTCAACCATCAACCTCTCAACGGTGACGAGGTCCACATGAGCCAGAACAGACGCGAGTTTCTCGAGCGCATCACCGCCGGAGCGATGTTGGCATCCGTGCCGTTTTCACCGGAGGTGCTTCGCGAGTTGGGCGCGTTGCCGTCGGCGCGCGGCTCCCGGGCCGAAGAGTTCGATCTGACATGGGTCGATCGCGTGAAAGGAAAGTACCGCGCCGTCTTCGACGTGCCCGAGATCGACAGCGGGTACGGCGTGTGGCGCGCATCGCTGTGGGGCAAGCAGTATATGGATGTGCTCAACGTTGCGCCGACCGACATGACGCCGGTGCTCGTGTTACGGCATCATGGCATCGCGCTCGCGATGCAGCAGGCATTCTGGGACAAGTACGACATCGCAAAGAGCAACCAGGTCACTCACCCGGTCACTCAGCAAGGGACCGATCGCAATCCGGCGCTCCTCTCATCGAAGCGCGGCGAAGTGCCGGCGGATTTCGATGAAGTCGCACTCGACCGGTACCTCGCGCGCGGCGGGATCGCGTTGGCGTGCAATCTGGCCCTCGACGACATGATCGAGCTCGTGACGAAGAAGGATGGCGGCTCGCCGGACGCGGCGCGCAAGACTGCGTTGGCGGGCTTGGTGCCGGGCGTGTTGCTACAGCCGTCGGGCGTATTCGCAGCCCTTCACGCACAGGACGTCGGCTGCAAGTACCTGCGCGCGAGCTAGGCGAACGTTTCATCGGCACGTTCCGCGAGCGCCAGGAACGTTTCACGAAACGTCATACGCGCGAGCCTCACGGACTCCGCTCATATCGCAAGTCGCGAAACGAAAAGAGTTTGCGCCTCTCGAGTCTCGCTGAATGAGCTGAGGTCGAGTCATTGCCATTGTGGGTCGCCGATCCCCGGTCAGTCGATCGGGGCGCGACAAACCACCTGATCGGAGGCCCCAATGGCTCGCCTTACTCGCTTTCTCATTCTTGGATCACTTCTCACGGCGTGCACTGAAAGCGCGACGTCGCCCACGGCACCAGCGCCGAGCGGCGCCGCCTCGCGTTCCGTCGGCGCCAGCGCGCCCGGTGCGGTGTTCACGCAGACGAACGCAACGTCGGGCAACTCGGTTTTGATCTATCATCGGTCGGCGGATGGATCCTTGGTCGCCGGCGGCTCGGTCTCCGCCGGGGGCACGGGAAGCGGCGCCAGTCTCGGTTCGCAGGGTGCGGTAACGCTGTCGGACGATGGCAACTGGTTGCTGGTCGTCGACGCAGGAAGCAATGAAGTCTCGTCATTCGCCGTCGCCGGCAACGGCGCGCTCACGCTTCGCGGCAAGGCGTCATCGGGCGGCGTGATGCCGATCAGCGTTACGGTTCACGACGGAATCGTGTACGTCGTCAATGCTGGCGGCACAGGCAATATCTCTGGGCTTCGCCTCGCGTCTGACGGCGGTCTCTCTCCGATCGCAGGCTCGACGCGAGCGCTCAGCACCGGCTCGGCCGGCCCAGCGGAAGTGCGATTCGATCCAAGCGGCTCGTGGCTCGTCGTCACCGAGAAGAACACCAACAAGATCCTCGTTTGGCGTGTGGATGCCAGCGGTCTCGCGTCTGGTCGCGTCGTCAACGCCTCCGCGGGCGCCGAGCCGTTCGGTTTCGCGTTCACGGCGCAGGGGTATCTCGTCGTGTCCGAAGCGTTCGGCGGCGCCGTCGACGCGAGCGCTACCTCGACCTACACCATCAACCCGAATGGCACCTTGCATGTGATCAGTGCATCGGTGCCGACGACTGAAACGGCCGCCTGTTGGATCGTTGCGACGAACAACGGCCGTTTCGTGTACGCCGCGAATGCTGGAAGCGCGTCCGTGTCGGGATACTCGGTTCGCCACGGTCAGTTGACGCTTCTCGACGCCAACGGCAAGTCTGGGAACACCGGCGCGTCGCCGACGGATGAAGCAATCAGCCAGAACGGCCAATTCCTGTATACGGTCAACGGTGGCTCTCACACGATCTCCTCGTTCGCCGTCTCGCAAGCCACAGGTGATCTCAGCCCGGCCGGCGCATCGGTGGCGGTGCCAGTGGGCGCAGTTGGAATCGCGGCGAAGTAACTGGCGATGATCGCAGGCGGAGCAGGGACCGGCGCTGACGATTCGCGCTGTCCCTGCTTCGTCGTTTTGCTTTGGAGATACAGCTCTTGAGTGACCGCATCACCGCGCATAGCATAGGCCCGTGACTTCTCGCCTCACTCTCCAGCGCGCCATTCTGTTTGCCGTCGGCGCGGCGCTCTTCGCCGGATCGCTTCCGGCTGGCATCGTGCTCGACCGCCGCCTCGCGTCGGCGCTCGAGCAGCGCGCACGCAACGACCTCGCGCTTGCACCACAGCTGTTCGCCGACCGCGTCGCGGCGACGTCAGACGCGCTCATGATGCACGCGAAAGATCTCGCGCACGCGCCCGGCCTCGCCCAAGCAGTCGCGGCGGGCGATCGCGCGCGAGCGATCCGCCTCGTCGAAGATGCCCGAGCGACGTTGGGCGGCGGCGATGCGGTACTCGTCGGCCCGCAGGGAGATAGCTGGATCGGACCTCCGGTAGACAGCGCGCTCTTGCGTCGTACGCGAGCCGGTGAAATGCCCGTCGCGTTGAGCCAGACTGGATCACTGATCAACAACATCTCTCTCTCGCCAGTTGCGAATGGTGACAAGTGGACGGGCGCCGCCGGTCTCGTGAGTCCAATGGATGCGCGCGCCGCCGAAGCGCTGTCGGGATTGACGCGATCCGGTGTCGTCGTGGTGAGCTCGGGCAGCGCGAGCGTCAGTACCCTCGACTCGATGTCCACACGTCTGATCGTCGCCGCATCGGCGGATCATCGACTCGCCTTGACGCCGATGGAGATCTCCGGCGGACGGCGGCGACTGATCGCGGTCAGCGCGCCGCTCGATGGTATCGGTTCGGTCGTCTTCGCGCGCTTTCTCGACGATGAGCTCGCGGTCCTGCCCGAGCTTCGTCGCGTCGCGGCAATCTCGGCGATTGCGGCGTTGCTGCTCGCGTTGGTGTTGGGCGCGATCTTCGCGACGCGCATCGCGAGTCCAGTGCGCGAGCTTTCGATGGCGGCGGCGGCGGTCGAGCGCGGTGAATTCGCGGCGCCGCTCCCGACGTCGCGCGTGCAGGAAGTCGATGTCATGGCAACGACGTTCGACTCGATGCGACGCGCGCTCGCCGCGCGTCTCGAGGAGTTGGGCGCGGCCAATGCGGCACTCATTGACCGAAATGCGCGACTCACTGCGCTCCAGTCCGATCTCATGCAACGCGATCGACTTGGCGCCGCAGGTCAACTCGTCGCGCAACTCGCGCACGAAATCCGCAATCCGATCGCGAGCCTCAGAAATTGTCTCGAGCTGATTCGGCGTCGGGTAAACGACGATCCCGAAGCACGCGAGTTCGCCGATCTCGCCATCGACGAACTGTTGCGCATGCACGAGCTGGCGGAGCAGATGCTCGATCTCAATCGCCCGCGCGACCCTGGATCGCAGCGGTGTCGTCCCGCGATCGTCGCGCGCGAAGTGGCCACACTCTCCATCGCGGGCGCGGGCCGAGAGCGCCTGGATGTCGACATCCGTGGCGATGAGCAGCTCGAGGCGGCGATGTCGCCCGACGCACTCAAGCAAGTGCTCCTCAACCTGGTGCAGAATGGGCGAGAGGCGTATGAGAACTGGACCTCGCGCCCCGACAGTCCGGCACGCATTGCGATCGTCATCGGGCGCGCAAACAGTGAGGTCCGGATCGAGGTGCGTGACAACGGCCCCGGCATTCGGTCCGAGATCGTGTCACGCATCTTCGATCCATTCTTCACGACGAAGGACGCGGTGCATGGCGTCGGTCTCGGACTCTTCGTTGCCGAAGGCTTGGTGCGGACGGCCGGCGGACGCATTATTGCCGGTCCGGCCTTCGACGGCTCGTCTGGCGGGAATGCAGATCAGGGCGCATGGTTCCGCATCGAGCTTCCCCTTGCGTCCGCGCTGCCATTCATGCCGACGCACCAGGCCCATGTTTCAGCATAGGCACATTCACGATTTGTCATGGCGCGAATCCTGATCGTCGATGACGACCGCGCGTTTCGTCTGTCGACGGCCGCATTGCTGCGCGCCGACGGCTACGAGGTGGACGGTGTCGCCGACGGTGCCGCGGCCGCCGAGGCGCTGCGCGCGACTCGGCCCGATCTCGTCGTGCTCGATCTGCGCATGCCGGGCATCGACGGTCTGGGTGTCGTCGAGGCGCTCAGAATGTGGGGCGAGCGTGTCCCGATATTGATGATCAGCGGGTTCGGAACGGTGGACGCGGCCGTGCGCGCTCTGCACCTCGGCGCCGATGACTTTCTCACCAAGCCTGTCGAGCCGGATGTGTTGAGCGCGTGCGTGGCCGACTTGCTCGCGCGACGCCCGCTACTCGAGGCGGCCGTAGCGAATCCGGCCGGCATGGTAGGTCGCTCGCCGAAGATGCGCGAAGCGTTGGCGGCGATCGCGCGCGTCGCGCTCGGTGACACGACCGTCCTCGTGACCGGAGAGACTGGCACCGGGAAAGAGCTTGCCGCGCGTGCCGTGCACGATCTTTCGCCGCGTAAACACGCACCATTCATCGCGGTGAACTGTGGCGCTCTCGCCGAGGGCGTCCTCGAGAGCGAATTGTTCGGCCACGTCCGCGGCGCATTCACAGGGGCGGTACGCGATCGCGTCGGCGTGTTCGAGGCGGCCGATGGCGGCACGATCTTCCTCGACGAGATTGGCGAGATGAGCGTCACGCTTCAACAGCGGTTGCTGCGTGTGTTGCAGGAGCGTGAGGTGACGCGCGTTGGCTCGTCGCGTGCGGCAAAGGTGGATGTCCGCGTTGTCGCGGCAACGAATCGCGATCTCCCCGCGCTCGTCGAGCAAGGGCGCTTCCGCGAAGATCTCTATTATAGATTGGCGGTCTTTCCAATCGCTCTTCCTCCGCTCCGCGACCGGCGCACGGACATTCCGCTACTCGTCGAGCACACGTTGAACACATTGCGCGCACGGCGCCAAGGCGCGGAGCGACTTGCGTGCTCACCGTTTGCCATGCGATTGCTTCGTGCGTACGACTGGCCAGGCAACGTCCGTCATCTATTTGGTGTGCTCGAGCGCGCAGCCGTGGAGGCGGCCTATGGACGCATCGAAGCGCAGCACTTGCCCGTGGAGCTACGCCCGGTCAATGACAATGCGATGGCGTTGCGCGACCAGCGCTATCGGGGCACCCTGCCGGCAGACGAAGAGCGCGCGGCGATCGTCGCCGCGCTCGAGCAAACCGGCGGCGCGCTGGCCCAATCGGCCGAGTTGCTCGGGATGGGCCGAACGACGCTTTGGAGAAAGCTCAAGCTCTACGGTCTCGCGCCCTCGGTAACTGGCGAGCCGGAGCGCGAAGCGGAGCTTGGCTAAGCAGGAAAATGCCGGTGAGCTCTCGCCTCCGACACCGGAGTCGCGCTAATGAAGACTCGGAATCCAGGGTGTGAGCACGACTCGTGCAGCAGTTGATCGATCATCATCTGTTGATCGATCATCATCTCCAGAACGAGCGCACCCATGAGTATCTCCAACATTTCCGCCTGCCGCCGAATCGGCGTCACGGCCCTTTTCGCCGTATTCGCTGGCTGCATGGGGAAGGGCTCGCGACCCAGCGATTCAAGCGCGGCGAATGGAAGCGTCGCGACCACGGACAGCGCCGCAAGCGCAACGAGCGCCACCACGATGATTCGCGGAACGGTTGCATCGGTGTCCGGTACGACTCTCGCCGTCAAGACAGACTCAGGCACAACGAAAGTTCAACTGACGCAACCTGTTCGTGTATACGAGCGGCAACCGGCCCGCATGGAAGACATCACGCCGAACACATTCGTCGGCGTGACGACGGTCAAGCAACCCGACGGCAGCAACCGCGCGACCGAAATTCACATCTTCCCGGCGGAGCTCCGCGGCTTGGGCGAAGGGAGTCGTCCGATGGCGGCAGCCACGTCGGGCGGTGGCACGCCGAGCACAATGACGAACGGCGCGGCGCGCGCGCCGGAGACAAAGAGCACGATGACCAACGGCAATGCATCGAGCCTCGGCTCCACGCTCGAAGTTCAGTATGCCGGTGGCTCCATCAAGGCCAACGTGCCGGCCAACACTCAGATCACGAAGCTCGTCGCGACGTCGAAGCCGCTCGCGGCAGGCGATCGCATCGTGGTCGTCGCAACGAAGAACGCGGACGGATCACTGGCAACCAATCGCGTCATGCTCGCGCGATAGGTTGCCGGGCGCGGACAAACTAGCGCTGTTCGCCCAGATCGATCCGCCCTAGGTACTCGGCATCCGCGATCATTGTAATCGCGACTACCTTCCCGTTTCGAACGCCGAACTGGAATGCCATGCGCGGTTTTCCCGTGTGCACCCACACCGCGCCAGCCTGTCCGTCCAGCACCGCGGGCTGTGCGCCCTGCGCGCGTCCGACAAACTTTTCAGCGACGGCTCGAGCGCCACGCACGTCAGTGAACGCGCCCATCCTGATCGCGGCGGAATCCGCGCGAACCAGCACGTCCGGATCGAGCAGCGCGAGCAGCGCGGCGAAATCACCGCCGCGAGATGCCGCGAGAAACGCCGCGACGATCTCGTGGTTGAAGCCGCGCTGCTCACTCGCCGACCCGCTCGTCGCTTGGCCTTGAACCCGACGACGCGCTCGACTCGCGAGTTGGCGCGCCGAGCCAGGCGAACGCCCAAGAATTCGCGCGATCTCCTCGAACGGCACCGCGAAGAGATCATGCAACACGAACGCGAGTCGCTCGGCGGGACTCAATGAATCGAGCACCACGAGCAACGCTGATCCAAGCGACTCGGCAAGGAGCATCTCTTTGTCGACGTCGACTTCCATACCGCCATGTTCAGGCGGCGAATCGACGTATTCCTCGAGCGGCTCCTCGCGCCGCGACTCGCGTGCGCGCAACATGTCGAGGCAGATGCGCGCGACGACAGTCGTGAGCCACCCGCCAAGGTTGCCGACCTCGCCCGCATCGGAGCGATTGAGGCGGATCCACGCCTCTTGCACGGCGTCTTCCGCCTCGCTCACCGAGCCGAGCATCCGGTACGCGACCGACTGCAAGTGAGGTCGCGACGCGTCGAATCGCTCGGCGAGGTCTACATGGTCATCCTTCACGGACTTTGTCGAAGAGCGATGACGTTCCCATCCGCGTCTTTCACGGAAGCGATCAACTGACCGCCGCCCACGTCCTTGGTTTCTTGATGCGGGCGCGCGCCCGCTTCTATCAGTGCGGCCATTGTCTTCTTGATGTCGGCGACGTGCCAATAGTTGGTCGGCCCTGTCATTCCTTGCGCGTGCCCATTCGGATCGAGCCCGATCTGCTGCCCGCCAACGTTGAATTGTGCGTAGTACGGCTGGTCCATCTCTGGTTTCACACCGGCCAACAAACCGAACAATGATTTTGCTTTTGCCATGTCGCTGACCGGATAAATGATCGTCTTGATGCCTTCGGCCATCGATCGCTCCTGAAGTAAGTGTCTAGTGTGACGTGCCCGCGCACGTGACTCTGCTACCATGTTGACGGATGCCGCCTGCCGAATGTGACGCGTTGTCTTCCACGTTCCAGCCTTGGTGTGGTCGGAAGGATGGCGCAGGCGTGACAAAACGAAACGAGTGCGCCCGCATGGAACTATCGGCGTGATAGTGTCGTAGATTACGAAGCGGATCATGGCCAACTCCACAAATACACTCGATCTGTCGCCCGTTTCGCGTTTTCCGTCGCGGCGAGCTGATGCGTGCCCGCGGATCATTGCCGCGCTCGTTGCAGCCGTCGTGTTCTTTGCGGCGCTCGGATCGGCGCGCGCACGATCCGATGGGCCGTCTCGCGAATGGAGCGATGCGGGCCTCGTCCAGGCGACGCCGTCGGCGCATTCGCTCGCGGCGCATGCCAGCGACCAGGGGCTGCGTACCCAACGCCGACCGTCACCGCATTTCGAGGTTCCGCTCGTCGACGCGAGCCAACCGGCCTCGCTCCCATCAGTTTCGACCAACGCGCCGTCCGCGGCGCGCTCGCACCGAATCCCGGCCGTTGCCGTCCGCGGATACGACGCAACAGCGCCTCCCGTGTCCTGACGTAGGTCGCTCGCCCCGAGCGAGCGCACAACCGCCATCACACTTATTCACACATGAGGCGATCGCCCTGCATACGCGCAGGCGCCTCGCCACGGGAGACTTACTGTGTCGAACCTTCAGCTTGCCGCAGTGCCACCGCTCGCGCCGCCCCAAATGACATTTGCTCGCGTTCTGCTCGGCATCGACTTCGGGTCGGCGTCGCTGGCCGCGGCGCGCTGGGCCACGACCAACATCGCGCCAAAGGCGCACGCACT
>Ga0157372_10004893_pt1 | contig 14240 bp, 12 predicted proteins | sample C55metaG_FD_115307 | JGI IMG/M metagenome (GOLD analysis project Ga0157372, IMG submission 115307) | Corn rhizosphere microbial communities from Kellogg Biological Station, Michigan, USA - C5-5 metaG | ecosystem: Host-associated > Plants > Roots > Rhizosphere > Soil | place: USA: Michigan... | reverse complement strand
TGAAGCAGGCGGAGCATTGCGGCTTCTTGTATCCGGTCACGCCGAATTCTACGCGGCCGAGAGCCGGGTTCCAGTGCCAGTTCCGGCCGTCGGAGTCGGGCTCGATGCGATCGCATCCAACGTTGAACCAGACGGGCGAATTGAACGCGGCATACTGGCGAATGAGCAGGTGCACGAGTTCGTCGTGGAATGTGGCGCCGTCTTCGGGAGTGCGGAAGTAGCCCTGCGCCAAACCCCAGTCGCGAATGGTTTCGGCGACGCGGCCGACGAGCTGACGCACGCCGGTCTCGCGCTGCGGCGTGCCGACTTCGCCGTGCAGATATTTGCTGGCGACGATGTTGGTCGCGGTCATCGACCAGTCTTTCGGGACCTCGACATCTTTTTGCTCGAAGATGATTCCACCTTTCGAGTCGGTGATTTGCGCCAGGCGTTTTTCCCATTCAACTTCGTCGTAGGGAGAGACGCCGGGCTTGGTAAAGAAGCGGCGGAGAGTCAGGCCGGGGGCTTTGTTGGTTTTCGGCGTTGATGCAACGGTTGCAGCAATTGTTTGAGCTTGAGTTTGGGTCTCGGCCATCGTTCTCTCTCCCTGGCGTTTTGGTTAGCGCCCAAAGGCGCGTACATCAACAGCACAAACTTTCGGCACGACTGTAGTCATGCCCTGATAGGAACCTTCAGAGCTAAGTCGAGCTTTGCTCGACCGGACAGCCGAGGGCGGCTGTCCCCACATGAACCCTGTACCCGCAATCAAGCTTGCTCCCTCAAAAGCCGGAGGGTAATGGTTGCGGATGTTTTAGTTCTTCTGCTTCCCGTTCTTGCACTTCCATACCCCACGCGAATGAAGTGGAAGGCTTGATTTCTACTACTTTGCTGGTGCTGCGGAGACCCGATCCGGCCCCTGCGTCGTTTGCAACCTTCTCCGCCCGGGTCTCGACAGCTGCTGAGCGGACAGGAGTGTCCGCTACACACGAACTGATGCCGGATGCGGTTTCGGCTGATTCTTCCATCCAGCGCTGAAAGACTTCGCTCGCTGTGCGCCGCTGGATTGGGTCTTCAATCACTGCATAACGGGCAAAGCATTTCCCTGAAGTCAGGCGGTCTCTTAGCGAGGTGCCGGGCAGAAACAATCGGCCCAAGGCCATTCCCAAATCATCGGCCTCGGAAACATGAAAGAGTGCCAGCATGCGTTTGCCTACGGCCCCTAAAGACGGAACGATCTCCTCACCCAAGGCGAAGATCCCCGGCTTGGCGGGAGCCAGAAGCACACTGAAGCTGGACTCACAGCGGAACCAATTCGTCCATTGCAGGCGTAGGTGGTCGAAGTTCGCGGTGACGCCGTGGCGGGCCAGCGAACTTTCGACCAATTGCGAAATGTTTTCCATTGCGCTCCTTAGAATCAATTCTGGTTGGAGGTTGCGTTCCCGACCGGCCAAAATTCGAGCCGGGAACGGTCACCGCGATTGATTTTGAAGAACGCGCTGGGTCACCTCGGCCGCAAGCTGCGTCCCATTCTGTTACGAATCGCGGTCCTTTCGGGCCCCGATTACCGCCTCTGGGATAGCAACAGTACTGCTGTATGTTGTGCCTGTCAACAACTAATCACCATATATTGTATCGTATTGAATTAACTTGGCGTATTCGGGGTAGCAGCCGCTTTTTCCACATTGAGCTTTACGCAGTCAGACTTTCAGGGTTTAGAACCGCGGAAGAGGTGCTGGGAAATTCGACCTCTTCTTCTTTGAGGAGAACATAAACATCCTCAAAAACTTCGCGGGGTGCGACTCGTAAACCGTGCGGAGATTGCACCAGATAGTCCCCGGGCTTGCCGTGGTGTTCGCGTCCGAGAACGTCGGTGAAGGTCACGGGCTCGGTGAGTTGTTGCGCCCTTACAAGAAAGCGCGTTCGATAGGTGTTCCAGGCCTGGGACATGGCAGACTCCGGCAGTAACGTTTCAACGTTTCAGGGTTTCAAATTCGGCTGGAGCTTGCGTTTCGAGTGACTGTGAATTTACGCGCCGAACCGCGAGCGGTCAATTATCCATTGGTGGTGCAGTGGCACGGGAGTAATGTGAACTTTTTCGAAATTACAACGAGCGACTCAATTGGCATGAACGCCGCTGTTTATGCGGGTTCCAAGATTTGTGAATTCGCGTTAGGAGGCTGAGCGAGTTGCGAGAAATTTTATTGACGGCTGATTATCCACATGTCAAGCACAGGAAATGCAGAGACAAGGCTTTGAATTGCCTTGATGTCTGTCGGATCTCGCCAGTGGGTGCGCGGGCGGTTCAACGCTTCTGATATAGGTGAAAGATGTAGTCCTTCGCCTTTACGGCCTGGCACGGTCCACTGCAGTCAAACATAAAACGACAATTTGGCATTGTATTGAGCTTCGAATCGCAATTCCGGCTGAGTACGGTTTGTGCAACTGAAAGAAAGCGACATATCGATGCTCCAATAATCAGCAAATGGCATCCTATGCTCAACAGCCCGGTAGTGTGGAGGGAGTAGTGGAGATGACGTCTAAATTGTCGGGTTCGAAACCAGTTGACGAAAGAATTCAGAAGCTCATTGATCAAGCTCTTTATGCGGAAGGGAGCCCGACAGCGCAGAAAATTAGGAATTTCTTCAACGGCACATGGTTAGGCGAACCCTTGCATGTTGTGCTTACAGACGTTCCAATCGGAGCGTGGACGGTTGCGCTGTGCTTCGATGCCCTAGATTCGATTGGCGGCAATCGGGAATTTGCTTTTGCCGCGGACACGTCCTTAGCCATAGGGCTTCTCGCCGCAATCGGGGCCGCTGCCACCGGCTTGACTGATTGGTCGGACGTCGATCCGCCGGCTCGAAAAATGGGCTTACTGCACGGTGCATTGAACCTCGGGGCGACAGCGTTGTTTACCACTTCGTTTTTGTTGCGAAGGAACAAGGCCCGTGCCGGTGGGCGCATCACGGCCGCTCTTGGATATGGGGTCATGACATATGCGGCACATCTGGGCGGGAAAATGGTGTACAAACACCGAGTCGGAGTCGATCGCACAGATGGCCTAGCATTTCCGGAAAACTTCACGCCCGTGTTGCCCGCACCGGAACTGGCCGATGGCCAGCCAACTCGCGCGATGCACAATGGCATGCCTATATTGCTCGTTCGTCGCGGACAGCGTCTTTTTGCTATGGCGGAGACGTGCTCGCATTTCAGTGGGCCGCTTTCCGAAGGCAAATTGATTGGTGGCACCATCGAGTGCCCCTATCATGCTTCCCGCTTTGCGTTAGAAGACGGGCGCGTGATCAATGGCCCGGCAGTGCATCCTCAGCCCTGCTTGGAGGTCCGCATTCGGGAAGGACAGATAGAGGTCCGCAGACCTCCTTTAGGTAGGCGACGGCCCGTTTAGGGTTGGCGTTTACCCAACCAGGTCGTCGGCTGGCGGAGTGGCCCACTTCTTATCAGACAGAAGGATATCCAAAACCCTATATCTAATCCGAGGGTGCCCCATTTCTCGCGTTCTTTGCGAGAAGTGGGGCCTTTCCATGTTCATCCGTTACAGACATCAAAGGCCACCCGCCCACACGGGTATCGCGCTATACGCGAGTGGGTTAGCTGGCTGCTTTTTCGGCTGCGTTGCGGGCGAAGAAGCGCTCGATGAAGTTGGTGTCGGTTTTGCCGGCGCGGAATTCGGGGTCGGCCAAGATTTTGCGGTGCAGAGGAATGGTGGTGTGGATGCCTTCTACTATGAACATCTCGAGTGCGCGCGACATGCGGGAGATGGCTTCCTCGCGATCTTTGCCGCGAACTACCAGCTTGGCAATCAGCGAATCGTAATAGGGCGGAATGACGCCTTCGGCGTAGGCGGCTGTGTCCATGCGGACGCCGGTGCCACCAGGGGGATTGAAGGCCGTGATTTTGCCGGCTGAAGGCGTGAACTTTTCGGGATGTTCGGCATTGATTCGGCACTCGATGGCATGGCCTCGGGGCACGATCGCGCTGGGCAGCACGTTTTCCAGCCGCTCGCCTGAGGCAATACGGATTTGGCTCTTTACCAGATCAACGTCGGTCACCATTTCGGTCACCGGGTGTTCAACTTGAATGCGGGTGTTCATCTCGATGAAGTAGAGCTTGCGATTGCTGTCCATGAGGAATTCAATGGTGCCGGCGTTCACGTAGCCGATCTCTGACAGCGTCTTGCAGAGCATGTCGCCGATTTCCGCGCGGAGTTCTGGAGTTACTTGAGTGGAAGGCGATTCTTCGAGCAGCTTCTGGTGGCGGCGCTGAATGCTGCACTCGCGCTCGCCTAGGCTGGCAACGGTCCCGTATTGATCAGCAATAATTTGAAATTCGATATGGCGCGGGTGCTCGACATACTTTTCCATGTAGATGTCGCCATTTCCAAAAGCGGCGGCAGCTTCGGATTGAGCAGCATGGAATAGGGAGGGAAGTTCTTCCGCGGTTCGGACAATGCGCATGCCGCGACCGCCCCCGCCGGCGGAGGCTTTGATGATCACCGGAAAGCCGACGGTGCGTGCCGCTTCGAGCGCTTCGCCTTCGCTGCCGAGCACGCCGTCGGAACCAGGGAGAATAGGAACACCAGCCTTCTTCATGGCGGCGCGGGCCTTTTCCTTTTCACCCATCAGGCGCATGACTTCGGGTGGCGGACCGATAAATTTGATGTTGCAGGTCTCGCAGACTTCGGCGAAGTTGGCATTTTCCGAGAGCAGGCCATAGCCGGGATGGATGCCATCAACGTTGGCAATTTCAGCGGCGCTGATGACTGCGGGAATATTCAGATAACTTAAGGCCAATTGCGGCGGGCCGATACAGATGGCTTCGTCGGCGAAGCGCACTGGCAAGGAGTTGCGATCAGCTTCGCTGTAGATGGCAACTGTCTTGATGCCCAGCTCTTTGCAGGCGCAGATCACCCGGAGGGCGATTTCACCACGGTTGGCTATTAGGATCTTCTTAAACATTCTTTGATATCGGGCAAACGATCAAAGCATTTAACCGCAGAGCTCGCCGAGGATTCGCAGAGATCGCGGAGAACTTCAAGGGCGAAAAAAGACAGTTAACGTCTCACTGCAATTATTTTTTTGGCCTGATTGCAAATAATTCCTGGTTGTACTCGATGGGCTGCCCATTTTTCATAAGTAACTTGACGACTTCGCCGGCGACATCCGCCTCGATTTCATTCATCAGCTTCATGGCTTCAACGATGCACAGTACCTGCCCCACTTCAACCGAGTCGCCCGGCTTGACGAATGGCGGGGATCCGGGCGAAGGCGATTCGTAGTAGGTGCCTACGATCGGCGACTTTACCATGTGCAATTCTTCTTGCGGCGGAGGTGGAGCGGCGGCAGGGGCTTGAGATTCAGGAGCGGCGGCAGAAACCGGCGGCGCTCCGGCTACTGGAACTTGCAGCACCGGATGCGGAGTGGCGACGGCGATGATCCGGTCGGAGGGCGCAGCTGCCTGCGGAGTTCCGCGCTTGATGCGCACTTTGACGTCACCGCGTTCGAGTTCGAACTCGGTGATGTCTTTCTCAATAAGGAACTCGACGAGTTCTTTTAGCTCTTTCTGGTTCATGCTTTAGTGGTTCCGACTTTGCGAAACTGCCGAGCGCCGATGGCACTCGATTCAGAGCGCAGAAAACGCGCGGTTCGCCGTCCGCGCACTCGAGGAAAACGACTTCAGAGCGTCAGCAAATCTTTGGGACAGGGAGTCAAAATTTCGCAACCCGTCTCCGTAACTGCAACCGTGTCTTCGATGCGTACTCCCCACTTGCCGGGGAGATAAACTCCCGGTTCGATGGTGATTACCATTCCCGGCCGCAGCACTTCTTTTTGTGCGGCGGCAATTTTTGGCGCTTCGTGGATCTCCAGGCCCAACCCATGGCCCGTCGAATGGGTGAAGAACTTACCCAATCCACGATTATAAAGCAGCTTACGGGCAGCGTGATCAACCGCGCCAAAGGTTGTGCCGGGCTTCACCGCGTCGAGAGCCGCCTGTTGAGCTTCTTTGACCGCCTGGTAGGCCGAATTCGCTTCATTTTGCGGACGACCGAGGTGGACGGTTCGCGTCATATCGGAACAATAGCCCGCGAGTATAACACCGAAATCACAGACCACGAATCCTTCAGCCGGAATGGGCGCGCTAGAGGCTCGGCCGTGCGGCAACGCCGAGCGCTGACCACCGGCGATGATAGTCGAAAATGCCATCTGCTCGGCGCCGGCCTGCCGGGCGGAAAGCTCAAGTTCGCCGGCAAGCTGTGATTCAGTAATTTTGGGCCGCATCCTGGAGGTTACAGTGCGAAATAAATCAACGCCCAATCGGCAAGCTTCACGGATCGCCGAGATCTCTTCGGCGTCCTTTACGACGCGCAAGGACTCGATCACCTGGGCAGTTGCGATGATCTTCGTTCCTCTTCCAATTGCTTTGGCCAGAGAATCACGTTCGGCGACGGTCAGGTGAGAGGATTCAATTCCGATCCGAGCCAGGCGCGGGTGCCGTTGCAACCACTCGGCGGCGGCCGCCAGGGCGGACTTTTTTACGATCTTTACCTTGGCGGCTTTGACCTCCTGTTTCGCCTGCTCGGTGTAGCGGCCATCGGTCAGCAATGCCTTGTCCCGCGCGGTTATCAGCAATACGCCCGCACTGCCGGTGAATCCGCACAAGTAGCGGATATTAGGAAGGTGGGAGACCAACAACGCGTCGAGGCGGAGCTGTTCAATTGCAGCCTGGGTGCGTTGCAGGCGGGAATTGTGATCCATGATGCTAAGTGTAGCAATGGCAAACAATCTGATCACTGGCAATCCCAGGCGTGGACATCCGGGACTACCCGATCAGTGTAGGGGCGGGCGTTGCCGAGGTTTCGCGCCGCAGCATCAAAGATGCTTTGCTAGAATTTTTACGTAAAGATGGCTAAGCCTCCTGCGGTTGTGCCGCCAGTAGCGCCTGTGAGCGCAATTAAATCTTCCGACGTATTCCGCCGACTGGTGGATGCGGTTTCCGACTACGCCATTTTTGTACTCGATCCAAGCGGCAACATCGCCTCATGGAATCCGGGCGCGCAGAAGCTGAAGGGTTATTTAGCTAACGAGATCATTGGCAAACATTTCAGCATTTTTTACACGGCGCCTGATCTCGCAAAAGACAAACCCGCTTACGAATTGGCCGTAACCTCAAAGGTTGGACGTTTTGAAGATGAGGGTTGGAGGGTGCGCAAAGATGGAACTCGCTTCTGGGCGAACGTGATCATTACGCGTCTGCTGGATGATGAGGGACAGCTCATCGGTTTTGGCAAGATCACCCGCGACCTGACGGAACGCCGCATGTCAGAATTGCGTTATAAGCTATTGGTTCAAAGCGTCACTGATTACGCCATTTTTTCCATGGACCCCGGCGGTCACGTGACTTCATGGAACAGCGGCGCGCAGCGCATTAAGGGCTACGCGCCTGACGAGATTATCGGCAAGCACTTTTCACTTTTTTATTCTGACGAAAATCGAAAGGCAGGCCTGCCGGAAACTGTGCTTCGTACGGCGGAGAAGGAAGGGCATTTTGAAGGCGAAGGCTGGCGCATTCGCAAAGACGGATCCAGATTCTGGGCCAACGTGGTGGTCACTGCGCTTCGCGATGAAGAAGGCACATTAACCGGATTTTCCAAAGTTACCCGCGATCTAACCGATCGCAAGCTACTGCTCGACGAACTCAAGCGGCATTCGGCTGAGTTGGAACTTCGGGTTCGCGAGCGCGACCAAAGCAACGCCGAACTCGAGGCTTTTGCATATTCCGTGTCTCACGATCTACGGGCTCCATTGCGGGCAATTTCCGGCTTCGCAGATGCCATACGTGAAGACTGTGGGCAACAGCTGGACCAACACGGACTGGAGTATGTGGGCGAGATAATCGCTGCCAGCCGGCGCATGAATAGCCTGGTCCAGGACCTGATCGAGTACGGGCGGTTGGGAAGAATTAGTGCGCCCTTGGCATCCGTAAACCTGCCAAATGCCATCAATGAAGCGAGGCGCCAACTGGAAGATGTTCCGCCGGGATCTCTGACGCTGGATGTTCCTGCGGATTTGTCTGTGTGCGCGCATCCGCAGATGCTTACTCAGGTGATCTTCAACTTGCTATCGAACGCTCTCAAGTTCCACAAAAAAGGTTCGGTTCCTCAAGTACGGGTGAGCGCTGAGGAACGTGCGGGGGACGTGCGCCTGAACATTCATGACCATGGCATCGGAATCGCACCCGAGCATCAGGAACGTATCTGGAACGTTTTTGAGCGGCTCCATGATCGAGACTCCTACGCCGGCACCGGAATCGGCCTGGCCATTGTGAAACGAGCTATGGATCGCATGGCTGGATCCTCCGGGGTTATTTCGGCCCCAGGCGAAGGCAGTACTTTTTGGATAGAGCTGCCTCGCGGCCAGAGCAAATAAATCAATTACTAATGAAAGTTGGGAAAATGCCCGTGACCCCAGTGTTGCTCGTTGAAGACGACCCTACGGATTTTCGTCTGATTCAACGTTCTTTTAATAAATTGAGCGACGCGTTCCAGATGTTTCGCCTCACCAATGGCGACGAGGTCATCGATTACCTTTCCGGTGAAGGACCCTACGAAAATCGTGGCGCATATCCTATGCCGGCAATGGTGTTGCTGGATCTTAAACTCCCCCGCCGTTCTGGTTTTGAAGTATTGCAATGGCTACGCCGTCAGGCCTCCGGGTTGAATCGTTTGCCGGTGATTATTCTGACTTCTTCTCGCCACTCGGCTGACATTAATCGCGCTTATGATCTGGGCGCGAACTCGTATCTGGTTAAACCCGATACCGGTGCCCAGCTTGACGAACTGGCGGCGCAGTTTCAAACCTATTGGTTCAGATTGAACGAGTTCCCCAGCTTGCGCCCGGAACTCGCGAGGTAAGCATGCAGACAGAAATCTTGAGAACAATTCTGCTTATCGAAGATGAGTCTGCGGACGCTGCGCTGATGCTCCGTGGTTTCGAAAAGGCCCGCGTTATGAATCCGTTGGTGCATCTGACCAATGGAGATGAGGCGCTGGCTTATCTGGCAGGCGTCAGGGAGTATGCTGACCGAAGAAAGCATCCTCTTCCCGCGCTTATCCTGCTGGATCTGAAATTACCCGGGATGACCGGAATACAGTTACTGCAGTGGATGCGAGTCCAGGGTGAGATTCGGCGAATTCCAGTCGTTGTTCTGACTAGCGACGACAATCCCGACACGATCGACGCCGCGTACGACTTGGGCGCGAATTCTTATCTGGTGAAGCCAGGAAACTCCGCGGAAATTGTTCGCATGGTCGAAGCTATCCAGCGGTACTGGGTCAAGTTGAACGAACTGCCACAGCTAGTGATGCGGGCGACACAGAAATAAAAACTCATCGAGTAAAGCTAAGCCAGGCAATACCCATTGCCAACGTGGCCAGCGTTACAGGAACACCCACGCGCAGATAATCCTTGAACGTGATTTCAACCTCCGGTCGCGCTTTTTCAATCACGATAATGTTGGCTATCGATCCAGTCACAGTTAGATTTCCTGCCAGCGTGCTCGCCATCGCCAGCAATAGCCAAAACTGGGTTGCGTTCTGAAATTGTGGGACCAAGCCTTTAAGCAGCATCACTGCGGGAACATTACTTACGACGTTCGAAAGCAGCGCAACGACTCCGGCGAAGATCCACGTGTTATGCAGATTCATGCGCTGGGCCAGCGCCAACATCTGTTGCGCAATGCCCGCCTGCTCGGCTGCCCCGATGATTAGAAACAGCCCAATAATAAACACCAGGAGCGCCCAGTCGATTTCTTTATAAATTTCTTCCGGATGGACTGAGCGGCGAATCAACAGCAACGCGCCACCCAAAGCGGCAACCAGCGCTGGAGACAAGCCTGCAAGAAATCCCGCTAACACGAGTGCCACAATAATCAGCGGAAATGCGAGCTGCCGCCGATTAATCGGATCAATTTGAGTATCCGCTGCCGGTCTTAAAGCGGCGACCGCATCGCGATTCGGATACAACCAGTGCAGCACCATCCAATCGATAAACAGCCCAATGACCGCAACCGGCGCAAGCGCAGTCAGAAAGTGGCGATAGCTTATGCCGGAAATCGATCCGATCAAAATATTTTGCGGATTGCCGGTGATGGTTGCAGTGCTGCCGATGTTGGACGCCGTCGCAAGCGCAAGCAGATAAGGCATCGGCCGCTTCGAAAACTGTTGGCATATCTTCAGCAACAAAGGCGTCATCATCAGGCAGACCACGTCGTTCACCAGGAACGCGGAGAGAATTCCGCTGGTGAAGATCACGCCCGGCAGCAAATGCGAAGGCGATACGAACTTCACAACCAGCGTTGCCACCCACTCGAAGAAGCCTGCCAGATGCAGGCTTGAAACGATCAGCATCATGGACGCAAGTAGAACAATGGTTGCGTAATTAATGCTGCGAATACCAGCGCTTGGGCTGATTACTCGAAACGCGAACATCATTGCCGCGCCGATTGCAGCAGCGGCCGGTCGATCGATCTTGGTCCCCGGGAAACGGCCGATCGAGAAGACCAGGTAGCTCGCGAGAAATATCGCGTAGACGATCAGCAGGTGAATGCCAGGATCAAAAGCGAAGGCAACGATCACCCAGCAAACTCCCGCGCGGCCATTGATATCAGGCAAAATCGCGACATTCGGTCACTGCGCCTGATTACGGCCAGGCGCAGTCGGCGGAACAATGTGGCATTGCCAGTGACAAAATTTGTCATGGCGGAAGTGGGAAACAACGCCATTTTCGAATTCCGTTCTTTGAAATCAAATAGTTGCTTCATTCGTCATTCTGGCAAAACACATGCTACTACCAGAAGTGAATGTACTAGTAGCATATGAGCAAGTGAACCAAGGAGTCGGTTATGGGATGGAAACCGCGGCAACATGCAAGGTTCAAAGCTGCAGTCCCGATTGAACTTCGTCCCAACGGTGTACCCACGCCGCTTCGTGGGCAGACTGCGGATATCTGCCTGGGTGGTTGCTACGTCGAAATGATTTTCACCCAGGAAGTTTCAAGCTTGGTAGACATTTCACTGTGGCTTGGGGATTCGAAGATTTACGTTAAGGCCGAGGTGGTCAGCAAGCACCCGTCGTTTGGCAACGGATTTAGATTCGTTCATCTCACCAAAGATGGTACGACCAAATTAAACAATTATCTAGAATCGCTGAAACCGGAAGCGGCGATGGCAAATGGCTCGCCGTTTGCAGGGCCGCCGGCAGTCTCGTCCTGAGAGGAATACAGCTAAGATCAAAGGATTACCCGCTCATCGCCCACCCGTTTCGTCACCCGCTCGCGATCAAGATACTCTAGTAAGGGAATCGCATATTTTCTGCTGACCCCGGTTAAGTCTTTGAATCGCCCAACATCGATTTTCGGAGAGCTTGCTTTTTGTACAGCGAGGTTCTTCCGTAGTTCGGTCAACGCTATTTGGTGAAAGACCAGATCGTCAGAAACTTTGATCAGCACCTTGTCGCGGAGAAGCAAAGTCACAAGTTTCTGTGCCCTGGCTTTGTCGATTTTTAAACTCGCCAGGACGTCTTTCAGCGCGGGAACCTTCAATCCCGCCGCCGAAAATGCCTGCTCGATGATTTTTCGTGATGCGGCTTCTTCATCTTTCATGACCACGCCGCGACCGCGAAGATGAATAATATCGCCGGCTGCTTCCGCTTTACCTTCCTTAACAAGCTGGGTTATCACCGCTGAGAAAACCTCGGGGTCCAGCGCAAACTTTTCCCGAAGGGTTTGCTGGCTCATACCCGGCGACAATGGGTTTTGGGTTTGAAAAAGTTCCAAGGCTGATAGCAATGCAGCCTTGAGACCTGAGACACTGCCAGGAGCCAGGAAATAGTTGCCAAGCTTTGCAGTTGCGCCATTTCGCAACCACGGGTCGAGTTTTGCACGAATCGCATTTGCGGCCCAACCGGTTTCTGTTATGAGCCGTTCCAGTGAAATTCCCGAAGGCCCGCGTCTGGCAATTCGCGCCGTCAACATCCGCTCGTGATTTCCGGTTGCGCCGGCTGTTAACAGGCGCTCACGCGCATCCAGTCTTTGTTTGGGCATGGGAAAGGCGTCCAGCACAACGCCCCCGCCGATCGTGATCACCGGTGAGAATTGGCGAATGATGAAGCGGTCGCCGGGAAGGAGAAGGAGCGGAGCGCTCAATCGAAGTTGCGCAAAAGACTCGCTTCCGGGATTGAGTTGTTTAGTTTCATACAGACTCACCGTCGCGATGGTCTCCGCTGCGAAGGCGTGAAGGTGTACCCGCGCATTATTCTTCAATGGTTTCGCGGAACGTAGTAGCGTGAGCTGTACATCGATTCGCGACGAAGTCTGAAGCATCCCCGGCGAGGCCAGCACCATGCCGCGTTCCAGTTCCTCTTTATCGACTCCTGCCAGATTGAGCGCAGTGCGTTCCCCCGCGTGGGCCGTTTCCGTTGACGCGCTGTGCACTTGAACGCCTCGCACCCGTACTTTCGTACCAGTTGGAAAAAGCTGCAGCTCGTCTTCTTTATGAATTGTGCCGGCAACCAGCGTGCCTGTTACCACCGTGCCGAAGCCCTTCATGGTGAAGACGCGATCGATGGGAAGGCGGGTAATTGCAGCTGAATCACGCGCCGGCAAGTTACTGGCAATCCGAACCAGTTGGCGCTTGAGTTCATCGAGCCCCGTCGACTTCAGCGCGCTCACCGGAACGATCTCCGAATTTTCCAGAAACGAACCGCTCAAAAAATCGGCCACTTCCAGACGCACCACCGCAAGCGTCTCCGGATCGATCATGTCGGACTTTGTGAGTACGGTTATTCCATGCCGGATGCCGAGCAGGCGGCAAATATCGAAATGCTCGCGGGTCTGCGGCTTGATCCCTTCATCGGCTGCGATCACCAGGACCACCAGGTCAATGCCGCCAACTCCGGCCAGCATGTTGCGCACGAAGCGCTCGTGCCCGGGCACATCGACAAATCCAAATCGCAGCCGCTCGCCGGATGGCGAGGCCAATTCCGTGTGTGCGAAGCCCAGATCGATCGTTATCCCGCGCCGCTTTTCTTCCTGCAGGCGGTCAGCATCGATGCCAGTAAGAGCTTTGACCAGCGCGGTCTTCCCGTGATCGATATGGCCCGCGGTGCCGACAACGATGGATTTCATGGACGTTCAGTATATGTGGGGACAGCCGCCATCGGCTGTCCGGTCGAGCCTATGGCTCGACATTGCACTGTTGTTCTGCAATCAGCTAGCAGTTTTTTAGCCAGGACAGCCGAGGGCGGCTGTCCCCACACAATCGAATTTTTTTTCGCCAATACTTTTCTCAGTGTTCTCCCTAGAATTTCTCTGCGATCTCTGCGGTTAAAAGCTTTTGAATTTCTCCCGAAAATGCGACAATAGAGTTTCCCCAAATGTCCACGGCCACCTTAGCCATCACGCCAGAAGTCCTGCGCGATCACGGACTGACAACGGAAGAATACGAACGCATCAAATCGCTGCTGGGTGGACGCGAACCCACCTTCACCGAACTCGGAATTTTCAGCGTGATGTGGAGCGAGCACTGCTCCTATAAATCATCGCGCGTGCACTTAAAGCGCCTGCCGACCCGCAGCCGCCGCGTGCTGCAGGGCCCCGGCGAAAATGCCGGCATCGTTGATATCGGCGAGGGCTGGGCCTGCGCCTTCAAAATCGAGTCCCACAACCATCCTTCTTTCATTGAGCCGTTTCAGGGCGCGACCACCGGCGTCGGCGGAATTTTGCGCGACATATTTACCATGGGCGCGCGTCCGGTCGCGGTAATGGATTCGCTGCGCTTCGGTCCCATTTCAGCATCTGGCCACGCAGCTTCAAATGGCCATGTGGGAACGGCCGCCCCCGGCCGTTCATCCGAGCGCAACTCGGCAGGACAGCCGAGGGCGGCTGTCCCCACGCAAGAAGAAATTCACAAGAATCACTCGATCCTCGAAAGTGTAGTCAGCGGCATCGCCTCATACGGCAACTGCTTCGGGGTGCCGAATCTCGGTGGCGAACCCAACATCGAACCAAACTACTCCGGCAACCCGCTGGTCAATGCATTCGCTCTCGGTCTTGTCCGCAAAGATCAGATCTTTTATGCCAAAGCCTCCGGCGAAGGCAATCCCGTGATCTACGTTGGCGCAAAAACCGGGCGCGACGGCATTCACGGCGCCACCATGGCAAGCGAGGAATTCAGCGAAGCGTCGGAAG
>Ga0157372_10004891_pt1 | contig 14246 bp, 8 predicted proteins | sample C55metaG_FD_115307 | JGI IMG/M metagenome (GOLD analysis project Ga0157372, IMG submission 115307) | Corn rhizosphere microbial communities from Kellogg Biological Station, Michigan, USA - C5-5 metaG | ecosystem: Host-associated > Plants > Roots > Rhizosphere > Soil | place: USA: Michigan... | reverse complement strand
GCGGCGCCGCCAGTCGTCGCCGGCCAATAGAAAGACGGCCGTCTGGCCGGTGGGGAGGAACCCCCGGAAATTCTTGCCGCGGACGCCGCCTGTTTCGGGGTAGTCGCTGGAGGCGTTTATTTTTTCCTGGATCGTCCGGTCGAAGAGTTCAGGGACGGCATGCGGCGCCAGGGCCACGAGCAGTAATGTCGCGATGTCCTCATTCGTATCCAGTTTGTGATCGATGAGGAATTGCTTTAGCGGCAGGTACCAGTCTTTGACAGGCCGGAAGTGCGGTTTTCCGGCTGTGCCGAGACGATAGGCGATGAGGTCGCCGAGGTACTGGAATTCGGGTGACAGTTTTCCATTCGCGTGGTTGGTGTATTCTGTGGAGGTCTCCATATTTATGATATTTTATAGCTTATCATTACAACTTGCGTCACAGGTTTTCCGGCACTGAGCGGTTCGCCCCAGCTATCGACGGTGGGAAGTTCCGGCTCAGGGGGATTTCCCAACCGAAAGGCGATAAGGTCTTCCAGATAGCGGAATTCTATTCGGTCGGTTGTCATACTCGATGTCATTGGAACGCAGTTTATATGTTATGAATGGCAGCGGACGTCATCAGCGATTGGTTCCTATCCTGGACCGGAGCTCGACTTCCAAGGCTGCGTCTGTTTGCTGTTTTAGCTCCTCTTTCGGTGGAAAACCTGTGGGTTCGTCAGCGATCGATCCCCCGGGTAGGTGCCGAACTTGAATATCTTCCAGAAAGCCATGACAGCCTTCCGGATTTCTCGCATTTGGATTTACGCAAGCGGGAGACTGACAAATATTGAATAGCGTCGCGCCAGTCCTTTCCTCTATGAGGACTGTCCGGAGTTGGGCGATGAGACTCGGTGCGGCAATCTCTTCGGCGTGAAAAGTTGTTCCGATAAATTTGTCGCCCTCTGACCTGGCTAATGTATTATTGCTGACACTACAAACTTTTAGGATGGTATTTTTCGTCTCGAGGCGAATTTTTAGATTGAATAGAGATTTATTGTCCTCGAAAAAAGTGCCGAGGTCCCTTTCGGTTCTTGGCGTATCGCCCAATTTTTGATCTGCAAAAATGCGCGCATTATTGGGCAATGCACGGATCATGTTCTGCAGCAGCTGTTGTCTCTCTGCCGGAATGGTCTGGCGACACCTGCCCTGTTCCTCTTCTCGCTTTTTTTTATTTTCCCGCTGTTGTTTTCTTTTTTCTGCCAGTGCTTTTCTTACATCTTCATCCTCCGTATTCTTATCGAATATGTTTCTTGGCGTCAACAAAATAGCAAAGAATATTATTATTGCTATTAAAATGGGTGGAGGGAGCACCGGCGCGCCTGGCACCGTTGGTCTGACGCCCGGGTTGACTCCGGGCTTTAGTCCCGGAATGAGTCCGGGCGACGGTTCAAACCTGGCCCTTAATGAAAGGTCGTTTGCCGCAGCACTGATAAAATCCGGCACGTTTACTACACTAAAGAGAGCGGAAGGATCTTTGCCTTTAACGGCGGCTGCAATTCCGGGGTCCAGACTATTTGCCCAGGACCTGACTATATTGCCCGAGGGGCTGTTCCAGTCGACCTGGATCGAATGCCAGTCAGGAACGAAGGCATTCTCTGCCTGGCCCAGGGCTTGGGAAGCCGAGTCGAGCACGCCACCGGCCGTATCAAGCACCTTGCTTGGCGCGTCACCGACGGAAGCCACTGCCTGGCTGGCCGCGCCCGCCGCGTCACTCACTACGCCGTTCACTGCACCCGTCACTTCATCCTTGACATCGCCCACCTTGTTCCCAACGGTATCTGCTATTTGTGCACCCGTATCCAGTACGCCATCGACGGTACCTGTCACTGCACCACTGACCCTGTCGAACAGCGAAGGCTCATCGTCTTTTTTTTCTTCTTCGTCGCCACCGAAGATCGAACGCTGAATTTTGGGCTCGTCGATCCTCTTCCGCTGGATCTCTTTATCCCGCCGCATTCTTGCGTCATTGGTGCCCAGTTTTTCGTCTTCCTCCGGTGTAGCGAGGCGCTGGATGCCGGTGATCTCGCGGCGTTGCACCTTCTTCTCCTTTTCGGGGTCATTTACGACGTACCGGGCCACCGCGTCGGCTTCCTGTTCGTGCTTGTCGCCGGGGGCATTTACCTCGAGTTTGGGCTGAAAGAAGCCGCCGCGGCTTCCGGGCAAACGGTGCTCGCGCTGACTTGAGAAAAAGGGTTTCTCCTTCGTCTCCTCCGGCGATGGGGGATTTCTTTTACGATACACCCTGGCTCTGTAAGACATGGCTTGTGTTTTTAACGTTTACTGTACGACGGCCTGAGCTGCGATGACTGCTTCCAATCTTGTGAGCAGTTCGGCGGCCAGCGCCGCATAATCTTCGGCTCCGTGGGAGTGCGGATCGTAGTGGAAAATATCGGTGCCTTCCTGTTGCGCCTTGGCCAGTTGGATGCTGCTCCGGATACGCGTTTGGAACAGCTTTTCGCCAAACTCCTGCTCGAGCAATTGGTAGATCTCGCGGTTCATGATCTTGCGCTGATCGTAGCGGGTAAACACAAAGCCAAGGACGTCCAGCTTTCGGTTGAGTTTGCGGACGGCTTTGAGGTGATGCATAAAGCTACGCAATCCTTTCAAGGGCAGGAACTCGGCCTGCAAGGGCATGAGAATGAAATCGCTGGCGACGAGAGCGTTGACGGTGAGCATGCCGATGGAGGGAGGGCAATCGATTAGAATGTATTCATATTTGCCGGCGAGTTTGTCGAGCATCCAGGTGAAGACCTGTTCCCGGCCGTATACGCTTACCAGTTCGAGCTCGGCGCCAGCAAGCTCGATGGAGGAGGGGATCAGGGAGAGGCCGGATTTTGTCGGAATGATCACGCGCTGGAGATCGCCGCCCTGGCCCTTAATCTCGTGGGTCAGCTCGGTGAAGAGGTTGTTTTCGGGTTCGTCTCTGACACCGAGGGCTTCGGACAGGCTGGCCTGAGGGTCGGCGTCGAACAAGAGTACGTTTTTCCCCAGGCGTTGGAGTGCGGCGGCGAGATTTAGGGTGGTGGTGGTCTTGCCGGAGCCTCCTTTTTGTATGGCGATGGAGATGATGGGCATGGCGTTTTCTTTTAGATTATACATTTTCTTTAGCTTTTCGTATAAGTATCCATCAACCATTTTTAGTAACTCATTCCTTTATCTTCTCCTTTTTAAGGTGCCATAAATCCATTTGCGTATCGGGTTCCATTTTGGAGATATCCTTTTCTGTCACCGATCCCGTCTTCTTTTTATCGATGTTACCCTGAATGTAGCCTTCAAAATTCAGCCCGGCGTAGTATGCAAGGTATGCGTCCAGTCCACCTGGAGTGAACTGTTGCGTACCCGGAAGCGTCGAAGCAAGCCGTCCGGGGATGCCCGGGTCAGCTCCTCCTTGTCTATTAGTCTGATCAACAAAATATAAAAATGGGCCTCCCGGCCGAACATTGACAAGCAGCACCACGCTGTGGAAGCTGTCCATTATAGCCAATCCAAATGAGTGCCACCCTTCTTTTCCTTTTGTTTCTTTGTCTATCATGCTCCAAACGCTTTCCTTCAGCGTATCAGGGAATCCCCAGGTGGTATACTTAATCGTAGTTTTTCCGCCATCAAGGGTCAAGTTCGTCAATACCTCCTTTCTCTTCTTAAATGTAGCTGTGCCGGTTTTCTCCGCATACTTTGCCTTTTCCATTCCGGTCATCGCATCCAGCATGGTGTTGTTGGTTGCACATTCCTTATCGATTATCTTCTTCATTCGTTTTTGTTCATCGGCAGGCAGGTGCTTGTACAAATTGGCGATCGATATGTGTCTTACCGTCCCTATACATGCTTGTCTGCCTGCCGCGTCATGTTCCAAGAGCGCATTTGCATGAGCCTCGTCGACCAGATCCCTGACGTTTGCTACACGGAATGATTCCCCGCTGGTATCCTTTTCTTTTGCGCGACCGATCTTTATTGCCTCATATCTCTGTTTGTTTGCGTCGTTGAAGTACGAGCTGATCCCACTATTTATTTCGGACTCTTTTATAAATTGCTTGACATATACCACCTCGGAAAGCTCAATGAGATCAAGAATCTTCGATTGATCATCCGCCGAAAGGTTTTTCGTCAACAGCTCTCTTATTATATTCATTTTTGCATCAAATGTGAGAATAGCAGCGGGTTCTCCAGTTTTCCACTTCCCGATGGCGTCCCTGGCAAGTTGCTTGCCGGCAGGTGTGCCCTGGATTTGCTTCGAGCTGTCGTTTGCCGTTTTTGTATACTCGTATATTTCTTCATTTTTTTTGTCTTCCGGTTTTAACTCGTCCCGATTTATCATGCCTCTAGACGAGCCTTGTTGCACCACATGCGTCAATTCATGCGCAAGAAGGTGTTTTCCTTTTTCACTATCAGTATCGTATTTACCCTGATTGAAGTAAATATCGCCGCCATGTGTGAACGCTTGTGCATTGAGTTGATTGCTGGCCTCGTGGGAAGAAGAATCGTTGTGGATCCTTACATCTCCGAAGTCGGCGCCCATTGCCGATTCCATACCCGAGCGGACAGGCATCGGCAGAGGCGAGCCCTGGCCTTTCGAGGCGGACAGGTAGCTTTCCACATTCGATGAGGGTTCCGCGGCTGCTCCAGGTGCTGATTTCTTTTGCAATTGTTCCTCTTTTTCGCACTCGGCGCATTTTCGCTGAACCTCTTTTTCATTGCTTTCAAATATGGCTTTGGTCTGAATAGCTTCCTCTGCCTTTTGCAATTTCTCCTCCTGTTCGCAGGCGGCGCACTTCTTTTGAACTAATCTGCTGATGGTCGGGGCCGGGTGGCCAGATGGGCCATGATTTCCATTTTCGGATGCCGATCCGGGATTGTCCAACCGATGCACTACTTGATCGGCGGTCGCATCCGCCTCTTTTTCGTAGGCGTCGTTGGGTTGGCCGACAGATAATTTCGCCTGCATTACCGCTCCCTGGCTGGCTCTAAAAAAGTAGCTTTCCGGGGTACCAGCGCCGAAGAAGGCGGATCCTGGCAATGTATGATCACCTCCCTTCGAAAAAAAAGGTGCGCCGGCTTTCGAGGCCGAATTGGCAGATTTTGACTCAGTGGTCTTCATTTGTCTTTTTTTCGCCACGGGTTCTTATCCTGCGCCTTGCAGAAATCCCGTCCAATCAGGCCAAATGCTTTGCGGTGTTTTGGTTCAATTAAAGTGCTCGCCTTAGCCAGCATTTCTGCCAGTGCCAGAGCCGCACCCTCCTGGGTCACCGTGAGTACGAAATAGCCCGGAAACAGGGAGATCTTGTTTTTTTTAAGGTTATTCATTTCTTAAACTCGATTATAGTAACTCCTGACCAGGTATTTTGATTTATAATTTTAGCTTTATCACAACAAACACGTACGCAGCCATGCGAGAATATCCCCGGGCCTACTCTTTGTGAATCATGAAATCCTACTTTGAGACCCTGTTTTTGAAATCCGGTGAACCATGCCATTCCATCCTTCTTTCTGTTCGTATGGCTTATACTGCATTTAACTCCGACATGATCCTTTTTAGTGGGTGTACGTTCAGGATTCGGAGAACAACTCCATGTTTCTTGTGTTCCATCACTCCAAAGAACCTTTACAGTTTGTAAAGCAATATTAACTTGTAATGATTTTATAAAGTTATCCTTGTTGATAGGTTCACTGTTGCCGCAATCATCTCTTGTCTTTTGCTTCTGCTTACCTTGGGGACAATTGCCTGCGCAGCTTCTTTGTATCACTTCTTGTTTAGTTTCATCAGGTTCTTGTATTCCGTCATTTTGAGAAGCGATTTCCCCTTCGGAATTCTCAACATCACCATTTTCTGGACCAAAACCGGATTCTTCAGCTTCTATATCTATATCATCATCCGTCAGATCTTGCCTTTGTATTTTTGGAATTTGGGTACCTGTGAAAAATGGTTTCTCCCTTACCGGGGATGCAAAGAAACCCGATTCACTCTTTTTGGAAAAAAAGGGAGCATTGACGCTGGTCGCAGTTGCTGCCGCAGATTTTGACTCGGTTTTCATCTTTATGCGATAAATTAGTGATCCTAAAAATTCTTATCTCCATTCAACTCTAAAAATATCTTTCCTCCAGGGTAGCAGGATCATACTCAAATTCCAGGGCAGATAGTCCAGCAGCATATCGAAGGACATGCGCTCCACCTGCAGATGCCAGCCGCCATTCTTTATCATCAGCTTTCCGGGACGCTGTAAGAAGCCTTCCCGCAGGGCGGCAGGCGAGGAGTTCTTCAATATTTCCCATCGTTCGACGACAACCGTCAGCAGATCGTCGGCTTCACCGGTCTCCCCAGCCGTCAGAACGATGTCCAGGTTCACCGGATCTTCCAGCGGATAGGCACAGATCACCTTCGGCATCACCAGTTCGGCCTCTTCGGGCTGGAGCTGGCCGGTGGCGAGGTAGTGGAGCAGGTACAGGGCCCGTTCGCGGTGGTGGCGCGTCTTGAATTGCTTGTTCTCGAGCCAGCCGAGGCGATCGAACAGGGTTGAGAGGAAGGGGTGCAGCAGCACGATCCCGGCGTTGACCACGAATATTCCTTCTTCGGTCAGGGCGGGGTCGAGGGGTTTGAGGGCGATGGGGGGCTCGTTGTCATCGCGGCCCTTGTCTTTCGGACGCGGGGCGCCGGAATCCGGATCGGTATTTTTGGCGCTCCGGGTGGGATGGTTTGCCGCGGCTTTGCCCTTTTTTTGCTCGCTTTGCGCTTCCAGCTTGTTGATTTCGCGTTGCGCGAGCTTTTGTTGTTCGTCCCTGGCTTGCTTTTCCGCTTTGGCGGCGTTTTGCACCCATTCGCCGGTGGCAGGTAGCTTTATCCTGATGCGCCGCGGGATGATGAGGTCGGCTAATTGACCCTTAAGGATGGCCGGGAGTAACTGTGGAAGCAGGCCGCCGGTGCGGCGCTCTTCTGCGATGATCGCGGCCTGACGTAAGGCCTCTATCCAGATCGATCGGCGTAGCTCCTTTTCACCGGGGCCGGCCGCTTTGCGGCGCGATGCGATGTATTGCAGGATTATTATTCCTTCGTCGACCGCTGCGGGTAATGTTTCTTGTTTGCCTGCCAAGATCACTTCGACCAGCTGCAGGAGAAAGGATGGCGGGTGGAGGGCGACGATGCGGGCGAGCACCCGGGGTTCGGCCAGCAGCAGCCTGCGCAGCTGATGTACGCGCCCGAAATCGACGGCCAGGGTTTCCAGCACGGCCAGATCATCGGCCGCATCCTTTCCCATTGCATTCCAAGGACGGTAGCCCCGCTGCATGTAGTAAACCCACTGATCGAAGACGCTGGTCTGCGGGGCGTTGATGGTTATTCTCGTATCGCGATGCCCGTTCTGCAGGAGCCTGGTCAGCACTTCTTCCAGTTTGGCCGGTAGGGCGGCCGTCCAGTTTTCCTGGTGGATGTTCTTTTCACGGAGAATACCCAGATCGATCTCCAGCCGGTCGAGGGTAACCACTTCGTCGCCACCCTCCAGCGAATCGAAGGCCTTTTCCAGCATGGGCACAACCGCACTCCAGTAATGGCGGCTCACCATTTCCTGGATGTGGAAACCGTCCAACGATGCGTCGATGGTCAGCGAGATCAATTGCTTTTTGACGATGTGCGGCATGTGGTTATCCGGTTATGATCTTTTTTACTTTTTTGAGATTGATGCCCGGTTCGAGGCGACCTATCAGCCTGGGATCCCATTTCCGGTAAAGGTCTTCCGTATCGACGCGGTTCTCCTTCATCCATTCGAACGTGGGTTTTGCGGCGACGATGTTGTCGATGTCGGTTGCGTTGAAGACGTACCTGTCGAGATATTGCCAGGCGAGGGCGCCGGTGAGGCGGATCTTATCTTTTTTCACGAGGCCTTTGACCTTTGACTTCAGGATCTTTTTAACGAGGGTGTCGAATTCTTCCGGAGTGGGCGCGGGTTTTTTCAGGAAGGTGAGGGCCTCCTGGATCATCGGATTGTCCGAAGGGGGGGTGTTGTACTCGGTGAGCGTGGTGTTGTAGGCGGTTGCTCTCTGCCGGTAGTGGCCGATCTTTTCCTTTTCGGGGATTGCGGGGTGCGGGGCCGGGGGTTCCGGCTCGCGGGCTGGGGTGGGATCGGGGGCGGACGCGGCGACCTTGGGAACGGCGGGCGGTTGGGGTTGCGGTGCGGGCGGTTGGGGTTGGGGCGCCGGCGCGGGAACAGCGGGAGGAACCGGCTTCAGGCGCCTGACAGGCGCCAATGCTTCACAGATGGCGAAGTCATCGACATCCACCTTACCCCATCCATAGATATCCTGGATATTCTCCAACACCGACTTGTGGCAACCGTCGTCCTGCGGTTGGCAGGGCAGCTCCGGCGCGTCATCGCATGAACAGGGCTGACAATCGGTGCATACTTCCGGCGGCGAAAATTTCTTTTTGAAAAGGAATCCGAGGAAGTCACAGTCCGAATACGCCGTGCTTGAGAGTTTTTCCGCGAGCCATTCATTCCATTGTTTGAAATAGGCCTCGAAACAACAGAACTCTCTCGGATTTAACCAGAGGATGCGCAACAGCACGTGCGCGGGCGCTTCACGCTGCAACATCTTTTCAAGGATCGCCCGGTTGGTGTCGGTCCGGAAACGAGCCGGCCAGGCAGGCAGGGCCACGGTGGCAATAAAAGAATAAGGATCGTTACCCGGAACGAATATGATCGGTTTGTCCTCGTTGACGCCACAGGGATCTTTTTCGCCACCCGGGATCCACTTGAGCGTACAATTATTCTCCTGGCCTGTGGGTTGCGGACGATTGGGGCATTTGTCATCCGCTTCGGGGCAAGGGCGAAGCAGGATATGCTCCACGAGGTGAAGGCCTTCGCTGTCGATCAACCGTCGTGCCCGTTCCGCGGCCTCACAGGCCATCTGACTGCTGGTGTAAAATTGCGGGGTGAACGCTACGATCTCATTGCTGCAATAATTCTTCTCATACAGCGCCAGCCGTTTGCCGGCGCCATACCTTGCCAGCTGGTTGCCGGCCGGATCATTTGGGTCTTGCTTTTGCAGGGGTTGGCATAGCCAGCGCACCTTGTCATAGATCGAACGGAGTTGTTGATTAAACTGTTGCGCCTCCTTCAGAGAGAGCTGGGGATATAGCCCGATACCATAGTCCTGGCAATCGCAGGCAGACACGGGCCTGTAATTCTTTATATCGGCGAGCAGCTGAAGGGAGATGAGATAAAAAAGGAACGCATCGCAGCAGGTGTCGAAACAGCAATCGCTTTTCCAGGCGAGGTAGCACCCGATATTGCAGCCGTCCGTGCAGGGTGCCCCGCCGGTGGCAGTACCGATATCGTCGCCGCAGTTGCTGAGCCCGGGGAGCCGGATGGATACAAAATATTTTCTTTGCCCGGACTGACCACAGGCATCGTCGACGACCCGGACCGGGATCCAACAAGCGAGCTTCCGCAAGCGCGTCTTCCACTCTTCGAGCTTCATCGCGGGGTCCTTTGGCCTGGCCAGCGGGCAAACCATCGAGACATCGCCTTTTTTTACGGTGACATTCAGCTGATAGGTGCCCTTTTTGGAGGACTCGACAAAATTATTGTCGTCGTTCACGGCATCCGCCAGCAGCACCAGCGCCTCGCAGAGGGTGACATAACAACGGTCGCGTTCCCGCAGCCGGATGGTGGCCAGCGGCGTTCTTGCCGCATCGTTATCGAGAAGGACCAATTCATCGGGGTTGGGGAGGTCCAGCCAATCGAAAAAGTTGAAGTTGGAAGCCTGGAAGAGCGCTTGCAGTGCGGCGTCGCGGCGGGAGGGCGTTTCGTAGCGGCAGGGATGGACTAACCCGGCATTGGCGCAGGCGACGAAGAATCCATAATAACAGGGCGGCGGCGCCTGGAAGTTGTGGAAGCCGCCCGGCGACTGCGCCACGCAAATGAATTTCCCTACCCCCTCGGGTCCCCAGGCCGTGGCCTGATCGGGAAAGCCATGTGCACTGAGGGCCAGGGTCTCGCGAATGAAGATGATGTAGCACTTTTCGACGGGATCCCATTCCAGGCAATAGTTGCCGGCGTACCGGAGCATCACGAGGAAGAAGCGGTAGTCCCGCATGGCCTCTTCCGGGGTGGAGTATGTGAGATTGCTCTGCCAGTCCGCGGTGAAGGTTTTGGCTGCCTCATCCGTTGTCCCCAGCACAAACCGGTATTTGTGCTTTTTCAGATACCAGATAGGATAGCTCGCGGCCAGCATGGCCAGTTCCTTGTCGACCTCATAGCCGCCAAATTCTGCGGAGGTTTCGGTGGGGACGTAGACGATGGTCTTGATGACCCCGCAGGCGCTGAGGTCGTGCACCAGCAATTCGACGAGGCTGATGTACTTCCCGGGGCCGTATTGCGAGACGTTCCGCGCATGTTTAAGGATATCGAGGTAGTTCTTCGCGAAGGCGTCGCGCGCCGCCGCTTCGCTGGGATAGCCCAGGCAGCTTTCGAACAATACCCAATCCTTACCGAGGCAGTCTCCCCGGGTATATTTCCGGTTGGTGCAGATGACGCGATAGTGATACCATTTTGTCCTGGACCCTTCGTCCTTCCGGATACAGATGATGTTGCCGCCGGTGGCGATATCTATGGGATCATACCCGGCCAGGCCGCGTGTCATGAGCTCGTCGCGCTTTGCCTCGCCGAGTGCGGCGGTGGTCAGTGTTTTGAATGAGGGATAACCAGCCAGCCGCCTGTCCTTGTCCACCAGCTTGTAAATATAATTCTCGCCGGGGTTGACGATGTTCGTTTTCAGCAGGGCTTCGAGATCGTCATCGGTAGTCTTGTTCACTTGTTTATGCAGTTGCTGGCTGAAGGCGAGCAATTGCTCTGCCTTGACCGGGTCGGCGGCTGGGTCGGTTGGTCTGGGCACGAGGCTGATCGTCCCATCGGGTGTTTTCAGGGTCAGCGTCGGCTGGCCGGCCGAGGCACGGAAGGAGACGTCGTCAAAATGTTCGTAAAAGGCCTTTGCCGCATCGATCGCTGCCTGTTCGGTCTTGTATTCACCCTGACTCACATAGGTGATAGCATCGCCGGCCAGGTCTTCCGCGCGATAATTGAACTCCCATTCATAGGGAATGGGATCGGTCACATCGAGGGTATAGGTATGGTTTCCGATCGCGGTGAGTACGTCGGTCTTTTTTTGCCAGGCGTCCGTCTGTTGCGCCAGCGACGGCCCAAAGAGGATAGCGACGTTCTTTCCGCCATCGGTGAGGAAGAGCTCGAAGAGCCCCGTTTGTTTGTTCTGATCGATGGTATAGTTGGCATCCACCGGCAACAATTCCAGCAGGCGACGGAACGCTTTTTTTGCCTGTTTTACGTCGTCAAATTCCTCCAGGGAATTGAACTGGAGATTGTCCACGGCGCTCAGGGCAGAGAAGGTGGTCTTTTCGCCGGTGATATGGATCACCCCGGTGGATCTGAAATCCAGCACCCGGTCATCAAGGAAAAGATAGGGAAGGGTTACTTTTTGTATAGGGAGGAGGCGATCGAGCTTGAGGCCGGAGTGGCTATTTATCGGTTGCAGGGAGGCCGCCGGCTTTTCCGCTGCCTTTTCGGCGAAGGCCTTTGCGACGTCCGGATCCTTGAACGGGCCTCGTGCTTCGGCCACGGCCTTTCCTGCGTGGTTGGACAATTGCACCTTCCGGATGTGTTGGCTGACGAAGACATCAGCCGGTAATGTGGGGCGGAGCCGGAACACGTTGTCCAATTTTTGAGCAAAGCCTTTTGCGTCGGCCTCGTTATCGAAAAGCCGGGTATAACCATATTTATTATCGCTCTTGTCGCGAATGAAGACTTCCCATTTGCCGGCATAGTCCACGGGTGCATTCTCAAAACAAGGGGCGGAGAGTTGACTGTAAACAGACTTAAGGGAATCGAGGGCCTCCTTTTTTGTCGCGGTCTTGTTGCGTACCGTAAACGCTTCGTTAAAAAAATACACCGAAAGCTGATAGAGGATGGTTGCCGGTTCGACCACAAAATTGCACAGGTAGTGTTTTTGCCAGTTCCTCATACCGGCCAGGGCCTTGAAGCGCTTTTCGAAGCCGGAGATGTTATAGTTGTTCCAGTTGTTCTTGTGATAGTCATAGGCCTTCCCGCGATTGCCGCTGAGATCGGGGTAGTGTTGCAGGTACTGTTGTTCTGCCTTTATCTGTGTTATTGCCAGCTGCTCCGCCGTGAAGAAAGGGGCGCTGAGCATGGCGTAGTCGGTAAAGCGTTCGGCAAACCGAGCCAGGAGGTGGTCGAGAAATTGCTGCCGTCTTGTGGTGTATTGCCGCTGGTCCTCGACGATGCTCTGGAGATAACCCGCATACTCGTCGAGATTCAACTGGATGGTGAAGGAGAAGAAGTCGGTCTTGTTCTCGCAACAGGTGTCGGTAAAACGCCGGAAGTTTTGATCCACCGTTGCGACGAATTGGATGGAAGATGCGGCATTGGCGGCGGCCGCCTGGCTGCCATACAGGCGTTTGCTGATGACGGCAATGTCGGGCGAGGAGGTGAGGAAATAGAAGAAATAGCAATCATTGGAGTTCGACGCGACGATGGGTGTGTAGTTGCCATACTGAAGGTCTATCTGCAGCTGCTTTACGGCCTCGTCCCGGTCGGTTCCAAAGCAAAAGCCATAGGGCGGGAATTCCACCGAGCAGTCGCAGTCCTTATCGAGGTTTACACTTGAGAGTTTGTTACCATCGATGACCGCCTGTAACTTCTTTCTTTCGATGGGGAAAGCGAGGATGGTGCCTTCGCTGCCGAGAAGATTGTCGTCGCCGGGATTGCTGCGGAAACGAAGCAGTTGTTCGTATTGGGGTACATTGGTGAGTTGGCCGGAAAAGTAAGTATGCGCCTCGTCCTTTTTGGCCGGCTGCAGGGAAAACAGGGACCGGATATTCTTCAACTGCATCAGGTAATTGGCCAGCAACTGGTCGAAGAACAGCAGGAATCCCTGCAGTTGCAGGGCTTGTGCCTTTCGTTCGACCGTCGCGTCCGCGCTGAGTGTGCCTTCGCCGATGCCGTATACCCGGGGAAAGTCGTTCTGGATGGAATAGTAGTCGGCGAGGTCGCTGCGGTAGACGCCCTTTGGATATTCGGGATCAAGGAAATCGGAGGGCTCCTTATACAGGGCTTTGCCTATTTTGGAAAGCTTCAATTGTACGAAGGACTCGAAGGTGGCGAGATCGACCTGGATCGGAAGGCCCTTTCGCACGAAGGCGAAGCCCGAACATTTCATTGAAAATTCGGGGATATAATTTTGCGGAAGGACCAGCTTCCAGTCGCTGCGGGTCGTCTTCCCGTCGCAACAGGTCATCCAGGTGAGATTGCGCACGTTGCGGATGCCCGGGACATCGAACAGCAGATGATATACGTCGGACAGATGCAGCTCTTTCCGCAGCTGGATCGCTTCGAACTCCACGGTGTCAACGAAACCATGACTTTCGCGGATATTATAGGGCCGGCCGGCGAAGATCTCGTCGATGGTCCGGCCTTTGTCCAATAATTGTTGCAGGGAATAAAATACCGGGGACGGGGAGAGCCAGTTTGTCAATGTCTCTACGATGGAGAAATATACCGTTTCCGCATCTGCATCGTCTTCCAGTTCGATCTGGGCGCAGACCCCGATGTCGAGGCTGCAGAGGATCGTGACGTCGACGAAGTCCTCGCATAGATTGCGGTGCGCCATGAGGGATTTCCTGATCCTCTGGATCGTCTTATCGATAAGGGGCTGATCGCCTGTCGTCTTTTCATCCAGCTGGACATATACGTGATAGAGGCCATTCAGGGGGCCTTCGTCGACGACCAGCCAGGCATTTTTAACGTAGGGGATGTCCACCAACATTTTCCGGTAGTCGGTGATGGTGACGGGGTTGCCGGTGAGGATCTGGACCGGCTTGAGGAAATTGTCGTCTTTTACGAAACGGGTAGTTGCGGTGGCCGGTGCGGTGGCGAAGAGGTCTTCTACCGGCAGGTTAGTGCGGTAGCCGAGGTCCATCACGGCATAGATCAGCGACTCGAGGATGGTGATACCCGGATCGTGGACATTGTAGTCCGTCCAGATCTTTCCCGTCAGGGTTCCCAGGTAGGCAATCGCATCCCCGCGCAGCTTATCAAAATCGAGATAAGGCGGGAAGCCGGACTTCGTCTTGCTGATCGTCTTATTTTGTTGGTCATCCGCCATAAAGGTTGTTCGTTGGCTTTTTATCCTCTATGCATTTCCTGGCTATC
>Ga0157372_10004890_pt1 | contig 14249 bp, 14 predicted proteins | sample C55metaG_FD_115307 | JGI IMG/M metagenome (GOLD analysis project Ga0157372, IMG submission 115307) | Corn rhizosphere microbial communities from Kellogg Biological Station, Michigan, USA - C5-5 metaG | ecosystem: Host-associated > Plants > Roots > Rhizosphere > Soil | place: USA: Michigan... | reverse complement strand
CAGCGAGCTGCACCCAGCCCTCGATCAGATCGGTTCTGCCCTTAGCCAGTTGAAGCGAATAATCCTGGATAAAATCGCCAGGCACTTCCACCAGCTTCACTCCGCGAGTCAGCCCGCCGTAATTCCAAAAATCCGTTTTCAGCGTCGGCACTCCCTCGGCATGGCGCGTGTTATCTACTTCGACCACGATGCTGTTGTCACCGTCATTCAGTTGATCGGTGGTATCGAAATCGAAGGGCGTGAATCCGCCAACATGTTCGCCCAGCTTCTTACCGTTCGCCCACACCCGGGAGAAATTTTTCGCCGCGCCGAAATACAGAAATGTGCGAACTCCAGGCCTCTTGTGATACGCAAAGCTTCGCTGGTACCACAAGGGCCCTTCATAAAAGAGCAACGATTCCCCCTGCGTGTTCCAGTCTCCAGGAACGTGCAGCTTGGGCGAATGTTCGAAGTCGTACTCAACCAAATCGCTCTTTGTTTTGGGCTTGGCGTTCTCGTAGAAGCGGCTTCCGAGACCGGTTTCATAGGGATCGATAATGGTGTTCCAGGTTCCATCGAGGCTGATGGTGGTACGGCTCCCCACATTTCCGATTGCAGTTGGCGGCGAGCTCTGCGCATGTAGACAGATTCCAGCCAGCAGAAGCGCGGCCAAAACCGCTCGCGTCATACCACCTCCTTAGGTTCTTTTTGGCTGAGCAGACGAGTATAACCAAACCTCAATTTCGCCGATTGGATCGAATCGATCAAGACTTCCGAGCCCGCGCCAGTAGCGGAGTTCCCCGATTGTAGTTAGAATCTTCTTAGGCCTGTGTTGCTGTCCGGCATCTCAGAAGCAGAAGCTTGCATCGAAGTTGCCGTCCAGAGTGGTACTTGGGGGGTCCGAATGTCCGCTGCTTTGTCTGCTCAACCGGAATTACCGTCATCGTCTAATCTGCCCACGCTTAGTCCTGAGCCCGCGATTCGAACCGTAAATTTGGTAAGCGCCGGCCAGTCAGTCAAGGTCACGTTGCCGGCGAACCCGAATCTTTATAGTCCGATCAATGGTGTGGTTGGTTACACCTTTATTCGCCTGTGTCTTTGGTTTGACCTGCTCTCATCGTGGAAGAAGCAACGCTATACCGCTCCCGTGGACGGGTTCCTCAACTTTGCTGCCTCCGGAGTCGAAACCGAAGTGGCTCCCCGCGCTGCCGCGAGCTGACTTCCAGTTGAACCCTTAATGCGCCGGAGCAGGTTGTGGTGTGGGCGCCGCAAAGTTAACCTTCGGGACCTCGCGCGACCCTTCTGTAGCAGCGAAGTAAGCGGTGTTCGGCTTGTAACCAAGACTAGAAGCGAACACATTATTGGGGAACTGCTGCACATAAACGTTGTAGTCCTTCAGAGTATCGTTGTAGCGCTGCCGCTCGACCGCAATGCGGTTCTCCGTGCCGGCCAGTTCGTCCTGTAAGCGTAGAAAATTCTCGTTGGATTTTAACTGCGGATAATTTTCAACAATTAACAAGAGTCTGCCTAATGCGCCATCCAATTGGGCATTGGCGGAGATTTTCTGCTCAGGGGTTCCTGCGTTGAGCAACTGGCTGCGGGCCTTCGCGATGTCGCCGAACACAGTCTGTTCCTGCTTGGCATAAGCCTTGACGGTTTCCACCAGGTTGGGAATCAGGTCCGCGCGCCGCTGTAAAACAATATCGACCTGCGACCATGAGGTTTTTACCGCCTCGTTCTTTTCGACCAGCGTGTTCTTGACGCTGATAAATTTCCCCACCGATAGCAGAATTAGAACAACGATCGTAATCAACACGATTACAGTTTTGCTCATGACCGCTCCTTTTTATCTGCGAAAATCTGCGAAAACCTTTGCCCGCACGAACCTAAGACCGCGACGGGGAACTCTGCATTCTATCTACTGCAGCGGCTACTTGCTCAATACCCACAAGGTAGCGGGCCGCCAACTCGCCCGCCAGAAACTGCTTTTGGTCAGACTTGCGCGCACGAACGTCCATCAATTGTACGAACGCCGCAGCATCGAAATTCAGCCGCGAAGCCAATTCCTGCACTGCCTCGCGGGAATGCTTGCGTCCCGCCTCGCCTAACTCAATTAAGCCATGCCGGAACAACGTAGTGAAAGAGGACAGCGAGTTCAGCATGGCTTCCCACAGAGCCTTCTCGTCAGAGCCGGCGAGCAAAATGTGCTGCCGCAAAAGAAACAATTTTTCCCGCAACTCATACTCCAGCTGCGAACGATGCAGGTGCATGGGAACACTCAAATCTTGCAGCACGTCGCTGCCATAAAGAATCCGGTGACGCTGCTTCATGTCGATAAATTCAATCGAGAACACGTCGGCGGTATCTTTCAATTCTTTCTCGGTAAGCACCAGCGGCGGATGATGTTTCTTCTTCCGCCACCACTCGACGGCTCCTGCAATCTTGCTCAGCGACGAGAATGCTGTGTCCCGCACCACGCACAGCAGGTTCACATCCGAATAGTTGGGATGAAATTCGCCCTCGGCGGCTGAACCGTAGAGGACCACGCTGGTCAGATTGTCGCCGGCAGCGGCACGCAATTTCTGGACGAATTCGCCGAGCAGTTGGTCATCAGTTTTAGCATCGTGAGCCATAGAATTTCTCCTTACCAGCTTCCACTGGCGCCGCCTCCGCCAGACATTCCGCCGCCGAAACCGCCGAAGCCACCGCCACCGCCGCCGCCGAAACCTCCGCCGCCCCAGCCACCGCCGCGTCCGCCTCCGCCCGAGAGCAGCATCCAAAACAAGATGCCCCGCAATGGAGTCGCAAGAACGATGATGATTAGAATGACGATTAGGATCACGCCGCCCAATGAAACTCCCCTGGACGGCCGTGATGGCGGCGCGCGCTCTTCGGGAATTGAACTTACCCCCGTGACTTGAACGCCCGCATCCTGCGCAATTACGGTCGCTACTCTTTGCGTGTTTTGTTTTATAGCCTGATCGTAATCGCCTTGCTTGAGTAGCGGCACCACTTCGCGCCAGAAGCCGCCCACTTTCCCATCGGGGAGAATCGGCTCGAGCCCATAACCTACCTCGGTTCGGTAATGGTGGTCTTTCACCGCGATCAAAATCAGCACCCCGCGGTTCGTGCCCTTGCCTCCAATCCCCCATTGCTTAAACAGATCGACGGCGTAGCTTTCAATGTCTTGCCCATCCAGCGTGTTGATGGTTACAACTGCGATCTGAGCTTTTGCCTTTTGATCAATCTGCTGGCCCAAATCGTTCAGATCAGCTTGGGTTTGCTGACTAAGCACGTGGGCAAAATCATTGACGTAATTGGTGGGATGAAGCTGAGAAATCGGCTCCGCGCCGGCGCACAACGATAGAACTGCAATCGCGAATGCAATTCGAACCATGATGCCGCGCCCGCATTTCATTGCCGCTGATTCTACAGCAATAATTCGCTTCTCTCCGCATTGACCGTAGAGACGTAGCTTGCTACGTCTTTTTTGTTATTGAGAGATCCGAGACGTAGCAAGCTACGTCTCTACAATATCTTTTGCCCACGCAACCGAAGCCAGGAAATCAACGACCGCCCGCTCCGCGAAATGGCCATCGTATCCATCCGGCGCAGCGATGAAAGAGCAGTGGCCGCCATCTTCGGTTTCAACGAACATAATGTTTGGATTGCCCTCAACTTTGCGTCTGGTTTCGGGAGTCACTCGAATAAATGGATCATTCCGAGCGTAAAGGATATAAGCGGGCACGGCGATTTTATTCACGACATTTGCCGCCGCAGCGCGCGCGTAATAATCGCTGGCGCCATTGAAGCCGGAGTAGTAAGCCGTGACCTTATCATCAAAATCGCGCAAGCTTTTCAGGCCGCGCAACCGCGAAAGATCATACTGTCCAGGGAAACATCGGACCTTATTCCGCATCCGGGCCTTCAGCTTCCACAAAAAATACTGTTCATAAAGGCGGTTCACCGGATGATGAAGCGCGTCCGCTGAAGCTGCCAAGTCCATCGCCGGGCAGACCGCCGCAACCGTGCAGAATTCGCGCGGTCCCTGGGTACCCCACTCGCCTGCCGCCTTCAATACGATGTTGCCGCCCATGGAAAATCCGCACAGCGCGAATCGTGAAATGCCGTCGTCTCTAATCAGTGCACCGGCCACCGCCATTACGTCGCCGGAGCGCCCGGAGTGATAAAGCGTCGGCGCCAGATGATCGGTGCCGCCGCACGTGCGTTGGTTCATGCGCACCACGTTCATGCCCGCGCGGAAACCCTTTTCGGCGATGCCCAGCATGTAATTCGATTCTGTGGACCCTTCTAGCCCGTGCACCACAATGACCGTGAGCGCTGCGTGACGATCCGTTTGCCAATGGCAATGGCAGAGCACGTGAATACCGGGCTCAACTTCGATCAGGCGTTCTTCAGATATTGGTAGAGCAATGCGTCGAGGTAAAAGGAAACTCGCGATGGTCTGCACGTGCCCGCCACTAAGGAATTTTCGCGGACGAAATTCACCTCGCCGCAACAGTGCGCTGGAACTTGTTGTCTCCACAGGCCGATTCTAAATCCTGATTAAACCTACAGCTTCCTTGGCGGGACTTTACGAGCAACCCAGAACCTCTGTCGCCAATCTGAGTCCGGGAAGTCACCGATTAGGAGGCGACAAAGGATGAAAAGTCTGAGACTAGGTAATACACTTGCCGCACTTGCCCTTGGAGGGGCATTAGTTCTTGCTACCGCACCCAAAGCACATGCTGACGATCATGACGGTCGTTCACGTTGCCAGAACCGGGTGGAGAAAGCAAACCATAAGTATCGCGAGGAAGTTCGCGAACACGGAAGACGTAGCGAACAAGCAGAAAGAGCGAAGTCTCGCCTGACTTCGGAGTGGGACCGCTGCTACACCGAATCCCGCGGTTGGTACGACCCGAATCGCCACGAGTGGCGTAACGATCGGGATTGGGACCGCAACTACAACTGGGATGACGACGATCGCGACCGTGATCACGATCGCCACTGAAACAGCTTTTATTCCAACCTCAGATGAGGGCAGATGACTCTGCCCTCATCGTATTTTTTGCATGGGATTCGCAGAGGGTTTCTCCGTCCGAGCATGAATTCCGCTCCGCAGGTAGAATTCTATCGGCATTCAGCTACAGTCTCCGAAAGCGAGATCCAGGCATGAAACAGCTTGCCTTCATTTTCTGGTTTGCTCTATCTGTGCTCGGCTTGCAATTATTTGCGGCTGGTCAGGACCTGCGAGTCATAAAAACCTACGAGCTCGGCGGCGACGGCGGATGGGACTACTTGACAGTGGATCCCCAATCCCACCATCTTTTTATCTCCCGCTCCACGCACGTAATAGTCATCGACGCCAACTCCGGTAATCAAGTCGGAGACATTCCAGATACGCCCGGCGTTCACGGCATCGCCCTGGCTAACGATCTTGACCGCGGATTCACCAGCAATGGCCGTGAAGGCACAGTCAGCATCTTCGATCTCAAAACCTTGAAGCCGATCAGCAAAGTGCAGTCGGTGGGCGAGAATCCTGACGCGATTCTGTTCGATCCCGCTACAAAACGCGTCTTCACTTTCAACGGAAGAAGCCACAACTCGACCTCCATTGATGCCGCGAGCGGTAATATCGTGGGCAAGATTGAACTCGGCGGCAAGCCCGAATTCGGGGTCAGCACCGGCGAAGGCGAGCTGTTCGTGAATATAGAAGACAAGAGCGAGCTGGTGGCGCTTGATCCGAAAGAGTTGAAGGTTAAATCGCGCTGGCCGCTTGCGCCCTGTGAATCCCCCAGCGGCCTGGCGATCGATAAAAAGAACCGCCGTCTCTTCGTCGGCTGCGACAACAAAATGATGGCAGTGGTGAATGCCGACACCGGCAAAGTGATTACCACGGTGCCCATCGGCGAAGGGGTTGATGCCGACCGCTTCGATCCGGACAAGAAGCTTGCTTTTGCTTCCTGCGGCGAAGGTATCCTGACGGTCGTGAAAGAGGACTCACCCGACAAGTTCAGCGTGGCGCAAAATGTAAAAACCGAGCATGGCGCGCGCACCATGGAACTCGATCCGAGGACGCACAAGATTTATCTCGTGACCGCCAAATTTGGACCTCCGCCAGCCGCGACTGCTGAGCAGCCGCATCCCAGACCGTCGATTCTGCCGGACACTTTCGAAGTGCTGGTCGTGGGCAAATAGCTGGCCTGCTATGCATCTAAGCTGCCGATGAGATCTCTCCATTTGATCGCGTTACTAGCTTTTGTCGTCGGATGCGCCTTGCCCAGCCGCTCCTACTCCGTCCTGACCCATGAACAGATAATCGATTTAGCGTGGCAGGATCAAATTCGGCCCCTGTTGCTCAAGCGTTTCCCTCAGGCAACGCCCGACGACATCAAACAAGCGCACGCTTATGCCTACGGCGGCAGCGTGGTGCAGGACATGGGCTATTATCCTTTCGGCAACAAATTCTTTAGCGATCTCGTTCATTATGTCCGCACCGGCGATTTCGTTTCTGCCCTGATCGAAGAATCCAGCGATATTATCGAATATGCCTTCGCCCTAGGAGCCCTCGCCCACTACTCGTCGGACAACATGGGCCATCCGGCAATCAATCAGGTTGTTGCCATTGAATTCCCCACACTCCGCAGGAAATATGGCAACGAGGTTACCTATGCGGACGATCACAAGGCCCACATCCGGACTGAATTTGGTTTCGACATGGTGCAGGTTGCGAAGAACCGCTACACCTCAGATCGCTTTCATGACTTCATCGGGTTCGAGGTTTCCAAACCGGTGCTCGAGCGTGCCTTCCTTAAGACTTATGGCTTGCAGCTGAAGGACGTTCTCGGCAGCGAGGATATGTCTATCGGCAGCTTTCGCCGCGCCATCAGCCTGGTTATTCCCGAGATGACCCGGGTTGCGCTGCTGAACCGCCGCGCTGATCTGGTGCGCGACACGCCGAATTTTGACAGAAAAAAATTTCTATATCATCTGTCCCGTACGAATTACGAAAAACAATGGGGCCGCGGATATCGCCGCCCGGGCTTCGGCTCGCGCGTACTGGCTTTTATCTTGCGGATCATTCCCAAGATCGGTCCTGCCAGCGCTCTCGACTTCAAAGTTCCCACTACTAAAACCGAGGACATTTATATAAAAAGCGTGAACCGGACTACCGATAATTACTATTCTTTGCTGCACAAGGTCCGTGACGATGGTTCGGATTTTTCGGACACCGACTGCGATACCGGGCGGAAAACCGCTGCCGCAGAATACCCGTTAGCAGATGTGACTTATGCGCACCTGGTGCAGGAGCTCAGCAAGCACAATTTTGCGCAGATGACCCCCGAGCTACGCAGCAACATTTTAGAGTTCTATTCCAACCTGAACGCGCCTTATCACGGGAAGAAAGACCACAAATCCTGGAAGAAAACCATGCAGGCGCTCGAAAAACTGAAGAACTGGCAGCCGCCTCCGGTTCAAAACCAGCCTGTCCCGGTTGGCACGGAGTGATCAGGATCACAGGAGCCGACAGCGACTTCTTGTAGACTGAGTGGCGTGATTGCGGAGGTTCAATGGATACGCTAGATGACAAGTTTTATCGCGCAAAGATATTAAAGCGGGGCGATTTTGCTTCGGACTTATGGATGATTCGAGTTGACCCCGGTGGTCCGTTTACCTTCAAGCCTGGACAATACGCCACCCTCGGCGTGCAGACGCCAGAGAAGCGCATCGAGAGGGCTTATTCCATCGTCTCATCACCGATCGAGAACGAAGTGGAATTTTTCTTCGAACTGGTGCCGCAAGGCGAACTTACTCCCAAGCTTTATAAACTTCAAGTTGGCGACGAAGTCCTAATGCGCAAGTCGTCCAAAGGCCTGTTCACCCTGGACCAGAAGAGCGGACGCACGAATCATTTCCTGGTGAGCACCGTTACCGGCGTCGCCCCTTTTGTGAGTTACGTGCGCACGCTTTATCGGGCGTGGAAGGAAGGCACATTCAAAGGCGAGCAAAAACTCTTCTTACTGAACGGCGCCAGCCGCTCCTGGGAGTTTGGCTACACCGACGAACTGCGTAAGTTTGCCGAGGAAGTCCCCTGGTTCAAATACGTGCCCACGGTGAGCCGTCCATGGGAGGACGAGAAGTGGAAAGGAGAAATGGGCCGAGTCGATGATGTTATGCGCAAATATTCCGACTTATGGGAAATCGATGGCACTAACGCAGTAGCGTATCTGTGTGGCCATCCCGATATGATCGAAAATGGGAAGAGCATTCTCAAGCGCATCGGATTTACCAAACAGCATTTGAAGGAAGAGGTCTATTGGATTCCCGCCAAAGAAGCGGCCACTACGTAGATTTTTATGAGGCTGGCCTAAGCTGTTGCTGAGAGCGCAAGAGACCGGTCGCTTGTCTGTCCCCGTTCGCCCGGTGAGCGGTAAAGATCGATAAGCTCAACTCGGTCAGTGGTGCCAGTTTTGCGGAGAATGCGGTGAACATGGTTCTTCACCGTGTGTTCTGAAAGATGCAACTGGTTAGCAATCTCTTTGTTCGTTAGTCCAGCACACAGCAGCGTCAGCAATTGTTGCTCGCGCCGGCTTAGCCGGGACGGGTTTAGCGCCCACAAATTCTGCCGTAAGGCAAGATGCTGCGCCGCATGCTGAAACAGCTTCGCCATGAAACATGGCGGGCAAATCGATTCCCCTACAGCCACTGCGTGCAACGCATTGGACACTTCTGCTGCAGACGCTTCACGCAGGACATATCCTGCAACTCCTTCGCGCACAGCGTTCAGAAAATCCTCTTCCCGCGATTCCATGCCGATCATTACTGTGCGCGCATTCGGCAAACTTTGGTTGATGAGCCGTAGCAATAACGCCGGACCCAGCGCCAGACGCACCGAATCCAATACCACAACCCGCGGTTGGCTGGCCACTACTTCGTTCATCGCGGAGGAACTGTAACCGCAGGCTCCCACCATGCTTAAATCGTTCCGCTTTCCCAGAATTCGAAGCAGGGCTTCGCGTAACAGACGGTTCTCGCAAAGCAGAAAAACGCTTAATTGGTCATTCATTGTATTTACTCGCAAATCCCTCTGGAGCAACCGCTGCTACCGTGTAGCCGTTAGCGCGGATGAGCTTGAAGGGCGAGGAGATTAGGTTGTCCGAGCGTCGCCATGCCACTTGGGGCCAATTTTCCACACACGTCTCCGGGATTCACGATTCATCCCTGGGCTTGCTCCGTCGCTGTACACCTATCCGCCGGCCACATCTGTGGAGTGCTGGCGTCAGTTAATTTCTTGCTTCTTTTTGCCGAACACCTGGGAATCCACAACGCGGGGGAAGAAGACGTAGATCAATTGTCCCGAATTATCCGCGCCACCTATTGCGCTGTCAACTTTTATCTGTCCCATGCAAAGGTTTTGCTTGTGGAAAAAACCAAATCGATACCGCCTCCCGAAATAAATCTATGGAGCAAAATTCACGGAATCAGAATCAGTACCGCGGTTAGTCTCATAACTCGTTTCGAAGCGATCGAAATCTGGCGCAGATGTTTTATCCCGGCCCTCACGCCAGGCGCCGTGTCGCGACCTTAACTCGCCCCTTCCAGCTTTCCACCAAACTGCTTTTTCTTATATATTCCCCTTGTCTGAAATGAGTGTCGCCCAGCCCTGGTCAATCATTTGTATGCGCGAGAGTCAATGTCTGGAGACAACATGATCGGGAACTTTCTGCAGCGAATCGAAAGCATGGCAATTTCGGTGCTTACGTTGTCTGTGCTGGCCACATCTGCGGTTTCCGCAACCAAGCCGCAATTGGCAGCAGTTCGAATTTCCGGAGAGCGCCGCGTCAACTTCGACGCGAACTGGCGTTTTTATAAAGGAGACGCTGAGGGCGCGGAAAAACCAGACTTCGATGACTCCCACTGGAAGCTGCTCCGCTTGCCACATGACTGGGCCATTGCAGGCCCCTTTGACGAAAAGCTAAACCCATCGACCGGCGCTCTACCCATCTCCGGCACCGGATGGTATCGCAAGTCTTTTCTTTTGCCGCAAAACGCGAAAGGACGCGTTTTTACCATCGTGTTCGACGGCGCCATGGCCAACTCCACCGTTTGGATTAATGGTGAAGAACTGGGCGGCCGTCCGTACGGCTATTCAAGTTTCTTTTTTAATCTGACTCCACACTTGCACTTCGGGTCAGAGCCAAATGTTCTTGCTGTCCGCTTGATGCCCGAGCCAGATTCATCGCGCTGGTATCCGGGTGCCGGAATCTATCGCAACGTTTGGCTGGATGTGACTGCGACTGTGCACGTGGCGGAGTGGGGTACGTATGTCACTACGCCACAAGTCACCGATGAAAAGGCGACGGTATCAGTGAACACGGAAATCCGAAATCAGTCGGAAAAAGAAGCCAAGGTCGAAGTTCGCCATACCATTCTTGACTCATCGGGAAAGACGGTGAGCAAGGGCGCCGCCGATAAGTGGACGGTTTCAGCCGATGCCGCGCGCACCATTCCGGTCAGCCTCACGCTTGCAAATCCGCAACGCTGGGACATGGACCATCCTTATCTCTATACACTGGTCACCGAAATCGTCGATGGCGCGCGCGTGATCGACAAGTACTCGACTACCTTCGGAATTCGCACCATCACGTTTGATCGCGACAAAGGTTTTCTGTTGAACGGCAAGCCACGCAAGCTTCACGGGGTCTGCCTGCATCACGACTTGGGCGCGTTGGGCGCCGCCGTGAATCGCCGGGCCACCGAACGGCAGTTACAGATCATGAAAGCCGCGGGCGTAAATGCAATCCGCACCAGCCACAATCCGCCCTCGCCGGAGTTGCTCGAGTTGTCCGACCGAATGGGCCTGGTGGTCATGGACGAGGCTTTCGACATGTGGCGCATAGCCAAAGTACCGAACGGCTATAGCAAGTATTTTGACCAGTGGTCGGAGCGCGACCTGCGCGACTTTGCCCGCCGCGACCGCAATCATCCCAGCATTATTTTATGGAGCATCGGCAACGAAATTCCTGAGCAGAACGCGCCCGACGGCTGGAAAGAAGCCAAGCGACTCACCGGCTTTTTTCATGAAGAGGATCCTACCCGTCCCACAACTTCCGCAATGAATGAATGGGCCGCCGCCATCCGCAACCATTTCGCCGACAACGTTGATATCAAAGGCTTCAATTACCGGCCCATGCATTATGAGCAGATCATGCACGACCACCCCGATTGGGTAATTTTTGGCTCAGAGACCGAATCTTGTGTGAGCTCTCGCGGGGTCTACCACCTGCCAATCGTGGCCTACGAAAAGCCACCTTCGCACCAAGTCAGCAGCTATGACACGGTTGCGCCCTCCTGGGCATATTGTCCGGATGTCGAGTTCACCTATCAGAACAAACTGTCGAACGTGCTGGGAGAATTTGTGTGGACCGGCTTTGACTACATTGGAGAGCCCACGCCTTATTGGGACGGAAACAGTGGCGACACCAAGGGGGACTGGCCGGCGCGCAGTTCATATTTCGGCTTTGTCGATCTCGCGGGTTTTCCCAAGGACAACTACTACCTTTATCAGAGCGAGTGGACTAGCAGCCCGATGGTGCACATTCTGCCGCATTGGAATTGGGAAGGCCGTGACGGCCAGACCATCCCGGTGATGGCCTACAGCAACGCGGAAGAAGTGGAATTATTTCTGAATGGAAAATCGCTGGGCAGAAAGAAGCGATTCAGCGATCCATGGGAAATGCCAGTCGGTCACAATGTCAGCGACACTGGAAAGTTCGTCAGTAAGTATCGCCTGATTTGGCAGGTGCCTTATCGGCCAGGGGCTTTGAGGGCGGTGGCGTATTCGGGCGGAAAGCAAGTGGCAGAACAGGAAATTCGGACCGCAGGTGCGCCCGCTCGCATCAAGTTGATCGCGGATCGCAGCGTGATCCGCGCCGGCGATGACGATCTCTCTTATATAACCGTCCGTGTCGAAGACAAGGACGGAAATCTCTGCTCATTGGCGGACAACCTCATTCACTTTAACGTGACCGGTGCGGGCGAAATCGCGGCAGTCGATAACGGCAACGCCGCCAGCACCGAGCCATTCCAAGCCGATCATCGCAAAGCGTTCAATGGTATGGCGCTCCTGATCCTGCGTCCACATGTCGAGCCAGGGAGAATTCACGTGGCCGCGACCAGCGACGGTCTTACGCAGGCGCAATTCGATATTCAGACTAAGTCACAAATGATGGCGAAGAGATGAACCGGCGAACGTTTACCCGTGCGGCGGGAGGGATTCTGGCGGGTTCAATGCTGCCTGCTCATCCAGTTATTGCCGGCGAATCTGCGGCGCCGGTCGCGGCCGGCAGCATCGCGGAAGTTCCGTTCAGCCTGTCAGTAATGTTATGGACGGTTTTCCGTGACCTGCCGTTTGAGCAAAGACTGGAAAAGGTTGCCGCAGCCGGGTACACCAACGTCGAGTTGGTCGGTGAGTACGAGAAATGGAGCCAGCACGATTTTGATCGCGCGAATGCCAAACGCAAACAGCTTGGCATGACTTTTGATTGCACCGCCGGATTGAACCATAGCTTGTGCAATCCCGCCGAACGCGATTCATTGTTGGCCGAATTTCGCCAGACCCTTCCAATCATGCGAAAGTTGGATTGCCCGGCCATGATTTTCCTTTCCGGCAACACCGTACCCGGCATGTCGGCGGGAGCCCAGCAGCAAAGCTGTGTTGACGGCCTGAGGGCGGCAGCCAAACTGATCGAGAACCAAAAAATCAATGGCGAACCAGTACGCATATTGCTCGAAAATATCGATCCCGAAGAAAATCCAGAATATTTCCTGACTTCGGTTGCACTGGGCTTTGAAATCGTGAAAGCCGTCAATCACCCGCAAGTGCAATTCTTGTACGATTTTTTTCACGAGCAGATCGCAGAGGGCAACCTGATTGAGAAGTTGGAGAAAAACATTCAGCATGTCGGCCTGGTCCACATAGCCGATGTCCCCGGTCGCCATCATCCTGGCACCGGCGAAATAAATTACAAAAACATTTTTCGAAAGCTGACCGATCTGAAGTACCGCCGCATCGCGGCCATGGAGTTTTTGCCCACCGGTGATCCAGTCACCGAATTACGCGCTGCCCACCGATTTGCTATCCAATCGGCAAAAATGTAGCCAGGAAAGATTTCGCAGCCGAGGCGACCCGCGAATTGCGGTTTCTCGGCGGCGATTGGTATAGTTTTATTTCCATGTATCGCGACTTCCATGCCTTCGATCGCTGGACCAAGAAGCAGGTCCACTGCATTTATCAGGCGCTGATTGTGGCCGTTGCCACCCGCCACGCTGATGCTGTGGATATCAAGTTTCTGGTCGACGGGCGTCCGGTATGGGTCGCCCTGCCCTTGGCGGCGTGGAACGAATATCAGAAGAGCCACGCAAAAATCATTACTGATCCCCTCGCGATTGCGATTGCCGGGCACTTTCTGAAGAATGCCCTGGAATCCGGAGAAGGCGTCGATCGCGAGATGTACTCTCTAACCGTGCAGCAAACCCTGCTGCATCTCGATGCCGCGGTAAAAGAGCCTCAACCCGCCACGGTTTAACCCTCGTCTCTTACAACAAGTGCTTACGTGGGGACAGCCGCGCTCGGCTGTCCGGGAAACTTCGGCGTCGGTGGCTTAACCACTCGCGAAATCAAATAAAAAGAATGTAACCTGAAGCCTCACCGTAATTCCTTCTCGGAGGGCAAGGATTGAAACTTCTAAACTCTCGTATTCTGGTTATCATTGGCCTTTCTGTATGGGCCTGTTTTTTGTTCCGTCAACCCGCCTTCGCACAACTCATCAACTTTTCGAAACAAGATTTGATTGACTACACGGCGCAAAATCCTTTTGGCCGCCTTCCCGATGGGCGGCCTAAGGTGCCAGATGATCTCATCGAGCGCGCTCGCGGATTGTCATCCGAGGAAGTCTGGGAAGTCCTCCAAAACAAACACTTCAACAATCAATATGCGGACGGCTTTCAGGTATTGCATCCCGGCAAAACAATGGTTGGGCGGGCCTTCACCGTCCAGTTCATGCCCCTGCGCCGTGACGTCGACGGCGTTGCAGAATCCAAAGCTAAAGAACATGGCATTGCACGCCTCGAAAATCAGACCGCCATCGACCTGCTGCAACCCGGAGACGTGCTGGTCGTGGACCTGTTCGGCAAGAAAGTCGACGGCACTATCGTCGGTGACAATCTTTTTTATTACGTGATGCAGGCTACGCACGGCGGCGGTT